>Ga0207104_1247_pt1 | contig 12320 bp, 8 predicted proteins | sample Alteio_BWMinHeat_79_FD_153538 | JGI IMG/M metagenome (GOLD analysis project Ga0207104, IMG submission 153538) | Enriched cells from forest soil in Barre Woods Harvard Forest LTER site, Petersham, Massachusetts, United States -... | ecosystem: Environmental > Terrestrial > Soil > Temperate forest >...
AATTGTAATTGCACATTCCATTCGGTTTCAGTACGAACCGGCGCATCATCCACAAATTGCAAAGTGCCTACAAAATCTTTCGTTTCCCCTGGTAAAAGCGTAGAAACAGGAAAAGTCAATGATGTGGGTGTCACTTCCATTTCTTTTTTGTCATCTAAAAATGCTGCCCATATATTTTTAAGCATCGAAGGTAGAGATATTGTCACTTCTAAAAGACGTGGTTCAGTTGCTTTCAATCCTAAGGGCTTCGTCGAAACATTTTTAATTTGAATCACAAAAGGCGCTTTTTCATCTCTAGCGATGGATCTCGGCATAGCAATCGAAGATATTTCTACGGGATAACGAATTGCAAATTCCCTTGCTTCTTCTACAACTTCTGGGAAATGATGATTCACTCTTTCCAGTGTCGCATTCACTCTTAACTCACCTCTTCTTTGATAAAGTGTATTCGCAACGGGAGGTGAATTATTTTCCTGTAAAGTAAAAAAGAAAGGCTCTTCTAATATATAATTTTTTGAAGGCGCAATAGGAATGGAAATCTTTCGATTATTTTTTTCATCAAATGAAACCCATTGATTATTCACGAGTGAAACATGAATTTCTTGGTGAGATGGTGTAGGCATTTTTCCCGAATTTTTTAAAACAATTTTATTAACTTGTACGACTTCACCCGGTTCAAAAATACCATTTTCTGAAGAGATTTTTAGTTCTTCCAATGAAAGATCATAAAAATCAGAATAAGTTCCCATATTTTTTACATTAAATCTAATTGCGCCCTGCTGACCTTGATAGCCGTTATTTCCCGAACTTCCAGATTGTCCATCCCAACCTGATCTCCCATCTCTGCCGCCTGGATTGGAATGACTTACATAACTGGTGTCCATTTGCAGCGTGCCTTCAGGATCCATGTTGGTAGAATAAACGGTTTCAGTCCAGGAATGGCTACTGCCACCTGATCCTCCCGATCCACCGGCGCCATACCGACCACCATCCCCCCCTCTACCGGCAGGCCCAGCGCACGCTTCTACTTTTTTTAAAAGCATTAAAAGATCCATGTCACGACCATCGACACTAATGTCAATGATGCCACCATTCCCGCCATTTGCACCATTGCCAGCATCGCCACCATTTCCCCCAGGTCCGCCGTCGGTACCATCTTCACCTGAACTGCTTTCGGTCGCATCAGAACCGCTGCGTCCATCGTAACCTTTTTTGCCACGGCCACCATCCCCGCCATCCCCTCCTTTGCCGCCATTGGCTTTTAAAAAAATTGCGGCCTCAGGGTTTCCTAAAGGTAATTGGTAAGATCTTGAATTGGCATTAACAATAACTTGTTGATTTATTTCATCGGCGGAAAGAGAAAGTTTAATATTTTTTGCGTCTTGACCCTTTTTTCCATGAGTCCCGTCAGTACCATTTTCCCCATCGCGGTAGCCGTCGCTGCCATCTGATCCTTCGAGTCCCGGGGCTCCACTCGTATCTAAAAGAATTCGATTTGTTGTCATCGTATATTTCCTTATTTATTTTTTATAATAATTTCCGCGGCTACTATAGTATGGTTTTATATTAAGCTCAATAGACATAAATTGATAAAAATGACATAATGCGTTATGACTGAAAATAATCACGAAAATCGCCGATCCCTCATCATGTCTGAAATCATGACACCAAACATGGTGAATTTTCATGGAAATATTCATGGCGGCTACCTTTTAAGTTTACTCGATCGAGTTGCTTTCGCCTGTGCTGCACGCTATGTTGGCGGCAAAGTCGTCACACTTTCTGTAGATCAGGTCGTTTTTAAAGAACCTATTTATGTCGGTGAATTAGTCGTTTGTTATGCCACGATTAATTATGTCGGTAGAACCTCGATGGAAGTGGGTATTCGTGTCATTGCCGAAAATTTGATGACGAGCCAATGTCGTCATACGAATACTTGTTATTTCACCATGGTCGCGGTTGATGAAGATGGAAAACCCACCAGAGCGCCGGAATTGACTATTGAAAATGATACGCAAAAACGTCGTTTTGAAGAGGCGTTAAAGCGGAAAGAGTTTCGTTTGCAGACAAGATAAGTAATCTGTCATGGCATGACAACTGGACCGACAACCGGAGGATAAGCCACCATGCCTTTATCTCAATCCGAACGCGCAATACTTATCGCACTCTCTGAAAAAAATAAAATTGCATTATCTAAGGGCTGGAAAAATTTTTCTGAAAGTCAAAAACAACCGGAAGCACTCGTTTTCCACATTTCAAATACGGATGAAATTCAAAAAATACTAACCACTGTCAACACGCTAAACCAAGAAAAAAAACCGCAAGACAAATTAACGTTGCGCGTTGCTGCGGGAGATAATAAAAATCCTTATAGCGAATCTTTTTCTTTTACACCCTGCGTATCTGCAGATATTATTTTACAATTGGTTCATGATGATTTTAAAAAAGTTGAATTACTCGATGAAAAAAAACATATTGTCAAAGTGGGATCTGCCATTCAAATCGGCGAATTAAATAAAATATTATTTGAAACGTTTCAATTATCGCTGCCAACTTCAAGTCTTATTCCCTATGTCACATTTGGCGGATTAACGGCAAATGCAGGTCATGGTACTGGACGAGATCAACCGAGCATATCTGGTTTAATTCGTGCAATGACATTTTTAAAACCGGATGGAAAAATTGAAAGAATCGATGGAACACATCCGGATTTTGAACATATTCGTGGTAGTCACTTAGGAATATTTGGAATTATGTTAGAAGCCGAAATAGAGTGTATTCCCGCGCAAAAACTCGAAAGCACTATTCAAACCATGCGCCTTTTAGGTTTGATTGGAGAAATTCAAAAAGGATTATTTCATCAATATCCTTACGTCACCATTATGTATATTCCACATTATAATAAAGCACACACAAAAAATATTACTATTGCAAAATGGCGTCCCGTCCCATTGGATGCAAAAAATACGGAAATGAACCCAGAAATACGCCATTTTAACCAAGAACGAATGATTCAATACAGCGATAAATTTAATATTGAAGAAATATTGTCGAACTATCCAAAAATTATTCCCTACTATATGAATTACATTGTTTCCAATTTTGCTCCCGAAAAAGAAAGTGTCACGGTAAGACCTTGGTATGATATCGCACATTCCCAAACTTCATTTCCAAAAAATCTTGATGATGCCGGTTACTTGTTTGAAACTGATAAAGAGGGAACCGAAGTCATAACCGCACTGACAACTGTCACAAAAACGTTGAAGACTTATGCGGATAATAAAAAATTCCCATTAACTTATGCGATCTATTTACGTTTTTTTCAAGGAACCAATGGAGGATTATCCACGAGCACTCATCGAGACGACAAATATATTTGCGCGTTTGATATGGTTTCACATCCAACAATTCCATGGTATCCAGAATTTAAAAAAGAAATGCAAAATTTTTTCATTGAGTCATTACATGCAAAACCACATTGGGGAAAACATATTCCGCTCGATGTAAATTATGCAAATATTTATGGAAAAAATTTCAAAAATTTTAAAAATACATTAGAACATTGGTATGAAGATTGCAAAATGGATGTGAATAAAAGCCCTTTTTTGAATAAATTTCATGAAAGTATTTTACAAATTTCTGAAAAAAATACTTACTCTTTTGAAAGAGAAAAAAAGCCACCCTTAAAGCACGAAAAACCAGCTGCCCCCCATATTAAAAAATTGGTGAAACAATTATTATTCGAAGTTCAAAAAGATAAAAATAATGCTAGTGCACAGGAATTGATAAAGGCTTTACGAAAAATACGATAATCTTTTTGACAGATATGTCTATATATGAAAATATATATTATTATTTTTTTGATTAATTTATTTTTTTTGAATATCATGTTTACTGATAACAATATGGAACTAATAAAAATAGGATATAAAATATGCCAAAATTTAACTTACACCCCGATATTACTACTCATCAATGTCTCAAAAATCCCATCACTCCTGATACAAAATGTCTTAATTTAGGTCTTCTGCCTAGCGTCGTGACTTTAGAAGTCGATACGAATCGTGAAAATAAATATTCTTCACCAATCGATTATCTCAATGCTTTCGGAGAATCCCATCCAGAATTTTTGTTTAGCGAAGAACCTTTATATTTCGCGCTTGGTGAATGCCAAACGTACGGCAATACAGATACTAAAGATGATTATTATAACCGTTATGAAACAAGAAATTTCTTTGTTTTTAATAACTTGATCATTAGACGAGAAGGCCCCGACATTTATGAAAATCGAAACTACTCTAGCGAAGATAGCATAACCTTTTATGAGATCGATAAAAAGAAAAAAACTATTCGAGTCATGTGGGAACAATTGGTGGGTAATGAACTTTCTAGGACGATGAAAGGTTTATTTTTAAATATGCTACCCATTTGGAACACGGGCAGCGAATATACCGGCGGCCTTTTTTCTTACTATACGCGTACAGAACACATTAAGCGACATCCTAAAAATTTGCATGTGCGGGCTAAACTCTCAGAGGATGAAGCAGATTTTTATGAAATTGCCTATGAATTCCGAAATGGTATATTAAATTATTTAAAAGACCCTTCTTTAGAGAAAATGCAGCACGTAGAAATGCTTATTGCATATTTTCAAAAAAGTAAATATGGAGAATTGCTAATGGCAGGAAACATTGCCAAATCTTTAGATAATGATGCATTAACTCATTGTCTATCTGGAGAAGTGAAAAAACAATTTGCAGGATTTAATCAATTTTTAAAAGACAAAACGTTAATTCCACCACCTGTCTATATTCATACTCTCACAGAACTCCTCAAACTCACTAATGACAAAACGAGTAGAACTTATTATATTCTTAAGGAAATATTAGAAGAAATAGAAAAAAACATGAAGGTTTCTAAACCTGAAAAAGAGTTAAGTAAGAAAGAAGAAATCTTGCCTGAAAGCAAAGAAGCTAAAAACTTTCAGTCTTTTGAAAATAATAAAGTTAATAATTTATTTGGAAAAACCAGGGAGTTTATAACCTTCCTTACAACTTCTCAAACTCAGGGAAATAAAAAAGTCTCCGTCGTCCCGCAGTGACGCATAATTATTGTCATGCCAGCATGCTTTGATGCCACCTTTAAGCATGCTGGCAGGCATTCAAGAGGCTTCGCTATGTGCCCACTGGATGCCACCTCTCGCTACGCTCGGCTGGCATGACAAAAGCTTCGTGGCTTGTTCGCGGAACGAAATTATTTATCCATACCGCCGCATAAACTCTTTCATAAAATCAATTAACAAATCCACACCAATTTCAGGCATTGCGTTATAAAGACTTGCACGCACACCGCCGCCTAGTCGATGGCCTTTTAAATTGGTTAAACCAGATTCGGTTGCTTCATTTAAAAAAGTATCTAACAATGATTCATTCATTAAATTGAAAGGTACATTCATGATTGAACGACAACCGGGATGAATTTTATTTTTATAAAATTCACTATGATTATCGAGAAATGCATAAAGTTTTTTTGCTTTGCGAGCATTCTTTTCTGCAAAAAATTCAACCCCGCCTTGTCGACGCATCCAAGCAAGCGTTAAACCTGCAATATACCAGGCGTAAGTTGGAGGGGTGTTATAAAAAGATTTATTTTCGACTGCAATTTTATATTGGTAAAGTGTCGGTGTTTTTGGTAAAGCGTCGCGGACTAAGTCATCGCGAATAATAATAATGGTGATTCCTGCTTGCCCAATATTTTTTTGAGCGCCCGCATAAATGATGCCGTAATCATTCACGTTAATAGGCTTTGATAAAATATTCGAAGACATATCTGCGACGAGTGGCACTTTTCCAGTGTTAGGAACAAAATGAAATTCGACACCCTCAATGGTTTCATTGGGGGTAAAATGCAAATAATTCGCATCGGGATTCAATTTCCAACTTTTTTCCGAAGGAATCGCAATAAGGTCATTTTCTGTGACTAACTCCGCCGCAATATTCACGTCACCGTATCGCTTAGCCTCAGTCAGCGCTTTTTTTGACCAAATACCCGTATCGACATAATCGGCGGCTTTTTTTTCACCAAATAAGTTCAGTGGAACCATCGCAAATTGCGCTGTCGCGCCACCGGGCAAAAAGAGAACATGATAGCTTTTAGGAATAGATAAAAGTTCGCGTATATTTTCCTCTGATTCATCCGCTATTTCTTTGAATTCGGGACCACGATGACCGAGCTCCATGATAGACATCCCAGTCCCACGCCAATCGAGCATTTCATCCTGAGCTTGCTTTAAAACTTCCTCAGGTAACATCGCGGGACCGGCGTTAAAATTATACACTTTTCGCATAGTATTCCTCTCAGTTCATTTTTTCGCTATCATATGATAATTAATACCTATAAAGCTAAATCTTTTATGACAACAACCGAATCTATCAAATTTCTCGTCGCCATGATCATTATGATGAACCCACTTGGGTCATTATCCATTTTTTTGGATCTTACCAAAAAATCCGCGCGTCGTTTACAACATAATATTGCACTTCGCACGTCGCTCGCGATTATCATTATCATGCTTGTGACGGTCTGGACAGGAAAAGGGTTATTGAGTTTACTCGGCATTACTATCCCCTCTTTTCGCTTCGCGGGCGGCATCATTTTATTATTAATGGGTTTAGCGATGCTACAGTCACGTGAAAGTCCCGTGAGTTATACCCCCGCGGACGACGAAGCCGCGAAAGAACGCCACTCCGTCGCCATCGTCCCTATGGCTTTACCTGTGATCGTCGGCCCCGGTTCCATCAGTACTTTAATTATTGCCGTCGGTGATTATCCACAATTGATGAGCAAGGCTTGGATATCCTTTTTGTGCCTTTTTCTCAGCCTTGGCATGGGTCTTATGTTGTATTATGCAGCTAAAATTGCAGAAATCGTCGGGGATTCAGTGATTAAGGTGATTACTCGAATCATGGGTATGATCATTATGGCAATTGCGGTTGGGATGTTGGCAGAGGGCTTGACGGGATTATTACCGGTTTTACGTTAAGTATTAGGTAGCTTAAAATGTGGCAAAAGTTCAGCTTTGAGTCAAGGTTCGTCGAAAACCTTATAAAAAAAGCGCAGCATATGAAAAATATGTGAGCATTTTTTTATAAGGTTTTCGGCGAAGATTGACCAAAGATGGACTTTTATAGTGTAAGACTCGAGGTACAATGGAACTTAATATTTTAGAAATTATTATAAGTGTATTTTTCATTTCACTTTTTGTGACGGTCATTTTTCGTAAACTAAAACTCTCCATTATTTTAGGTTATTTAATTGTAGGCGCGGTATTAGGTCCGCATGCCTTAGGCGTCATGCATAACTCAGATTATGCAAAACATCTCGCCGAATTCGGCATTGTCTTTCTCATGTTTACGGTAGGACTTGAATTTTCATTATCTAAATTATTCGCCTTGCGCTATGCCGTATTTGCGATGGGCGGTTTGCAAGTGATTTTCACCATCATTTTTACGACGGGTGGCGGCATTCTACTGGGCATGTCAATTTGGCAAGCACTGGTTGTCGGTAGCATTGTTTCAATGTCATCGACTGCCATTGTCGTGAAACAACTCAATGATCAATTTGAATTGCAATCCCAGCATGGATTAAACGCGATTGGCGTGCTGTTATTTCAAGATCTCGCGGTGATACCTATTATTATTTTAATTGCAGGATTATCGAGCGGGCCCGAACAAAGTTTAAGTATGATTTTATTATGGGCTGTCATCAAAGGGATTTTTGCGATATTTATCATTTTTCTCATTGGAAGATTATTATTACGCCCACTTTTCCGTCAAATTTCGAAAACGCGCGATATTGAATTATTTACTTTAACGGTATTATTAGTCACGTTAACGGGCGCTTGGCTCACTAATTTATTTGGGCTTTCTTACGCATTGGGGGCATTTCTCGCGGGCCTCATGTTAGCCGAGACGGAATTTCGTCACCAAATTGAAGTAGAAATTCGCCCCTTTAGAGATATTTTATTGGGGTTGTTTTTTATAACGATCGGCATGTTAACTAATGTCACAACCTGGTTAGATACGTGGTTTTGGATTTTATTATTAGCCTCTGCGCTTATCATTGGCAAATTGTTATTGGTCATGGTCATTGGACGATTATTGGGAAATAACACACCGACTTCCTTAAGAACGGGTATCGTGCTGGCGCAAGGTGGAGAATTTGGTTTTGCGATTTTGACACTGGCTTTAAATGATGGAATATTACCGGATGATTATGGACAAGTCGTTCTCGCCGCATTATTAATCAGTATTGCCTTATCCCCTATTCTCATCCGATTTAATCAACAAATCGCACAATTATTTTTTAAAAAAACCGTGAAGATGAACGAACAAAAAACCTTAGAAAAAATTTCATCTCGCGCCAAAAAAATAAAAAAACACGTCATTCTTTGTGGATATGGACGTGTGGGGCAACATGTGGCGCGATTGTTAGATAATGTGAATTTCCCCTATCTCGGTCTTGATCTCGACCCTGAGCTTATTCGTTTTGCAAGCCTCGCGGGTGATAATGTTATTTATGGTGACCCGACACATCCCGGGATCCTAAAGGCGGCCGGATTAGATAATGCTAGTGTGCTTGTGATTAGTTTTAATGATTTGCGCGCCTCGATCCAAATACTCAATTTAGTGAGAGAAACACATCCCAAATTACCTATTATCATTCGATGTCGAGACGAATTTGAATTAAAACAATTAAAAAAATATGGTGGCACACATATTATCGCGGAATTATTTGAAGCAAGCTTAACGTTATCTCATCATTTATTAAATATTTTAAATATTCCCACCGAAAAAATTGCGGAATTGATTCATGAAGTGCGTAGCAAAGATTATGATATGTTACAAAAAGTTTTTATTGGTTCTTACAAAGAAACCATGGAAGATAATTTAAATTCTACGAATCAAGTCAAACCCATTTTAATTCTAGAAGGTGCTTTTGCGGTTAATAAAAAGATTAAAGATTTACAATTAAAAAATTTCCAAGTAGAAATTATTTCAATTCGTCGTGGTGAAAAGAAATTCCTAAAACCTGAAAATAACACGATGCTGAAAGCATTTGATATTGTTATTTTATACGGTTCTGCTTTGCATTTGGAAGAGGCGGAAGGGTATTTGTTAAAAGGTTAACTGGAAGCTTTTGTGTAGGGTCATCCTGAACGAAGTGAAGGATCAGTTTACTCCCATAATATGGTGAGGAATTAAACCGATCCTTCACTTCGCTCAGGATGACAAAATGACTAGCCCTTCGCAATAACACAAAATTATTATATGATCCCCTCGGAATTAAATTTTATAAAAGGACGTATTATGTTAGCAAATTTATTCAGAGCTTTATCTTGGCACAGTGATCCTCAAGTTTTTTTTGGAAGCTCCTATCAAGCAACTTCATGTGGTGGCATTAGTATCGAGACAGAAAAAAATAATTCAAGAGCCAAAATCACTCTTACTAATCAACAACAGGATAAAAAAATCTTAAAAGCAATGGTTTTTCATCTTGATAACTTAAAAAAATCAGCCATTTATCAATCATCGATCGCGGATATTAAATCTGAAAAACTCGTCAATACATGGACCACGCGACGAAATGGTAATTATCTTTTTAAAGTTTCGAGCGATAAACAAATGGCTTTTTCATTACTTTCGGATGATGCCGATAATGATTTAGCGAGATTAACTTCCATTCGTTTCGGTGCAATCATTGATTATTTTAAAGAAATTTACTTCTGCTCATATTTACAAAACAAACTCAATTTATCGATAGATCAATTACGTACTATTCCCGGCATGGATGAAACGCATATCAATTTACTATTAGAAAATTATCTCATGCTTGAAAATTTAATCGAACTTGGTTTTACGATTCAGCAATTGGGTACGATGTCTCTCAAACATATTCAATTACTCCTTGATCATTACCTATCACTAGTTTCTTTATTCACGCATCACGTTACACCTGAACAAATTTCACAAATAAATTATGATAAATTAAAGTATTTTTTTAATAATTCTCTTTATATTAATGATGCATTAAAATTCGTGACAATCGAACAAATACTTGGGTTAAACTCCCAACCAAAACCTTTATCCGAAATGAAAGAGGAAAAATCAACTGAAAGAATGATAGGACATTTCGGTTCATCCCAAGGTCAATTCGGTGACTATATCACCTCTACAGAATTTTCCACGAATAAAGCCGAGGTCAAAATAACGCATTTAAAAAACACTGGCACCTTTCAAGCAATGGGCGTGACTTTAACTGAGGAATCTAAACAAACTTTTGAAAAATTAACGCAGGAAAACCCACCCGTAAAACTCATTCATCAGTGGTATGTCATTAAAAATAATAATGATCAGATATTATATTGTCCTGAATTAAGAAATCTCACCGTAGAAACTCGTGGATTAGAAGTGCCAAAAGATATCCTAGAACTAGCCATGTGTGAGTTTCAATTTTATAAAGAAAAAAGATTTATTGAGTTTTTATCAACTAAAGGTTGCTCCATCGATCGTTTTCACACTCTCCCAGGAATGACAGATACTAAACTCAAATTATTATTTGCAAATAAATATGCCATGGAACAATTGATGGGGTTTGGTATAAAAGTAGAAGAATTCGCAAATATTGATGAGCCACGTTTAAGACATGCATTAAAACATTCCCGTGAAATGGAAAGTGCCTTAAAATTTGTATCTATTCATGACATATTAAATGCGAAAGTAGCAATGGAAGTCGAAGAGGAAAAAAGTATTCGGCGAGCTCCCGGCAGATAACACTATCACTCGCCCCCCATAGGTCTCTACACAACCGTCGTCCCGCGGCTTGTCCGCGGGATCCAGAGCGGCATTGCAGGCTTTCTGGATCCCGCGGACAAGCCGCGGGACGACGAGTTCTTTGACTTGTGTAGAGACCTATGTTTGTTAAAGGGGGCGAATTTATGCATATAAGTTGAATTTTACTTAGGATACTCCAACGGCATTTCCAAAGTGAACGTGGCGCCCTGATTCAATCCATCGCTTTTCACGGAAAGTGAGCCACCTAACTCTTTTGCCGCCAACGATGAGGCATGTAAACCAAATCCATGTCCTTCTTTTTTGGTGGTAAATCCATAGGAAAAAATTTTCGTGACTCTATCTTCTGGAATACCAACACCATTATCAAAAATATCTACAAAAAAGTGTTGTTCGTTATTTTTAATTTCTATCTTAATTTTTTTGGCGTGTTGGGTGGATTCTTGCAATGAATCTTTGGCATTCTTAATTATATTCACTAATATTTGTAAAAATTTAGTTGCATCAATCAGCACTGGTTTTTTAAATGCATAATTTTTAATAACAATAATGTCAGGATGATTTGTTTCAATCCCTGTCATCGTTAATGCTTCATCCACCAATTTATCAATTTCTGTTATTTGCGTCACATTTTTTTGATTTTTTACTTAAATTTTGCTGCATAGCTACAACACTTTTTATATGTGCTATATTTTTTAAAAGTAATGACGTTTCATTCGTTAAAAAGTCTCGCTCGCTATCGATATATTTTGATAATTGACTAATATAATCTGGTAACATTTTACCTCGTGGATCTTCCGAAAGAAATTGTGCTAAATTATTTTTATTTTCAGTCATTAACTTATTTAATTCAGAAAATTCCGAAAGTTTTGACTTACGAATTCTTTCTTCAATCATCATCGCAGATACATTCACACTATTTAATACGTTACCCACGTTATGCAATACACTTGTTGCAACTTCTGCCATCCCCGCTTGGCGGGCGGTTGCTAGTAATTGTTGATTTTGAGATTCCTTATGCGTTGATACTAAAACCGCAATTCCTAATAAGAAAAAAGTCACTCCTGCAATATTTACGGCTAAAAGATTGGGGTTAATCGATACGAGAGTGACGATGGGATTACTTTTATAGGTAAAAACAGCTGCATACATTCCGGTATAATGCATACCACAAATGGCAGCCCCCATGATAAATGCGCTAACAAATTTTAAACGAAAGCGAACCCTTTCAGGCACTTTAGTACTTTTAATAGCAAGCCACAATGCAGCTTCCGATGCCAAAATAGCGATAACAATTGATAATGCAAATATTCCGGGTAAATATCGAATATTCATGATATCAGTCATGGCATTCATACCCATATAATGCATTGTAGCTATGGCAATCCCTAAGATAATGCCACCAAAAATAAATTGTGAGAGTTTAATAGTTTTTGATTTTAAAAGTAATAAAGCAAAAGCTGATGCTAA
>Ga0207104_1248_pt1 | contig 12320 bp, 11 predicted proteins | sample Alteio_BWMinHeat_79_FD_153538 | JGI IMG/M metagenome (GOLD analysis project Ga0207104, IMG submission 153538) | Enriched cells from forest soil in Barre Woods Harvard Forest LTER site, Petersham, Massachusetts, United States -... | ecosystem: Environmental > Terrestrial > Soil > Temperate forest >...
AGACCTCCCCGTGGGCAATCGATATTGCTGGTGAAATTAAAAAACCGATACGATTGGACTTAGATAGTTTAATCAAACTAGCGCCTTTGGAAGAACGCATTTATCGATTACGTTGCGTGGAAGGTTGGTCGATGGTGATTCCTTGGATCGGGTTTTCTTTATCCAATTTGATTAAAAAAGTAGAACCAACAGCAGATGCCAAATTCGTTGAATTCACTTCCTTCGCCGATAGCAGTCAAATGCCAGGTTTAAGTTACGGTGTGCTAAATTGGCCTTATGTAGAAGGATTGCGATTAGATGAGGCCATGCATCCATTAACGCTGCTGACTTTTGGTATGTACGGTCAAGTATTACCCAATCAAGATGGGGCTCCGGTGCGGGTAGTGGTACCGTGGAAGTATGGATTTAAATCAGCAAAAGCAATTGTGAAAATTCGGTTTACCAAAGACCAACCAAGAACTGCATGGAGCACTGCTGCACCGGGCGAATATGGCTTTTATTCTAATGTTAATCCAGAAGTAGATCATCCACGCTGGTCGCAAGGAACCGAGCGCCGCATTGGTGAGGATGGATTTTTTACCAGGAAACGTAAAACACTGATGTTTAATGGTTATAGTGAAGTTGCTTCCATGTATGGCAATATGGATTTAAAAAAATATTTTTGACTTGAGGCAAAGATGGCGCCTACCTCAAAGCAGCAAAGCATACTCAAAGCAATCTTGTTCGTATTAGCGCTACTACCTTTTGTACGTTTGGTATGGGCTAGCTTTACCAATCATTTAGGTGCCAATCCATTAGAATTTATTACCCACAGCACCGGCGATTGGACTCTCTATTTTTTATGCATAACCTTAGCAGTCACCCCTATTCGGCGCTTGATGAATTGGCCTTGGTTAGTCAAATTCAGGCGTATGTTTGGGCTATATAGTTTTTTTTATGCCTGCCTCCATTTTCTAACATTTTTATGGTTCGATCATTTTTTTGATGTACCAGAAATGATGAAGGATGTAGCAAAGCGACCGTTTATCTTGGTTGGTTTTTCCGCCTTCACATTGCTAATTCCATTGGCAGTTACTAGTACCAACAAGATGGTAAAACGAGTCGGTGCAAAACGCTGGCAATGGCTGCACAGACTGATTTACGTCATCGCTCCCCTAGGCGTGTTGCATTATTTTTGGATGAAAGCTGGCAAGCATGATTTCAGTCAGCCGATTTTATTTGCGACGATTGTTGGTGGCTTATTATTATTTCGGGTTTATTGGGCGGTGCAGAAAGGTCGAAGGCGAGTTTTGGAGTAGATTCCGGGTGTTCTCAATCGCCCGAATTGAGCCCATGAGCCTCAACTCCGTCAACCCGCTTTCGCGGATAGCTGTAATTGCTTCTTTAACCGCGCTCATTTCAACCCCCTGTTAATTTTGCCTCGTTCAATGCGTCATTAACCGCTGCCATAGCGGAAGCTAAAGAAGCTTTTGCAGATTTCACAGCAATTTGCAATTCTTCGGCCAACGCCAATAGCACCGCTTCGTCTTTACTGGGCTTACCTTCACCACGTCGTTGCACCAGTTCCGATACGCTGAGTCCCTCATTGAGGGCTTTTGATGCCAGGAAGGCTTTAAATTCAGTTTTCACAATCCCTAGTACCCAATTTCAGAATCCGACAAAGAGTTATTTTCTGGTTGAACTGCTGCAGGAAAAGTGGTAGAGGTTGTTGGCGCGGTTGGATAGGGTGTTGTAACAGGAGGCGGTTTATTCGGTATAAATAACGGCCCTTTTTGACCGCAGGCGCTGAGGTGACAGCTGAGTATCAGCATAAGCATTAATAAAGCACGGTCGTTCATTGTCCGCCCAAATTGAGTGGGTATTTTGCCCCATCGTGAGCACATGAACCACTGATTCGTCATCCCCGCGAAAACGGGGATCCAGTATGGTGACTTTATGGCGAAGCCATCATGTTTTCTCGTTAATGATGGCTTCGCCATAGGTTTACGACACTGGATCCCCGCATTCGCGGGGATGACGAATTGGAGGGCAGTGGGCGGTTTCATGCAAAAAAGAAATGTCATCATGGCGGCACCTTGTTTTTTTACTAATTAAGAAAGGCGGAGTTTAGCATGACTGAAACAGAATTTTTAAATTTGATCGATGCCACCTTGTCGCAGATTGAACATGCGTTTGAGCTAGCTGGGCAAAGTAACGATTTGGATGTGGAATGTAATCGACATAATTCACTATTGGAGATTGAGTTTTTGCACAATCAATCCAAAATTATCGTGAGTACCCAGACAGCCATGCGGGAGCTTTGGGTAGCAGCTAAATCTGGGGGGTTTCATTACAAATATGATGGCCAGTGTTGGCGCAATACCCGAGATAACTCCGAGTTGATGATGACATTAAAAGAAATTGCGTTGAATCAGGGGGGATTGATGATTTAGAACCTAGACAACAGGCTTGCCATTGATGGTGGCAAGCCCGTTGTGTCACAAACGATAATTCATTTAATCAGAAACTTCAACACGAAGCCGGCTATAAGCAAGTGGAGAAAGGCTACCAAGTAGCTGATTATCGTCATTATATTCCTCGCCGTATGCATCAGAAATAACTAGATTGTCAGCTGGTCTGTCCAACTTTGCACTTAATGCATGCTTTAGCGCTAAGACATCGTCCCCTATCATTTAAGTTTTCTAAACGAATATATTGTCCATCGGTAGTTTTAATTCTTAAAGCTAGCGCTGGTTGATGACCGTCTGACATACTATGACGCGAACGGATTGAATATCTTGTTCGTGGACCTACGTTTCTACTGGTTGTTTCTGCATTGGATTGATTCGGCATGTCGTGGTCAATCGACAAACTTGAGGTTGTTGGAGTGGGATCGACTACATCAGCAGGACCTACAACTTGGTTGTCAACCGATGAAATGCTTAGCAATTCTTCAACCATTGGATCCGACACTTCCGTAACCCGTAACTCGTATTTGGTATTTGGGTCAAGACCAAGATCGCAAAGGTACTGATAGTCTCCATATGATGTTCCGTTAACAAAGATGACTTGTCTGTTTGGAGGTATATCGATCAAAGTTCTAGATAGTGTTTGTTTTAATGATTGTATTGAGCAGAGAGAGTTAAACATGAGATTAATAAACTCCCCGTTTTCCTTGGCTAAAGTTAACTCAACAAGCCACTGGCCGTTAATTGTGTTAAAGATCGGGTTGAAGCGAGGTCCGCAAATCATAAAAATTTCAAAGTAAGGGTGGTGTGAACGGACAGAAAATTGATAATCTGTTTGATATTACGTCACTAACAAGGATATTTTGTTTTTATGGGCTTGCCCATAAGGATTTACCCGCACGAAGGAAAGGTCAGCTGATGGATCGGCACTAATTTATTGCTCCCTTCAAGGAGTATACTTCTTCGTCTTCTTCAGCCACATTTTCTATTTGAGGCTGCAGTATAGAGGTTTGAGCGCCAGGTTGCGCTGCCACTTGATTGGATGCCGCTAGATCCTTGGTTGTCGACATAGCCTCGTCGATTATTTTTTGGTAATTAATGCCATCAAATATTTTGTGTAGTAGGTTAGCTTCATCAATTTGCACGGTCTTGATGAAATGCGCTAATTCAGCATCGACCTGCTTATTTCGTGATTTGGCATTTTGGTACCACGTAATTACGTTTTTGATGGTTGTTCTGATTTTCTCTTCTTTCTCAATTTTTGATAGGTGGTCGTACCGGTCTCCACAAAGGTCTTTGTAAATTTCCCTATAAACTCTGGCCAATTTTAATGCTGCATTATTAGAATTTAGAGCATGTGCCTTCTCGTAACTGTCAATCGCAGCGGGATAGTTTATGAGTATCTCTTGTGAGTATGTAATCCCCTTTGAATGTGGTAATGTGGTGACGCGTAGTTTGGTGACGCCTGCCCTATAATCACCCACCATTTCATGTCCCCGGACATGATTTTGTTTAGCGGAAAGTTTGAAACAATCTGTGGCAGCGCCAAATAACTTAGTGGCTATCTCGTTAAGCTCTATTTGGTTCGCAACATCGGATGGCGAAACCGACATTCGCCAATATTTTAGACCAAGGAGGTATTCAAGTTGGCCATCGCTACTAACAGCATTGTTTGATGGAACAAAGCAAGGTTCGCCTTTTCTGAACTTGGCAACCCTGGATAAGTAATCATCGATGGTCTGTTCTATATCAGAATCAAATTTATTACGATCGACCATGCTCTCATGGTAAGCCCTAGCAATTTGGTACATTGCACCCTTGTGGCGATGATCATCGGCGGCTAGGCGCCAATGCGCTTTTGCCTCTTCGATGTTTTTTGGCATGAGTAGGCCTTCAAACTTTAGTACGCCAAGTAAATATAAGGTTCCCGGGCGGTCTAGCAGAGGAGTTAACGCCGTTTTATCTTCGCAGGCAAGCTTAGCCAATGCTTTTTTATGATCCACTGTCGCGGCGTTCAGTAGGTAGTCAAGTGCCTTCTTTCTATCTAAAGTGACAGCCTTACCCTCAAGATAAATCAATCCAAGTTGATACGCTGCTTCCTGGTGACCATCTAGAACGCTCAGATACTTTAGCTGGGTTGAAAAATTTTGTGTGGGTAAAGTTGGAATAATTCCTCGAACGGTCTCTCCAGCTGCGATGATACTTAACTCCACAACCCTATATCTGGAAAGGGGTGAGGTTTCTTTGTTAAGCGGTGCTACTGGTTGCTCGTCTTCAGGCGCTATCTGGGCGGCAGAATCAGGATTAGTTGCTGAATATGCTTTTAAAAACGCATCAAAGAATTCGATGCTAATTACAACTGCACCGGGTTGGGCTGGGGTAAGATCCCCATGAAAAAAACCAATGCAACCCCCTGTTACTTTGCAAGCCCTTAAAATGAAGTTGGCTTGCAGTTCACTATAGTAAGTTGCGTCTAGTGCAGGGAAAGTGAAACCAATAAAGACATAAATTTCTTGGGTAGGTAGCCGTCCTGCATTGTTAGCATCAAGTATCAATTTTCCTAAAGCTTCACCAGTTTCGTTGTGATAATAATGTTCGCCCAAGAGATTTTTTAACGCTTGCTGATCGGTAGGGCGGATCTCAATGGGGTCATTGCTTTCGGTCGTAGTAGATGTTGTTGTAGAGCTAGTAGATTTCCCTGTCACGGGTATTTCCGCAGAGCCAAGTGAAGACCCAAACAATTGCTGAAATACGTGGTTTAATGCGTCCATACAAATTAATGATTTGACAAGTTAGGTTATGTGCTTCCTCCTATTAAAAGGTGGACTGCGAGGTGGACTGCGGATTAATGTCCGCAGTATGGCAATGGCTTAATAAATTATCTATCAGTAATTTCCACATTCGTCCCTGCTTTCGCCAAGCAGGATTTTTGTCATTTATCAAAAAACTAACTAGGGTTTAATACCTCGGCCTTCAGAGGCTGTCGCAAAAGGTAGAATGCAGTCCCCTCTCCCCCCCCGGGAGAGGGTGCCCGAAGGGCGGGAGAGGGACAACGGAACTCAAAATAACCGCAATTGTGATTTACTCGCTCGTTGTTCCCTCTCCCTAACCCTCTCCCGGGGGGAGAGGGAACTTTCTTTGACCCTTTTGCGACACCCTCCTCTTAAGCAGGGATGGTGAGTAGTTCATGGGTAGGGAAATCACTAATACATGGTTAACCAGATTTTATAGATAATGCTAAGGTTGGTTACGCATCTGTTTTGATGCGAACATGAGCGTAGTGAACATAGAAAGGAACAGAATAATGGATTGTCAGTTAGCCTATCAATCGAGGACTTTGGAATACGAAAATTTGCGAAATAGCGAAGTACAACGCTTACAAAATGTTTTGCCAAACGACAGACTTAGCAGGGGAGAAGCAAGCGTCAAGGCTTTAATGGGCAGAGTTAACATTACCTACAACGATTCTCATTCGCCTGGCAAAAATTTTCTTAGTCTTATCATTAATAAAATTGAATTGCCGGTTGAAGTACAAGTGAGCCACATTGACATATCGCCGGCCGATGAAGGCATAGCTACACTGAAGATGCCGAAAATAGAGTTTAACGATGTCCGGGTAACAAGTGCGTGCAGTGTTACCTTTGATTGTGGCGAAATTACTGGAGCAGCAGACAAGGTAACGATAGTGGCAAATGGTCCGAATGCGATATCAAACGCAAGCGAAGCGGGGGCAGAAGCAGTAGCTCGAGATGGTGCAACATCGAATGCCAATGCGGAAGGGTCCAAAGCAAGTTCAGTGGGAGTAAATTCAATATCTAATGCAAATGCATCCGGTGCAATTTCTTGCGCTTTGGCGCAAGCAACGGCCAACGCCAACGTGCCTGGTTCAACATCAGAAGCCAGAGGAGCAGCGTCAACAGCAAATGCCTATGGAGATGACACGATAGCAGCTGTATATTTTGATGGTGCTCGGGATATGCTCATGGACTCGGTGCCGTAACAATTTCATATGTGCCAAACGGAAATGTAGTGGGAACAAATGGTGGACAAGCATTTCCATTTGCCGATGGGATGAGTGCTCCTTGCACAGCACAAAATGCGGTTCAGCGTATAGAAACGTCGACGGGAGTAGGCATACCCCCAACGATATCACTGCTGATGAATGCGAGTTTCATATCACCTTTGCTTCGTGGTCATTATCAAGAATGGAATAGACAGGTAAACTTCGATCACCCAAGAAGAAATTTCATAGAGGAAATTGTAATGCGCTTCACAAACCGTATTGTGAGGCCACTGTTTGAACTACTCATACCACTCATATCGCGCCGTGAAGATCACAACATTGGTAACTTCATAGCAGCATTAAATATTGTTAGTCAACTACAACTCCAAGGAAGGCCATCGGAAGAGTCGATCCACACCTATTGGTATGAGCAGGCTAACACTCGCAAGGGAGATCTTGCCCACAAATGGGAGGAGCTAAAGAAAGAAGAGTATTTCGGTCACTTTGCAACTTTGCTGACGCGATTAAGTGACTGGGAGGTCAGAAATAAGATAAATGCATCAGCAGTTGTTGAGGTAATTCAATCAGTCATTGCCTCACCGGTTACGCGTAAGTTGATTTTTCGTGCCTCGATGGGGGCGGATGCAGACTGTCATGAAGTTCCATTGCAAATATTTAATGACGTGCAGTGCATAGCACGATTCAGAAAACTTGAAGAACAAGGTGCAACGTTGAAAGAGCTATGGGGGTTGACTGAAGGTATGGCAACGCAAGCTTTTGTAGCCAAGGTAACGCCACTAGTAATGCAAAAGCAGTGGGACGATCCTAATGGCAGGAGGATCGCATCAAACAACGAGGGCACTGGCCCGAATATGAGTGAAGCATTAGAATGGGAAATGGCATTACGTAAAAATTTAGTAAGCGAATTAAATTTACCTTTTCCTGTTAACCCACTTTATGCCGATAAGCTAGCTAACTTAATTCCAAGTGATATCGCTTTTGCAAAGCAATATGTCGATGATGCGATGAACGATGAGAATCGCGTGGTGGAAGTATTCATGAACCTACCGGTATGGCACGATTATATGAAACGAATCTGTGCGAAAGAAATTGAACAGCTTAGTGCGCCGTATTGGAGTGCTATGGAAAAATTTCAACAAGCAGCCGAACCAACCACACCACCTGACGATAAAATATCACCCGAAGACTATGCCTGGGTTGCGGGTGCCATCAATACTAACCGCAATAATCAGATAGACCTGGTGCTTGAAAAGAAAACACGGCAGCTTTTCAAGGAAATAAGAAAAGTGAAGGAACCTGAAAAAGCGAAGAAAGCGTAAATGGTGGCTTCGTCACAAAGTTACAATACTGGAATGACGGAGTCGGTGTTTATGGGTTCGATTCAGGCGCCATTGGTAGCTCATTAGCACTATTTGCGTTGGTGTCTTCAGTAGTGGTGGAAGAGAAAGAACCGGGGACAGTGGGGGATTCATCTTGTTCTGGACGGTCTAAAGACTGAATGCTTTTTCCGGTCATATTTTCAACATAATAATAATCGCCGTTAGCTTCAACAATGCCATTTGGCACTGCGTGTTCTGCGATAGGGACATTTTTAAGTGCAGTTTGCATATATCCCATCCAGATAGGTAGCGATAAGCCACCCCCGGTTTCGCGATTGCCTAAATTTTTGGGTTGATCAAACCCCATCCAAGCTACCGCAACTAGGTGAGGTTGATAACCAGCAAACCATGCATCGACCGAATCGTTGGTGGTGCCGGTTTTGCCGGCTAGGTCGGCGCGACCCATGGAGGAGGCACGGGCAGCGGTTCCGTATTTGACGACATCTTTTAGCATACTATCGATGATAAAAGCATTGCGTTCATCAATGACGCGGTTGGCCTCATCACCAGACCGAGCGGGATTCGTTTTACTCAACACCTTACCCTTGCCGTCAATAATTTTAGAGATCAAATACGGATTGATTTTGTATCCGCCATTTGCAAACACCGAGTAGGCGGCCGCCATTTCTAGCGGAGTAACATTGCCAGCACCTAGGGCTAAGGTCAAATACGCTGGATTCTTGCTGGCTTCAAAGCCAAAGCGGGTGATATATTGCTGGCCATATTTAACCCCAATTCGATTCAAAATGCGGATTGAGATCATATTCTTGGACTTGGCCAAGCCCCGGCGCATGCTCATCGGGCCTTCGTACTTGTTATCGTAGTTTTTCGGTGACCAAGCTTCTACCCCGGGGCCGCCAGGAAACGAAATGGGTGCGTCATCGATAATGGTGGCTGGGGAAAATCCTTTTTCTAAGGCAGCTGAATAAATAAATGGTTTAAAGCTAGAGCCAGGTTGACGCCAGGCTTGGGTGACATGATTAAATTTATTTCGATCAAAATCAAAGCCTCCCACTAACGCACGAATCGCTCCTGTATCCGGGTCAATTGCTACAAACGCAGATTCAACTACTGGCATTTGAGTAATCGACCAAACTTTGTCGGCCAAACTCACCCGAATAATCGAACCACGGACAATGCGCCGATCTAGCGAGCTAGCCAAGCTTAAGCTGCTAGAGGCGAAAGCTAATCCAGCACCATTGATATCAATTTCTTCTCCATTGGCTAAAACTGCCCGTACGTTTTTTGCGTGGGCTTCTAACACTACCGCAGCCAGAATATCATCGCTATCGGGATGGTCAGCTAATGCATTTTCGATTTCCGCCTCGGCTTCTGAGTTGTCTTCGGAAATTTCCACATAACCTTCTGGTCCACGGTATCCATGTTTTTTCACATAGTCCATCACCCCCCGGCGCAGCGATAAATACGCCGCATCTTGGTCTGCCTTGGTAATTGTAGTGTAGACATTCAGACCTAATGTATAGGTATCCTCTTTGAATTGATCAAATACTAACTGGCGCGCCATCTCGGTGACATACGCAGCATGCGTGCCATAGGCGTTGATTTTGTTGCCAACATTGATTTCTTCATGGATGGCTTGGTCGTATTGTGCGGTGGTGATGTAACCTTGTTGCAGCATCCGTTGCAAAATGGCTTCTTGTCGCATCTTTGCCCGTTTGGGGTTAGAGATGGGGTTTGAAATTCCTGGTGCTTTGGGTAGCCCAGCTAGCATGGCTGCTTCAGCAAGGGTGATGTCTTGCAATTTTTTACCAAAATAGATCTGCGCAGCTGAAGCAAACCCATAGGCATGCTGTCCAAGATAAATTTGATTCATATAGATCTCTAAAATTTGATTTTTGCTCAAATTTTTCTCGATTTTCCAAGCCATTAAGGCTTCATAAATCTTGCGCTTTAGGGTGCGTTCGTTAGTAAGAAAAAAATTTCTAGCCACTTGTTGCGTGATAGTGGAGGCGCCTTGTTTGCTGCCGCCTGTCAAATTGTGCAGCGCAGCACGAGTAATGCCTACATAGTCAACCCCGCCATGCTCGTAAAAGCGGTCATCTTCGGTAGCGAGTAGGGTTTTCTTCATGACCTCTGGCATGTCCTCCAATCGCATGACATTACGGCGTTCCTCTCCAAATTCTCCCAGCAATACATTGTCCGCCGAAAAAATTCGCAACGGTACCTTAGGGTGATAGCTAATAATTGAGTCTAAATCGGGCAAATTGGGGTAAATCAAAGTCAGGGCAAAAACCACGGTTAACAGTCCAGCTAGCCCTAAACCACCCAAAAAAACAACAAAGCCGAGAGCTAACCGAGCCACAGGGTGACGTTTTCTAGCGGAATTGAGAGAATCTGGGGTTTTATTTCTGTTCTGCTTTGAAGGTAAATCTGTCGCCATACCAATGAAGTCTAAAGAAGTTGAACACGCATTATAACGGTTTAGCCAAAATTTAATGAGCCGCGTGCGCTAGAACGATAGATGAAACGATGTATTTCTGTAATATTTGCAATAAATCACTTTACACTAGAAGAATGTTATTGCTAGGATTTACAAGGATAAAAAGTCTTTATCTTCAAGAGAAGAAGGCATGTTGGTATATTTAACCGTGGCCAGGGTTTAAACACCAGTAGGCTCAGACGGCGCGGCTCACAATAAATCTAAAATTTCTAAACAATGCTGATTAGCTGATTGATTTGGAAATATATTGAGTGGGGGGATGCTTTGGCTTTAGAACTTGGAACATTAATCAACACGGTGGTTGCCAGTTTGACTGGTAACAAAGAGTCGCCATTAATTGGAATCGATATTAGTTGCACTAGCGTTAAATTAGTGGAATTGTCCGAAGGTAGTAACAAGGAGTTATGTTTAGAACGTTATGCCGTGGAGCCATTGCCACAAGGGGCTACAGCAGACGGTAATATCGAAAATATTGAGCAGGTGTCAGATGCCGTTCGGCGAGCGTTAGTCAAAAGTGGCAGCAAGTTAAAAAAAGTTTCGATGGCAATGCCTTCCTCAGCGGTCATTACAAAAAAAATTGTTTTACCAAACAGTGCATCGGAAGAATCTCTTGAGTTGCAGGTCGAATCGGAGGCCAGCCAATATATCCCCTTTGCTTTAGACGAAGTGCGACTTGATTTTTGTGTAATTGGTCCAACCCCGAACTCTTCAGATAGTGTGGAAGTGATGTTGGCAGCGTCTCGCAAAGAAAAAATTGATGATCGGATGGCGGTAGCCGAAACGGTTGGATTGAATCCAATAGTAATGGATATCGATTCTTACGCGGCACGATCAGCCATTTCCCGCTTGGTCGCTCAGACGGCAAGTGGTGGCAAAGATATTATTATTGCGCTAATTGAATTTGGCGCTAAGGTTACGCGAGTTTCCATTTTGTTGAACGATCAAGTGGTATATGAACGCGAACAGGCATTTGGCGGAAATCAGTTGACGCAAGAAGTTGTTCATACTTACGGTTTATCTTACGCAGAAGCAGAGTTAAAGAAAAAAAACCATGAGTTGCCAGAGGGATATGTTGAACAGATTTTGACGCCCTTTTTGGAAAGCGCAGCGGTTGAAATACAAAGGGCGATTCAATTCTTTTTTACTTCAACGCCTTATGGAAAAGTCGATCACATTTATTTAGCTGGTGGCTGTGCCACCTTGCCAGGTTTTTTGGACATAGTGGCAAGTCGAACCAAAATTCCAACCGAGATAGTTAATCCATTCCAAGGGATGAAACTTTCATCTAACGTCAAAGAAAAACAATTAACGGGTGATGCTCCAGACCTTTTGGTTGCTTGTGGACTGGCATTGAGGAGGTTCGGTTGATGATTAAGATTAATCTATTGCCTCATCGAGAAGAAAAGCGCAAACAACGGAAATATGATTTTTATGTGTTGCTTGGACTGGCTGCGGCGGTCGGAATGTTGATTTTAGTCTTGATTGGGTTTTATAACGCTAATCGAATCTTTCATCAGAAGCAGGTCAATCATTTAATCCAAGCCGCTAATACTGAGTTGGATCTACAGATCAAGGAAATCGCCACATTAAAAGAACAAATTGAAAGTTTAAAGGCACGTCAACAAGCAGTGGAAGATTTGCAGGGAGACCGCAACCAACCCGTATACTTGCTGTCTGAGTTGGTTACCCAAACACCAGAGGGTATTTATTTACGGACCATTAAACAAGATGGTCAACACGTGTTGTTGTCGGGTTATGCCCAATCGAATGAACGTGTTTCTGAATATCTAAATAACTTGGCTAATCATTCTGGGTGGTTAGATAAACCTGATTTGATTGTGATCAATTCAACCGGGATTGGGCAAGGCAAAGATGCTAAAAAGGTTTTTGACTTTACTATCAATGTAAGTATAAAACGCCCTCGTGATCAAGAACTAGCTGCTGGCCCCACAACAACCCAAGGTGCAGCAAGTACTGCGAAAACAAATAATCAGGCAATAAAGCCATGA
>Ga0207104_1249_pt1 | contig 12308 bp, 9 predicted proteins | sample Alteio_BWMinHeat_79_FD_153538 | JGI IMG/M metagenome (GOLD analysis project Ga0207104, IMG submission 153538) | Enriched cells from forest soil in Barre Woods Harvard Forest LTER site, Petersham, Massachusetts, United States -... | ecosystem: Environmental > Terrestrial > Soil > Temperate forest >...
TCGGCGGTGTTGGTGGTGGGGTTCGGTAACTGGGTCTGTCTGGTCTCTCACCCTAAAACGATGAAACCGTTTTAGGATGGGGCACCCGTGGTTTGAACCGAGGTGATGGTCAAGCGGCGGTCCAGCCGCCGTCGATGGCCATGGCTGCGCCGGTGATGAACGCGGCTTCGTCGTAGGCAAGATAACGAACCATGGAGGCGACTTCTTCAGGGCGGCCCAGGCGGCCGATGGGCTGGCGGGCGCGGAGTTGGGCCCGGGTCTCTTCCTTGTTGTCTTTGTGGAATTTTTCGAGGTAGCCCTCGACGAATGGTGTTTCAACGGTGCCGGGGCAGACGGCATTGACGCGCAGGGTCTTGGGGTATTCGACGGCTAACTGGCGGGTCATTGCGAGGACGGCGCCTTTGCTGGTGCAGTAGGCGAATCGCTGCTTGATCCCCACCTGGGCGGCGACGGAGCAGATGTTGATGATGGTCCCCACGTGTCCCTCAGGGGCTAAAGCCCCCGGAATTTGAGCACCTGGATTGTCCGGGCTGAAGCCCGGACCTACCTGACCACCTGAGACGCTTTCTGTCTTGAGCAGCAGCGGGAGGAAGGCGCGGGTGACGAGGTAGACGGAGCGGACGTTGACGTTGAGGAGGCGATCGAAGTCGTCAGGCTCGGTGGCCTCGATGGAGCCTACATGGCCGATTCCGGCGTTGTTTACAAGGATGTCAAGGCGGCTGATTTGGGCGACGGCGGCGGCGATGGAGGTGGGGTTGGTGACGTCGAGATGGACGGCTGTGGCTGAGCCGATTGTGGATGCCAAGGCCTGGGCGGCGGGCAGGTTGATGTCGGCGATGTAGACGTGAGCGCCGGCGCGGACTAGTTCTTTTACGGTGGCCTCGCCGATGCCGCTGGCGCCGCCGGTGACGAGGGCGTGCCGGTTGTCGAGACGGAAAGGAGAGGACGGCAGTGGTGAGGTGCTCATGATGGCGTTCCTTGAAATCGAACCGAGATGGGACGAGTCGACGAGTCAAGGATATCGGAGTGGGGCGAGGCGGGTCGCGCGCGCCTGGTGGTAAAGCGATACATGGGCCGGGGTGATGGCGGATACTGAGGATACTGGTGTTGCGTTACTTGGCAGCGAAAGGGGACTGAAGTGGCATTGCTGCATGAGGACAGGCTGTTTCCGGCGGAAGAGGCTTCAAGGGCGGTGGCGCGGCGGCTGTACGCGGAGATCAAGGGGCTGCCGATTGTGAGTCCACATGGACATACGCAGGCGGGTTGGTTTGCGCGCAATGAGCCGTTTCCGGACCCGGTGAAGCTGTTTGTGCAGCCCGACCATTACGTGTTCCGGATGCTCTACAGCCAGGGCGTGACCATGGAAGAGCTGGAGATTGGCGAGGAGGAGATCGAGGAGCCGCGCGAGGTGTGGCGCATTTTTGCGAAGCACTATTACCTCTTTCGCGGCACGCCGACCCGGCTTTGGCTGGACTACGCGTTTCAGGAGTTGTTCGGGATGACGGAACGGCTTTGCGAGAAGAACGCGGCTCGCTATTACGACACCATTGCGGCCAAGTTGCAGACCAAGGAGTTTTTGCCGCGGGCGCTGTATGAGCGGTTCGGGCTTGAGGTGCTGGCGACGACGGATTCCCCGCTGGACGTACTGGCGGATCATGCGGCGATCAAGCGATCGGGTTGGAAGGGACGGATTGTGCCGACCTTCCGGCCGGACCCGGTAGTGGATCCGCAGCATCCGGGATTTATTGACAACGTTCGGGCGCTGGGAGCGTTGACGGGCGAGGACACTTTCAGCTGGCGCGGGTATCTGCGGGCGCTTACGCGTCGGCGCGAGTTCTTCAAAGAGATGGGCGCGACGGCGACGGACCACGGGCACCCGACGGCGCTGACCGAGGACCTGGGCGATACGAGCGCGGCAACACTGTTTGAGCAGGTGATCAAGGGAACGGCATACGCGGCGGACCTGGAGATTTTCCGTGGGCAAATGCTGACGGAGATGGCGCGGATGAGCGTGGAGGACGGGCTGGTGATGCAGATTCATCCGGGCAGCGTGCGAAACCACAATGCGCCGCTCTTTTCGCGGTACGGGCGGGACATGGGTGCGGATATTCCGGCGCCGACGAATTATGTGGAGGCGCTGCGGCCGCTGCTGAACCGGTTTGGGAATGAGCGGAATTTGACGATCATTCTGTTCACGCTGGATGAGACGGCGTTCAGCAGGGAACTGGCGCCGCTTGCGGGGCACTATCCATGCCTGAGGCTTGGGCCGCCGTGGTGGTTTTTGGATAGTCCGGAGGGAATGCGGCGTTTCAGAGAGACGGCGACGGAGACGGCCGGGTTCTACAACACGGTGGGGTTCAACGACGATACGCGGGCGTTCTTGTCGATTCCCGCGCGGCATGATGTGGCGCGAAGGATCGATGCGGGGTATCTGGGACGGCTGGTGGCGGAGCATCGGCTGGATGAGGATGAGGCGGTTGAGGTGGCTCGGGATTTGACGGTGGGGCTGGTCCGGAAGGCTTATAAGCTTTGAGGTTCTGAGGGAATAACTTCATTTCCGATTATTCATTTCTGATTAACCGGTCCGACTTTCAGCGAATATGGCAAGGGACTTCTTTTCGAAGCGCGTACTGAGCCGCTCGCGTCCAATTAGTCTTGAACAGGATGAGCATTGCCGAGACAGGTTCTGCGGTGGCGGTGTGCGCGGATGCGAATGCGCCCCTGCTTTCGATTGATCATGTGACGAAAGATTATGCGACGGAGAGCGAGCGGGTACGCGCGCTTAACGACGTGTCGCTTGAAGTGGGCGCTGGACGCTTTATTGCGCTTGTGGGGCGCAGTGGATGCGGGAAGTCGACGCTGTTGCATTTGGCGGGCGCGATGGATTTTCCGACGGCAGGTCACGTGCGGCTGGATGGTGTTGCGACCGATACCTTGAACGAACTGGGGTTGACGAAGCTGCGGCGGGAGAAGGTGGGATTTGTCTTCCAGTCGTTCCAACTGCTGAACACGTTGAGCGTGGTGGAGAATGTGGAGGTTCCGCTGCTGTTGGCGGGGCGCGCGAATCCGCGGCCTGTTGCATTGGAGCGGTTGACGAGCGTGGGTTTGGGGGAGCTGGCGCATCGCATGACGCATCAGCTTAGTGGCGGGCAGATGCAACGCGTGGCGATTGCGCGGGCGTTGGTGCACGGGCCGCGCCTTCTGCTGGCCGATGAGCCGACGGGAAATCTGGACACGTCGACGGGAAACTCGATTCTCGAATTGCTGCGGAAGATCTGCACGGAACAAAATGTGACCGTGCTAATGGCGACGCACAGCGCGGAAGCGGCGGCGATTGCAGACGCAGTGGTGCGGATGCGCGATGGGCAAATTGTGCAGGAACCAGGCTGATGGGACGGCTGGCGCTGCTGTATCGCATGATTCTGCGGCCGCTGATGCGGCAGCCGGGGCGGGCGCTGCTGATTGTGTTTGCGCTAGCGCTGGGCGATGCGGCGGTGGTGGCGATCGATCTGGCCGGCGATGCGGCGGCGGGGTCTTTCCACTCATCGATGGAAACGCTCACGGGAAAGAACGATCTAGAGGTGACGGCGGCCGGCGGCGTGCCTGACTCCGTGGTGGCGCGTGTCGCAACGCTGCCTTTCGCGGTGCGCATGAGCCCTCGCATTGAGGATCATGCGACTGTGGTAGCTAACGGCGAGGCGGTGCCGCTGATTGGGATTGATTTGGTTGGCGAGGCGAGCGGCGGGGGCACACAGGCGCTGGATGACGCGGAGCTGAAGGAGAGCTTCGGGCATATCAATGATGCGGATGCGATTTGGACGACTCGCGCGCTGGGCAAGGCTGTCGGGGAGAAAGTGGAACTGCTGATCAACGACCAGACTCGTGTGTACACGGTGCGCGGGTTGATTCCGGAAACCACGACGGTGAGCGGCAACGCGGTGTTGATGGATCTAGGCGCAGCGCAACGGGCGACGGGGAAGATGGGGCGCGTGGATCGCGTCTTGATCCAGACACCGAAGGGCGGGGCGTTTGCGGATTGGGAGAAGCAGATTGACGCGGCGCTGCCGGATGGGGTGATGTTGAATCCGCAGGGAAGCGAGACGGTTGCGAATCGGCGGATGCTGGCGGCGTTTCGTTGGAATTTGCGTGTGCTGAGTTACATTGCGCTGCTGGTTGGCGCGTTTCTGATTTACAACGCGCTGTCGGTCTCGGTGGTACGCAGGCGCGCCGACATCGGGACAATGCGGGCGATGGGTGCGAGCCGCGGTGCGGTGCTGGGCGCGTTCCTGGTGGAAGCGGTGCTGCTTGGATTCGTAGGAGCAATGGCGTCATTGCCTGCGGGAAGGTTGATGGCGACGGGCGCGGTGCGGTTGCTGTCGGCTACCGTGAACGCGCTGTATGTATCCAGCACGCCGGGAGCGATGCGGCTGACTGCGGGCACAGTGGTGCTGGCGCTCGTGGTGGGGATCGGGGTGGCGGTGGTGTCGGCGCTGGCTCCGGCGCGTGAGGCGGGCAGGGTGGCGCCGACGGAGGCGATGGCGCGGGGGCGGCGCGAATACGAAGTGCAGGTTGAGCGTAAGCGCGACGCGCTGATTGCCGCAGTGCTGGCGGCGCTGGGAGCGGCGGCGGCGCAGGCTCCGGAGTTGGGCGGCATGCCGGTGATGGGCTATCTGGCCGCGTTGCTGTTTGTGGGTGCGTCGGCGATGGTGACGCCGCTGGTGGTGCATGCCGCGACGTCTGCGGGGTCGGGGCTGTTGCGAAGGATGATGGGGGTGGAAGCGCTGCTGGCGTCACGGAGCTTGGGTGGATCGCTGCGCAGGACGAGTGTGCTGGTTGGCGCGCTGGCGACCGCCATCGCGATGATGACGTCGGTGGGCATCATGGTGGGGAGTTTTCGGCAGACGGTGCTGACGTGGATGGATGGGCAGTTGTCAGGCGATTTGTATTTGCGGCCGGCGGGGGCGGTGAGTGCGGGTCAGCATCCGACGATTGCGCCGGGGCTGGCGGAGCGCATTGCGCAGGTGCCGGGCGTGCAGAGTGTGAGCCGCTTTCGCGCGTACGAGATTGAGTACCAGGGATTGCCGGCGACGTTGGCGGGCGTGGATGTGGACTTGCGGCGGAGCGAGCAGAGCTTGAGTTATCTGTCGGGGCGTTCTGCGGTGGATGTGCTGCGGGAACTGACGGCGGGCGATAACGCGCTGGTGAGCGAGCCGTTCGCTAACAAGCATCACGTGAAGGCCGGCGACACAATCACGCTGCCGCTGGGGGAACGGAAGGCGACGTTTCGCGTGGTGGATGTCTTCTATGACTACGGCCACGAGGCGGGGTTCATCATCCTGGATCGGGCAACGATGCTGAAGTATTTGCCGGATCCGGCGCCGACAAATCTGGCAGTGTTTCTGAAGCCTGGAACGGACTCTGGAGAAGCGCGGGCGGCGGTGCAGAGGGCGGCGGCGGGAAGCGATGTGCTGATGTTTTCGAACGGCGAGATTCGACGCGAGGGAATCAGGGTGTTCGACCAGACGTTTGCGATTACTTATGCGCTGGAGGCGATCTCGATCGTGGTGGCGATTGGGGGGATTGCCGGCGCGCTGATGTCGATTGTGATGGACAGGCGGCGCGAGTTTGGCGTGTTGCGGTTTCTTGGGGCGACGACAACGCAGATTCGCAAACTGATTTTGGTTGAGGCGGGGCTGATCGGGTTGCTGGCGAATGCGACAGGGCTGGCGCTGGGATATGTGCTGTCGCTGGTCCTGGTGTATGTGATCAACAAGCAGTCGTTCGGGTGGACGATTCAGTTTCATTGGCCGGTGGCGGTGCTGCTGGGTTCGCTTAGTTTGGTGTACGCGGCCACGGTGCTGGCGGGGATTGTGCCCGCGCGGATGGCGGTGTGGCTGAATCCGATTGAGGTTGTGCATGAGGAGTAAGTGGATCGCCCTGTTGATGTTAGTCGCGGCTGTAACTTCCGCTGCGCAGGAGTATAACTTGGCGCTACCTGGATATAAGTATGAGTTTCCGCGGGATTACTACAATCATGAGGGGTATCGGACGGAGTGGTGGTATTACACGGGGAACTTAAGGGCAAAGGACGGACATCGGTTTGGATTTGAATTGACGTTCTTTAGACAAGGCGTATCACGAAAACCGGCTGCGGATCCTTGGTTTGTGCACGATTTGTGGATGGCGCATTTGGCGTTGAGCGACCTTACCGGGCAGCGGTTTTATCACGAGGAACGGTTGAATCGCGCGGGACCGGGGTTGGCGGGAGTGGATGAGAAGGCTGGTTTGGTTTGGAATGGGAACTGGCAGGCGCAGATCGGCGACCGTGAGAAGGAATTGCGCGGAGTGGGCGCGAAATTTGGACTGGGATTGAAGCTGACGACGGCCAAACCGCCGGTAATCCAGGGGCGGAACAGTGTGAGCCAGAAGGCGGAGGGTGCGGGGCATGCTTCGCATTACTTCTCGCTTACGCGGCTGCTGACCACGGGATCGATCGATTTGGATGGGAAGACGTACACGGTGGAGGGGACTTCGTGGATGGACCACGAATTCTTCACCGACGCGATGACAGCGGATGAGGCTGGCTGGGACTGGCTGAGTGTGCAACTGGAGGATGGCTCGGAACTGATGCTGCACCGGTTGCGACATCGGGATGGGAGCATCGATCCGTACTCGTCCGGGAGCTATGTGGATGCGCATGGGCAAAGCACATTTCTTGCGGCGAAGGATCTTGCGATGACGCCGGTTGGGGATAACTGGACGAGTACGCAGACTAAGGCAAGTTATCCGCTGCGGTGGTATGTGTCGGTGGCGAAGTTAGGGATGGTATTCGATGTGACGACGCCACTGCGGGATCAGGAACTGGTGGGAAGTTATGGGCCAAGTTACTGGGAGGGTGCAGTGGATATTAGTGGGACGCGCGCCAATAGGACGCTGCGAGGGGTGGGGTATCTGGAGATGACCGGCTACGCGAAGCCGGGTGAGGCTGTGATTCCTCGATGACTCAAGCGCCGCGGAATTTGGCGATTACTCGCAGGTACGCTTTGGCTGCGTTGGTGATGACTTCGGGATGGCCGTCGTCGATAGCGGTGAGATTGACTAAGTCACTGCCGACGCCGAGAGCCTTCGCTCCGGCCTTTAGAAAGCTTTCAGCGGTTTGGACGGTGACGCCGCCGGTGGGAATGAGCTTGAGATGCGGGAATGGTGCCAAGAGCGCCTTCAAATGCGGCGCGCCTCCCATTGAAGAGCAGGGGAAGATCTTGATGTAGTCAGCGCCGGCGCGTTCGGCGGTTAGAACTTCAGTGGGTGTGAGTGCGCCGGGGATGCTGAGCTTCCCCGCGGCCTTGGTGGTGGCGATGACGTCGGGATGGAGACTGGGGCTGACGACAAACTCGGCGCCGGCTTCGATGGTGGCTTCAGCGTCCCTGGGGGTGGTCACGGTGCCGGAGCCTAACAAGACCTTGGAGCCGTGCTGGCGTTTGAGCTCTCGAAGAACGCCGCAAGCGTCGGGGCAGGTCATGGTGACTTCGACTACGGTGACGCCGCCGGCGATCATGGCATCGACTACGGCGAGCGCCTGTTTGGTGTTTTTGGCGCGGAGGACGGGTATGAGGCCGACGCGTTCGAGGAATTGGGCGGTGGATTCGGACATGGGTTCCTCTCAGCGGAGTTAGATGGTCAGCAAGCTGGTCGCTTCTACCGGGCGATGCGTGCGCTGCCGCCTTTCATGGCGCGCTCGACTTCGGCAAGGGTGGCCATGCTGGTGTCGCCCGGGGTGGTCATGGCTAGCGCGCCGTGTGCTACTCCGCATTGAACGGCATATTCGATCGGTTTGCCGGCGAGGAGGCCGTAGATGAGGCCCGAGGCAAAGCTGTCGCCGCCGCCGACGCGGTCGTAAATCTCGATGTCGCGCTGCGGGACGTGCACGATCTTGTCCTGGTAGAGGGCGATGGCCCCCCAGGCGTTGCGTGTGGCAGTATGCGCGGTGCGCAGGGTGGTGGCGACGAGTTTGAGATTCAGGTAGGCGGCGGCCACGTCGCGCAGCATCTGTTCGTAGGCGGCAATGGGGAGCTCGACAAAGTCCTCGCTCACGCCTTTGAGGTGAACGCCCAGCATTGCAGAAAAATCTTCTTCGTTGCCGAGGAGGACGTCGACTTTGCGGACGAGCTCGCGATTGACTTCCTGGGCTTTGATTTTGCCGCCGATGGATTTCCACAGTGAGTCGCGGAAGTTAAGGTCGTAGGAGATAGGAGTGCCGGCGGCTTGGGCTGCGTCCATGGCTTCAGCGGCGACCTCAGCGGTGGATGGCGACAAGGCGGCGAAGATGCCGCCGGTGTGCAGGAACTTCGTTCCGTTCTTGCTTCCAAATATCGAGGCCCAATCAAAGTCGCCGGGCTTAACCTGGCTGATGGCGGTGTGTCCGCGGTCAGAGCAGCCGGCGGCGGCGCGAATTCCAAAGCCTCGCTCCGTGAAGTTGAGGCCGTTGCGAACGGTACGGCCCACGCCATCGTAGGGAATCCACTGAATGAGGGTCGTATCGACGCCACCCTGAAGGATGAGGTCTTCAACGAGGCGGCCAACGGGGTTTTCGGCGAGAGCGGTAGCGACGGCAGTGCGCAGGCCAAAGCAGCGGCGCAGGCCCCGGGCCACGTTGTACTCGCCGCCGCCCTCCCACACGGTGAAGTGGCGCGCGGTGTGAATACGGCCATCGCCGGGGTCGAGGCGGAGCATAACTTCGCCGAGGGAGAGGCAGTCCCAACGTCGGTTTTGCTGAGGGATCGAGAGTTGGTCCATGACGGGTCCTCGTTTGCGGCTCATCAACACTCTATCGCAAGCAGGCGGAATGGGCTGCGTGGGGCTCAACTAAATCGGCTTACGTGATAGAGTGCACGGGTAGCGGAGTAGAGCGCATGACCGCAGCTGGCGGCGTCCTGTAGAGTGGCTCTTTGCGGCAGAGATACCAGGAGCGATGGAGATGAGCGGGAGTCTTTTTGATTTGACCGGCCGGGTAGCGGTGGTGATGGGCGGGACGACTGGCCTGGGACACGCGATTTCGGTGGGGCTGGCCGAGGCGGGCGCTGACGTGGCGGCGAGTTCCAGGCGCGCCGAGCAGGTGAACGCCGTAGCTGCTGAGATTGAGGCGCTTGGCAGGCGTTCGCTGCGTGTGACGAGCGATGTGTTGGATCGCGCGTCCGTTCAGGCGCTGCACGATGCGGCAATAGCTGAGTTTGGCAAGGTGGATATCCTGGTGAACGCGGCGGGCGTGACGCATAAGTCGTGGACGCTGGAGGAAAGCGAAGCGGAATGGTCGCGCGTGGTGGAAACCAACCTGACGGGAACTCTGCGCGCGTGCCAGATCTTCGGCCAGTCGATGGTGAAGGCGGGATACGGTCGGATTGTGAACATCGCCTCTCTTACAACATTTGTCGCGTTCAGCCAGGTGGGGGCTTATGCGGCCAGCAAGGCCGCGGTGGGCGGGCTGACGAAGGTGCTGGCAGTTGAGCTGGCGCAGACGGGCGTGAATGTGAACGCGATTGCGCCGGGCGTGTTTCCCACCCCGCTGAACAAGGCGCTGATCATGGGGACCCCGCGCGGCGAGGAACTCGTAATGCGCACACCGATGCGGCGGTTTGGCGAGGCCAAGGAAGTGGCAGGGACAGCGGTGTACCTGGCTTCTGAAGCTGCGGCGTTTGTGACGGGGCAGATTGTGGCGGTGGATGGCGGGTTCCTGGCGAGTGGAGTGAATCAATAAAGCAGTGGACAGTGCGCAGTGAACAAGTGAAAAAGTGAAAAAGAGATGAAGATTCGGAATGCTTACGTGAACATCACTTCGCCGGGGCGGAATTTTGTGACGCTCAAGGTGGAGACGGATGAGGGAATCTACGGGCTGGGCGATGCCACGCTGAACGGGCGCGAGCTGGCGGTAGCGAGCTATCTGACCGATCACGTGATTCCATGCATCGTGGGACGCGATCCCTTTCAGACTGAGGGCATTTGGCAGTATCTGTATCGCGGGCCGTATTGGCGGCGCGGGCCGGTTACCATGGCAGCCATTGCGGCCGTAGACGTGGCGCTGTGGGACATCAAAGGGAAGGCGCTGAACACGCCGGTCTACAACCTGCTGGGTGGCAAGAGCCGCGAGCGCGTGCTGGTGTACTGCCACGCGTTCGGCAAGGATTTCGATTCCGCGGTCGACGATGTGGCGAAGCACAAGGAGATGGGTTACAAGGCCATCCGCGTGCAGAGCGGGATTGCCGGGCTCAAGAGCACCTATGGTGTGGCGAAGGCCGCGGGGCGCTATGAGCCGGCGGAGCGCGGGCTGCCATCGGAATATGAGTGGGAGACGGAGCCATATCTGCGCGAAGTGCCCAAGCTATTTGCGCGATTGCGCGAGGCTTTTGGCGAGGAGCTGCACCTGCTGCATGACTGCCACCACCGGCTGACGCCGATTGAGGCGGGGCGGCTGGGCAAAGAGCTCGAGCCGTTTCACCTGTTCTGGATGGAGGACCCCACGCCGGCGGAGTTGCAGGAAGGGTTCCGCGTGATTCGCGAGCATACGACGACACCATTGGCTGTCGGCGAGGTGTTCAACACAATTTGGGATGCGCACGATCTGATTCGCAATCAGTGGATCGACTACATTCGCGCAACGGTGGTGCATGCGGGCGGGTTGACGCACCTGAAGAAGCTGGCGGATTTTGCCGCGCTGTATCACGTGAAGACGGGCTGCCATGGGGCGACGGATCTGTCTCCGGTGTGCATGGCGGCGGCGCTGCACTTCGATTCGGCGGTGCACAACTTCGGCATCCAGGAACACATGCCGCATACCGACGAGACGGACGCGGTGTTTCCGCACCAATACAAATTCAAAGATGGGTACATGACGCTGGGCGATGCGCCGGGACTTGGCGTTGATCTGGATGAGTCCTTGGCAGGGAAGTATCCTTATCAACGCGCTTATCTGCCGGTGAATCGCAAGACGGACGGGACGTTAACCGATTGGTAACGGGCGCGCTTTGGCAGCGAAACAGGTGATCGGATGACCGGAACCGACGAACACGTGGAATTGATGGCTGAGCCGCCGGCGCTCAAGGGCAGGTGGACGATCTGCGCCATGTTGTTTGTGGCCACAACCATCAACTACGTTGACCGGCAGGTGCTCTCGATTCTGAAGCCGAGCTTGACCGGACAGCTGCTGCACTTGCAGCCATTGCTGCCGGGGTGGCCGTCGGTGGAGATGTCCATCCGCCTGACCAATCAGGACTACGGGAACATCCTTGCGGCATTCCAGATAGCGTATGCGCTGGGCGTGGTGTTTGCGGGGCGACTGGTTGACCGGCTGGGCTGCCGGCGCGGTTATCCCATCGTTACGGGGCTGTGGAGCCTGGCAGCGATGGGGCATGCGGTGGTGAATTCGGTGCTTGGGTTCAGTGTGGCGCGGTTCCTGCTGGGGCTGGGCGAGAGTGGAAATTTTCCGGCGGCCATCAAGGCAACGGCGGAGTGGTTTCCGCCCAAGGAACGCGCGCTGGCTACGGGAATTTTCAATTCAGGTGCCGGCGTGGGAGCGATTCTTGCGCCGCTGGCGGTGCCTTGGGTGGCGTTGCATTTTGGGTGGCGCGCGTCGTTTCTCATCACCGGCGTGTTTAGCGCGATTTGGATTGTGTGGTGGTCCATTCGCTACCGCACGCCGCGCGAGTCGATGGACTGGACGCAGGGCGAGGTTGTGACTGCTCCGCCGGCGCCGTCAGTCCCGTGGTGGACCCTGTTGCGCTACAGGCAGGCCTGGGGATTCATGCTGGGGAAGTTTCTCACCGACCCAGTGTGGTGGTTCTTCCTCTTCTGGCTGCCGCAATATTTCAACTCGCGGTTTCACGTCGACCTGTTGCACCTGGGGCCGCCGCTGGTGACGGTGTATGTGATTTCAACCGTTGGCAGCGTGTACGGCGGCTGGCTGCCAAAGACTTATATCAAACTGGGCATGACTCTGAAGCGCGCGCGGCTGGCGGCCATGCTCACCAGCGCCGTGCTGGTGGTGCCGATTGTGGTGGCAGGTAGTTTGAGCTCGGAGTGGGTCGCGGTGGGGCTGTTGAGCCTGGCAGCGGCCGCGCACCAGGGGTGGTCGGCGAATATCTTCACGACGGCGTCGGATATGTTTCCCGCGGAACACGTGGGGACAGTGGTGAGCTTTGGACAGGTGGCTGGCGCGCTGGGCGGAGCAATCTTCCAGCCCGTGGCGGGACATGTGCTGCAGCTGACGGGAAGTTATGTGCCACTGTTTTTGTATTCGGGATGCGCGTATTTGTTGGCAC
>Ga0207104_1250_pt1 | contig 12280 bp, 9 predicted proteins | sample Alteio_BWMinHeat_79_FD_153538 | JGI IMG/M metagenome (GOLD analysis project Ga0207104, IMG submission 153538) | Enriched cells from forest soil in Barre Woods Harvard Forest LTER site, Petersham, Massachusetts, United States -... | ecosystem: Environmental > Terrestrial > Soil > Temperate forest >...
CGGGTCGTGGCCTCGCTTGCGGGACTGCAACAACTCTATCGCTACTACAGTCATATCCGGGCGGCGCTCTCCTACCCCTGGTTGATCGCCAAGGAGTTCCCGAAGGCGCAGATCATGATCGGCGGCGGAGCCTTTACCGCATTTGCCGATCAACTCATCCTCAAGCTTCCGGAAGGTACCATCGGGATTCTTGGGGAAGGTGAAGACGCCATCCTCAAGGTGATTGAGGGTCAATCGCTGGAGAAAGAGCGCTACATCATCCGGGAGGGAAAGACCATTCGAAAGGGCCAGCAGGGCTCGCCCGCTCTGCTCGATGCCCTCACCGTCGATTTGCCCTACCTGACCTCGATCTTCCCGCAGCATCGGGAATATCTTGGTGAATCGATCGGGGTCCAGTCGAAGCGGGGCTGCCCCTACGACTGCGCGTTCTGCCTGTACCCCTACATCGAAGGGAAGCGAGTCCGCTATCGGCCACCTGCCATGGTCGTGAAGGATATCTCGCAGCACTACCATCAATGGGGCGCCAGGAGATTCTGGTTTACCGATGCCCAGTTTATTACCGGGAAAGAAGCCTATCCCCAATGCATCGAGATCCTTGAACGGATTCTTGCCGAGAAACTGGAGATCGAGTGGTCTGGTTATATTCGGACGTCGCTCATTACCCCGGAGTTGGCAAAACTCATGGTTCGGTCAGGCGTCGGCGATCTCGAGGTCGCCATTACGTCAGGCTCCCAAGTGGTGTTGAACGACCTCCATATGGGATTCAAGCTTGAGCGACTGTACGATGGCTGTCGCTATCTGGCAGAAGCAGGATTCAAGGGGAAGGTTATCCTCAATTACTCGTTGAATAGTCCGAAAGAAACCGAGGAGTCCTTGCTCCAGAGCGTGGAATCCTACAAGATCGTCGCATCAATCCTGGGTGAAGAGCGCGTCTTCCCGCTCATGTTCTTTCTGGGCATTCAGCCGAATACTGATTTAGAACAACGGCTCTTGGAAGAGGGGTATCTCTCGGCTGGCTATAACCCGCTGATGCTGACACCGACCAGTATCAGAAAGCTGCTTTATAACCCGGCGCCGCTGAACTCGTTCATCGCCAAGGCCTGCCTCCGGGCCTGGGAACGGAAAGAAGGAAGCCGGGACCCGCGGAAGTGGACCGGATCTCTATCACAAGCCCCCAAAGAGTCCGGCGCATATGCCGACACGAACTTGATTCGAGGGATTGAAGGGAACTCCGGACGCGATGCCCTTCTGTCCCTGGAGGAGATCCTCCGTTCCCGACCCTCGCTTCGCTCCGCAAAGGATTCGGATGGAAAGTCCGTCATAACCCCGGCATCTTAGCCCGCATTATTCATGAACATTTCTGCTGCAATCGCCGCTCTGCTGCTACGACAGGCCTTCGGCCGGCGGGCTCGCCCCTCGGACCCTCACCGTACTGCACGAGTACGCATCGGGTCCTCACGGCTCCGCGCGCCGGTCTCGCGACGCGGCTCTGCAATTTCGCGACGAACTGTCATGAATGATGCGGGCTCGCGTTGTTCCACCAGTCCCATCGACGCCTTGCATTCGAATTCAGACCGGTGCTAGCATGATCGTTCTTTGAGGCTGGGGAAATACGTCAACCGTTTGGAAATTTTGATAATTACTCTCGGTCGCCTTGGCCTGGTGGGCATCTTGAGGAGATATCTCGATGTATAAGACGATCTATGTTCCGGTCGATAACTCTGACCATTCCAATACCGCCGTCGACATCGGTGTTCACTTCGCCAAAACCTTTGGTTCGAAAATCGTGGGCAGCCATGTCTACGCAGCCAAAATGCATGACAAACGCTTCAAACAGATGGAAGCGGGCTTGCCAGAAGAGTACCACGATGAAAAAGAACTCGACCGGCAGCGCCAAATCCACGACTCGCTCATTACCCGAGGTCTCCAGATCATTACCGACTCCTACCTCGACTATGTCGATAAGAGATGCGCGGAAAACAACCTGCCGATCGAGCGTCGCTCACTTGAAGGCCGGAATTGGAAGGTGCTGGCCGAAGACATCAATACCAATGCCTACGACCTGGTGATCATGGGCGCCTTGGGTGTCGGTGCGGTGAAGGACAGCGTGATCGGAAGCAATACCGAGCGTGTCCTTCGTCGAGTACGGAATTCGGACATGCTGATCGTCAAGCAGACCCAACCCATGACCGGCGGGAGAATCGTGGTGGCGGTGGACGGCAGCCCCTATTCCTTCGGCGGACTCATGACCGGCTTGGCACTAGGCAAGGCCTTCAACATGCCGGTCGAAGCCATCTCGGCCTTCGACCCCTATTTCCACTACGCCGCGTTTCACAGCATCTCGGGTGTCCTCAACGAAGAAGCCGGTAAAGTGTTTCGCTTCAAGGAGCAGGAGAAGCTGCACGAAGAGATCATTGATAGCGGCCTTGCGAAGATCTACCAGTCGCACCTTGACATCTGCCGCGAGATCGCTCAGGCTGAGCAAACCGACGTCAAGACCACCCTGCTGGACGGCAAAGCGTTTGAAAAGATCATTCAATATGTGCGCAAGGACATCCCGGCATTGCTGATCGTCGGACGGATCGGCGTGCACAGCGATGAGGATATGGATATCGGCAGCAACACAGAAAATCTCTTGCGATCCGCGCCCTGCAATATCCTGGTGTCGAACCGGAAGTATGTTCCACCGATCGATACGCTGGCGGAATACACGATCGCCTGGACGGAAGAAGCCCTCCGCCGGATGGAAAAGATTCCGATATTCGCTAGAGGTGTGGCCAAGACGGCTATCCACCGCTATGCGATCGAAAAGGGCCATACCATCATCAGCAACACGGTCGTCGATACGGCCATAGGACACATTCTGCCCAAAGGTGCGATGGACGCCATGCGCGCTCTTGGCGGCAACTTGGATGCCGCGGGTATCGACCGCAACAAGATGCAGGCTGATGAGTCCGTCGTGAAGGATCTTATGGGCTCGACGCTCAGCGGGATGATGACCGAGGTTGTGGAAGAAAAACCGACGGTCAGTGCAAACACTCAAGCCTACTTGGACCGGATGACTCAGGATTATTTCATCTGCGATGGTTGCGGCTACATCGGCAAGGGCGAGACGCCTGTGAAGTGCCCCGTCTGTGCAGCCGGGGGTGACCGCTTCAAGCTGGTTGACAAGTCTCTCTTCGAAGCAGCGGCGCATGCCGAAGGAGCCATCGAGACCGACTTGGCCTACGATGATGTCCCCATGCAATGGACGAAGGATGCTAAAGAAGGAATCCGTGCTGTTCCAGCAGGTTTCCAACGCCGGCGGGCCAAGGCCAAGATCGAGAAGACCGCCCGCAAGCTTGGCATGACCACGATCACGCTGGAATATGCCGCACCGATGATTCAAGAAGCGGCTTCAGAAGACTACACCCCCATCTTTGCGAATAAGGGAACCGGCGCCTCGACGGAAGCACAGGCGACCATAGCCGTTGCGGCGAATGGCACGAACGGCGCGACTGTCCCCCATGAGAACGGTCATGGGAACGGGAATGGCCACGCGGCAGAACCTGCTCCCGCCCCTGCCTCTCCCTATACCTGGTTGCCGGAGGCTCAATCACGGCTCGAACGGGCCCCAGAAGGGTTCATGCGCGACTGTACGCGTGCCCTCATCGAAAAACATGCCGATAAGCTCGGCGTCATGGTCATCACGGCCGAAGTGGCCCACGAGGGCATTGAACAAGCTAAGGATTACATGGCAGAAGCCATGAAGACCGGTAACCTCAAGGACATGATTGCGAACCTGACTGGCTCGTCGAAGCCCAAGGTCGGTCACTGATGGGCCGGTCCCTTCCGGTTCTCAACTTCCCGGCACTGGCAGGAACGCTCGGCTCTATCCAGCAACAGGTCTCGCAGTTCTTTACTCCGCCATCCACTGCTCCTGCCCCGCACGACGGCCGAACAGTCGATGATTTCAAACCCTATCTCATCGCACTGAACCTCACGAAACGCTGCAATCTCAAGTGCGACCATTGCTATCTTGACGCGACGACAAAGTCGGCCGGCGGAAAGGACGAACTCTCGACCGAGGAATGCTACAAGCTCATTGATCAGATTGCCGAAGTCAACAGGGGTTGCCTCCTCGTGATCACGGGTGGCGAACCGCTCGTCCGTCCTGACATTCTCGACATTGCGCGCCATGCCGTGAAGCTTGGGTTCATGGTGGTGTTCGGAACCAACGGCATGTTGATCGATGACCGGATGGCGAAGGATCTGGTGGACATCGGCGTGATGGGAATGGGCATCAGTATCGATTCGCTGGATCCCCAGAAACACAATCGCTTCCGTGGCGTACCCGGTGCGTGGGAGGCCGCACTCGCCGGCATCGAGGCCTGCAAGCGAAACGGGTTGGCCTTCCAAGTGCACTTCAGTGCGCAGCCCATGAATTATCGGGAACTGCCCGAGGTGATCGATTGGGCGCACCAACTTGGTGCCAAAGTGCTCAATGTTTTTTTCATGGTCTGTACAGGCCGTGGTGAAGAACTGACCGACATCACCCCAGCGCAGTACGAAGAGGTACTCGGCTACCTGGTCAACTGTCAGGACAATTATAAAGGTATGCTCGTCCGAGCCCGTTGTGCGCCGCATTTCAAACGGCTCGCGTACGAAAAGGATCCGAACTCCCCTATTACCAAAGCGACGGGTTATATGGGTGGCGGCTGCCTTGCCGGCACCAACTATGCGCGCGTGACCCCGAACGGCGAACTGACCCCTTGCCCCTACATGCCGCTGTCTGCCGGGAATATCCGCGAGACAAGCTTTGTCGATCTGTGGGAAAAGTCGGATGTCTTCAATTCCTTCCGCTATCCGCAACTGAAGGGTAAATGCGGTGATTGCGAGTACACAGACATCTGCGGCGGCTGCCGCGCACGCCCCTATGTCGATCACGGCGATTGGCTGGACGAAGATCAATGGTGTCTGTACACCCCGAAGGGTGGCGAGAAGATCAAAGTCGCATTTAATACGCCGGAAGAGGGCCACGTGGCCTGGGATGAGGATTCAGAAACACGACTCAACCGGATTCCCTATTTCTTGCGCGCCATGGTGAAGAAAGGTGTCGAAAAGCACGCCCGCGAGAATGGTATCCCTCTGATTACCGTTGAGTTGATGGAAGAACTCCGCAAAAAACGATTCGGCAACGACACGCCAGTCTTCAAATTCTAACGTGATGAGTTAAGATTCATTGATTTCGCCTGCACGCGATCTCTGTTTACTGCTCATCACGAGTTGCACAAGTGGACGCCCTTCAAAGCCTCGTTACCGATCCTCATACATTCATCCCGATCATCAATCATTGGCTTCACTTGGTGTCGGCGGTCATCTGGATCGGTGGGCTGGCGTTCCTCGTCATCGCCGTAACACCAGGGCTGAAGGCGGCGGTCGCGAAGGAGCAGGTCAAGCCAATTACCGATGCGTTTTATCAGCATTACAAGAAAGTCGCTGGCATTCTGCTCTTGGTCTTGCTGTTTACCGGCGGTATCAATTTGCACTATGTCAATCAGGTCGTCACCGCGCAAACCGGAAGTGGGATTCAACACCATCCGACCTACCTGATTGTCTTCTTTATCAAGCTGTTTCTCGTCCTCTGTCTTCTCACGCTCTTTCTTTACACCGTATTCTTCAAGTCAGATGAGACAGAAGAAGGTGATGAAGAGTCCTATGAGGCAATTCCCTTCCAACGAGCCGCGCTCTGGATCGGCTTCTTCATCATTCTCTGTGCCGCTGCGATGAAACATCTCCACCAGTAGATTGCGTCCCATTTTTGGTTCCCTGTCACATCCACATCGCTCGTCGTATTGCTTGTGTCCCTGTATCTCCTTGGATAAAGGGAGTATCGAATAGAATACGCCTCTTTCCCATAGCACCAACTTTCCCGCTCACTCACCAATCCATATTTACTCAACAACTTATAGCGTAGGCTTCGGATTTTTTTCACTGAAATAACGCTGGTACAGATGTTGCTGTACTTACGTGAGTTCTCTGATCACTTAATTCAAGAGGTACGAAGCTCATGATCACAAGCGAGAAGAATCTTGGCGAAGCGAAACGCCGGTGGGTCCCCACTCAGGAGGTTAACACCTCTCATGCAAGTGGGACTACCTCTGGATTGTGCCCATCTGGAGCCCTCTCACCGCCATACGCTTCCGCCATCGGGGCCGCGTCCTGCCCCGCAGCAGCGGCGCGGCCCTCTAATTTGGTCAATCACGAGTTAGTCCATTTGGCCGGGGGACTGTTTCATTACAGAGAAACTTTGAGAGGGCTACCATGTCGCTGACCAATCAGGCCACTCCGAATCACTCAATCAAAAATGAGCACCGCGAGACTGCTAGCACTTCTTCCAGACCGAACAAGGTCGGACGGCAGCAGCCTTGGACTGTCCGGCTGACCGTCAGCCTTCCTGGTGATCTCGTCGAACGTCTCCGCGATGCTGTGTACTGGAGCCCTAGTTTGACGCTTGCATGGCTGATCGCTCAGTCCCTACGGACTTCCTTGACCGAGATGGAGTCCTTCCGGCAGTGTCCTTTCCCAAAACGGACGAAAGCGCTCCGCGCAGGACGGCCTCGATTGCTCGGTCAGACCATGAACGTGTCCCCTCGTGTCAGGCTCACTGGTAATGGAACAGCCCGTCAAGCTGAGGGGAGCACTCAGGGCACCCTTGTCTCACAAATGTCCATCGAGTGATGACACACGAGCGGGTAGTTCTTTCATTAACCAGAGCAGACCCGCACTGTTTCTTGGATTTGCGACTCCAAGCCGCCGAGCCTACTTCTCTTATGAATGGGCATTGATGAATCGCCAAACTGCTCCTCCGACCGATGTGAATAGTCGATAACGACGCCAACTACCTAACAGGCTAGCGCTATCTCATTGGGCATAGTGGCCATTGCGTGACCGGAGACTCGCCTTTCCGTGAGGTGCCGTCGTAGGTGAAGACAGTCGGGCTCTTCACTCTTTCCTACGATATTGGACCTCCTGATGGATGATGGGCCAGCCGTGCATGGAACAATCTGGGCAGCCGAACCCTTACTCCACGTTATGACTCGATCTTCCCTCGAATCAATTGGACAACACGAGAGTGGCGTACATTGAAGTCAATAGATTGGACACAATAGCTTCTGAAATAGGGATGGAGTCTGAGAGGTAAAGCTAACCGGGATAGACTAAGGGGTGGTAGAGGTCTTGCCCAGCGATTTCAATGCCGTCGAGACTTCTTTAAAAGAATGTGCGAGCTTGTCGAGTTGTGATCCCTTTGACATCACCTCACCTGCAAGAGACTTGAGTTGACTGTCATAGTTCCAGACTTCTGAGGCAATCTCGGAAACCTTCGCGAGCATGTCTTTGCACAGAGTCAGTTCCTGCTGCAGTTGCTGAGCATTGGCTTGGGAAACCTTGACCTCATCCATGGAGGTTTGCACCTGTTGCGTCAGTCGGCCGACATAGGCTTCTCGGTCCCGCATGTCGGATTCCAGATTCATCCGTGCTTCTTCGCTCTCACGGCGACGCTCTTCCAGATTGCGAATGGCCTGAATCCAAGGAGCGAGATCGCCGCTGGGTTTTGGCGAATCCGGCAACGTTTGCCCACGCTCCAACGCCTTGATCGCAGGGTGCAGCCATTCGACAAAGGCCATCACCTCACCCAGCTTCAGGTCAGTCGTCGATGTGGAGCTTGGCGCAGATGCGCCCGCGCTACTCGGAGTAGGCTGTGTCGGCTGTGGGGCTGTGGATGGCTTTACCTTTTTCTGCTGGCCATTTCTCGGCTGTGCCCAGCGGTGGTATTCCAGTAGAACTGCAATACAGTGACGACACATCGGCTCTTCCGGCAGCGCACAACTGCATTTTGAGATCAGGTGCCCCTCCTTGAGACGGATCGTCTGTTCGTAGAGGCCGGAATTCCCGATAACGGCGGACGAAATCTGGGCATCATCAGCCTCGACAATCCGAACCCGATTCTCAGCGAGGTACTGATTACCGATGTGAAAGGCATTGCGATCAACCACCGCTTGGATCATCGGAGGATCCAAAAGGCTTAACCGCTCGGCGGAGCAGGGAATCTTATTTCGCATGCGCTGTGTTCCCAATCGGAAACAACTCCAACTAATATTCCTGCGTAGTCTGAGACAGACATGGGAATCTGTCAAGGGCTCATCGGTTTTCAACGGACGGTTTCATCACCACGAGTCGTTCGCACTCACTGTACGGATTCGCAGCCAGCGCTACCTGATCAGGCTCTTGAGTGGAGGCTCATCCGAGATGGGAGGTTTTTCGTCTGCCGACAGCCATAGTATGCCACAGAATATTACTCGTTGTTTCCCTTCGAAGAAATCCTCCATTGGCGAGAACTTAGGTCCTGGTGACCCTTCACGGCTTTCTCAACATCGGCGAGGCAGTCCTTTCTCACTCACCGGTGTTAACCAGAGGTAGTCCGCAATCTTCTCGCGGATCATGTCTTGTAATTCCTCAATGCGCCTCACATCGAACGACGTCATATAGACACTGACCTGACGAACCTGACCGGTCAAGCGTCGGGCCACTCGCTTTGGAACCGGAAGGTTGTACTGAATGTGTCCAGCCCCCGTATAGCTCACCACCGGTCCAGCCATCATATTGCTCCCCGAGCGAATCTGGTTGAGGCGATGGACCAACGTCTTGGCCATCCCTTCATCTCGAACCATGGAGGCTTCGAACATCGTTCGATAGAGGCTGTCAGTTCCTCCACCATGGCAGGCCTGGAGTTGTTGAAGAATACGAGTCCGATAGATCGGATCATCGACAAGGGTTTCGTCCTTCATACCCCATTGGGCCATTATCGGGTCAGACTCCGCCTGAGCCAAGCCGTTCTTGGCGACGATCCTCACCAACGGTTTTGGAGGATTCATAGCATCCACAGCCCAATGCTGTTCTTTTGCCAATTGAACTAGCGGTTCATAGTCTTCGTACGGACCACCCCAATTTTGTTGCCATTTGACGGCCTGAAGGAAATCCTGGCGGTTCATATCTGAACCGAAAAGATATTGATCCAGTGCCGCTTGGCCGTCCCAGCCGAACATTTCCATACCCAAAGCCGGTATACGCCCTTCTGCCTTCAGTCTCCGCAATACCGTCAGTGCTGCATCGATATGAAACCGATTGTGGTGTTCCTCGCCTAGATAAATGATGTCTTGCTGGAGCAACAGTGATATCCACTGGTCAAGAGAGACCGGCTGCTCCGTCGCCGTATCGATGACCTGCCATTCCGTGAACGGCGCAGGATTCCCATCCTGTGAGACCAGAGAAGATTTGGTGCCCCCTCCACTCGTGCAGGCTATGGTGAACCACAATGCTCCAACGACCAACAACCCTCTGGATATGACAAGAATTGCTCGTCTAGCGATGATCACCGGTGGCTTATGCATGACCTCTACCTAACACAGGTGTCTCGGGATCAGCAAGACGCCAACCTTGACGCTCATGCACCAGGTCGTTATGCTGCTACACTTCACCAACTGACATCGACCGATCAACTATTCGCGTCCCGCATTAGCCGACTTATGAATTCCCCGGCACAAGTTCTTGCAGACTTTCGATCACAGGTAACCCAGCTCTTGCAGGAACGCGACAAGGAGTGGGAGGCCTCACGTAGACTTGTTGAAACAAAACAACTCACGACGACGCTGAAACGGTTGATCGAAGAAGCCCATCACGTTGATCTTCCCCTGATCATCCGAGATGCGATCACCCTGGCGTTGGGAAATTCAGAAGCCGTACGAATTCAGGATCTCCCCGGCCCCCGGCTGAAAGAGCTCACAGGGCTCCCCCCGACAAAAGCCGTTCGGGCTCTCTGTGTGTGGTTTGGCGTCGTTGAGGGCCCGAAGTTCCAGTGGCCAGTCACTTCCCTTCGGAGCGAAGAGATTGAGGCATTCGCCCACTCCCATTCCAATCCCTTCGACTTGCTACAGAGTGCAGATGTGGCCTCCCTGCTCGATCTGGGGTCTGGCGACCTCTCGTTCGCCACAGAACTTGTCGAGTTATACGTAGCCAGCCTTCAACAGCGGCAGCGCGAATTGATTCTTCATAGTCTCGATCGGCTTCAGCCTGGCTCAAAGCTGGGTGGCCCACTTCATCCGGAATGGGAGCGACTCAACGGCCTTCGTTCTCGGACCGGGCTTTCGTTTCAATTCTTTGGAAACCGGGACATGTTTGATTTGGGAGATCTCGACCAGACTGGGAAACTCGCTCCCCGCTATACGATCGCCACCTGCTGGGCTCCTGCAACACCCACGTTTGCCTATGAACCGACCCGCTTGTCCGATCAGGTCATCACTCAAGAGCTTCATCGAACCAAAGGCACGTTTCGACAGATTAACTATTCCGGCGAACCGGCCCTGGAGGTCCTGCACGGGGACCGTGCCCTTCTCTTTCCAGCATGGAAGTTCGAGATTCGAGGTCCGCTCGCCCTGCTTGACCTGTTGGCACGCCGAAGCGTTCTCTGCGTCCTTGGAGCCGTCGATACCCAGGTCTTCTGGGAAATCCTGGCACAACTCCTCGACGACGCCCGCTATCGACCGGACAATCAGCCGTTCACACCGGACAATCTCCAGGCGATTTTCGGCGAGGTTTATGAGAGGCTCTCACGCCTCCCGCTCGGCGAGACTCTAAACCTGACAGACTGTGGCCTGTTACGCAGACAGATTCCGCGCGTCCTCCCCTTACTCTCGACTCAAGATCTCTCCTATCGTTTCCGCTCCGTTCAGGTTCGTCGGGGAGGCGTCTTTCCAGGTATTCCCGCCAGCAGTACCGCCAGACGGTTTTCGGACATGGTTGAAGAAAGCCCCCCTTGGATGCTGATTCTCGTGCCAGAATAGCAAGAGGCTGAAAAGTCACTTTTCTCACCCACCCAACCCCGGCGGGTCGAGACGCGCCTTTTCCCATGCGGCGTTCTCGCATCGTTCAGACCCTCAACGTTGAAGAGAAGCTCCTCGGAGGTCGGAAGCGCTGGAGGAGGTTTTCCGTTCGCCAAGATCTATTATAAGGGCGAACGGCCCGCACGAAGTGCGGTTTGTACCTCCTCGGGTCTTCAGTCGTTGCGGCCTTGCTGGACGAAATTTTTGAGCCTCTTGCGGGGCAGTCCTGCTGTTGTTGTGGCACACGAACGAGCTACTGAGGTTCTCGTGCGCAGCATAGAATCATTCCGCGCCTGACAAAGCTGAACGCGAGCAACCTACCGGCGCAAAACCCTGCGGATCGCCCTCTTCGGACTGGTCAATGCAAGAACTTATGTGAAAATTGACCATCTACAGACCCTTTGTTAGACTTCGAGCGTGTCACATCACCATGCATGCCTGAACGACCAGGACCAGTAATCCCAACATGAGTTCAGCTCACACCATCCGGGCAATCCAGGACAATATTGCGCTGGTCATCAAGGGGAAGACCCACGTGATCGAGATGGCGGTGGTCTGCCTTCTGGCCCGTGGCCATCTTTTGATCGAGGATGTTCCCGGCGTCGGCAAAACCACGTTAGCGCATAGCTTGGCCCGATCGCTGGATTGTTCGTTCAAGCGTATTCAGTTCACCAGCGATCTCTTGCCTTCTGACATCGTGGGTGTCTCCATGTTTAATCGACAAAAACAAGGGTTTGAGTTTATACCGGGTCCGATCTTTGCCAACGTCGTGCTGGCCGACGAGATCAATCGCACCACGCCGAAGACCCAGAGCAGCCTCTTGGAAGCGATGAGTGAAGCACAGATTTCCGTCGATAATCAGACGCATCTGCTGGAGCAACCCTTTATGGTGATCGCTACGCAGAATCCCGCGGAATATCACGGGACATTTCCCCTTCCGGAATCCCAACTCGATCGATTCTTAATGCGGCTTTGCATTGGATATCCCGCGCTCGAAGAAGAACGGAAGGTGCTCGCCCGTCCCCATTCGTTGCATCCCGCTGAGATGCTGGAACCGGTGCTGTCAGCTCACGAAGTCTTGGCATTGCAGACCCGCGTGGATCAGGTCCACATGGAAGAAAGCTTGACGGACTATTTGCTCGCAATCGTCCAAGCAACCCGCCAGAGCGAGCTCTTATCCCTGGGGGTCAGCACACGCGGAGCGCTGGGCCTGAGCAAGGCGGCCAAGGCATTGGCGGTCGTCCGCGGACGCGACTATTGTCTCCCCGATGACATCAAGGAACTGGCCCCGATCGTGCTGTCCCACCGCGTCATGCTGAATCGGACTCACGGCATGCGGACACAGAGCTTTGAACAGGCAG
>Ga0207104_1255_pt1 | contig 12173 bp, 14 predicted proteins | sample Alteio_BWMinHeat_79_FD_153538 | JGI IMG/M metagenome (GOLD analysis project Ga0207104, IMG submission 153538) | Enriched cells from forest soil in Barre Woods Harvard Forest LTER site, Petersham, Massachusetts, United States -... | ecosystem: Environmental > Terrestrial > Soil > Temperate forest >...
CATTTGCGGCTCTCATTATTTCTTGCGGCCATTCCTGCAATGCTTGTGTATCTCATTCCCTTTGTGGTATCCGCCTGGTTTGGCAATACATCCTACGGACAAAATGGATTGTATCTGGTTTATCGTGAAAACTTTCTTCGTTATTTCCAGCCCTTTGATCATCAGGGCCCCATTTATACTTATTTTGTTTATTTGCCAATTTATTTGCTGCCATCCGTTATTTTGTTTATTCCGGGCTTGTTCTCACTGAAATCCCGCTGGAAGCAAATGAGCATCAATGCAAAATGGATAGTGCTGAGCTTGCTGGCCTTATTTTTGTTTTTTAGCTTAAGCGGATCAAGACGCAGTTATTATGTCTTGCCGCTGGTTCCCTTTGCCATTTTATTGACGGCGGACTGGATTTTGTCAGCGAGCCTGGCATCAGCAAAAAGGATCGCGGCAGGCATGATTGTATTTTCCTGGGTCGTTTTGTATGTTGGTGTTGACCTGATTCCTGAGTGGTACTATAACCGCTTCGGTGTTGCGAGATTTGCGGAATCACTCAAAATGGATGCAGGCAAAATACAGCCCTGGAGTCAATGGAAAGTGGTGAGTCTGGATGCAGAAAGCAAATTAAATTTTTATTTGCAATTACCTCCCACGGTTGTCAAATATCATATCAAGGGCAGTGAGCGCTATCATTTGCAAAGTGAAAATCAGTTGCTGGAAGCGTGGCCATTATTAAGAGCCAAACAAAGGAATACCATTTTCATTACGCGAAAATTGTATATGCCCCTTCTGGAAAATATATTCAGGGATTACCAGGTGTTTGAAATTCATTACCCCAATATTCCTTTTTTGAAGAAAGAGGATGTTGATATCCCGATTGCCTATATTCCGTTACAATGAAGATTTTCGTGAATGTGTTGCGGCGGGGATCTCCCTCCATACCCATTTCACCTGACAGCAATTTACTCTTGCAAAAAAAAATTATAAGATGACTCCGCTTCAAAAAATCCTGACACAAACAATAAGGAATCAGATCATGACTGAAAATCTGTTACAAAAACTGGAAGAAAGATTGCTAAAACTGGATGAGAAAATGATGAGATTGCTGGCTGAAATTGAAGATTCCCGCAATGCCATTCAAAGTTTAACCTATAAAAACTCCATGCTGGAAATTGAGCGTGAAACACATGCAAAAAAACTCGCAGATTTGATCGCATTACTGGATACCATCAATGCTGCTGACAAAATGATGACGGACGATACAGCATCAGCAGCATAATTATTTTCAGGAGTTTGGCATATGGCGGCGAAGGATGATCACAAGCTGTTGTTAAGGAAATTAAAAAAGCAGGTAAGGGCCTTGCAAAAAAAGGAAGAAGCTGCAAAAAACCAGCTTCGTGTGGCACTGCTGAAAATACGCAAGCTAAGCAGGGCATACAAGGTCAGACTGGCTGCCAGGCTGCGTGCATCAAAGGCAAGGATTACAGAAGCCAAATCTTCCTATGCGAAAGCAGCAGAAGAAATTGAGCGTCAGCTGGTCAAGGGGATTGAAACCAGGGGCAAGGCTCTTGCTTCCGCAATTAGCAAGATTGAAAGAAAGTATGCAACCAGGCTTAAAAGGAAAATGTCAAAAAAGAGCAAGACTGGAAAGACACGCCCAGCTGTCAAAATGAAAGCAAAGCCTGGTCGTAGTAAAAATCAGGTGAAGTAGCAGTCTGAAATAGGTCTGTCATTGCCATGGGTCCGTCATTGCGAGGGCGTAGCCCGTGGCAATCCAGCAACGTCATTGCGAAGCGTGGCAAACTCCAGGCATATAAAAGCTGGATTGCCACGGGCTACGCCCTCGCAATGACGGACCCGTTTTGGGCCCTTATTTCTCCAATACGCATTCATCAACACGACAATGAATGACACCACTCATCAGCTTCACATTAATCTCATCACCCTTATTCACTTCCTGGGCATGACGAATGACATGCTGATCTTTTGTAGTGGCAATCGCAAACCCGCGTTTTAAAGTTCCAAGCGGGCTTATGCCATCCAGCTTTGCAGCAGCGTTGGTGAGTTCGGTTTGTTTGCGTATTAATTGTGTTGAAATAGTTCCTGATAATTTCTGCGCAGATACATGCAGCTGATGTTGCAATTGCTGAATGCGATGCAGGGGAGTGAGGCGATGCAATCTTGCCTCGCATTCCTTCATTCTTGCCTGCAATTTGCTGAGCAGACGGGTTTGCAATTGCACGAGTGATAACTCACAAAAATCGAGACGCTGCATTTTTTCCAGCAGGCGTCTTTTGGGATGCAACTGGGATAAATGTTTTTGCATCCAGTGCAATTGTTTTGTGGTGGATAAAAGAATGTTTTGTACCAAGCGAAGCAATTGCTGCCTTTGTCGTGCAAGTGCCTGCACTAATTCACTGCAATCTGGCGTGGCAATTTCTGCCGCGGCAGAAGGCGTTGGAGCGCGAACATCAGCAACATAATCTGCAATGGTAAAATCCACTTCATGTCCAATGCCGCTAATCAGTGGAATATCATTTGCATAAATGGCATTTGCCACGATTTCTTCATTAAACGGCCACAAATCTTCGAGTGAACCGCCGCCGCGTGCAAGAATTAATACATCACATTCCTTGCGGCGATTGGCAGTTTGTATGGCCTTGACGATGGCAGCTGCAGCAGTATCACCTTGCACCAGTGTTCCGTAAATGATGACAGGTACAGAGGAATAGCGGCGTTTTAGCACAGTGAGAATATCGCGAATGGCAGCGCCTGTGGGTGAAGTGATGACACCAATGCATTTGGGAAAAAGCGGCAGTGGTTTTTTTCGGGCAGCATCAAATAATCCCGCTGCCTCAAGTTTTTTTCTGAGTATTTCATAGGCGCGGCGCAATTTTCCTTCACCGCGTTCTTCCATGATTTCTGCAATTAACTGGTATTCACCGCGATTGGGATAAAGACTCACGCGGGCGCGAATGAGAACATGCATGCCGTCTTTCGGCAAAAATCCGAGATTACGCTGACTGCCCTTGAACATGGCGCAACGTACCTGGGCAGATGAATCCTTCAGGGAAAAATACCAGTGTCCGGAATTGGGTGCAGCAAAATTGGATATTTCACCTTCCACCCAGATCGTTGGAAAACTATTTTCCAGGATGAGGCGCACCTCATTGTTCAGGCGGCTGACGGTGTAGATATCTTGTTGTAACTTGGTTGATTGCATGATGGCACTATACCTGGAAAAATCCCTGTTCGTCGATAAAAATATGTGTATAATGAGCCGTTAATTTTAACCAGCCGCTTGGGGGAAATTAACATGGTTCGCCTTCTGCAAAACGATGCCGCCTTGACCTTTGATGATGTTTTGCTCCTGCCCGGTGAATCCTCTGTTCTGCCCAGGGATGTTGATTTAAAAACCAGACTCACTCGTAATATTGTCCTGAATATTCCCTTGCTTTCCTCAGCCATGGATACCGTGACGGAAGCACGTCTTGCAATTGCCCTTGCCCAGGAAGGGGGTCTTGGGATTATTCATAAAAATATGTCAATTGAGGAGCAAGCTGCGCAAGTGCGCAAGGTGAAAAAATTTGAAAGTGGTGTGGTGAAAGATCCCATCACCATTTCTTCGAAGACAACCGTGCGCGAAGTCATGGAATTGAGCAAGAAATTTAATTTTAATGCCTTTCCAGTCGTTGATTTTGATGATCAGGTCCTTGGCATTGTTACCAGCCGCGACCTGCGTTTTGAAACAGATCTTGATCAGCCTGTTTCGAATTTGATGACACCCAAAAGTCGTCTGGTCACGGTAAAGGAATCGGCTGATCGCGAGCTGGTCAAAAAATTATTGCATAAGCATCGTATCGAAAAAGTGCTGGTGGTGAATGAAAATTTTCAGCTGCAGGGCATGATTACCGTCAAGGATATTCTCAAGGAACAGGCAAAGCCATTTGCCTGCAAGGATAGTCAGGGCCAGTTGCGTGCAGGTGCTGCCATTGGAACCAGTACGGATACTGAAGAAAGGGTGGCTGCATTAATTGCAGCAGGGGTGGATGTGCTGGTGGTGGATACGGCACATGGGCATTCCAGAAATGTCATTGAGCGTGTGGGCTGGATTAAAAAACATTATCCCGATATTGATGTCATTGCTGGCAATATTGCAACAAAAGAGGCAGCCAAGGCTCTCGCAAAGGCGGGTGCTGATGCAGTCAAGGTTGGCATTGGCCCTGGTTCGATTTGTACCACGCGCATTGTTACCGGTGTGGGCATGCCGCAAATTACTGCGATTTCCAATGTCAGTGAAGCATTGAAAGGATCGGGTGTTGGCATCATTGCCGATGGTGGTATTCGTTATTCTGGCGATCTTTGCAAGGCGCTTGCTGCTGGCGCATCCGCTGTGATGGTTGGCGGTTTGTTTGCGGGGACAGAGGAAGCACCAGGTGAAGTGGAACTTTATCATGGTCGATCCTACAAGGCTTATCGTGGCATGGGATCCCTGGGTGCCATGTCGAAGCAGCATGGTTCCAGTGATCGATATTTTCAGGAAAATGGTGAAGTTGGAAAATTGGTGCCAGAAGGAATTGAAGGCCGTGTCCCCTACAAGGGAAGCATGGTGAGTATTGTGAATCAACTCATGGGTGGATTACGCTCCGGCATGGGTTACACAGGTTGTTCTGATATTTATGGATTGCACAGCAAGGCGCAGTTTGTACGTGTTACACCTTCAGGGGTTCGTGAAAGTCACGTACATGATGTGCAAATTACCAAGGAAGCACCGAATTATCATCAGGAAGATCATTATTGATTACGCAGGTTAATTATGCTTAACATCCACTCCCAGCGTATTTTAATTCTCGATTTTGGATCGCAATACACCCAGCTGATTGCAAGACGCATTCGTGAAATCGGCGTGTACTGTGAAATTCACCGATTTAATTTTTCTGATGATGAGATAACACAATTCTCGCCATCGGGAATCATTCTTTCCGGCGGCCCTGAAACTGTCACGGGCACAAATACTCCGCGTGCACCGGAATCAGTATTCAGCTCTGGTGTTCCAGTGCTTGGCATTTGCTATGGCATGCAGACCATGGCTGTACAGCTTGGCGGCAAGGTTATTCCGGGTGATAAGCGTGAATTTGGTTATGCTGAAGTCGAAGTTTCTGCAAGTTCAGTATTGTTGCGTGACATTGATGACCGTGTGGAGCGGGAAAAAATATTGCTGGATGTCTGGATGAGTCATGGTGATCAGGTGAGTGTATTGCCAGACAAATTCAAGACCATTGCCAGCACAGATAATTGTCCGATTACTGGCATGGCAGATGAGCAGCGCAAATTTTATGGCTTGCAATTTCATCCTGAAGTTTCACATACCCGCCAGGGCATGCGTATTCTCGAGCGTTTTATCATTGATATTTGTCAATGCAGGCAAAACTGGACAGCCAAAAATATTATTGATGAACAAATTGAGCAAATTCGCCAGAAAGTGGGAAAGGAAAAAGTCATGCTGGGACTTTCTGGCGGAGTAGATTCTTCCGTTGCTGCAGTGCTGCTGCAAAAGGCGATTGGCGATCAACTGACCTGTGTCTTTGTTGATACCGGATTATTGCGATTGAATGAAGGTCAGGAAATCAAGGCTGTCTTTGAAAAACATTTTGGTATTCATCTGGTGTCTGTGAATGCACAGGAAAAGTTTTTTGATGCACTGGCAAATGAAAATGATCCGGAAAAGAAACGTAAAATCTGCGGCAAAACATTTATTGATGTATTCGATGAGCAGGCTGCCAAAATTCAGGATGTCAAATTTCTTGCGCAAGGCACCATTTATTCTGATGTGATTGAATCTGCTGCGGCGAAAACTGGTGGTGCGCATGTCATTAAATCACATCACAATGTGGGTGGATTACCAGAAGACATGTCGTTCAAACTGATTGAACCGCTGCGGGAATTATTCAAGGACGAGGTGCGTAAAATTGGCCTTGAACTGGGTTTGCCTTATGAACTGATTTATCGCCATCCTTTTCCAGGGCCGGGACTGGTTGTCAGAATACTGGGTGAAGTCAAAAAGGAATATCTGAAAAAATTACAGCTTGCTGATGCCATTTTGATTGAGGAATTATACAAGTTCGATCTTTATTACAAGGTCAGTCAGGCATTTGCCGTATTTTTACCGGTGAAGTCTGTAGGGGTGATTGGTGATGCAAGACATTACGATCATGTGATTGCCATTCGTGTTGTGGAAACCCTGGATTTCATGACAGCACACTGGGCACGCATGCCCTATGAGTTTCTGGAAACCGTATCGAACCGTATCATCAATGAAGTACCTGGCATTTCACGTGTCACTTATGATATTTCCAGCAAACCACCAGCGACAATTGAGTGGGAGTGATCGTCATTGCGAGGTGTTTTTGACTTGCTACGAAGAGCATTCCTCATTCAAATGCTGTGTAGGTTGGGTTGAGCGCTTTTCAGCGAAGCCCAACAGCCAACCGTTGGGCTTCGCTGAAAAGCGCTCAGCCCAACCTACAAATCGCTCAGCCTAACCTACACAGCGTTTGGGGAGAGGGGGAAGGTGCTAATAATCTATGCAGACTAAAGATGAATATTTTATGCAACGAGCCCTGTCACTTGCAGAAGAAGCAAAGCGCATGGCTGAAGTGCCTGTAGGCGCGGTACTGGTATTGAATGATGAAGTGATTGGCGAAGGCTGCAATTCACCCATTCACCTGCATGATCCCACTGCGCATGCTGAAATTCTGGCAATGCGCCGTGGGGCAGCAAACATTCAGAATTACCGATTATTGAATACCACCCTGTATGTCACGCTTGAACCCTGCATGATGTGTGCAGGCGCCATGGTGCATGCCCGCATCGGGCGTCTGGTCTATGGTGCTGCGGATAAAAAAACAGGCACGATTGACAGTGTTGCGCATTCCCTGGATCAGCCATTCCTGAATCATCGTGTTGAATATACGGGGAATTTTATGGCTGAACCCTGTGGTGCGCTTCTCAGTGATTTTTTCCGGGAAAGGCGCTAGTCCGTCATTGCGAGGGCGTAGCCCGTGGCAATCCAGTTTTTGCTTTTTATATGAAAAGCTTAAAGACTGGATTGCCACGGGCTATGCCCTCGCAATGACGGACCATGGTGATAAATCCGTGTTATTCTATTTTCATCTCCTCATCACACTACATGACCTATGAACGACCCAAGGGAACTCCGATCATATTCACGCTGTAATTCCTTCTGCACAGCAGGCAGCTATGATCTTTTGGGACTTTCCACTTTCTTTCGCAAAAAGGGTTTCTTTATCCGTCTGTTACGTGATGTGTTACACGTTACCAATCTGAAACGACCCGGGGACATTTTCTTTTTTAACCATGGCTGCTTTGTTTGCTGGGGTTTCAAGAAAAAATTCGAGGACAAATTGCTTGAAGTGGCAAGGCAATTTTCCATTCAGCCTTCAGCACATATCGAAACCGATCATTTTTATTATCACTATGGTCAGGAAACAAAGATTGATTCTCATGAAAAATTGCAGGTGGATATCATCACACTTGATTCAGAAGATTCGCAGATAAAGCTCGCCATTTCCTATGGCCTTGCACAAGCGATCAAGCTGGAAGCTTTCGAGGAAGCACTGCAGGTTGCAATTCGCACCAATAGCCAATTGCCTGAGGAAATTGCATCACATGGTTCAATTTCCCTTTCACGCCGTGCCATTTTCAAGCGCATTGGGGAAATTTTTATTGCAAGATCTTCCATTAATCTCAACATTGAATATCTGGATGCACCAGAATATTTTTGGCGCAATCCCTCGGTGGAACCTTATTACATCATGACAAAAAAATATCTGGATGTGCCTGGCCGTGTCATGGCACTCAATCAAAAGCTCGATGTATTGCAGGAATTACTGCACATTCTGAATAGCCAGCTGCAGCATCGGCATTCCAGTTTGCTCGAAAGTATTATTATTCTGCTGATTGTGGTGGAAATTGTGATTAGCGTGTTTCAATTGCATATTGTGTGAGGTCTGTCATTGCGAGGGCCTAGCCCCCATGTATGTGGCCACTCTTTTTACCCAATTGTGAATATTCCCGTTAACAAAATGCTGAAAAAAATAGTGATGTGCCTACTTGGCAGTGGAGTATTATTTCAAGCTGCAAGCGCCAGCCTTGGGGACGAGCAATTGTATTTTCATTGTCATGATATCGACGCCAGTCATTTTTATTGCCACTTAACGACCTTGCCATGCAATGGCTAGTGCTTCGTCAACTGAATTGTTGTTATGTACTGAGAAACTTCTGCTATACCCATTACACTTCAAGATGCGATGTTAAAACTCGCATCTTGAAGTGTAATGGGTATATACTTGCATCATTTTTAACATTTGAGGATTAATCATGCGTAAATTCCTTTCAATCTTGCTAGTGTGTCTGGTAACGCTGGGGTTGTTTGTGCAGGATGCAGATGCAAGACGATTCGGTGGTGGCAGAAGTTTTGGCATCTCGCGATCCGCCAGCAGTTTTACACGTCCTTCCTCAAGTTTTTCGCAAAATCACAATCGTCAGCCTTATGGACAAACAGCTTCTCCCATGAGCCGATGGCTTGGTCCGCTGGCAGGATTGGCAGTCGGTGGATTACTGGCCAGTTTATTCATGAGTAATGGCATTGGTAGCGGTATTCTTTCCTGGTTGCTGGTAGGCGGCTTGTTTTTTATTTTATTTTCCTTTTTGAGAAAACGCATGCAGCCCAAACCTTTATATCGTGAAAATGACCAAAATCAATATTATTCGCAGGCAAATGCCGCAGCATTTACGGCTTATCAAAACCGCCCGGCATCATTGAATACCTGGCCTGCAGGATTTGATGCAACTCAATTCCTGCGTGATGCCAAACTGCAATTTATTCGCTTGCAGGCAGCATACGATCAAAAAAATCTGAATGATATTCGTGAATTCACCACACCCGAAGTATTTGCTGAAATCAAATTGCAATTTGATGAACGCGGTATTGCAGAAAATAAAACCGATATTATTTCATTGGAAGCGGATTTGCTTGATGTAGAAAATCAGCCGCAATCCATTTACGGCACAGAAATGCAAGGCATGATTGCAAGTGTAAGGTTTAATGGCATGATCCAGGAAGATCGTGATCTTCCGGCTTCTGCTGTAAATGAAATCTGGCATTTCAAAAAGGAAGTTGGCAGCTTGCGCTGGGTGGTCGCTGGCGTGCAGCAAGTGTGAAACATTCGAGGATCCAAAATATGTCTCGCAAATTCATTTTAATTTTTCTGGGCTTTCTTTGTTCATATGAAATGTTTTTACCAGCTGCATATGCAGCACCTGGAGCTGGAATATGTTTTCCAGGATCACATTCATGGCGGTGTACTCCTATGCCTGGATGGCCTAAATGATGCAGCGGTGTAGGTTGGGCTTCGCTGAAAAACGCTCAGCCCAACCTACAAATCGCTCAGCCCAAATCATTTATATGCTTCACACTTTCTTATTTATGCCCTTTCTCTTTCTCATCCAGTCTGCTAAATGCCTTGACTGCCACGCGTTCATTCAGAAATTGAATGTCAATTTCAGCATGTGAATCCTTCCAGACAGCAGAAGTGCCTGAAATACCCATGATATTGACGCTTTCTGCGCTAGTAGGCTCACCCAGAATGGCGATCACTTCCTTCATTGCCATGTCGTTTTTGATTTTTTCAAAATTCGTTTGTGATACTTTGGAACAGGCGAGCAGGGTAATACAGCATGAGGCAAGTAATACAGTATGCGAGATGGTTTTGAAAATGGATTTCATATCAATGTCTTCCTCCAGCATAAAAAAAAGCATGTAAATAATTTTGTGTAACCGTGTCCATCATTGCGAGGGCGTAGCCCGTGGCAATCCAGCTTTTTTTGCTTTGTCACAAAAAGCGCTCTCGCAATGACGATATTTTAGAAAAGCTGGATTGCCACGGGCTACGCCCTCGCAATGACGGACACGTTTACACAAAATTATTTACATGCACTAAAAAAGCCCGCTGTAAGCGGGCTTATTAATAACCAGAAAACTTATTCAGCACTGGTATTGTTGTCACTGTCCCGTTCAGCATTTGGCGCTGTCACTGGAATGGCTGCAGTGCCAAGCTTGGCGGTGAGTTTTTCCTTGATACGCGCTGCACGGCCACTTAATTCGCGCATGTAATAAAGTTTTGCGCGACGGACATGACCACGACGTTTGACTTCCACCGATTCAACAGCTGGACTGTGAGTCTGAAACACACGCTCAACACCAACACCATGTGAAATTTTGCGAACAGTAAATGCAGAATTATAACCGCGATTACGCTTGGCAATGACAATGCCTTCAAAAGATTGCAAACGGCTACGCTCACCTTCCTTCACTTTTACCTGAACAACCACAGTATCACCAGGCTCAAATGCAGGCATTTTTTTTGCGCCCTGCATGTATTCAGTTTCCAAAGATTGTATGATTTTGTTGCTCATTTTCTTATCCCCTAACGCAAGTCGTGCAATTCTATACAGGTTTAATTAATAATTCGAGTGTTTTTTTTGTCATAACTGCTGATATAAGAAGCTTCCATATGAAGACCTCCGTTCGCCCTGAGGAGGCCCCAAACTGGACTTTGCTTTCCACTGAAGGTCAAGGGGCCGTCTCGAAGGGTTTCACATCAATCTTTTTTGCTTTGCGCAAAAAGCATTTTCATGTAAACCCTTCGAGACGGCCCCTTGAGCTTCAGTGGAAAGCAAAGTCCAGTTTGGGGGCCTCCTCAGGGCGAACGGAGGTCTTATTGCGTCATTATTTCAAAAATTCCTCAATAAATTCAGTCAGCAAACGTATTTCTTCTTCTGTATGCTGCTTTTTATAGAGCAGGTCAGGGCGTCTGAGCCAGGTTCTTCCCAGGGAGGATTTTAATCGCCAGTTTCTAATCTCCCTGTGATTTCCGCTTAGCAGCACATCAGGTACCATTGCACCTGAGAAATTTTCAGGCCGGGTATATTGAGGATATTTGAGCAAACCCGAACTCAGTGAATCTTCCAGAACAGAGTTTTCATCACCGACAACGCCAGGCAGCAAACGGGCAATGGCATCGATCATGACAAGGGCGGCAAATTCTCCGCCTGATAAAATATAATCCCCAATGGAGTATTCCTCATCGACTTCCTGCTCAATAATGCGTTCATCAATGCCCTCATAACGTCCAGCAAGCAGGATGAGGGATTTTTGTGATGCGAGCTCCCTGGCGGCTTCCTGGTCAAAACGCCGGCCCTGGGGAGAGAGGTAAATCACACAAGGCTGATCATCAGCACAAGCTTTTTTTGCTGCATGAATGGCTGCATGCAGGGGTTCTGGCATCATGACCATGCCAGGACCTCCACCATAGGGTTTGTCATCAACGGACTTGTGCTTGTCTTCTGCATAGTCACGCGGATTCCAGCAATCTATTGTGAGCAAGCCATTCTTGATGGCACGGCCAGTAATGCCGGCATTCAATGCCTGAAAAATTTCAGGAAAAAGGCTGATTATTCCAAACTTCACTTATAGAAACTCCTACTTGGAATCTGCGTCATTGAGTGAAGCCTAGCAAGACGGCCTTCCCCCACCGGGGGAAGGTGCCCAACGGGCGGAAGGGGGGATATTAATTGCATGCTGCATTTTTATCCCCCCATCCGTCCTTCGGACACCTTCCCCCTGTGGGGGAAGGCCGTCTTGCTGGGCTTCTTTAGTCCTCTCAATGACGCAGCCCTGCATTTCAAATATCCAGCTCCCAATTAACATGAATCTCCTGTTTGTTCAGGTCAACGCGACTGATGACCTTGCCCATTAGCCAGGGAATGGCATGTTCCTTTTCACCCTTGATAATGAGTACATCATTTGATCCTGTTTCCATGAGATAAATGACTTTTCCCAGCACTTCCCCATGCTGGTTGATGACAGTCAATCCCAGCAGATCTGACCAGTAATATTCATTTTCACTGGGAGAGGGTAGCTGGGAGCGAGTCACTGCAATCAATTTTCCAGTCAGAAGACGCGCCTTTTCCGGGGTATCGATGTCTTTGATTTTTGCGATGATGCCATTTCCCTGAATGCGTCCAGATTCCACAGAAATGGGGGCCCAGGCATTGCCATGATCACCGGAATTGCTGCTATTGATATACCAGGGAAGATATTC
>Ga0207104_1261_pt1 | contig 12041 bp, 10 predicted proteins | sample Alteio_BWMinHeat_79_FD_153538 | JGI IMG/M metagenome (GOLD analysis project Ga0207104, IMG submission 153538) | Enriched cells from forest soil in Barre Woods Harvard Forest LTER site, Petersham, Massachusetts, United States -... | ecosystem: Environmental > Terrestrial > Soil > Temperate forest >...
CAGATTGCGGCTATACTCCGAGCCGGCAAGGTAGCCGAGTCCTTTGTCGAAAGTGACGAGCACTCCATTGTTTTTTACAGCCAGCCCGAGCAGGTAGGAATCCGTTACCTGGCGATGGCTGAACAGGCGACCAATGAACGGCGCGGCCAGCACAACCCATGGATCGGAGATCGGCCAATATTGGTAACCGCTTCGTGTGGCGTGTCCCCTTAGAACGGCGAGCGCCTGCTCGACGGTTAAGGGGTTGGGATAGCCAGGATTCGTCGTTACTCGAACAAACCCCGCCTCAGTGAAGGGGCAGATTGCCCACGTATGTCTCAGATCGACCAAAGTCACGAACCACTTCTCTGTCGTTTTATGGTGCTTGTGGTCCGGGTCTGCGAGGGCAATGAGGGCGTTCACGTCGAGCAGGTACTTAGTCGAGGTCATTCTCCAGCTTTCTGACCATCTCGGTGGTGACCACACCGCCGCGTGAAGGGAAACAAGGCAGACCGGTCAGGGGCGAGTGGCAAATCTCCGCCGGCGGTGGTGGCATCTTTTCCGCCTTTCTGATCAGCTCACTGACGGCTGCGCCAAGAGTGATTCCCTTTGCTTCCGCGTAAATCGACCAGTCCAGCAGGTGCACCCCGTCCACGCACATGGCGGCGACGATTGCCTCCACCTTGCGCGCGTTCCTGCCCTCTGAGAAGTTGGGGACGCACTCGATAATTGGGCTGCTCACTGGATTCATCTTCCTGGTCGACCTAAGCTGTCAGCTTTCAGCCATCAGCTCTCAATTTCGTACTTTCGTGCTGATAGCTGATAGCTGATAGCTCTCTTCACTTCCAAAACGTGTAACCCACCTGAATCTGGATGCTTGCGTTGACGCCGGGATTATGGTCGCCCAGCGAAGCCGAAGAGATGTGCACCGCGTTCACGCCCAGGTCAATGGACCTCCGCGAGCGCAAAAAGTAATGGATCCCGATCCCTCCCTGCGGCGAGAAGTTCCACACTGACGTCCCCCCCCGGCATTCCGTGAGGAGCCAGCACATCCGGCGGAAATTTGTGTGTCGTGTAAATCAATCCACCCGCTCCCTGGAACCACGGCTGGATCCGCTTCGACTTCGTAAGGAAATTCCAGCGGAAGATCACCGGCATCAGGCTGGCCCCGTAGTAGGTTCCCCCGCCGATGGGGGCTACGTAGGTCTTCCCCTGGAAGGTGAAGGTTTGAATATGGGGCGCCGGCGTGTACGCCAGCCACAGCGGCATCACGCTCCCGGCCAGTTGAAACTGCCCGCTCAGGATGCCCGCCTTGAGCACCGGCGTCAGTGTCTTGCCCACTTCAAACCCGCTCCAAAGGAAGCTGAAGTCGGAGCGGTCGCCCACGCCCTTGCCCCAGTTGAGGAAAGGGCCCATTTCCCACGCTCGGGTGTTGCGAACCTCGGCCACGGGCGATTCGGCCGGCTCGTCGCCCGCAGCTGCGCCATTACGCGGCGCTGCGATTGCCATCCCGGTTCCAGCCAAAAAGAAGAGCAGAAAAAACTTCAAGCTTCGGATCAACGTTCATTCCTCAGAGATTCAGATCATGCGGTTTAACAAGTGAAGATTCCATAGAAAAGGCCGCCGAAGTTGGCGGCCCTTCATCAAATTCTTCCGCCCGGCCTTTAGCCCGCCACCTGCTCCATCTGCTCGGCGTCCATGTCGAAGTTCGAGTACACATTCTGCGTATCGTCGAAATCCTCCAGCGCCTCCAGAAGCCGCATCATCTGCTTGGCAGGTGCGTCCTCCAGCTTGGTGTAGGTTGAGGCAATCATCGTCACTTCGTTCATGACCGTGGGAATCTTCGCCGCTTTTACCGCATTCAGCACCGCCTCGTAGCTCGCTGGCTCGGTAAGAATCTCCCAGGTATCACCTTCGTCGTTCAGGTCTTCGCCGCCGGCTTCCAGCACTACGTCCATCAACTTCTCTTCCGTCGCCGCCGACTTTTCCACAGCGATAATGCCCTTCTTCGAAAACATATGCAGAACGGAACCGGTTGAGCCCAGGTTGCCGCCGTTCTTTGAGAAGCAGTGCCGGATCTCGCTCACCGTGCGGTTGCGGTTGTCCGTGAGCACTTCCACAATCACCGCCACGCCGCCGGGCCCGTAGCCCTCAAACGTGATCTCTTCGTAGTTCACGCCTTCAAGCTCGCCGGTGCCGCGCTGGATGGCCTTCTTGATGTTGTCGCCCGGCATGTTTTCAGCCTTGGCGGCCAGAATCGCCGTGCGCAGCCGCGGGTTGCCGTCAGGGTCGCCGCCGCCGGCCTTCGCCGCAATGGTGATTTCCTTGATCAGACGAGTGAATGTCTTGCCGCGCTTGGCGTCCAGCGCGCCCTTCTTGTGCTTGATTGTGGCCCATTTCGAATGGCCGGACATGGGAACCTCAGGTATCGCTTGAAATGCCGGCGTGCACAGCGATTCATCACCGCTTCATGCGCCCGCCCCTGCGAGTATATCACCGGGCCGAGTGCCCGGATTGCTCCGAACCGCCGGTCCCTAGGCCGACTGTAGCACCAGCGTCCTCGCCTGCGCGGGCCCAGCAATCTCCGCGACTCAAGCGGCCATTCTCGGCCCATTCCAAATCCAGATTTCTTAACGTAGCGACTTCAAGCCCACCGGAATCGTATAAAGGAGTACTACGGCTCTCGGCTTTCGTCCCACCACCCACCAGGAGCGCCTTTGAAGTCCTTCATTCTTGCCTTTATGTTTGCGGCGCTTGCCTGCTGTGCGGCCCGCGCCCAGGGGAACTACGAAATCCAGGTCTACGGCGCGGACACCGTGCACCCCCGCACCACCATGCTCGAGCTGCATTCCAACTTCACCGGCAAAGGCCACCCCGGCGACGGCCACGTCCTGGCCGCCACCAACCACGCCGAGCATGAAACCGTTGAAATCACGCAAGGCATCACCAACTGGTCTGAACTTGGTTTCTACATCTTCACCAGCGAGCAGAGCGGCCTGGGCGTCCAGTGGGTCGGCGACCACATCCGCCCCCGCGTTCGCGTACCCGATTCATGGCACTGGCCCGTCGGCGTCAGCCTCAGCACAGAGGTCGGCTACCAGCGCGCCCTCTTCTCGCCAGACACATGGACCTGGGAGATCCGCCCAATCGTCGACAAGCAGAAGGGTCGCTTCTACTGGGCCGTCAACCCTGCCCTCGAGCGCACCTGGCACGGACCGGACGTGAACCTCGGCATCGACTTCGCGCCCGCCGTCAAAGTCAGCTGGGACTTCACCAAAGTCGTCACCGGCGGAGTGGAGTACTACGCCGACTACGGCAGCATCACGAACATCGCCAGCCTCCACAACCAGCAGCAGCAGATCTTCCCCGCCATTGACCTCAACGTCTCGCCCGACTGGGAGATCAACTTCGGCGTCGGCGTTGGCCCCACCGCTGCCACCGATCATTGGATCGTCAAAGGCATCATCGGCCACCGCTTCAACTGGGGCCGCCCCAGCCACGCCAAATTAAGCAGCCCGTAAGGCTCCGGACCGCTAGCCAGAGGGTGCCCCGTCCTAACTCTGTTAGGGCGGGAGACCAGGTCCCCTTCTCAAAGAAACCGTCACCAAACCGCGAGACAAATCCATGAATACCGGGCCGAAGAAAATCCTGTTCGCCACCATCGGCTCGCTCGGCGATCTGCATCCGTGCCTCGCATTGGCGATCGAGCTGAAGAGCCGCGGACACACCGTAGCCTTCGCCGCCACTCCTTTCTATCGAGCCAAGGTCGAGCAGTGCGGATTCGCCTTCATGCCCCTCCGGCCCGACTGGGACCCCACCAGCGGCGAACTCGTCGCCCAATGCGAAAATATCCGCCGCGGTCCCGAAGTTCTACTGCGAAAGCTGATCCTTCCGCACCTCAGCAACACTTACGCCGACCTGCTCGCCGCCGCCCGCGACACCGACTTCATGATCGCCGGGGAACTCGTCTATGCCGCGCCGCTCGTCGCCGAAAAGCTCAATCTGCGCTCGGCGTCGGCCATCCTGTCTCCCTGCACATTCTTCTCCGTGCACGATCCCCCAATCATGCCCACCGCGCCCGAACTCGCTATCCTTCGTAAGGCAGGACCGCGCCTGCATCGCATCATGCTGAACCTCAGCAGCAGAATGATCGAATCGTGGTGGCGCCCCGTCCGCGCCTTGCGCCGTGTTGAAGGCCTAGGCCCCGGCGTCAATCCTCTCCTCCACGACAAATTCGCTCCCGGCCTGGTCCTCGCGCTCTTCTCGAAATGCCTCGCCCAGCCGCAGCCCGATTGGCCGCCGCAAACCGTCCAGCCTGGCTTTGCATTCTACGACACCCCGCACTCGGCGGAACCATCCGATCGCACGATCGCCGAATTCCTCGCCGCCGGCGAACCACCCATCATCTTCACGCAAGGCTCCACCGCCGTCCACCATCCCGGCGATTTCTACCGGGTCAGCTTCGAAGCCGTGCGCCGAATTCGCCGCCGCGCAATCCTCGTTGGCGCTGACCCGTCCGCCGTTCCTGAAGCTCCTGATGTTCTCGTCCTTCGATACGCTCCGTACTCCGAAGTCTTTCCCCGCGCAGCCGCGAACGTCCACCAAGGCGGATCAGGCACAACCGGCCAAGCCATGCAGGCGGGCCGGCCCATGCTCATCGTCCCCTTCGGGTGGGATCAGCCCGACAACGCCGCTCGCGCCGTCCGCATTGGAGTTGCACTCAGCGTCTCACGCAAACGCTATTCGCCTCATCGCGCCGCCCAGGCCATGCAACGCCTCATCGACGAGCCCCGCTTCCAGCAGCGCGCCTCTTCCGTCCAAAAGCAAATGCAGGCGGAGGATGGGGTCTCTTCCGCCTGCAATGCAATTGAAGAACTATTGTTGCGGTGCACCGTCGGTTAGCGGGTTACGAATTGTCCCCGCCGCTGTCGAATCCCCCACCGCCATCATCGAACCCGCCGCCATCGTCGATCTGCACGTCATCTGCGCTCGTGTCGTATGCAGCCGAATCGTCCGTCATCGACTGGTCAGATCCGCTAAGGCCCGCGTTGTCGTTGCCTTGCGTCTCGTAGTTCGCGTCTCTCAGCTGATATCCGCCATCCAGGCTCCCACCCTGGTCAGCGGACTCGTGGAAGTGTTGCTCGCCGCCGCCCATCATGCCCGCTCGGTCCATACCAGCCGCGCCACCGGCCCCGGGAGCATCGTAGTAGTTATTCACCACCGTCTCTTCCACCGGGCGCTCGAATCCGCCACCCATCCCCGGGCCCATTCCCATTCCGCCAAAGCCGCTGCCACCGAATCCGCCACCATATCCGCCCCCATGGCCGAATCCGTGCAAGATCGACTCCACGCCTTCAAACGCCAGCGCGCCCGCCGCCACACCCGCGGCGGTCTGCATCGCTCCCCGCATAAAACTCGGCTGCCCCATGGGAACCGCGCCCCCGTAAGGAGCCGCCGCAACGTACTGTGGCTGCGGAGGTGGTGGTGGATAGTACTGGGGCTGTCCGGGCTGCTGATATTGCGGCTGTTGATAGTTGGGCACCGGCTGATAGGGCGGCGCCTGCCCCGGTTGCGTCTGCTGCGGGGGCGGTTGCTGCGGCTGCGGTTGCGAGTCATGTCGCCCAAACAGCCCGCCCAAAAAACTCGTCGCATGTGCGGGTTGCTGCTGGGTTTGTTGCGCCTGTTGCTGAAGCTGCACCACCTGCGCCTTCGCCTGCTGCAGCGCGATGTCCTGCACCAGCACCGTCTGCGCCAAAATGTAAGTCGCGTCGGAATTTGCACCAAGTTCACGGCCGAGCAGGTTTTCGGCGTCCGGATCCTTCTCCTGCAACTGCGTCTGGTTGACGCGCTGCGCCAACGACATCAACATCTGTTGTTCCTGGGGAGTCACTCTTGAAACCTCCGGCAGCAGCCGCTGGGGTACGTGGGCCGCTCCTCACGATTGAGACGCGCACCCGCCCCCAAAGTTGCCCTGCCGTGTGAATGTACGCAGCCGGTCACACCGCAGTTCCTTGAAGGAAATCTGCGCGCGTTCTTGTCCGATCTGGTGACAATTGAACGAGCGCTTCATGCTATTTCTGCCTTCCATTCTCCCCAACTGTCTACGCTTGTTTGCATTTTGTGACAACCGTCACGACGCGAAAAACAATGGCTAATTAGTCATTGCTTTTCAGTTACCTTTTCGCTATCTTGCAAACACATAATCCAGAGTTACCGATCGAATAGATCGATTTGAGACCCGCCGGGACAAGCAGCCTTTGCGCGTAAGTGCCCCCCTTCCTGTCTCCAGCAAGTGTGATCTTGCACGACGACCAGGTGTGCTCGGAAGAACGGTTAGGCCCTTGTATGAAAGCTCTTTGCCTCTCGCTGTGTACGGCAGCGCTCGTGTGCGCCGTTCCTGCATTTGCCGCAGTAACTATAACCAGCCCCGCCAATGGCGCAACCGTCACCTCGCCCTTCAACCTCACCGCCACAGCAAGCCCCTGCTCGTCTCAGCCTGTCACTGCCACGGGCTACTCGTTCGACGCCAGCACCACCACGACCTTCATCTACAGTGCCTCCGTCGCAGCCCAGGTTTCGGCGTCCGCCGGCGTGCACGTTCTTCACGTAAAGTCCTGGGGAAATCAGGGCGCATCCTGCGTTACCGACGTAACCATCACCGTCAGTTCGGCGCCATCGGGGGCATCTACTTCGCCAACTAACGTCACCGTCACAAGTCCCACAAACGGCGCGTCCGTTACCTCGCCATTCTCACTCAGCGCCAGCGGTACCCAGTGCTCCTCGCAGCCCATCTCCGCCATGGGCTACTCGCTCGATAACAGCACCAGCACCACCTTTTTCAATGGCGGCAGCATGGCTGCTTCCGTCAACGCCGCCACGGGCGCTCACACCCTCCACGTCAAGTCGTGGGGCAACCAGGGTGCCGGGTGCGATACCGACGTCACCATCACCGTGACGTCGTCCGTCGTTTCCGGCCCAACCATTCCATCCAACGCCGTAGCCGTCAAAGCCATTCAGAACCTCACCACCTGGCAGGCCGCATTCGACGCAGGCACCGGCGGCACTGCCTCCTCCTCAGGAGTCATGAACCTGGTCACGGCGCCCGCGGTCAGCGGCTCCGCCCGTCAGTACATCACCACATATTCCAACTACGGCGGCGAGCGCTACAGCACCCGCATCGTCACCGACCAGGTCGCCAGCAACTTCGTATTCGACACCAATATCTATCTCGCCAGCCCCATAAACGATATCGCCAATATAGAAATGGACATCAACCAGGTGATGTCCAACGGTCAGACCGTCATCTTCGGCTTCCAATGCGACGGATGGTCCCGCAGCTGGGACTACACCGCCAACCTCGGCACCCCAACCAGTCCCAACGACCAGTGGATCCACTCCAACCAGACATGCAATCCACAAGCCTGGGCCACCAACACCTGGCACCACGTCCAAGTCAGTTACTCGCGCGACAACTCCGGCAACGTCGACTACAAATCCGTCTGGCTCGATGGCGTACAACAGAACCTGAACGTCACTACCAACTCCGCATTCGCTCTCGGCTGGGCCCCCACCATCCTCACCAACTTCCAGGTCGATGGCATGACCGCCCTTCCCGGCACCGCCACCATCTACCTCGACAACCTCACCCTCTACCGCTGGTAAACCAGGCCCGCACACCAACCTCAAACCTAAGCACAAAAGCGAATGCGGAGACCAAATCCGGTCTCCGCATTCGCTTTTTCACATTGGGATGTCTTACTCGGAACGGTGTCTCGTCCTAGGAAGGGTGCCCCGTCCAAGCTTGCTTGGGCGGGAGACCATGTGAGTCAACAACCGACCTCAACTTCCACTGAACCTACGCCATAGCAAACGCCCGAATCGTCTCCTTGCGCACCGTCAGGCGCTCCACCAAATCGGTCCGCACCTCGTACCCGCGCCCGGGAATATCCGGAATCTCAATCTCACCGGCCGACGTCACCGTCACTTCAGGCTCGATAATGTCATCCGCCCAGTACCGCGCCGATGCCGACACATCTCCCGGCAGCGAGAAATTCTCCAGCGATGCCAATGCAATGTTGTGGCACCGTCCCACGCCCGACTCCAACATCCCGCCGCACCATACCGGCACACCGCGTTCCAGCGCTGCATTGTGTACCGCAATCGCCTCGCTGAATCCGCCCACGCGTCCCAGCTTTACATTGATAATCTGGCACGATCCCATTTCAATCGCAGCCAGCGTATCCCGCCGGTTGCGTATCGACTCGTCCAGGCAGATCGGCGTGCGCAACTGCCTCTGCAGCATCGAGTGGTAGAAGAAATCGTCGTGCCACAGCGGCTGCTCAATCATCATCAGATCGAACTGGTCAAAGCTGCGCAGGCGCTCTGCGTCGTGCAGCCGGTAGGCCGAGTTCGCATCGCAGCTCAACGAAATGCTCGGCCACCTGTGCCGCACACGATCGAAAACCTCTACATCCCAGCCAGGCTTGCACTTCAGCTTGATGCGCTGATAGCCAGCCGCCAGCTCCCGCTCCACCGTTGCCATCAACTCCGCAATCGATGGTTGAATTCCAATCGACACGCCGCATGGAATCGCATCGCGCACCCCGCCCAGAAGCCGCGAAAGTGAAACCCCCTCCCGCTGCGCCTCAAGGTCCCAGACAGCGTTCTCCAGCGCCGCCTTCGCCATGGGGTTTTCACGCACCAGCTTGAAAAGCTTCGGGCAGTCGCCGCCATGCTCAACGTTTTCTGAAGAGGCCAGCATCGGCCCCAGGTCGTTCAAAATCACCTGCCAGGCGGTGTCGGTCGACTCCCCTGAAAAAAACGGCTTCTCCCCCGCCGTGCACTCTCCCCAACCTGTCAAACCCTCTGATCGCACTTCGGCCAGCAGTATGCGTCGATTCCTCGTGACGCCAAAGCTGGTCTCAAACGGGCACACCAAGGGTAAATGGAGCTCCCGCAGAATAATGCCGTCGATTCTCATAAGTCAGCTGTCCCTTGCAAAGTTTGGATGCCTGCTTCTAGCTGGGCAGGAGTACCCAGCTCAAAGATCCCGTTTCCTTCTGCATCCCGCGTAAAGCCAAGCACGGCTAGGCCCCGTGAAAACGCTTGTTGAAACCTGTGGCGATTTTCCAACTGAACGGCAAGGGCACGATCCCGGTACCGCTCGGAGGCCTTCCACTCGTAGATGGATGCCGGTACCGTGATGCGTTCCTCGATTGACCCCTTGTCTGCCTCATGGCCCGCCAAAATCGATTTAACCCGCTCCGAGTCCAAATGCCACTCAGCCAGTAATCGATCCGTGGGAAGACCACCTTGCAGTCGAGAAGAGGATACACCATAAAAATTCTCACGATAGTGATGAACGACAGCGCCCAGCTTGTGGATATTTAAGAATGCGTTCTTGATCTCCAGCGGATCGAATGTCCACTCCATCTTGCGGATGCCCCGCGTAAGTGCTTCACGGCGTTGTTCCAACTTGAGCTGTACGCCGATCCCACGGTTGTGATAAGCCTCTTTCACCGCCAGCATGTGCGAGTGCAAATAAGCCCGCGGTTCACCATCAGAAAATTTCTCGCCACCCTTCACTCCCGGCAAAGACAGGGCGAATCCAACCATCGAATTGGCATCGCCGAATGCTTTTGCGCCATCGCCCCTTGCAGATCGCATTTCGTTGCGCATTCCCTTCCCGGCCAGCTCCGTGTCGAACGCCCCAATCACCTGCCCGCCGGCCTTCTGCATCACCAGGAATGCCTTGCGCGGCATCATGTCGGTGGCGTCGTAACCCCACGTCTCCACCTGCATGTCCACGCAAGCCTGCAGCTCCTCAAACCCCGCGCACTCCCGGATGACGATCACGCCCGCCCCTCCGGAGTGGCTTCTGGGGATGCCGCTTCAGCACCATCAGTGGGTGCCCCAGGTCTCCCGGTTTTGGAGACCTGGGAAACCGATGCGATTTCCCGGCCCTGTTCTCTGATCCCTGCGCTCTGATCTCTTAGACGCTGTTTGACCTTGCTCCACAACTCTTCCAGTTCCTCGGGGCCAAGTTCTTCAAGCGGCTTTGAGGAAGCTGCTTCCATCTCCATGAATCTGCGCCGGAATCGTAGATTGCACCCTCGCAACGCCATCTCCGCATCCACACCCAGGTGCCGGCCCAGATTCACCACCGTGAATAGCAAATCCCCCAACTCCGCTTCCACCTCAGCCTTCCGCCCCGCCGCGGCCTCAACCTCAAGCTCGGCAACCTCCTCCGCAACCTTCGGAAGCAGATCCCGCCAGTTCGTCCAGTCAAACCCCGCCTTCGCCGCTTTCGCACCCAGCTTCCCCGCCTCCGCCAGCGCAGGCATTGCCCGCTGAACTGAATCCAATCTGGACTTCACGACTCCAGAATCCACGCTGGGCATCGGCTTCTTCTCAAGAGCTTTGATCTCCTCCCAGTTCCGCAGCACCGCCGCGGAAGACCCCGCCACATCGGCATCCACATCCGCCACGTTTCCCGCCGCTCGCGAAGCCTCTTCCCCAAACACGTGCGGATGCCGCCGGATCAATTTCTGGTTCAAGTGGTCTAGAACATCGCTGATAGTGAAGTGGCCCTCATTCGCCGCCATCTCTGCGTAGAACAAAACCTGCAGCATTAGGTCGCCCAGTTCCTCCGCCAGGTGCGGGAAATCCCGCCGCTCAATGGCGTCGAAGACCTCGTAGGCTTCCTCCAGGGTGTATTTGCGAATGGTGTCGAATGTCTGCTCGCGATCCCAAGGGCAGCCCCCCGGCGCCCGAAGCCGCGCCATAATTGCCGCCGACTGCTCAAATAGGGATGCCGCTCGCTCCGGATCGGTCAGCGAGCCTCCAACTGGAACCTGCTCTTTTTCCCCGTCAGGCCAGGAGTCCATGTAATCCCATCTTACCGCGACCCACCGACGGCCGGAGGGCGCCGTCCCAGGATGGAGGAGGGCGCCCCTGTCCAAGCGCGGGTGCCCCGTCCAAGCTCTGCTTGGGCGGGAGGCCAGATCCCTATTCCAATAGACCCACACGACTGCGCAAGCAAACCCGCCCGTCACCCAATCAATTCAGTTTCCTCCGTTATTTTCCACAGCCTACTTGCGAAAACTTCTGGGAACGCCCTTCCCCGTGTGCTCAAATCTCCCCAACCTGCATGCCTCCCGAACACGCAGCCTCATTTCAGCGCCGTCTTGCATCCCAATGTGCACCGGGCTTCCCGGCTCTTCATGTTTCAGGAGGGCACTCCATGCTCCGGAAGCTGCTTCCGCTCTGCCTCCTATCCTGTGTCGTCACCGCCGTCCAAGCCCAGGGGGCGCCAGGCGTAACGTACTCATCCGCAACTCCAGATCCGCTCGCCGCACCGGCGCCAGATTCCGCGCCAGCTTCAGACGCAACCGCCCAGGCTCCAGACGCCGCGCCTCAACTCGTTCCTCTCACCACCGCTGAGATTCACCAGGTCGTCGACGGCGTCACTCAGCACCTCAAGCAGTCCTACATCCTGCCTGAAATGGCCGAGCAGATGGTCAAATCTCTTCACGCCCATCAAGACACGGGAGACTACGACACCCTCACCAACGGCCCTGCCCTCGCCTTCCGCCTCACCACCGACCTGCAGTCCGTCAGCCGCGACCGCCATCTCCGCGTTGAATACGCGGCATTCAAGCTCCCCCCTGAAGAGGGAGGCCCCAGCGAGCAGGAAGACCAGCAGTATCGCCAGGACCTCGACCGCACCAACTGCGGCTTCCAGCGCGCTGAGGTCCTATCCGGCAACATCGGCTACGTGCTGCTCAACTACTTCGGCCCGGCAGACAAGTGCGGGTCCGTCGCCGCCGCCGCCATGAAGTTTGTCTCCCACAGCAACGCCATCATCTTTGACCTTCGCCAGAACCACGGCGGCGACCCCACCATGGTCGCCCTCCTCGCGTCCTACCTGTTCGACCGTCCCACTCACCTCGACGACCTTTATAACCGCCACGAGAACAAGACCACCCAGTACTGGGCAACGCCCTCCAAAGTGTCTGACCGCATGCCCAACCTGCCCGTCTATCTCCTCACATCGCGCTCCA
>Ga0207104_1262_pt1 | contig 12016 bp, 8 predicted proteins | sample Alteio_BWMinHeat_79_FD_153538 | JGI IMG/M metagenome (GOLD analysis project Ga0207104, IMG submission 153538) | Enriched cells from forest soil in Barre Woods Harvard Forest LTER site, Petersham, Massachusetts, United States -... | ecosystem: Environmental > Terrestrial > Soil > Temperate forest >...
GCGCATGGTGCCGCACTCGGTTGACATGCAATCCGCGATCGCCCAGGCCGGCAGCGTGCACGCCGGCGATCGCCTGTACGTGAGCCTGCTTGTGCCTGAGACGCAGGCCGGCATGGAAGGGCGTACGCTCACCAGCCTCCCCATCTCGATGTCCAATGCGCTCGAACCGCTGCGCATGGGACCCGACGTTACGCTGAACGGCGAGTCGGCGATGCTGGCATCTGAGGCGCCGGTTGACGGCTTGCTAAACGGCTTTGCGGTGGTCAACCTCCGCATCGAGCCGGGCGGCGGGATACACTGATTTCGCCACCCAAAGTTGCCGAAGGACCGGACCGTCGCGATTTGGGGACTCCGGCAGTCAAGCGGCACCTCAGCGAGGATCACGATCGACATGTCCCTAGTTCAAGGATTGGCAGCACACGCGGCGGGCGCTGAACTATTGCCCTTTCGCTATGAAACGGGCGACTTGGGCGCGCGGGACGTGGAGATCGATATCTCCCATTGCGGCATTTGCCACAGCGACATCCATCTGATCAGCAATGACTGGGGCATCAGCCAGTATCCGTTTATTCCAGGGCACGAGATCATCGGGACGGTTTCGGCAGTCGGCGCGGATGTGCGTTTGCTGAACATAGGCCAGCGCGTAGGCCTTGGCTGGCAGTCGAACTCCTGCGGAGAGTGCGAGTGGTGCACCAGGGGCCTGGAGAACCTGTGCCTCTCCTCTGAGGGCACCTGCGTTCGCCGTCACGGCGGATACGCCAGCCGCGTACGAGCCAACGCCCGCTTTGTGTTTCCAATTCCCGACGCGCTGGCCAGCGAGCAAGCGGCCCCGTTGCTCTGCGGCGGAATCACAGTCTACAATCCACTGCGCATCCACGACATCAATCCCTCGTCGCGCGTGGGCGTAGTGGGCATCGGCGGCCTCGGCCACATGGCCATCCAGTTCGCGCGCGTCTTCGGCGCGGAAGTGACCGCGTTCTCCACCTCAGCCGAAAAGGAAAAAGAAGCCCGTTCCCTCGGTGCGCACCGCTTTGTGCACACACGAGAGAGCCGCGCGCTGAAAGAAGTGGCGGGCTCGCTGGATTTTATCCTCAGCACCGTGAACGCCGATCAGGATTGGGGTGTGTACGTTCAGGCGCTGCGGCCCACCGGTAAGATCTGCTTTGTCGGCGTTCCGCCGTCGCCTGTCACTCTGCACGCGTTTCCGCTGATCGCCGGCATGCGCGCGGTGACCGGCAGCCCCATCGGCAGCCCTTCGCGCATTCGCGAGATGTTGGACGTTGCGGCGCGGCACCAGGTGGGGGCCATCGCGCAAGTCTTCCCCATGGCCAAGGTGAACGATGCCCTGGCAAAGGTAAAGAAGAACAAGGTTCGTTACCGCGCCGTGCTGGCCAACGAATAGGTTGCAGCGGGCGTAGTCTCTGTTTTCTGTCGTCTGTCTTCTGTTGACTTCCGCCCTATGGATACAGTTCGCATCGACAAGTGGCTCTGGGCGGCGCGATTCTTCAAGACGCGCGCGCTGGCGTCGAAGGCCTGCGACATGGGCCGCATCCGGTCCAATGGCATTGAGGCCAAGCCGGCGCGCGATGTGCGCGTGGGCGACAAGCTGAACGTAAAGAACGAGGGCGGCGAGTTCGAGATCGACGTGCTGGCTCTAAGCCAGATGCGGGGGCCCGCGGCGGTGGCGCAGGGGCTCTACCACGAAACCGACGCAAGCAAGGAAGCGCGTCGCAAAGCTGCTGAAGAGCGTAGGGCGATGCAGGAGTTCGCGCCGCTGCCGGAGCGGCGTCCCAGCAAGCGCGACCGCCGGCGAATCATCCAATTCCGGGGCGGCCGCCAATGCCCTTTGGCCGGCAGCCTAGTCCGGGTTCTCCCATCTTTAGTAGACTCAAACCCAGCATGGTGAAAGCAACTTGTCCCCACAGTCTTCTTCGTCGATGCATTGGGTATTGCGTAGTTTCAGCCGCGCTGGCCGCCAGCGCCGTCACCCCGTCTCTGCACGCCCAGGGCACCCGCCTGTGGACGCAGACACGCGTGGAGGATTTTGAAAAAGGCACGCCGCAGGGCGTGGCGCTAACCAGCGACGGGCAGATTCGTGAAGGCCCCGGCCTAAAAGAGGTGCTGACCACGCCGTCGACCTTCGTATGGTCGGTGGCGGTGGACAAGAGCGGCACCGCCTACGTGGGAACGGGCTCGCCGGCGACTGTTCAGCGCGTTGGCGCGGACGGCAAGCCGGTAACTTTGTTCGACACCCACGACCTGGCGGTGCAGGTGGTGCGCGTGGGACCGGATGGAAACGTCTACGCAGCCACCATGCCCAGCGGCAAAGTCTTCAAGCTGAATCCGGCCGCAACGGCGAAGCAGGATGAATCCACCGCCACGGTGGTGTTCGACGCCTCGCGCGTGGCTGAAAAAGGAAGCGAAACCAAGCCGGCCGCCAAGCCATCGCCAGATAAGGGCAAGGACAAGCCTGACACCGACAAAGACAAATCCGACGCGGACAAAGACAAGTCCGACGACAAGCCGGAGGTCAAGCGCTACATCTGGGACATGACGTTTGATCCGGCAGGGAGGCTCTACATCGCCACCGGCGGGCCGGCGGTCATATATCGTGTTGATCCGGCCAAAACAGAACAGGCTCCGGAAGAATTTTTCAAGAGCGACGAGCAGCATATCCGCGCGCTGGCCTGGGATGCAAAGGGCAACTTGATCGCGGGCACCGACGGAACCGGCCTGGTGTATCGCATCAGCCCCGACGGAAAAGGCTACGTGTTATTTGAAGCACCGCGGCGCGAGATTCCCGCACTGACCATTGCCGCCGACGGAGCCATCTTCGCCGCCAGCGTAGGCGACAAGACGCACAATCCCCTGCCCCCGCTGCCGGTGCAGGGCGCGGGTATGGTGACCATCACGGTGGTGCAACCCGGCTCGCTGCAGGTTGCCAACGCCAGCAGCTCGGCGCCGGAAGGCACTGACATTTACGCCATCGAGGAGGGCCAGGCGCCGCGCAAGGTTTGGTCCGGCAAGGACGAGGTGGTGTATGCGCTCGCCGCTCGTGCCGATGGAGTTCTTGCCATCACCGGCAATCGCGGGCGAATCTTCCGCATCCAGGGCAATGGAAACTTCGCGGATGTGGGACACCTTGACGCCCAGCAGGGCCTCTGCATGGCCGCTTCAAGCGATCCCGCGGGAGACATTCTAATAGGAACGGGCAGCACCGGGAAGCTGGTGCGATTCGGCATCCAGGGCTCGCACGAATTCTCGAGCGACGTGCTGGATGCTGGCGCCATGGCGCGCTTCGGGCGCATTGAAGTCGAGCCGGGATCGACGGGATACGAGCTCTTTACGCGATCGGGAAATATCGAACAACCGGTGCGTGGCTGGACGGACTGGAAGCCGGTTGCGAACGACGGCGTTGCTTCGCCCGCAGGCCGCTTCCTGCAGTGGAAAGCAGTCCTGCATCCCGGCGGCTCCTTGAGCGGCGTGGGCGTGAACTATCTTCCCGTGAACGCCGCGCCGGTGGTTGAGGACGTGGTTGTGGTGACGGGCGCGCGCTTGAACCCCCAGGTCCAGGCCCAGACTGCCGCGCAGCCCGCGACGGTCAACATCCAGTTTCCAGCGCCAAACCAGCCCGGAGTGGTCGGTTTCGACCCAAACAGTGCAAACAACAATCCCATCACCGCCAACAAGGATCGTACCGGCGTGACCGCGCGCTGGGCGGCGCACGACGACAATGGCGACGACCTGACCTTCGCGCTCTATCTGCGAGGCGACGGCGAGCACGCCTGGCGTCTGCTCAAGGACAACGTCACCGACAAAGCCTACAGCTTCGATCAGACGCTGATTCCGGACGGCGGCTACCAGCTCAGAGTTGTAGCATCCGACTCGCCCTCGCACACGCCCGGCGACGCCCTCACCGGTGACAAGGTCAGCGAGCGATTTGAAATTGACACCACACCGCCGGTTGTCACCAGTCTCCAGGCCACTGCCGCGACGGCAAAATGCGCCCACGAGCCCTGCCCCGCTCCGGCTCACGTGACCTTCGACTCGGAAGACGCGATGTCACCCCTGGTGCGCGCCGAGTACTCGCTCGACGCCGGACCGTGGCAATACATTGAGCCGGTCGGCGGCCTCTCTGACGCGCGCCGCGAGCACTACGACTTCACCATTCCGGCGTCTGCGTTCGAAGGAAAATCCGGCGAGCAGCTGCTGACCGTGCGCGTCTACGACCGCCACGAGAACGTGGGCCTCGCCAAAACGCTCTTTGGCTCCGCAACGAGCTCGGCAAAGTAAGCGCATGCGCTTCGAACTGTTCGTGGCGGCGCGCTACCTTCGGGCCAAGCGAAGGCAGGCGGTGGTCGGCGTAGTCACCGGCATCTCCGTCGCTGGAGTGGCCGCAGGCGTGGCCGCGCTTATCATCGCCCTCGCCATCACCAACGGCATGCGCCGCGATCTGCAGGATCGCCTGGTTGACACCAGCGCGCACGTGCAGCTCCTGCGCGTGGCCGGCGACGGCATCCGCGACTGGCAGCCGCTAATCGAGCGCCTTCGCCGCTTGCCCCACGTCGTTGCCGCATCGCCGGAGCTCAACGAGCAGGTGATGGTGGCCCATGGCGCGCGCGCCGGCTTCGCGCTGGTCGTCGGCGTTCTGCCCAAGGACGAGCGCAGCGTCAGCGCCCTGCTCTCCAACGCCACAACCGGATCAATGGCCGCACTCGAGCCTCAGCCGGGCCCGTCCTCTCCCGGCAATGCGGAGAATCCTCCCATCGTGCTTGGCAAAGATCTTGCCGACTCCATCGGCGTCATGCCCGGCGATTCCGTCATGCTGGTAAGCCCGCAGGGCGAGCAGAGTCCGATCGGCATCCTGCCGCAGTTCGCCCCCTTCCGACTCACCGGCACCTATCACACCGGCTTTTATCAGTACGACTCTGCCTGGGGCTATATGCGCCTGGCCGACGCGCAACGCCTCTACGACGAGCCCGACCTGGTCTCCGTCATCAGCTTCAAAATCGACGACGAATATCGCGCGCGCGAAGTCGGCCGCGAGATCGAAGCGGTTGCAGGCAAAGGTTTTCAAACTACTAATTGGATGGAGCAGAACAAGGAGCTGTTTCGCGCTCTTCGCCTTGAGCAGATCGTTACCTTCATTGTGATCGCGCTCATCGTGATCGTGGCCGCGCTCAACATCCTCATCGCGCTCACCATGATGGTGATGGAAAAAACGCGCGACATCGCGGTCCTCATGAGCTTCGGCGTCGACCCCGGCCAGGTGCGCCGCATCTTCCTGTTGCAGGGATTGCTCATCAGCCTTGTTGGCACGGTGCTCGGCGTCGTCCTCGGTTACCTGGCGGCGTGGGCCGGCGCGCACTACCACATCCCGCTCTCTCCCGACGTCTACTCCATTGACACGCTGCCCTTCGCGCCCAGACCCTGGGATGGCGTTATCGTAGCCGCTGTGTCCATCGGTATTTCGCTGCTGGCCACGCTGTATCCCTCGCATGCGGCCTCGCGTATTCTCCCCGCCGCGGCCCTGCGCTACGAGTAGGGTTCACCCGCATTCTCCATCCGCATCACTGTGGCGTGATAATCCCACCCAGCGCATGACGCCGCGGCAGCACAATCCCGCGATGATCCACCTCGACTGGTGAAGCCCCAGCGCGCCCACCGCTCTCAATCGCCGTCCGCTCCGTCAAAGCCCCGCCGCAAGCCGGACACCAATCCACCCGCGTATCCGCCGCAAGCACCGCATGGCACTGTATACAAATCCGCTCCATCTCTAAAGCCTACTTCACGCCACCGCCCGGCTTCTATTCCACACTTCGTGCCTCTTGTTCACTTCTTCACACTTTCACTCTTTCACAGTTTCCCTATTCCCTAATCCCTGTTCCCTAGTTCCTAGCCCCTAGTCCCTAGTCCCTAGTCCCTAGCATTTAGTATTACCCCCATGAAGACCCTTCTCCGCACGCTGCTTTACCTCGCGCTCATCGTCTGGCTGGGCGCGGAAGTCTTCTTTCCCGTCGTCGCGGCCATCACCTTCATGACGCTCCCCGGCCAGACACACGTTGCCGGCTCCATCGTCGGCCAACTTCTGCACATCCTCCACTTCATGGGCCTCGTTTCAGGCGTGGTCGCCCTGTCCCTGCTCATCCTCGCGCCCGTCTGGAACATCTACAAACCGCGCACGGTGCGCGTGCCCATGGTCCTTCTGCTACTCATGCTCATCGGCACCGCCTATTCGGAGTACGGCATCATCCCCGCCATGGAGCGCGACCGTGTTGCAGCCGGCGGCGCCATCGACACCAGCGATCGCAGCAATCCCGTCACCGCTGACTTCGACCGCCTGCATCACCGCAGCACCAACGTTGAAGGCGCCATTCTGCTCCTTGGCCTGGTCACCGTCGTCTTTGTTGCCCGCGCTGAATCCGTTCGCGCGTAACAATCGCTGCCTCGCATCCAAACACAACGGCGACGCTCTCCAAGAGAGGGCGCCGCCGTCGCGTTCAACCGCACACCGTTCTATCTACCCCAACGTCAGCCTCATTCGTCCTGGCCAAAGTTGAATAGATCGAACAGGTCCCCGATCGCCGGGCTGTTGGTTGGCACATAGGGGTTGCCGCCGCTCACGGTGGGGTTGGGCAGGTTGTCGCGGCTGCGGCCCGTGAGTGGCTTCAATCCCCAATTGCGCTCAATGAACTTGAGCGTTGAAACATGGTCGGTGTATTGGTGCGAGATGTGACCGGCCTTCGTGAATGGCGACACCACAAGCATCGGAATCCGCGTGCCGTCGCCGAAAAAGTCCAGCGGCTGCACGTAGCCCGAGTCGTAATAGCCGCCGCCTTCGTCAAACGTCACAAAGATTGCGGTGTCGGCCCACAGCGTCTTGTTGGCCTGCACCATGTCCACAATCTTCTTCATAAAGCCCTCGAACAGATCGAGCTTCGACGAAGCTGGATGCCCATCCACGAGCCCGCTCGGCTTAACCCACGACACCGCGGGCAGCGTCCCCGCCTGAATATCCGAGTAGAAATTCGTGGTGTCCTGGATATGCGCCGCCACGCGATCGGGGTGCGTCATGATCGACGTGGAGTACTGCAAAAAGTTGCAGATGTTGCAGTAAACGTCCGCCGGGTTCAGGCCGTACGGATCCACCACGTAGCGATCCCACTGGTCGCCGAAGTAGGTGAACGAAATGTTCTTCGCCATCAGCGCGTCGCCAATGTGCCGTACCGTCGTTGGAGGAATCGTAAACACAGTGTTGTCATTGTTGTTGTCCGTGTAGGCGTTGGATCCGTTGCCAAAGTAACCCGGGTTGTAGTTGTTCAGGATGTAATACGCCCCGGGCGCGCACTTCGGATCCACCTTGTAAGGCAGAGACTTAAGATAGCCCACCACCTCCGCCGCCCCGTGCGCATTGGGATCGGAGCAGTTGGAATAAGTGCCGCCTCCCGCCGCCGGGTTGGCATTTGAGCCGCCGCTGCCGTAGCCGTCTTCCGTGTACCAGTTATTAGTGCCGGTCGCCGGGTCGGGATTCTCAACCTCGTCCACGATGCCCGCGTGGGTGCTTCCCGCCCCCGCGAGTTGATTGTGCGGTGGTTCCACGGGATTGCCGTTGCTGTCGCTGAAGTAAAGGTCGTCGCCGTAGCCCAGCAGGATATGGTTAATTCCCGTGCCGCCTAACCCCGCCTGGTGGTAGTTATCGCTCATCGCGTAGTTATCGGCCAATAACTTCAGATACGGCGCGTCGCCCTGCAGCATGTTATAAAAACCCATCGCCGTCGACCCCTCGCCGGTCGACAAGTTATTGAACGTCGCCGACTGCGTCTTGCCGTTCGATCCGGCGCCGATAGTCACTTCCACCCACGGAAACAAATCGTTGAGGCAGCCGCTGTTGTTGTTGCGCGTCGCGCGGCGCGCATTGCAATCCATCTGCTGGTACATCTGGTAGTAGCGGTGCACCGGGCTGGCCGCATACGCGTCATACGGAATGCCCGGCGTGATCTGGAATGGCCCCGGCTTCAGGCTGTTCACATTGGGAATACGAGTGTCGGGCGTCCTCGACTTGAGTCCCGTGCCCCCAGTGGTTAGGTAGGTGTAGTACTGGGTGTCGGGCAGGCCGTTCTCCACAGCCTCGGCAACAGCCAGCGAAGAGATAAACGGAGCCGTCGGTCCGCCCACCAGCGGCGCCGGCAACATCGGGTACAGCGTTTTGTCGCCTGGGCTCAGTTCATAGTTCGTCGTATCCACGGCCGACCTCTGGTGCGCCAGCGCAAAGCGCGGCCCAGGCGTTCCGTCGGCGTTGATGATGCGCTTCGAAAGCAGATTGTCCACCGACTCGCCTGCCACCGGTTTGTAAGTCGCAAAGATGTGATCGAAGGTGCGGTTCTCGCCAATAATCACGATTACGTGCTTGATGGGCGAAGTCGTATTGTTGTCGTTATTGCCGGATTCCTGGCCGAATGCGGGTGTAGGAAGACCCGCAAACACTTGCAGCCCAGCGAGAATCGCTGCGCCGCTCCTGAGGCAGATGGACTGGGGGGGATTCAGTTTCATCGCACTCTCCACGGACTGTAAGGTTGATCGCGTCGAGCGGAATTGCTCGCGACAGTCCGGAGAATATTCCGCGCGACTTCCGACGTTCTTTAATGCGCGAATAATTTCAGGCGGCAAAACTGTGAACGATTCACGCTACAATTGAGCCGCATCCCGATCGCCCTTTTCCCCAGATTGCTCGCGGGAAAAGGTTGCCTCAAACGGAGTTGTCACTGCGTTCTTTTCCCGCCTTGTGGTACGCTCGTCCGCCAAAGGAACACTTCAATGGCCTCTGTAACTGAACTCGCACCGCAACCGGCGGAGCAACCCAACTCCCTTGCCGCGATCGCCGCGCGCCGAGCCTCTGGCCGCATTTCGTGGGCCGGCCCGCTGCTCCTGCTCTTCGCCCGCTCAACGCTGTGGATGACCGCGCAGTCTCTCGTGGCGCTGCTTTTCCTCGTGCAGCATCGACCCAATCCCTGGCGACAGGCCTGCTATTGGTGGAGTGTCTGTTTCACCCTGGCCGATGTAGGCTGTCTTCTCGGCATGCGTTATTTCTTGAAGCGCGAGGGCCTTCGCCTGCGCGATCTCCTCGGCCCCATCCGCCTGCGCTACGGACGCGATATCTTCCTCGGCATAGGCTACTTTCTATTGTTTTCTCCAGGCTTCTTCCTCGGCGGATTCGCGGCACAGCGGCTCTTCTACGGAACCAATGGCGTGAACCCGAGCAACTTCATTCTTTCCTCTCACGCGCTCCCCATGTGGGCCACAATCTACAGCTTCACCTTTTTCTGGATCATCAACTCCGTAGTCGAGGAGGCAACCTACCAGGCGTACGTGATGCCAAGGCTACGTGCGCTCACTGGGCACGCGTGGATCGCCTTTACCGCGGTCGCCTTCTGGTGGACCGCGCAGCACTGCTTCCTGGGCTTCGTTCCCGACTGGCGAAGCGTCGCCTGCCGCTTCGTGGGCTTCGTCCCCGGCATCGTCATCATCATGGCCATCTACCTGCGCACGCGCCGCCTCGCACCGCTGATTCTCGGCCACTGGATCATCGACTTCACAGCCGTCCTCATGTGCAACGTCTTTTAGATGCGAGAGAAAAACCCGCCGGAACGGGCATCATGCCGGACTCTTGATCGCCTGCTCCACTCCTCTCGTTCACCCGCTTTTCGTCCATCTGATACAGCCAGTTGCGCTCAGGCCATCCCGGCTCCCATCACCACAGCACGGCGATCAGTCCGCATTCGAGGGCACCTGGGAAACAAAATTCCTAACGCGACGATACCCTCGCGGCAAATCGATGAAATAATTCCTTCAATTCGAATCGGATTGAATTCGTGCTCTGAGGATTCCTCACCACCATCGGACCCCACAATTTGCCTGCCCCTCAACATAACCGCGTACGGCTTTGGCTGTGGGCACTAGCGCCTGCATACCTTCTGCTGCACGGAATTGTTGCCACCTGCCTCCCCGACCGGCTGGCTCCCCTCTCGACACTCTGCATAGTGCTGGCTGAACTGGCCGCGATTGCCGCTTCGCTTCGCGCCTCGCGGAAGGTTACTTACCCCGCGCGGACGGGATGGCTGCTCCTCGTTTGCTCAATGCTGTTCCATTCCACCGCCATGACCCTGGACATGGTGACAGAGATAACTCAGACGCCAACACTCAACTTTGTTCCGGGGTTCCAGATTTATTTCTCCATGCTTTACGGTCTGCCGTTGCTCCTTGCGGTGTCCCTGCAGCGCGACAGGCGCATTCGGTCCATCTCGCGGACCATCAATGCCGTTCTCTCCTTCGCCATCGGGGCCGTCCTGTACCTCGAAATCTTCAGCCTCCTGTCCCTGAATGGCAGCGCGAATCCCGCCGACGCAATTCTCATCGCCCATGTGTTCGACGGTATCGACCTGTTTCTCGCCGCAGCGGCAACCATCCGGTGGCTCGGCTCAAATACGAGTCAGGATGGCAATCTCTTCCGCATTCTTTCCATCTTTCTCTGGATCAACGCCGTCTTCCCTGCCCTCCATAACTGGATCATGCTTCGTCATGACTACATTTGGCTCGATCTGTTCATCTCCGCTCCCTATGTCGTGCTCTTTGTTCTGATCCTCACCGCGGATCGGCGCCCACCTCATGCCCCGTCCCCCGTCCTCGTCCGGGCTGTCCAAACCGGAAGCCCGCTCTTTCTCGCCATGGCGCTCATCGCTGCGGGAGTATTCGCATCGCGGTCGCATTTCTACCTCGGGCTCGCGGCCGAGCTTCTCGCACTTGCGGGCTACGGAACGCTGAGCATCTTTTCTCAGAGCCGAGTCCTTGAAAACGAAGAGTCGCTCCGGGCCTCGAAAGAACGGCTGGAAAAACTCATCGGAGTCGACAGCCTCACCGGGATCGCGAATCGTCACGCATTTGATAAGGCGCTGGATCGAGAGATAGCCGCCGCCCGCCGTTCCAGGTTGCCGGTTTCCCTCCTGATGATCGACGTGGATCACTTCAAGGAGATCAATGACGAAGATGGACATCTCACAGGCGATGAGTATCTGAATCGCCTTGCCGGTGCCATGCGCGCGGCGCTACCCCGCGCTACCGATTTCGCAGCCCGTTACGGGGGCGATGAATTCGCGGCAATTCTCGCGACAACCGACGCTCCTGGAGCCATGAACGCTGCCAGGAAACTTCACCAATGCGTTGCCGATCTCCAACTCCCGCACCCGGCCACGCCTTCGGGAATGGTCACCATCAGCATCGGCGTCTCCACCGTGGATGGATCAACCCATCCTTCTCCCGAAGCACTCATCGGCGCGGCCGATCAAGCTCTTTACCTGGCCAAAGGGCGTGGAAGAAACTGTTCCGAGTTCCTCCCACTGAATGGCGCAGGCGGTTGAAGCTCAAGGGCTCTCAGCATTCAAATCGTTATCGTGTGTTGAAATTCTCAATGTAGTCTACCTGGTAGCCGGAGGGACTCCATGGGCCGCGAAGCCGAATGCACATGCAATTTGGATGGGACGACCGCCAGGGTCAAGGCGCTCGTTGAGCCCCCCGATCTCATCCTGCGCGGCGGCATGAAGCATCGCATTCCCTTCGCAGAAATGCGCCAGGTTCGCGCCGACAGTGAATGCCTTCGCTTCGAATTCCGCGGTGCAAGCGTCTCGCTCGAACTTGGCAACACCCTCGCCGCAAAATGGGTGCAATACCTCACAGCGGCGCCGCCCACCCTCGCCAAAAAGCTCGGCATTACCGATGACACAGTCGTGCGCATGGTCGGCAAAGTCGACGACGAAGCTCTCCTCGCAGCCCTCGCCTCTGCGCGCTCAACCGCCGGCTCCGGCCCCGGCGATCTCATCCTCGCAAGAGTAAACACGCCGGCGGAACTCTCCCGCGCACTCAAACTCACCGCCGACCAACTCGACCGTGGCGTCCCCATCTGGTTCATCTACCCCAAAGGCACGGGCCACCCACTCACAGAGAACGACGTCCGCTTCATAGCCCT
>Ga0207104_1263_pt1 | contig 11974 bp, 15 predicted proteins | sample Alteio_BWMinHeat_79_FD_153538 | JGI IMG/M metagenome (GOLD analysis project Ga0207104, IMG submission 153538) | Enriched cells from forest soil in Barre Woods Harvard Forest LTER site, Petersham, Massachusetts, United States -... | ecosystem: Environmental > Terrestrial > Soil > Temperate forest >...
CTAATCTCTGTTAGACTCATGAGGCAGTTAATTACTAAGAAGTTCTCTCGACTAAAACAATTCAAGCAGGAGCAATAATGGATAGCAAATTTTTTGATTACTTCTTCCAATTTTTTGTACATGACTGGTTTGCCTCCATCCCTATTTTTTCTAATGTCTGTGGCAACTTTGGCTGTGGTAATTGAGAGATATCTTTACTATCAAAAAAATAGCCGCGATGTAAGAGGCTTTTTGTATCAACTGCAAAGAGATTTAGAAAGCGATAATTTGCAGAAAGCCCAGGCTACCTGTAGTCGACTGGGCGGAGTCATTGGTGAAGTTGCCGAAGAAGGCGTGCGCCTTATTGCTGATCAAAAACAAGACTTTTCTGGCGCTTTTGATATCACTGTAGCTTTAGTCACACGCAAATTAGAAAAATGGTTACCTGTTTTAGGTACCGTTGGTGCTACATGTCCTTTTTTGGGACTATTTGGTACTGTGGTGGGTGTTATCTTTACCCTTGATGAATTGGGTGCTGCCGGCGGCGGAACTCCAACTGTTGTTCTAGGAGTGGCAAAAGCTCTTGTTGCTACAGGCTACGGTTTAATTGTGGCTATCATTGCGGTTATTTTCAACAATGCATATACCAACTGGGTAAAGGGTTTTAGTGATGATTTTCACCTATTGAAATTCTTGTTCTTGCGTTTTGTTGGTGGTGAAACTGTTGGTCATCCGCGCTAAACTAAGATGGTGATTCATCATGGCTGTGAGTACCACGAGTAGTCAGGAATTTGCTGAAATAAATGTGACGCCTTTGACCGATGTGTTTCTGGTCTTGCTAGTGATCATGATCTTGATTGCTCCTCTTATTGATAAGTCAGAGCTAAAAATTAAACCTCCTGAAACGCGCAATGCTAAAAAGCCGGATGAAAGCAAAGGTATATCGATTGATATAGATAAAGAAGGGCATATTGCCATTAATGGTCGTTATATAAAAAATGCTGATCCAAGTACGATTCAACAAGCGATTACCGACTTCCGCAAGCGGATAGGCAATAAAGATATTTCTTGCACAGTCAATGCTGACGGAGACTGTAAAGAAAAGGATGTTGTTAATGTCATGACAGGCGCTGCTGCTGCTGGCATCAAACGGTTGCGGGTGGCTACCATTCAAGAAAGCCAGTATTGAGATAGCTACTGTTTTAGATATTCTTAGAGTTTATTTTAAAATCTGCTTTCAAAAAATATAGGTACAAGCTGCATTGCTAATCCCAATTCACCTTCAATAGCCAGCACCCCAGAAAGTGCGGCGGTCATGGCTGAGAGCCGACCAGATATAATTAACTCTAAATCAGCGGCATCAACTGAAATAGCGCAATTAGCTGTGCCAGCACTGTTTCCATCCGTTGCTTTGCTAGCATACGGAATAAATTCGCACTGTCCATTAGCTATTTTGACTAGCCAAGTTCCTCCTCCTTCGCCGCGAACTGAAATTAAATACGTGGCGTCAATATTGGCAGCCGCCTGCGGATTGAAGCGCTTACGTAATTCGTCAATAGTTTGGGCAGCAGGCACAAAATTAGCCTCTTAGGAGTAGGATAATAAAGAGGAAATTATACCTGACCTGAGCCAGCGAAAACAAATGTCTAATATGTTCAAAAAAAGCAAATTTACTAATATAGGTAACATTTTGCCCACAGTATTAGAAAAACTTGGTCTTGACAGGCGTCTAAATGAGACGGCTTTGTTTTCTTTATGGACGTCCTTAGTAGATGAAATTTATGTCAACCGCTCAATACCTCTATACATTGACGCCAGCAATATTCTTTTAGTAGCGGTTGAAGATAGTAGCACTGCTCAGGAAATGTCTTTTTTCAAGCCTAAATTACTGGAAAAACTTAAGAGAGTCGCTCCGCAACTGGGCCTAAGGATTGATGGTCTGCGCTTTGATCTTAAGCAATTTTACGCAGCCAAACAAGAACGTATAGATAGTGCTGCCAATAAGAATATTTCAAAAGACAAAATTGGCTTATCTATTAAAGAGAGAGAATTAGAGGCAATCATATTAACGGAAGAAGAAGTTAATGAGATAAGTAATTTAAAAGCTGCTCTACATGGTATTGCCTCGCACCCGGAACAGTCTAATATTGAGCCTGCCGGTCTGTTTACTAAACGCATCGTTGATTTAGTAGAAAGACGATTGCGCTTGAACAAATGGCACAAGAGCAAAAATTTACCATTTTGTAAGCAATGCGGTGAGCCTGTGTTTGAAAGTGCTGCCATCTTATGCCATTATTGTATTCAGCTTAAACAGACCTAGCCATGAAAATGCACTGTTCCATAGTGCATATGATATTATCCTAGGGCTTGTTTGTGTTGCTATTAGTTTGTGTTGCTATTAAGAGTGTTTGATTAATAAGTAGTGCTCCGTGATTAGACTGCAAAATGTTCATAAAAACTACGGCGGTTGTCCTGCCTTAATCAATATCAATTTGCATATTGCTCCTGGCGAATTCGTTTTTTTAGTGGGACCATCGGGAGCTGGCAAGTCAACTTTAATGCGTCTTTTGTATCGAGAAGAAGTTCCTACTTCCGGCATAGTGTTTGTTGGCGGAATGAATTTAAATAGACTGCGTGGTCATCAGGTGCCACACTTGCGGCGGCGCTTAGGTATTATTTTCCAAGATTATAAGCTTTTACCAAGTCAAACAGCGTTCGCTAATGTGGCTTATATCCTGAGGGCCTTGGGAGTTGACGAAAGAGAAATTACTCGCCGTGTGACAAGTGCACTTTGTGTAGTAAATCTTGAAAATAAAAGTGATGCTTACCCTGATGAATTATCTGGAGGCGAGCAGCAGCGTGTTGGCATTGCCCGTGCCATTGTGAACGGACCACCTGTGCTTCTGGCTGATGAACCGACAGGTAATCTTGATCCGGCCACTTCATTGGAAATTGTGCAATTGCTTGCCCGTATCAATGAACGTGGTACAACAATTCTTATTTCTACTCATGATCAACTTATTGTTAATGCTACACGCAAGCGGGTTGTTTCATTACGTCAGGGCGAAATCACAAGCGATATTGATGGTGGATTGTATGAGGTTGAGTCAGTATCAGCCCAAAGCAACGAAGGTTAGTCAATGAGACAGTTGCGTATTATCAAAGCAATAATTACTGAGACTTGGTTGGGCTTTAGACAAAGCGGTTGGTCTAATTGGCTAGTGATTAGTATTTTGGCTATTGCGTTAACTGTATTTGGTGGGGTTTTGCAAGTGACAACTTCGTTGCAGAATCTAGTGTCTTCTTGGGGTTCGCAATTAGAAATTTCTGCTTATTTGAAAGACGGCTATGATGCGCAAGTTATCGCTAGTGAAATTAAACAGCTGCCGGCAGTAGAAAGTGTTGAAATAATTTCAAAAGATGTGGCTTGGGAAGAGATGCAAAAGTCTTTGCATGTTGCCTCTGTCACTAATCCTTTGCCAAATACATTGCACATAAAGGTACTTTCCACCAGTAAAGTTGAAGATATTGCCTCCCGTATTAAATTACTGGGGTCTGTAGAAAACGTTCGCTTTCCCCTGCAGGTAGCTAGACGCTTAAATCACTTTCGGCAGTTCTTAGAAGTAGCTGGTTTTGCGCTTACTGCAGCTTTAACAATCGCTACTTTGACGGTGATTGGCAATACCATTCACCTGGTAATTCAAGCGCGTCAACGAGAAATTGAAATTTTGAGCTTAATGGGTGTGAGCCCCTTCTATATAAAATCGCCTTTAATATTACAGGGGGCTTCTTATGGGGCTATTTCAGGACTTCTGGCTATACTGGTACTTTTGATTGTACACATTTATCTTAATCCATTTTTAAGCGAGCAATTGCTTGGCTTTGCTCCGCTCATTTCAAAAAGTATGGAAATAAGTCTTTTGCAGACCTTCTCTGCCTTAATGTTATTGGGAATAGCGGTTGGTGCGAGTGGTAGCTGGTGGACTTCAGGGCGTTATATAAAAGTTTAGCTGGCTAATTTTGCGGTATTTAATTTATGGTTTTGTCGCGGTCTTATCAATGCAGATATAAAAATTGAATGGAATGGCAAAAGTAATCATTATTCATGGCACAACCGGTAGTCCAGATGAAAACTGGTACCCCTGGCTTAAACGGGAGTTGCTGTCGCGGGGACACTCGGTGCTCGTTCCCCGTTTCCCGACCCCACAAGGGCAATCATTGGCCGCCTGGAAAGAGGCTTTCTATAATCAGGTTGCTTCTCTTGATTCGCAGATGGTATTGGTAGGACATAGTCTTGGTGCTGGTTTTATTTTGACTCTGTTAGAAGAGTCTTCTATACCAATCCTGGCTACCTTTTTTATATGCGGTTTTTTGGGCAAACTTGGCTTACCAGAGTTTGATATCCTTAATGAGTCTTTTGTTTGCCGTGATTTTGATTGGCGCAAAATTTCTCTAAACTGCGGAGATTGTTTTGTTGTAAATTCAGACAACGATCCTTATGTGCACCTAAGCAAAGGCGAAGAATTAGCTCAAAAGCTCAAAGTTCCGTTGACGGTGCTGTCTGGAGCTAAACATATTAATGAAGCGGCCGGCTATACTTCTTTTCCGTTTATATTGCAAAAAATAGAAGCTTGCTTATTAAACGCTGTTAAGTAAGTGATTCAGCCTGAAATTTAAGGTTTGTGATCTGAAAGGAAAGATTAATTAGCTGGTTGGATTGAACTATTTTCCACATTTTTACGTAGTCAGAAATATACGAAAAAATCTGACACGTACTGAAGGAGGAAAATACATATGTACACCTCATCTCATATTCGCAGACACATTAATAGATTGGCGCCAGATGCCATATTTTCGACCCGCGAATTTCTTAATTATGGTAAAAGAGCTGCCGTGGACAAGTGCTTATCGCGCTTAGTTAAGCGCGGCGATATTGTGCGCCTAGCCTGGGGTTTATTTAAAAACTGTGATGGAAAGCCCCTACCCTCGCCCCTCACTGTGGCTACCCATAAAGTAAGGGCTTTTGGCAAACAAATTGCTACCTATGCCGCTGATGCGGCAAAGACACTAGGACTTTTTTCAAGTCCTGACCAGGGTGATTATTCCATGGGAAACCTTCCACCCGAAGAGTGTTCTTTTGCGAGCCAGTCTATGAATGAATTAGTTTATTCTATTAATGCTCATTCCAGTAAATTTCGCTATGGACAAACCTTGATTCGGGTTCAGGGTATCAGTCACAGAAAAATGTCTTTAGGCGATTCCACCACTGGACTAGCCCTCAGAGCATTATGGTCTTTAGGTCCGTATAATTGCACCCGGCAATCGATTATGGATGCTGCTAGATTATTCACACGACAAGAACGCCACGAACTGCGCCAGCTAGGCCATTTATTACCTGCCTGGTTAGCCGACAGATTGAGACTACCAAACTCTCACAAACAAGAAATAGAATTTCTTTATTTATGAGCTTCGCTCAAAACAAAGACTTTATTCATCTTGTCGCCTTTGCGCAATTCTTTAACGACATTCAAGCCGTCAATCACTTTGCCAAATACAGCGTACTGTCCATCAAGAAATGAGGCTGGACCAAGAGTAAAATAAAATTGCGAGCTAGCAGAATTAGGGTCGTTTGAACGAGCCATCGCTACCATGCCCGCTTCGCTATGGCGCAGTTTTGGTGTTACCTCAAGAGGGATAGTGCGCTCGCGACCGGTAGCAGGATCAATGAATCCTCCAGTACCATTACCCCTTGGATCACCGCCCTGCACGCAAAACCCTGGCTCATAGCGATGGAATACAATACCATTATAAAAACCACGTTCTACCAAATCAAGGAAATTCTTACTTGTTCTCGGTGCTTCTTCTTGAAATATTTCAATTCTGATTACACCTTTATTAGTGTCCATTTCTACAGTTGGATTTTTAGCAGTCATCTCTACCCTCTTAGTTGATTTACCAAATGACAATAGATTACTGGCGCCAGCTGGCGAAATAAATTGTCCAAATAATAATGCCACTATGGCCGGTATCACCAACCAGTTAGCAAAAACAGGAACAAGCAATTCTCTTCTTTGCATCACTATTGTCAATCTCCTCTTAGTTCTACTTAGCAACTTCTCGATAACGACGAGCGCGAAACTAAATCGTAACCAATTTATCAAGAACTTGCAATTATTGCCAGGTGATAATTTCTTATTGCCTTACACCCATCAACTGATAAGTAACTTTGGCGCGCGGCTGAGGTAATCCCTGCTTAACAATCGAAATGCGCTCTAAGCCATCAAATTCTCGGCCGCCAGGCCTCAAGCTCATAACGATAGCTTCTTGAGCCATTGTATTGCCAACTGGATGCTGATAACGAACAAAAGCAGTATTCCCCTGTACTTTGTCGACAATTAAAGCGGTGCTAATGCCGGTATTAGAGCCCAGGGTATAACCACTTTCCTGATTGCCGGATATATTCCAGATCTGGTCATTATTGACGGTAAAAGCCTGAGCAGCGCCGGCTTGAAACTCAGGTAATGCCTCTACTGTGGTTCTTTGGCCATGGACTTGCCAGGCGCCAAGAAAGATAGGCGGTAACGCTACGGCTGTTACACTAGAAGAAAAAATTTCCGGACCCATGGGGCTTTGCACATTATTGCTTTGAACACTGCTGTTTTGAACACTGCCGCTTTGAGCATTATTATTTTGCAAATTATTTTTTTTGGTATTGCCCGATAGAGTCCTTTTTGCTTTTTTTACTGCCGGAGTAGCTGGAGCACCGATCATTTGAGGAGCAGGATAAGATGCGCTTCCGGATCCTGGTACATTTTCTTGCACACCGAGTTTGTAAGGCTCCTGCGCCAAGCAAATGACTGTAGATGCATTTAGAAACAAAAAGGCACAAAGCAGCTTTTTCATAGATTTAATCTCTTTATTATCAATTCCCGACTTTAAATTATATGCTATATATTGCCATAAAGACTATCTTTTTTTCTTTGCTTTAGCAGGCAATACTGGTGCCGGCTTAGTAATTGGGCTACTAGACTGAGGGGAAAAACCGCAATGCTTTAAGTGTTGATAAGCTGTTTGGCCCAGGGCTGAATTTGGTTCACTGCAAATAATTTCAATAAGCATTGGTATGGCTTCCTTTAGCTTCTTCTCTTTAATAAGCATTTGCGCCTTTAGATAAAGTACTTCATCTTTAATTTTATGCAATTCTCGAGCAATACAGCTTTCGTTTTCAAAGTTAGTCTTTAAATTGCTCTGGGGGTAAAAGGCTGCTGCCAGCTTGTTATGGGATTTGATCAATCCATTGATCCAATCCAAAAGCGGATTTAGGCTGCCTTCACCCAGGTTGGCATAACTTGCTTGTTCTTTATATTTTTCTATAAGTGCAATTAGTCCTTTTACGGAAACCGGCAAATCTTCCGAAAATACGTTCGGCGAAACGATTACCCCTTTGTTATCACTATTACTAATAGCGTTATTTATGAGGGCAGCAGGCTCATGAGCTGGATTGGTTCCAAGACTACTTGGCGTATCTTTAGCACCAACAGTGATCGAACCGGGGCTGCCGGGTAATGGAGCGGAAAGAGATTCTTCCTCAGCAAAACCAATTGGACAAAATCCGACAATAAGCAAAATAACACTAATTATCCGGCTTATTATTAATACTCTAAAAGTACTAATTGTAAAATTACTGTTTGTGTTGTTCACTTTTCGCGATTTTCTTTTTGCTGACATTTTTTGTATTTTTATTTCCTGTTTTCATAGCAGCTAAACGTCTTAAGATAGCCTTTTCCTCTAATTTAAGATCAGCAAGTTTATTATTTGCTTCTTGTGTTGAACCTTCTTGCTCTAGAACATTTTTCTCAGAGGCCTTTAGTTCCTTCTTGCTAATAACTCCTTCTGCGTATAAAGAAGTAAAACGTTCAGCTTTGTCCTTAGCCTCGATTAGCTGAGCATCATTGTCCTCTACCAAGGCTTGGGCATCAACAATTTCTTTTTTAAGGTGTACGAGTTTTTGCTTTAGCTCCTCTTTATTGAATAAATTGAATGGAGTAAATAAGCCGGCAATATTATTAGACCAATCAAGCAAGGACGGTTGCTCAGGCGGTGGAGGTGGTACTAGTATCGGGTTATTATTGGCGTTCTTACGCATTTGAGGAATTTTTTTGTCTTTAGTATTTTTACTGTCTTTAGCATTCGTTTGAGTTTCCGCTGCTTTTGTTTCTACTTGAATTGCCTGGCTTTTTTTCTTATCAGGCATGGCCAAACCTAGTTGGTTTTCTTGATCTGCAATACAATAGCAACAAGCAAAAAAGTACAATATCAACCTGAAAAAAAGTCTATTCATGAGCTATTCTAGAAATATCAAGTAACTTTTGCTGGCAAAACTTCCCAAACACAATTCTCACACAGATTCTATGAACGCGAACTCCAATATTTCTATTTTATTTCTAGGGGACGTCATCGGTCGTCCTGGACGCCATATAATAAAACACTATTTATCTACGCTTGAAAACAAGCCGGATCTTGTCATTGCTAATGTGGAAAATGTATCGCATGGCTTTGGTGTGAGTGCCAGTTGCTTGGCTGAATTGAAAGAAGCAGGCGTGTCGGTTTTCAGCGGCGGTAATCATACATTTGATCGCAAAGAAATTTTTGATTTTATTAATGAGGAGCCTTATTTGTTAAGACCAGCGAATTATCCAGAAAAAACTGCTGGTCGCGGATACTGTCTTGTTAACGTCGCAGATGTGAAAGTAGCTGTACTCAATCTACTTGGCCGAGAATTTATGAAGCCATTACCCTCACCATTTATGGTGGCAGATGACTTATTACCCATAATAAATCAAGAAACTAATATTGTGCTAGTTGATATGCATGCTGAACTGACTGCAGAGAAAGTGGCTATGGGTTGGTATTTAAATGGTCGGGTCTCCGCAGTGTTGGGGACCCACACTCACGTCCAGACTGCTGACGAAAGAATATTGTCGGGAGGTACTGCTTATATAACCGATGTTGGCTGTTGTGGGCCTATAAATGGCGTCATAGGCATGGAAAAGGAAGGCGCTTTTAAAAGAATGATTGAACAAATGCCTGCCCGGCTTGAAGTTGCTTCTGGGCCCGCTGCAGTTAATGGCGCCAAAGTGACGATTGACAGTCGCTCTGGTAAGGCTGTTAGTATCGAAAGGGTGCGATTTACTGAATAAGCCGACAAGTGAAATCACTCGCTTTCAATTTGTGTACAAAGCGTGCCCATTTTTGCTGTTCATAACTCAAGCTATACTCATAAAGACTCTTTAAAAGCTTATTTCCGCTTACTGAATTTCCCTTAAAGACATAGCAAAATTGCTTGCACCCTTTATCTGTGATAGGCATAGATAAAATATGCACATTCTTGCTATTAGCTTGGACTAGCTTAAGTTCACAGTGCAAAACTTGATCAATTACTGTTTCAGCTGGTAAAGAAAGCCGTTCCCAAAGCCAGCGGGCAAGAATATCAGTAGCACTATTACTACTATCAGCCGTTTGTAAATATCTGGAAAAAGCTTCTAAAATCATATTTTTATACTTGTTTATCCTTATCCTTTACATGTATCTAATAAAGCTTCTCTTGCGACTATAGCACAAAACTAGGGTCAATTGACAAGAGCTCTTTGCTCGTTCTTTCGTCTTAGGCGTAATTTGGCTAAAGGCTCTCTGGTAAACAATTTACAGTATTTTGATTAATTAAAGCTGGGCTTGATTATCCTTTAGCTCAGTTATTGGGTATAATGAAAGGGCTTGGGGTTATGAGTTAGCATTACGGTTAATTGGCTACCGCAGGCAGAGTTTTAAAGAGAAATACTTTAAAGTTTTCTTTTATAGCAATTACAGCTAATTGTTCTTAGTTTTTTGCAGATTTTTGCTGTGTTCAACGAAAGTTTAAATAACTGGCTAGAGATAGTGAATGAATAATTTCCTTGATCTTGTTGTGTCCATATTGGCGCAACCCGGGCCAAAAAAAAATGCAATAAAACAATGGGGCAAACTGAATATACGCGGTGCAGAGCACCTTATATCTTCAAGGCCAAAACAAAATGCTTTAAATTTTTAGAGGATTTATATGAAAAAAACACTGGTCGTATCCGAGCAAGATAATATTGCTGCCATTTTTGGAAAATGAAAAGGTGATGGAGTTTATCGTCAATCGGGGCGAATTATTACTTGGCGATATATACACAGCTTCTGTTGAGAATATTTTGCCCGGCATTGATGCTGCCTTTGTCAATCTGGGTAAAGACAAAATGGGCTTTTTACACGCCAATGATATACCTGGACAAGGTGCCTTAAGGGAACGATTGGTGCCAAAACAAAAGCTTTTGGTGCAAGTCACTAAGGAACCTACTGGACACAAGGGCCCACGTGTGTCAACATCAATTAGTTTGCCGGGACGATTCTTGGTCCTTGTTCCTGAAGAACATAGCATTTCAGTGTCTAGACGTATAAGTGAGGCTAGAGAACGAGCACGGCTTAAATCAGTTGTGAATTTAATTAAGCCGCCTGGTATCGGAATTATCATCCGTACTGAAGCAAAAGGACAAAGTGAAGGCGAATTATTTGAAGACTTTGAGCAATTATGGGATCGCTGGCAAACCGTTGTATCGCGCGGCGAAGCCTCCATCGGGCCAAGCCTAGTATATCGCGATCAAGATCTTCTTTATCGCATCATTCGAGATGCCTATAGTCATGAGGTGGTAGAAATTGTGGTTGATAGCCCTGACGGGCAAAGACGAGCTGAAGAATATCTTGCTGGCTGGGCCGGTAAGCAAACGAAAATTGTTTGCCACAGCGGTAGCGACGGCTTGCTCATTGCTAGAGGCATAGACAAGGAGATCGAACTTGCTTTAAGCGAAACGGTTGATTTACCTAGTGGCGGACATTTAAATATTCAACCCACAGAAGCTCTTACTGTGATTGATGTGAATTCTGGTAGGTTCACTAGCTCTAGAACGCAAGCAGAAACCGTGCGGCGCACCAATGTCGAAGCAGCCCAGGAAATATCGAGACAACTTAGACTGAGAAATATCGGTGGTATGGTTATAGTAGATTTCATCGATATGGACAGCCGTAAAGATCAACAACAAGTCCTGGAAGTATTCCAACGCAATCTCGAAGAAGATAGAGCTAAGCCGCAAGTGGGACAACTTTCCGACTTAGGCTTAGTGGAGCTAACCAGACGCCGGCAGGGCCAAAGCTTGCGTGAATTATTCACCGCTCACTGCTCATCATGTTCAGGTTTGGGTATCATACCAACACTTGAATTGGGCGGCGCCGATAATAAGCGGCTTATTGCCTTTAGAACTCCGGAAGGTTCGATAGCTAAGGGTAAAGGCATAAGCGCTAAGCGACATAAACCAGCTGTATTGCGGGCTGCCACAGCAATTAACGGCAGAATAGTGCCTACAATTGAGCAAGAGGAATTGGATGATAATCTGGCTGCTCTGCCAGAACACATCCTTGAGCAAGTACCAGACGAAATACTCTCTGGCAATACTGGGGCAAAGGATAGACGTAGCAGTTTTGGACTGGATGAAGGACAAGATGAGCTGGAAGATCAAAACCGCGAACTGGCAGCCGACATGGGTGAAACGAACAATTCGACTTTGTTGACAGATGAAAATGATACCCATCAATCTGAAGTGCTTGATACACGCTTACAAACAGAAATAGATCCGGTAACTGGTGTTTATAGACTGAAGGCTAAGGAAGAACTTAATATCGAGCCTGAAGGCCCCATGTATGAAAATCACTCAGATGCCAATCCTAAGCCAGATAGCTGGTTAAGCAGGTTTGGTTTTTCCGGCCAATCGCAGGAAAGAAAGAGTGATGACCAAAATAGCTAATCCATAGAAACAAATCACTTTAGCTGAACTATTCCGAGTATTTTTTTCTAAGCGTGTTTCTTGCTCGCTATGCTCAATCCATAACCAAAACGTACAGCAGTCGAAGTCAACTCAGGACG
>Ga0207104_1264_pt1 | contig 11956 bp, 13 predicted proteins | sample Alteio_BWMinHeat_79_FD_153538 | JGI IMG/M metagenome (GOLD analysis project Ga0207104, IMG submission 153538) | Enriched cells from forest soil in Barre Woods Harvard Forest LTER site, Petersham, Massachusetts, United States -... | ecosystem: Environmental > Terrestrial > Soil > Temperate forest >...
GAACATGGCTTAGTTCCAGTCATCGTGCAGCAAGCCCACACTAATGATGTCTTAATGTTTGCCTGGATGAATCGGGAAGCTTTGGAGCAAACTGTGGAAATTGGCGAAGCAGTTTTTTGGAGTCGCTCGCGCAAAAAGTTGTGGCACAAAGGTGAAGAATCAGGCCATCGTCAAAAGGTAGTGGAAATTCGATTGGATTGCGATTCGGACGCTTTGCTGCTTAAAGTAGAACAAGTAGATAATGTGGCTTGTCACACCGGTAGGCATTCTTGTTTCTTTCAGCAGCTAGATGTGGAGCATGCCCAATGGCAAGTTGTCGAGCCGGTGCTGATTGAACCTAAGGAATCGGGAAACTAAACCGTCAGGAAATAATGAATGAGTAACGTCTTGGAGCGGCTGATCGACGCCATTGAATCACGTAAGTTAGAAAACGGGGGTAATCCAGAGCAGTCCTATGTGGCACGATTGTTCGCTAAGGGTGATGATGCTATCCTAAAAAAAATTGGCGAGGAAGCGACTGAAATTGTGATGGCGGCCAAAGACGCCCGTGCCCTGGGTGACACGACCGGTTTGGTACACGAATGCGCTGATCTGTGGTTTCATTGTTTGATTATGTTATCGCATTACGGTGTTTCACTTCAGGCGGTGTTGGATGAATTAGCACGACGGGAAGGGATTCCTGGGATTGAAGAAAAAGCCGCCCGCAAGGCGAGAGTGCGCGATGCAGAAGAGTCTTCTCAATCATCATTTAAGGGGGAAAAAAGTTAGCATGGAAAATTGCCTCTTTTGTAACATTATTGCTGGTAAGATCCCATCCGATAAGGTATATGAGGATGACGAATTTTTAGCGTTTCGCGATATTTATCCAGCTGCCCCAGTCCATTTATTGATTGTCCCGAAACGGCATATTTCAACTTTATCTGATTACGACGGTCAGACCGAGTTACTTGGTAAAATGCTTGCTTTAGTACCGCAATTAGCGCAGCAGCATGGTTGCGAAGTGACCGTCGATAGCGCAGGTCAACCTCATGGTGGTTATAAAACCTTGATTAATTCAGGCCCGGACGGCGGCCAAGAAGTGTATCATCTGCATATACATTTGCTCGGTGGCCCTAGGCCGTGGACGGGTAGGAAGATTCCTTTTTAGTACGTACCCTCGAATAGATCGAAAAAAGGTAGGGGAAGCTTCCTCTCCTTCAGGTTGGAGAGATTCCAGGCGTTTCTGACGCTAGCAATGCGCGCGACTTGAGCCCATAAACAGCTGATGCGTCATCCTCGCGAAAGCGGGGATCCAGTATTGTAACTTTATGGCGAAGCCATCATGTTTTCTTGTTAATGATGGCTTCGCCATAGGTTCACAACACTGGATCCCCGCTTTCGCGAGGATGACGGAGTCGGGGGACATGGGCTCAGTTCGGAAAGTTCCGCCAGCAAGATTTTAATTTAAAAGGAGTTACAATGGGTTCGTTTAGTATATGGCATTGGCTGATTGTTCTAGCAGTTGTGCTGCTGATATTTGGTACCAAAAAGCTTACTAATATGGGTAGCTATTTGGGTAAAGCGATTAAGGGCTTTAAAGATGGTATGAAGGGTGAAGAAGTAGAGAAGAATAATATAGCGGCTCCTACTCCACTTAAGGATGGCTCTACCGTCGAAGTGGCAATCAAAGAGAAGAAGTAACTCATGATTGATTTGGGATTAACCAAATTAGCATTAATCGGCGTAGTGGCATTAATTGTCATAGGCCCAGAAAAATTGCCCAAAGTTGCTCGTATGGCTGGTTCATTGCTAGGTCGGGCCCAGCGTTATTTAAATGACGTAAAAGCAGAAGTCAGTCGTGATATCGAATTAGAGGAGTTGCGTAAGTTGCAGCAAAGCGTGCAAAATACGGCGACCGAATTGAAATCCAATTTGACTAATCAGATGGTGGAAATAGAACATAGCATTCATTCCATTGCGCCAGACTCCAACCCACAACCATTTATTCAGAGCAGCTTCGCAGCGAAAACGCGAGAGTTCCGTCGAAAAAAATTGGTGCGTCATTCAGCACTACCGTTTTGGTACAAACAGCAGCAAAAAACCAAAACTCATTTGCTTTCTGGGGCAGCCAGGGTTGCAAAATATCGACCGCGGTAGTTAGATGTCAAATGTCAGGGCCGTAGGTTTGGCTAACGGTTTACCGGCCCAACATCCGTAAACTTGGTACATCATGTTGGGCTGGTAAACCGTTAGCCCATATGCATCAACTTAAGCTTTTTTAATAGAGGGAACCTTTTAAAAGGGAGATAATTGAAACGGTTTACGAGACTGTTTTCAATCATTCCCAAAGGTTCCCGAACATGACTATAAATGATTTGTCGGTACGTTTGCAAAATAAAATAGGCAGGGTTGCGGATAAGTTAGCTAAAGAAACTGGATTTGTTCAACGCCAACGCAAAGTCAGTGGATCGAACTTTATACAGACGTTAATTTTTGGCTGGTTAATAAGACCTCAAGCCAGCTTGACTGAGCTACTGAGCAGTGCGCATCAGCGGAATTTAGAGATCAGTGCACAGGGGTTGGATAAACGATTTAAGGAGGAGACAGTCCATTTTTGCCAACGGCTACTGGAAGATATGTTGCTGGAGGTGGTGGTAGCAAAGCAAGGGGTGAAGACGGAATTGTTGGAGAAGTTTTCGCAAGTGAGGGTCATTGACACCACTGTGGCTGCTTTGCCAGAGATGTTTAAGGTGCAATGGCCTGGGACAAGTGCTGGGGATGGTAAATCAAATAAAGCTGCGCTCAAAGTAGAGGCATCACTGGAGTTGAAGCAAGGAACATTGCAGGGCACGTTATTAGCGGGAAAGACCAATGATAGAAAGGGTGCATTAGCAAGAGCCGATTTACCTGTAGGAAGTTTGCAGATAGCTGACCTGGGGTATTTTTCGTTGCAACGTATGGGGCAATTAGATGTATCTGGTGTGTATTGGTTAAGCCGCCTGCGACAGGATACGATTGTGTGTGATAGACAGGGGCGGGTATGGGATCTGTTGGAGCAGCTGCGTCAGTGTGACAAGACACAACAAGAATTTGAGGTGAAGTTGGGTCACCAACATCTGAATGCTAGACTCCTGGCCTATCGCGTTCCTGAAGAGGTGGCGGCGCGACGGCGAGACAAGTTGCGTAGGACTTACCAGAAACACAGCGGCACTCCCACTAAGCGCAGCCTTGAGTTATGTAGTTGGACTTTGCTCATCACGAACGCCCCAGCGGACAAGTTAACAATGGAAGAAGCAGCAGCACTCTATGGTTCTCGTTGGCAAATTGAACTGACGTTCAAATTATGGAAACAACATATGAAAATTGATCAATCTGTAAGTAAAAATCCATGGCGTATTTTATGTGAGCTTTATATCAAACTCATGGCCGCGTTAGTTCAGCATTGGATTGTTCAGTCTTCCTCATGTTGGCAGCAACTTAATAAGAGTTTGGTTAAAGCCTACAAGGTCATTTCCAGTCATGCGGCATGCCTATCTAATGCGTTTGACTGCTTACCTACATTGACCGCCACTCTTGAAAAATTGGATCGTTCTTTATTTGATATTTGCCGACAGAATAGTCGGAAAAAAAAGTTAAATACATGGAAAAAGCTGGCCCCCAATTACAGGGGGGCGGGCTTAAGTTGATGCATATGGGCTGGTAAACCGTTAGCCCAACCTACCGCACCCATTAGTATTGGGAACCCAGTATTGTAAAATGATAGCAAAGCCATCATTTATTAGCACCCATGTCAGAAAACCAAACCACCACCACTTTTATTTCCCACCTAATCGAATTACGCGATCGTATCGTGCGTATTGCTATCGTGGTGCTGATTGTATTCATCGCGCTCATGCCATTCGCGTCTGAAATTTTTGATTTATTAGCTGCACCCATGATGAAGGCATTGCCGACAGGGGCCCATATGATCGCAACCGGGGTCATCACCCCATTTTTAATTCCAGTTAAAGTTACCCTAATGGTAGCGATGCTGATCTCTTTACCTTGGATCCTATATCAAATCTGGGCGTTTATTGCTCCTGGTTTATATGCGCACGAAAAAAAATTAATTGCGCCTCTAGTGATTACTTCTTCTAGTCTATTTATTGCCGGTGTTTTGTTCTGTTATTACTTTGTGTTCCAAGTGGTATTTTCGTTTATCAATCAGTTCGCTCCTAAATCGATTGCAGTCGCTCCAGATATTGAAAGCTACCTTGACTTTGTTTTGACCATGTTTGTCGCTTTTGGAGTGACGTTTGAAGTGCCGGTTGTGGTCATCTTGTTAGTGCGAACTGGTTTTATGACGATAGAGAAATTAAAACAAATTCGTCCCTATGTAATTGTTGGTGCTTTTGTAGTCGCCGCCATCGTGACCCCGCCCGACATAACGAGTCAATTGTTGTTAGCGATTCCGATGTGTTTGTTATTTGAGTTGGGGTTATTGGTGGCGCCTTGGTTTAAAAAGGTAACTTCAGTCAACTAAAGTGGATCTACCTTTAGAGGAAGAATGACTTTATTTTGCGTTATGTAATTATTTTTTTGTAATTATTTTTTGGCACTTACTTCGTGGAATAATTTATAATACAAAAAGCCCGCACAGCGGGCTTTTTGTAACTAGTTTTCGATTGTCCCTAGGGGCAGTTTTCACCGCGATCCCTAGTGGCCTAGTATTTCCATTATAGCAAAGTTTGCCAATGCAAGCAACAAAGACTTAAACAAAATCCGGGGTCTTCGTAATCGTATTGCACATCACGAACCAATTTTCAATCGTCCCTTAGTCTCTGAATTTTCAATGATCGAAGAGTTGATCTATTTCCGTTGTCCAGTTACTGCTGCATGGATGGTACAGAATCAGCAGACACAATTTTTTTTAAGTATGAGGCCGCTTTAAAGAGAACTTAGATGCATAACGCCTTAAACGTCGGGTTTAGAGGCGATGCTTATGCTTACCTCCATCTCAAAGGAGTGGGTAACAAGGCATTTGTTTGTATTAATGTTTCGCCTTGTGCCAGGTGAGATTGTCGCAAAAGGTAATATGAAATGTTGGGCCAAGGCCCAACCTACGCCGCTCGCAACCAACAAACTAATGGATAGGCCGTTTTAAATTTATCGATCAATGTTTTGGCTACGGTATCTACCTTCAACTGGCTTACCATGACTTGATTCGACACCACATAATTTTTTAATTTAATCAGTTCAATCTGTGGATGATCAGCACCAAATCCTTTAGGCGGACGTTGCAACTTGCTGTCCTGTTGTAGACTACTTAATGCATGCAATAATTTTTTATTCTTGAGTATTTTTACCAAACTTGCCCCATCCTCGACAATGTGTTGCCGGATTTGTTTTAATCGATCTGGCGGTGGCATATATTCCCCAACCGCAAAGAACAATTCTCCGTGGCTGTCGATCTGAAAATAATACATTGGCCCACCACCCTGACTGGGCTTCTTTAAATCACTTGGAACAATCGCTGCAGAAAAAATAGTTTTGTAGGGACTCTTGTCTTTGGAAAAGCGTACATCACGATTGATTCTAAATATGGCTTTTTTAGGGTTGCAGCTGAACACTAAGGGATCGAATTTGCTGATTTGCCCGATGACGTCGGTCACTAAACCAAGAAATTCTTCTCGCAAAATATCATAGCGTGGTTTGTTCATCACAAACCAAGCACGGTTATTATTTGCGGAAAGTTCGGCCAAATAACCGGTTAAATCACGTAGGTTCATCATTGCTACCCACGAACCCCCAACTCCGTTATTCTCGCGAAAGCGGGGATCCAGTGTTGTAAACCCATGGCGAAGCCATCATTAAAGAGAAATGATGGACTCGCCATCAAGTTAAAATACGGGATTCCTGCTTCCGCGAGAATAACGGAGTCGGGATTCATCGGCTCAATTCGGTTAACAAATGGCAACTGTGATCTAATCGTGATCATCATTCTCATCATTGGCAGATGGGGAGACTGGTCGGCGCGTACCGATTAAGACATCTACGGTGAGCGGCTTTCCTTTTCGTAGTAAAGTCAATTTGGCCTTTTGATTTGGCGCTAACTGCGCTACCAGATTCATCATCATGGTCAAATCAGTGACAGAGGTATCATTAACCTTGATCAAAACATCACCCGGTTTAATTCCAGCATTATCTGCCGGGCCACCACGAACTACTGCAGCAATTAAAATCCCAGTTTTCTCTTTGACGCCAAAATTTTCAGCGAGTTCTGGTGTAATTTCTTGTGGTTCAACACCTATCCATCCACGAATCACCTTACCGTGGGTGATCAAGTCATCCATCACTGATTTAACGGTGCTAACGGGAATAGCAAAGCCGATTCCTAACGAACCACCACTTTGGGAAAAGATAGCGCTATTAATACCAAGCAAATTGCCGTTGGTATCGATTAATGCGCCACCAGAGTTACCAGGATTAATCGCGGCATCAGTTTGAATAAAATTTTCAAAAACATTGATGTCGAGATGACTTCTACCAAGCGCCGAAATAATTCCCATCGTGGTGGTTTGACCAACTCCAAATGGATTGCCAATGGCTAACACAACGTCACCAACACTGGCATTTTCAATTCGCCCAAAAGTAATAGCGGGTAGATTAGGTAAATCAATTTTAATAAGAGCTAAGTCAGTTTCAGGGTCATTACCAACCGCTTTAGCGATCGCTTTTCGTCCGTCTGACAGTACCACATCGATTTCATCTGCAGACCTCACCACATGATTGTTAGTAATAATGTAGCCGTCAGGACTTACAATAACGCCAGAACCAAGACTGGTTTGTTTTTCGGGAGGAGGAGTGGGAACGTTGCCAAAAAATTGTTTAAATAAAGGATCATTATAAAGGGGGCTTCTGGGATATTTAACCTCTTTTGTGGTGAAAATATTAACCACCGAAGGCATAGCGCGCTTGGCCGCGCCTCGATAACTGATTGGCGCAGCGGAATTAGCTGGTGCCTCTAATACCGGAATGGTCGAAGAAATAAATTGTAAATTTTTACTTCCAAAGGGCAGATTATGAAGCCATTCAGGTTTTAAGGTGTTTACAATAAATACTAAAGCCAAGCAAATAGTTGCTGTTTGTGCAAATAATAACCAAAGTCGTCGCATAGAGTTAAAGATGGAAAGATAAAAAATGAATTCAAGTTTGAGACCAGTAGATAGAGATGAAGTCAGTCAATTTCTAGCCAATGCACTGCAAGTTTCTCAAATAAGTGATTATTGTCCAAATGGACTGCAGGTGGAAGGAGTTTCTCAAATAAAAGTACTAATTAGTGGTGTCACCGCGAGTTTAGCGCTAATTGAAAGGGCAATTCAATTGAAAGCAGATGCGATTCTTGTGCATCATGGCTATTTTTGGCGCGGCGAAAGCCCTTGCATAGTGGGCCAAAAATATGGCCGCATTAAGAAATTAATTGATCATAATGTCAACTTATTTGCCTATCATTTGCCGCTTGATTTACATCCGGTGTGGGGAAATAATGCTCAACTAGCCAAACATTTGGAATTCACCGTGTTAGGGACAACTGGTGAGCAAGGCCTGGTTTGTTATGGTCAAACAAATGGGAATCTATATACCGTTGGTGATTTAAGTCATTGGGTGGAAACCAAATTAGGGCGTCCACCTCTTATAATTGGATCGCTAGAGCAGCCATTAGGCCGAATTGCTTGGTGTACCGGCGCAGCGCAAAATTTTTTGGCGGATGCAATCACTGTGGGGGCCACGGTCTATTTGTCAGGCGAAATTTCAGAGCCCACGGTACATTTAGCGCGCGAATCCGGGGTTGCCTATTTTGCCTGTGGCCACCATGCCACCGAGCGCTATGGGATACAGGCGCTCGGCCAGGCGATTGCTGAGCAATTTGGGGTGGTACATCATTTTGTGGATATACCTAATCCGGTTTAAAGCACAAAAAAACACAATATATCCTATAATATCTATCTTTTATAACATATAATGTGTTTATGAATACTATCGGATATTTTGCTAATTTTGAACCAGCAGAAGAAGGTGGTTTCGTTATCACTTTTCCTGACATACCTGAAGCAATCAGCGAAGCTGAGGATAAAAGCGAGGCTATTTTTAATGCATCAGAAGTATTAGATTTGTGTCTAACTGAGCGCCTTGCCAGTGGCGAAGAAATACCTTCTCCGTCAAAAATTCGTAATGGAGTGTGGATAGAGCCTTCTGCATCAATTCAGGCAGCGATTTTAGTTCGCCAAACGCGCGAAAAAGAAAAGAAAAGTTTGGCGGATTTAGCGCGAGCCTTAAAAACCTCCTGGGCAGCAGCGCAAAAATTAGAAACACCAACGAATAACCCAACGTTAAAGCAACTTGAACGCACCGCAGCCGTACTGGGTAAACGTCTTGTTGTTAGTTTTGATTAAGCCCCTTCATTATACTATTTTTTCCAAAAAACCAAAATTGGGGAGAATGCTAAGTGTTCTACCTAAAAATGAACGTTACTATTACGCTCTCTTTATAGGAGAGCTACGGTGTCAGGCCGCGCTACTCACCAAATTTTTGTTTTAACATCAGGGAATAGAAGATAATGCATAGCAATAGGCCGGTTGACGGATCAGACGGGAAAAAAACAGCACAAAATGATCAGTATTTGAATAGCCTCAATGGCTGGAAAAACAACGCTCCGCTAGGCGAAGATAGGACTAAGGTCGCGGAGCAAATGGGACTTAAGTATGAAGTCAAGGCTTCCCGACTTTTTATTAGGGATACTGACATTACAGAATTACCCCCAATCCCGCCTAAGGTAATTGAACTGGAAATACACGAGTGGTCACGATTAAAGACTTTGTCAGGAGATTTATCGCAATTAGAAAAGTTAGACATACTTGACTGCGACAATTTGACAAAGGTTTCAGCAAATTTAACTTCTTTAAAGGATTTAGGAATCTACAGGTGTTCTAAAGTGGAGGACGTGAAATTTATTGAGGGTAGTCATAGTTTAGAGTATTTGAAACTACGTGCCCTAGACAGTTTAAAAGAATTTAAGGTTAACTTGCCATTGCTAATAGATTTGGGGATGCACGACTGTAAAAATTTAACTCAATTTCAATGCAATTTAAGCATTAAGAACCTGTTTAACGTACAAATTGAAAAATGTGGTGACATTTCCTGCTTGTCGTGGAACCGTCGCGCTGAAAATTTTAATCAAAATAATTCCCAACAAACTAACGAATTGATGCAAAGAGGGATCATCTTACAACAAGGTTAGGAGTGACTTGACGGAGCCAAGCTTTGTTGATCTCTGTAGGCACAGTGCATCTCAAAAATATTTATCCCAGCGGCAAACTAGCAGAACTATCCACTACCTATTTTTCAACACATCCCGAATCTCACGCAACAACATGACGTCTTCTGGCGGCGGTGCTGGTAGCGGGTCTGGCTCACGTCTAGCCCGATTCACCAACCGTACCATTTGAAAAATGATAAATGCCAAAATTAAAAAATTCAGAATAATAGTTAAGAAATTTCCGTAAGCGAGTACCGCACCTAGTTTTTTGGCTTCAAGCAAGGTGAGATTCGGGTCTTGATGATTCAACGGAACATAGTAATTACTAAAATCAAGGCCGCCAAATACTTTTCCAACCACGGGCATAATGATATCCTGGACTAACGAATCCACAATTTTATTAAATGCCAACCCAATAATCACTCCGACTGCTAAATCCATGACGTTACCACGAGTAATGAAAGCTTTGAATTCCCGCATGATTGCCATATCAGTCTCCCATTTTGATGTTTCTCTTTAATTCGTGCACGGGCTCCATTATAATTGCGGGTTGCTGACAGTTCAGCAATCTGGCGTTATCGATAGTGGTATAACAGAGACATAAATTTTTATCGAAATGTTTTGCAAGTCATAAGAATGGGGTTGGTATGATTAACAAAAAGCAGGAGGAGCCGGTTGATCGGCCGGTTGACCCGCAAGTTGACTCTTCTCGCCGTGGATTGCTAGTAGCAACGTGTGCGGTCGGTGGTGTGGCGGGTTTGGCAACAACGGGAGCATTTGTCTGTACATTTCAACCATCCGATCGAGCTAAAGCAGCAGGAGCCCCTGTGGAGGCCGATATCTCCAGTTTAAAGCCAGGCGACATGACTACAGTCGAATGGCGCGGTAAGCCGGTTTGGATCGTAAAGCGTACCCCCGAAATGATGGCGAGTTTAGATAAGACCCAAAATTTGGTTGCTGATCCAGATTCGTTAAGGCCATATACCATGCCCTTACCCTCCTATTGTGAAAAGCAAAGTCGGTCGCGTAAAGAGCATAAAGATGTGTTGGTAACGATAGGTATTTGTTCGCATCTAGGTTGCTCACCCACTGCAAGGTTCACCCCTGGCGCTCAACCTTCCTTACCTGACAATTGGGTCGGTGGATTTTTGTGCCCATGCCATGGATCTACCTTTGATTTATCAGGCCGAGTATTTAAAAATAAACCCGCCCCTGAAAATTTGGATGTTCCTCGGTACATGTATCTGTCTGACACCAAGATCGTCATTGGTCGTGATGAGAAAGGTGAGGCTTAATTATGGCTTTTGTTGAAAAGAAACTCCCGCCCAACGCATCGGCTACTGATAAGGCAATGAATTGGATTGATGCACGTTTTCCATTAACTAAATTATGGAATGACCAATGGGGCAAATATTATGCCCCTAAGAATTTTAACTTTTGGTACATTTTTGGTTCTTTGGCGATGTTGGTGCTAGTGATCCAAATTGTTACGGGTATTTTATTGGTGATGCACTACAAGCCAGATGCCGCTTTGGCGTTTGCTTCAGTGGAGTACATCATGCGGGAAGTGCCTTGGGGTTGGCTGGTGCGTTATATGCACTCTACCGGTGCCTCGGCCTTTTTCATTGTTGTGTATCTGCATATGGTACGTGGTCTGTTGTACGGCTCTTATCGTAAACCACGTGAGCTAATTTGGCTGTTTGGATTTGTGATTTTCTTGTGTTTGATGGCTGAAGCGTTCTTCGGTTACTTATTGCCCTGGGGTCAAATGTCTTACTGGGGCGCACAAGTCATTGTGAATTTGTTCGGCGCCATTCCTTTTATTGGCCCTGATTTGTCATTATGGATACGCGGTGATTACGTTGTTTCCGATGCTACCTTAAATCGCTTTTTTTCATTTCATGTGATCGCTTTGCCGTTGGTGTTACTGGGTTTAGTCGTGGCGCATTTAATTGCATTGCATGAAGTAGGTTCTAATAACCCGGATGGGGTTGAGATCAAAGATACGCTGGATACAGATGGAAACCCGGTTGATGGGATTCCCTCACATCCTTACTACACTTCACATGACGTATTTGGAACCACCGTATTTTTGGTACTATTTAGTGCGGTCGTGTTTTTTGCCCCTGAAATGGGAGGCTACTTTTTAGAAGCGAATAATTTTATCCCAGCTGATTCATTAAAAACCCCGCCACATATTGCACCCACCTGGTATTTCACGCCGTTCTATTCAATTTTGCGGGCCACAACTAGCGAGTTTTTATTTGTGGTACAAGCAGTAGTTGCGGCCTATGTGGTGTTAGTGTTTTTGAAGTCCAAATTATCGTTATTGATGAAAACGGTTATCGCCGTAGTTGGTTTGTTGATGATTATTGGGATGATGCCGTTTGGGTTGGACGCAAAATTTTGGGGCGTGATTTTGTTTGCTAGTTCAGTCATGATTTTGGCAGGGTTGCCCTGGTTAGATCAATCTCCAGCCAAATCAATCCGATACCGACCAAGCTGGCATAAAGCCGTATTTATTATATTTGGGATTACCTTCGTGGTCTTAGGTTATTTGGGGTTACAAATGCCTTCGCCGGTGCGTAATGTGGTAGCGCAAATATGCACGGTTATTTACTTTGCATTTTTCTTATTGATGCCATGGTGGAGTGCAATGGGTAAATTTAAACTCATTCCGAA
>Ga0207104_1259_pt2 | contig 11886 bp, 14 predicted proteins | sample Alteio_BWMinHeat_79_FD_153538 | JGI IMG/M metagenome (GOLD analysis project Ga0207104, IMG submission 153538) | Enriched cells from forest soil in Barre Woods Harvard Forest LTER site, Petersham, Massachusetts, United States -... | ecosystem: Environmental > Terrestrial > Soil > Temperate forest >...
GGTCGGCTCTATACATCCCGGTGGCAGAACTTGAAATCGAATCGGAGGAGCCGGATCCCCCTATCGAATCGTCAACTCACGAAGCTGCCGAGCGGGACCATATCTTACGTGCGCTGCGCGACGCCAAAGGATTGATTGCGGGCGGCAATGGGGCAGCAGCCCGGTTAGGTCTTAAACGCACTACACTGAATTCGAAAATAAAAAGGCTTGGCATCGAGCGGAGTGACTATATTTAGTCCGGATGACGATATCTCGTCATAGCCGCTTCGTCATCTAGCTCGGCAAGCCGCGGGCGTTGAGTGTCTCAATTACTAAGTAAGCTCTTTCCTTGCACTGTGCAAGCTACTTTGCTCCCAACGACAATCTGGTTTGGTCTTATGTATGCTTATAAGTTGGTGTGGCACTAAGAATCACAGTTCACGAACGAGAAAGCTCGATCGAGGTCACTCTCGAGGGAAGGCTCGCCGGACCCTGGGTGGCCGAACTGAGCAAGACGTGGAGAGAAACCGCTTCCCGCCTCGGAAGCAAAGCACTTTTCTTAAATCTGCGCGACTTGACTTACTTGAATGACGAGGGCAAGCACGTGCTGAGAGAGATCGTTGCCCAGACAAATGCGGAGATTCTTGCCAGTAATCCTTTGACGAAATATCTAGCACAGGAAATCAGCAACCCAAATGCAAACTGAACCGGAGCGGAGTCCGTCCATGGAATCTGCGCGTGAAGGTGGTTGCAGTAGCCAGGCCAAGCGCGCCGGCGAGTTTTTCAGCAAGTTGACCGCTTCTTCACTGGAGGATTTCTCCGCGATGGAGTATCCGTCGTCTTATGCGGCCAACGTGGTTCTGTTCACCGAGAGAGAACCTGTAAAGGCACTCTTTGTAGTTCTTCAGGGCGAAGTACGCCTATCGATCAACTCCAACGGCGGCAGGCGGTTAAGCCTGCGCATTGCAAGAATGGGCGACATCATCGGCCTGTCGTCGTCACTCTCCGGCACCCCCTACGGCGTGACAGCCGAGACGCTCTATCCCTCAACGATTGCCGTCATCGAACGACGAGAATTCCAAAAGTTTCTCGAGCGCCATCCAGACGCCTACCAGTCGGTCATCGAGGAACTGGGACGGCAAATGACCATTGCGTCTTCGCAGCTGCGCTCCTTGGGGCTTTCCTATTCTGCACCGGAAAAACTTGCGCGTCTGCTGCTGGAGTGGAGTGATCGCGGCCAGGCGGCGGGGTCCGGAAGCCGACTGCGCTTCACCATGACGCATGAAGAGATCGGCAATTTCATCGGCACTTCGCGGGAGACGGTTACACGCACGCTTCGCGACTTCAGGAATCGCCACCTGGTGGCTTTTCAAGGTTCCATGATGACAATCCTCAATCGCGCAGCGCTGACAGACTATGCGCACGCATAGATATACCGTTGAACTCTTTGCCTGGATACGCCATAGATCAAAACTAATATAGATGACCTAATCCGACACGGCGGAGCTTGATGGGCCGCCGAGTTGGAATTCGCTTCAGAGAAAAGGACAAAATCGCCCATGGCCATGATCGAATCGTATCCCACCACTGGAAATTCCATTCAGACAAACCGGAACGATGAGGAGATCGTCGAGTTGTTCATCGCACGTGCGAACTCACTGCGGCGGGCTCTGGGCCAATCGGCCCTTTGCGTCGGCGCGCTTGCGTCACCTGGCTTGCCGAGCAGAATCCTTGTTGAACCATTATCGTCATCTTCTTAAAGGAGGCTAGGTTTGACAAACAACTCATTCGACGTTCCGGCTGTCGACCAACATGAAAGAGAGCGGGAGCCATCTGGGCAGGCCCTGATTAGCGCAGATAGTGAAACGGGCGGAGCGCATCACTCCGACCAATCGAAACCGTTACATTCTGATTGGCGCGAATTAAGCGGGATCGCTCTCCCCACGATTGAAGACCTGCATTACGCTCATCACTTTCTAATAAGGGCTGCCGAGCGCCGTCTGAAGGAAGTTGTTCCAGCCGGCGCACCGCCTCCGTGCAAGCCCTCGAAGCCTCAGTCCACCTGAGGTTGCAATGGAGACTGAATTCTCTGAAACATCACAACATCACCGGAGAAATAGCTCGGGTACCGGGTAGGCTTCGAATGATCTCTGAACGTCAGTTGAATGGGAGTGCAAGCATGCAAACAGCCACAGCCGCCAAGGACGATACAGGAATCCGACATCGCAAGTCTATGAAGCCGCGAGATGCTTTGATTATTTTCGAATGCTCTGCACCGGGCTTCGTCGAGGTTAGTGAGACCATAAACGGGGAGAACATTCATAGTCAAAGAGTGCAACAACATCCTGACGTTGTGACGGAGATGGAAGGAAAGTATATCTTCTTCGCTAACGAAGCCGAGATGGCCAGGAAGATGGTTAGCCGTGGCCATTCCTGTGTGGTAAGCGTCTATTTTCGAGAGCCCTAGTTGATGATGGTTACCCGTAACAGAGCGCTCAGATTTCCCGGCCTGGACTCGACTTCCACAGTCGCAGGGCGACGCACTTGCCCGCATTCGCACGGAATCCGCAGCCCGAAGGAGCTTCTAGTGGTCGAATCAGTTACGGGGTTTTACCAATTTCGTGAAGAGTTTCCGACTCTCTCGTGCGAATGTGGACACCCGCTCTCTTTGCATTCCCTGAACATCGAATTCCACGTTTGCCTGGCCAATCAGTGTTCCTGTTACGGTTTCTCGGTCCCCATTCCAAGCTTGTCACCAGGTCCTCGATGCCGCCCATAGCGACGATGGATACAATCCAGCTAGATAGATTAATTTGCTCTACAAGATGGCTGACCCTTCCGCGATCGCGCTCGCCGACGTCCGATGTAGTCGATTCTGTAATTAGCGAACTCTGCATTTCCGGCCATTCCGGAACTTGGGACCATTTGGGTCCAATGAGATTATCAACCCCTTCGACAGCCTTATGAGCAACCGCCGGGACAGCATGGATAGGCGTATGCTTGGTGAAACCTTGCCGAGAGTAAATTTCGTCACATTTCAAGTGGTTACCGTCGGGAAAACGGGGGACGGATTGGGCGCGGCACGATTCGCCCAGTGACGCAAGTCACATCCCAAACTGAAAGGTTCCGTCAGATTGATAGAGTGAGATCGGGCCATCTGTGAATATCACCATCCTGTTGCAGAAGCTGATAGATATTGAACGCTCCATCGGGGTTGAACCCGATAAGGTCATCCTCGAAAAGGTTTTCGACGCGGAGAGCTGTGTGCTTTCGATGCAGAAAGAGATGATAAACCGCCCCCGTAGTGAACCCTGGCGCGAGGCGTGGGTTGAGGGGTTTTCACGGTGGAGGGCTGAATGAAAATGAGGGGACTGAAGCTCCAGGAGGCTAGCCAACTCGCTGCCGAGGAGAGGCTGACAGAAGGCGAGATGGCCACGCACCTAAATGTAAGTCCCGGCACTCTAGCGAAGTTGAACAGGGACCCAATCTTCATAAGACGCATGAGCGTGCGGTCATGAGGGTTGTGCGGAGTGCGGCGCGTGAGCGCAGCGATGAGCAGACAGTCAGGGGTTTTTACTACTTGCGCGTGGCGGAAAAACGGGCTAGTCTCGCGGCCAGTTGAAAAGAGTGGCTTCTGAAGGAAAAGTGTGCGGCGCTGGACGCGGCGCTTCTGTTTTTTGGCCTTCGCTTCCTGGGGTGGCCGTGCGGAATCTCAGGGTTTTTACGGGTTGCGCGCGGCGGGGAAACGGGGCTACGCTCGCCAGCATTGATAAATGTCTTCTGAAAGAAACTGCGCGGCGCGGACGGGCCGCGCATTCCTGCACTTTTTCTGCTTGAGGATGTACCTGGCTTTACCGGCGTGAATTTTCACAACGGAAACAAACCAGCAGACTCGGAGGGCTGCCTTCTTTACGGGACAGCGCTCGGAACCGACTGGGTTTCTGGGAGTGGCCCTTTCCACAAGGAGGCTATGGACTTTCTCAACGGTGTGGCTGGCGATGATGGAACAACAGTGCAGAATCTGACAATACATGTCAGCATCCCGCTCGGAAATATCGATACCTTTACGCCTCCAGAGCCGACTGGCGGTGGTAATCCAACTGTGTTGGCCGCTCCTCCGCCCGGCACGCCTGGAACGGGGCACTGGGACTGGCGCTTCCTCTTCTCCTAGTGCTGCCATTTTTTGCACCTCTCAAAATCCACGCGTCCGACCTGGCGTTGGTTGGCGCAAAGATTTATCTCTCCCCGTCGGAACCGCCGATCGAAGGCGGGACAATCCTTGTGCACGGCGGCCACGTTGCATCGGTAGGACCGATTGCAGAGATCAAAGTGCCACCCGGTACAACGGTGATCGACTGCAAGGGCCTCGTCGTGACTGCTGGCTTCTGGAACGGCCACGTGCATATCTTTTTGCCCGGATTGCTTCATTCCGAAAATCTCTCCTCCGCACAAATCACCTCAGAACTTCGGGAGATGCTCACACGGTGGGGATTCACCACCGTCTTTGACATTGCTTCTGTCCTTCAGAACACGAATCTCATCCGCCATCGCATCGCAAGCGGTGATGTGAAAGGCCCGCAGATTCTCACCGTAGGCGAGCCATTCTGGATGAAAGGTGGAACGCCGATTTACGTGAAGGATTTCCTCGAAACCAATCACATCAGCATCCCGGAGGTGGAATCATCTGGCCAGGCCAAGAAACGAGTACGCCAACAGGTCCGCGACGGTGCGGATGGTATTAAAATCTTTGCAAATTCCATTGAGTCCAATGAGATTTTGACCATGCCCCTGGATCTGGCCGAGGCGATTGCGACCGAGGGCCATAGGGCTGGCAAGCCTGTTTTCGCCCATGTTTCCAATGACAAGGGAATTGAAGTGGCGATCCAGAGTGGGGTCGATATCCTGGCCCACACCTCTCCCGAAGATCAGTGGGGTCCGTCCTTCCCCCAACGCATGGTGGCAGCTCACATGGCCCTTACTCCGACGCTCACCCTCTGGGATTTCGAAGCCAAGAAGGAAAATGCGTCTCCCGCCGATACTGAGAGATTTATAGGCCGGGCGGCCGAGCAACTGGGTGCCTTTTATCAAGCAGGAGGGCAGGTCCTCTTCGGCACCGACGTTGGGTACACAGATCATTTCGATACTTCCGAAGAATTCAAGTGGATGTCCCGCGCCGGAATGAGTTTTCAGGGGATTCTGGCGTCGCTCACCACGAACCAAGCCCAACGCTTCGGTTACTCAACTCACAGCGGACGCATCACGAAAGGATTCGATGCCGATCTTGTGGTCCTCAGTGCTGACCCGGCCCAAGACACCTCGGCATTTTCAAAAGTTCGCTACACGATCCGCGATGGAGACATCATCTACGCAGAGAAATGATATTCCCCGAAAGTCCATACATCCGGAAGACCGTTGTATTTTTCGGTTGATCGTGGGCGAACTGATCCTCAATTTGACAACAGCTCAAACCATTCATTGACCTGCGATTACGCGCGATTGTCGAGATTACTCCTGAAAGACGCCCCAGGCTCCCGCCATGTGTCATCGGCCCATCGGTACACAGTAGCCCGAAAACTCGCGTCTGGCGACATGGTCTACTCATCCGGCATCAGTCTGTCCCACCGCCACCGAAGAAGCCATTGCCGTAAGGGGAAAAGCTGGCGGTGACCGTCTTCTTGTCCAGTTTGACGATGCGGTCCATCGAAGAGGTGAAAGAGATCACATTCGGGTCTCTGTGCGGGAGTTCCTTTTCGTAGTGTGCCAGGACGTAAATTGCATCGTCCGATTCGTAGATTATCTGAATCGGATCAGTTATGTTCGGATCGTCCTTAGTAAAGTGAACGCCAAGTGAGGTCAACTCACCGACCGAATCGTGTTTAACCTCGAACTGCACGTTTCCAAGACCGGGGCCACCGAGTGCTGATGGCACGAACGGAAAAAACGTATGGTTGAAAGCTATCATGAACAGGCCGAGGCCGAGTAAAGTCATTACTAGGCGTAGCGATAGTACGGCGAATCGTTTCGAGATTCCGGAAAAGCTGACAGCTCTTTTGAGGTTTCGGACTTTGCGGATACATTGAATGGCGAATACTGTGGCGATTCCGCTTGCCAGATAAAGGAGTATTGTCGGCCCTAAAATCATCGGGAGTGTTATACGAAGCGGATGGAGGGACTCTCCAGAACACTTCTTGGCGAAGAAGTAGAGAAGCGCAAGGAGAACAAGCGGTGCGCCCAGACGAATGGTCAAACTTACCCAGAATCGGAGTGATCTGTTTGTCGCGGGTTGCTGTCGCGCACTTTTTGAGGGCCATCTTGGGAACAGACCTTGATCAATGAGCCGTGATGCAACGGAGAGAGGGCCAGCGGAGATTAATGCAAGGCTGCCTAATACGATGGCGCCCGTGAAAATAGCTTTTGGCTTTAGCAGTGAGAAATCGGTTATTCCATATTGGTTCAAGAATATATTGTTCATTGCAAGGCCAGTCCCATAGACGAGGGCCACAATAAGGGCTAAAGATCCAGTGCCTTCTTCGGATTCTTCCTTGTTCTCTCTTGGCTTAGGAGCAGGTTCATCCTCTGGCATTTGATCCGTCACGGGTTCCTCCGTTGCTACGCTAGGAAAGGTGTGACTCCGGCCATTCACTGTCAGGGGATACGCTCACTTCCGATTCGCGGCTAACTGAAATCATGACTCCGCCTGGAAGCCTCATCATGAAGTCGAGTATCTTGCCCTCCTTCTGTTTTTTAATGAGAGGCTCGATGACCGCGTTCGCCGCCTTTTTCGCAAATTCACTGATCGCGGCCTTGGCAAATTCGGCTCCCGCCCAAGTGATCGCCGCGATTGCGGCGGTTTGGAAGTGGGGATTGGACACGACTGAAATCAAGAGTTCCGCAAGTTCATGGGATTTAGTGTCATCCGCGTCGCCCCAGTTGACTTTCCAGCCGTCTACACTGCCGAGAGCCTCATGCAGGGCTTCTTTCCTCAAGAGGTGGAGTTCGAATGCTTGCGGGGAGTCGTCCGGTAGATCTTCGAAGCGGTTGTCCAGCCGTCTGTAGACGAAGAGCTGTATGTCGAGAGCGGATTCTTGATTCTCCATATTTCCACCACCTTCAAGGTTTCGCAATTGCCTGCGGTTCCAGCAGGCTCCGTTCTGCAGCCAGATGAAGCCATTTGCAAGACAAGTGCTTATCACCGATAAGCTTTGTGCTGAAATCCGTATTACTGTTGTTGGTGAGCGTGTAGGTGTAATAGACAGCGGGCGATGGCTTTCGGTTGAAATCCGAAGAGTTAAAAGTTGCGGTGATGGCCTTCTTGTTCCATCCTTTGGGCAAAGACATGTAGACAAACCCCACCACGACAATGAGACCGATGCCGATACCAAGCCCTAGAGCGATTACACCAGTCTTCAACAAGGTAATTTTTAGGGTCACGTTTTGCCTTCCGCAGTGAGTACGGCAATTTTACGACTTTGGACCCTTGACGGGACTGCTCCGTGGACTCTTGCCCGTTTTCGTAGCGGAGCGGCGGCGCACGGCCTTCTTCGTTTTCGACGTAAGGTGATAGGCGTAAAAGAGAAACCGCATGACCGAATCGATGATGCAGAACCGAAGGAATATCTGGTCCTTCTCATAGCTGGCCATCAACTTGGCTTCGTCGTAAGTCTTGATGCCGCTGAGATGCTTAATGAGCCGGGATTTGTCTTTCCGTGAATTGATGAGTTGTGGGAGGGTGAGGTCAGCAAATTCGATGTCGTGGGCGTAGGCGTTCCTGACCAGGCGCGTTACTTCGACAAACCGAAGCTCATCTTCCGGCATTGCAGAAGCTTCCAGAAGCTTTAGAAGGGAAGTACGGCCGTTCATGGACAGGGAATCGACGAAATCATCGAGGGCGCCGTTGCGAAACGTTTGCTTCAACAGCTTTATCTGAAGCCCATGGCGAACGATGTGCTTCGCCGCGCTTTCCATTAGCGCATCGACCTTGAGTATGAAGGCCCAATCGCTGTCGGTCTTGATGATGTTCGGAATCAGATCCTTCTGCAAACCGACGCGTTTGCAGAATTTCTGAGATTCCTTGAGCAAAATGCCGAAGCGGTCGAAGTCACCGGGATCGTCGGGTGGCGGGTTCTGCGCTCCGAAGGTGACGGACGCCTTGTATGGCTGTTGTTTCTTCCGTTTTGGCATGCGGATTGATTCTATCCGGCTTTTAGCTGATTGCGACAACCTTGCCGGGTGGTCTGTCGCTAAAGGCGTCCTGCAGAATTCGTGACAAGCGATGCTGGCGCACCGGTATCCACGCGGCATAGTGCTTTCGCAAAATTTGCTCGCTATCTCCGATAAGTTCGGCGACATCAGGTAGGCGCACGCTGGGTAGTTGGGGGGCGGCGACCTTCGCCGGGCTACCGAACGTCGCATTCGTCAGGCGAAGTTCCCGGTCGTCAAAACCATGGACAGCTTCGACTTCCTGGCCATCCCGTCGCTGAACAAAACACTGGTGCTGGCACTAGGGCGATGTGAGTTCCTCGCCCGCGGGGAAAACGTCCTTCTGCTGGGCAACAGCGGCACAGGCAAGTCGATAGCGCACTCCATTTCAGTCGCCATGCTGCCATCCCCGGTCCCCAAAAGCGAGGGACCGTGGGCACCCTCGTTGTGGTTTGGATAGGACTGAGGGATCGGGGCCACCCGCCGCCGCCGAAACGTTCATCGCTCATCCAACAGTCGACATCTCCAGCCAGTTGTTCTTCACGTTTCGTTCCTTATCGAAAGACAGCGGAGCGACAAGATCCGCCCCGCGCCGTAGTCGCCCATAAAGACGTTCACTGATTCGAGTCATTCAGCGGTGGTGCCTCGCTCAATTGCCTCAGGTGCGGCTAGAGATTTCTCCATGTTTGCCGGCCAGGTCATGAGAAACGCTCTGTACCAAGACGCTTCCTCCGCTTGCCACACATTTAGGAAGCGATAGAGCATATAGATACCCATGAGAAAAATTACAACAAAGACTGCGAAATATCTCCCAACGTGTAATGCAAAGGGCAATCGATGGTATGTGAGTATCGCACCTTCAACTCCAAGGGCCATCAGAGGAAATGACATACCAACTGTCGCATTTATCTCATCCTCGAACTCGCTGAACCGCGCCTGAGAAATCGGATCCTTAGATGCATACCATTTACAATACCTAGCTAACTGAGCCTCGTTCAATACTCCGAGGGATTCCAATCTTATTAGCTGCGGATCAGAATCAACTATGTCTTTTACGGACTTCACTATCGCGAGATCGTTCTCTAACTCTGGTAAAAACTTGGCTCGCATATGCAAGAGCCATTTCCATTTCCTTAGCAGTCGTCGGGCCCAAATTAAGAAAGAGAAAATAAATGATTGCGTGATATATCCGACCACATAGCTTGCCGCAAGGAAGAGAGTGAGTTTGAGAACCGACGCACTTTCAAGCCAGACACCTATATCTGCTTCGCAAGCCAGTTTATATAATGCCAGCCACAACGCACCCGGGAGAAGGAACCCCACGAAGTGCCGCCGATCCAAGAAGAAGTCACCTGGTTTCATGCATTGCCTCGGTACTTACTAACTGAGATTGTAACCATGAGCCGGCTGAAACATTGACCGGCCATTCCGGCGCGTTAGTGTGATGAGACGGTTCCGTCTTTGCTTCTAGGCCGAATACTCCCAACCACTTCCTTGCGAGAGGTTCTGGCTATATTCGTCATATATTCGCCTAAATGCTCCTATGTTTCACGCCCCCCATGCCCGGCATCCATCCATTCTGGCTCTTGGATAGTCGCCAAGTGTCCGTTCTGTGGAGAAGGCGGCCTGGCCGCTATTTGCCCGTTGACATCTTCCCGGGGCCGACTATCCACGAACTGCTAGTCAAACCCCGCGGATCCAACATTGGCGGCGAAAAATGGGCGAAATGAGGCGGGCGATCGCTCGCGAGGAACAAGAAAAGGGGCCAAGGAAATGGAAGAACAAAAGCGCATGATAGACCGATTCGCTTCGCTTCGACACTGGTCATTGCCGCGTCGATCATTGCGGCCGTGCGGCTTGCCAGGGAGCAGGACATCAGCAGGCCATCTCCTCGTCTGACATCCGTCATAACGGACAGCGTTGGGCTGTCGAGAATGATCCTGCAAAGAATCGTGCGCTAAACCGGCGCGAGGCTCGCACCCGTCTTAAGCTGTAGGACCTATGCGTAAGGCGATACGGAATTCATTCCGCGGTCATCCGGTTCATCCACGATCAGGTAAAAGGAACCGGGCGGAATTCGGTTTTTCGGTTAAGTCATCGTGCGGCTTGGTCCAGAATTTGGTCCAAACGAGCGCCGAAAGGACTCCGTTTTGAGCATTGGAGTCCTTTGTACTCCGTTGAAGGCATAGGCACTCCGGGTCTCACTCGTCGGCTCTTAACCGGCAGGTTGTAGGTTCGATTCCTAACGCGTCCACCACACTATTATCAATAGCTTACGAATGGTAATGATTCGATATTGATCAAACTTCGCCGAATGGTAATCAGTGAGCGCTGAGGCGTCGCGTCCGCTCTTGCCCGTCTTCACCGCCGCCTCAGGGAGATACTGGCTCCCATTATTCGAAAACTGCCGTTTATTGCTTAGCCACGTCGAGGTCGATGGTCAATTTGACCTCGTCGCCCACAACAGCGGCAGGGTATGTTGCCGCAATTCCGAATGCGGTGCGGCTCAGCGTGGTGGTGGCCGAGAAGCCAGAGTGAGGCTTTTTATCCATTCCCGGGACTGGTCCCCTGGGACCTTCCACCTGGAGGACCACCGGCTTGGTGACGCCATGCAGCGTTAGATTGCCGGAGACAGCAAGACCGTTCTTAATCTTCGCAACGCTTGTGCTGACGAAAGATGCTGTGGGAAACTGAGCGACGTCGAAGAAGTTAGCGCTCTTCAGATCGGCATCGCGCGGCGCCACGCCCGTGTCCACAGTCGTCATGTCAATGGTGACATTTACCGTGGATTTCGTTATGTCACCTTCGTTCCATACGATGGTGCCTCCGATGTTGCCGAAGTGACCCCGCACATTCGACAAGCTCATGTGGAGGATGGTGAAGTCGACTTCGCTATGCGCCTTGTCAGGAACCCACGTGGATACCTGCGCGAGTGCCAAGGGGGCAGCGAGCGCCAGAGTTACAAGTGATGAGAAATGCTTGATCATTCAGCTTTCCTTTCAGAGGTTGATAACTCGCCGGTTTGACTGACTAACAGCCAAGGGCACGCGGCATTGGCAGGGAAGGTGTTGTGATCATGAATGGCGACTTCGTCTGCGTACGCTTGAACCATCAATCATCGAACTCACGCCTTCTCCCTTTCTTCACCAGATCATGAAATCACGCATTGAAGATCAGTTCAGATTCTCGATCATGTTGTCGACGCCGTTGACGATCCCTGGTTCTGCACATCCCGGCTTGAGAGACGAACCAAGCACCTGAAACGTGTAGCGTCCGAAGGCATCATCTGTAGGCACGTAGCCGGAATTGGCCATACCATTTGTAAGCGTCACCATGATCGTATCGTGGAACTTTGATCCTGCCTTAACGCGCTGACCGATCATGTTGTAGAGTTCCGCGTTCGCACTGGCCAGGATGATGTCTCCAATGCGAAGGGCGCCTATCTTGATGTGGACTGGCTCAGCTGAATCCTCGTATCGACCTGGTGTTCCCTCTCGCCCTGTATCGAGTCTCCGGCGCGCAGGGCAGGTCACGTCTTGCTGTTCTCCCTCGATCTTCACTTCGGTGCGCATTACGTGGATGTCGTTCATGACTCGGATCGTCTCTTCTGCCATAAGTTGTCCCATTGACTTGATGAGTTGCAGGCTTTGCTCGAGGGCAATGGGATCTACAGGGACCTTGTCCACCTCTGAGTTCCCCGTAAACATG
>Ga0207104_1266_pt1 | contig 11868 bp, 17 predicted proteins | sample Alteio_BWMinHeat_79_FD_153538 | JGI IMG/M metagenome (GOLD analysis project Ga0207104, IMG submission 153538) | Enriched cells from forest soil in Barre Woods Harvard Forest LTER site, Petersham, Massachusetts, United States -... | ecosystem: Environmental > Terrestrial > Soil > Temperate forest >...
GCCCCGACCGCGAGTTTGTGGACGGCCGCATCGAGGAACGGAACTTGGGCGAGAAAGACCACTCACTAATTCAGCGGTATCTGACTTTTCTATTCATGCTCAAACGGGCGGAATGGCAGGTCGAGGTCTTTCCCGAACTCCGGACTCAGACTCAGTCAAGGCGATTTCGTGTCCCCGATGTCCTTGTGACCCGTGTGGACGACAAGTTTGAACGGTATGTCACAAGTGCGCCGCTCATTGCGATTGAGATTCTCTCGCCCGAGGATCGGCTGACGGCTATGCAAGCAAAGGCCGAGGAGTACAAGGACTTCGGTGTCGAGAACATCTGGATCATCGACCCGGAGCGGCGAATTGCTTACCGGCACACCGGCACTAGTCTTGAAGAGGTCAAGACCGGTGAACTAATCGTGCTTCAAACGCCGATTCGCGTTGTGCTGAGCGAGCTTTTCGCTGAGTTGGACAGATAACCCGCAGTCTGCCCGTTCACCCCTTCAACACCACCCGGATATGCAATTCCTTGAGTTGCTGGTCGGTCACGTTGGTTGGCGCATCCGCCATCAGGTCGATAGCCTTGGCAGTCTTGGGGAACGCGATCACCTCGCGCAAGCTCGGCGCCCCAGCCAGCAGCATCACGATTCGATCCAGTCCCAGCGCAATGCCTCCGTGCGGCGGCGTGCCATACTCCAGCGCATCCAGGAAGAACCCGAACCGCGCCTTGGCCTCCTCCTCGCTTATGCCGAGTGAGGCGAAGATCTGCTGCTGCACATCCTTTCGATGAATACGGATGGACCCCGAGCCCAGCTCCAGCCCGTTCATGGCCAGGTCGTAGCAGTTCGCTCGCACGCTGGCCGGGTCGGAGACCAGGTTCGCCATGTCCGCCTCGTGCGGAGCTGTGAACGGGTGGTGCGCGGGCACCCACTTGGCCGCGCCCAACTCGTATTCGAACATCGGAAAATCGACAATCCAAATAGGATGAAACGCCGCAGAGCCGTCGATCGCCGTTCCGTTTTTCGAATCAGCCTCGGCCACCACCCGCTCCGTCACACCAAAGGCCCCATGCCGGTCCGCGTACTTCTTGGCAAGCTCCGTGCGGAAGTTTCCCGCCGCCGCGTAGACGTTGATTTCGCGCTCGCTCAGCCGCCCCTCGAACTTCGTATCGCTGGCCTTGATGTGATGCGCCGGATCGCCGGCAACGACAATCACGAAATCCGCATCAACCGCCCCGGCCAGCTCCCGTACCTTCGCCGCGGCATCAGGGAAACCCTTCGCCAGCCGCTTGAAATCGTCAATGAACTTGGCGCCCTTGTTCTTGTCGAACATGGGGTGGTTGTCTTCTCGCTCCTTGCGGCTCAACTCGCCCACGTTGGGAATCCGAAATGCCACCACCGGCAGCGCCGGATCGATCTGCAGCGTGGCCAGCGCCTCGTCTGTGAACGCCGGCCGCACATCGGTAAGCCCGGGCAGGCGCAAGTCAGGCTTGTCGCTGCCGAACTGCTTGATCGATTCGTCGTAGGTGATCTTCGGGAACGGCGCCGGCAGAGTCACCCCCGCCGCCGCGAAGGCCGCCACCAGGAAATTTTCCACTACTGCAAACACCGTTTCCTGGCGCGGGAAGCTCATCTCCAGGTCGATCTGGGTGAACTCGAGCTGCCGGTCGGCACGCTGATCCTCGTCGCGGAAACAGCGCGCGACCTGGAAATAACGGTCGAATCCCGAGATCATGAGGATCTGCTTGAAAATTTGCGGCGACTGCGGCAGGGCATAGAATTCGCCCGGATGCACGCGGCTCGGCACCAGGAAATCGCGGGCGCCCTCCGGGGTGGACTTGCAAAGGATGGGCGTTTCGATCTCCAGGAAGCCCTGGGCAGAGAGGCTCTCGCGCACCGCACGGGTGATCTCGTGACGCAGCCGGAAATTGCGCTGCATTTCAACCCGTCGCAGGTCGATGAAGCGGTACTTGAGACGTGTTTCTTCGTTCTGGATAGCCTCTTCCGAGGGCGAAAACGGTGCCAGCCTCGTATCGTTGAGCACTCGCAACTCGGTCGCTTCAATCTCAATTTCCCCTGTCGGCATTTTGGGATTGATGGCGTCCTTTGCGCGCAGCCGCACCTTGCCCACCGCGGCTACCACGTACTCCGGGCGCACCTGCTCGCCCTTCAAATGGCCGTCCGGTGTCAGCTCTTTGTCCAGCACCACCTGGCAGATTCCCGAGCGATCACGCAAGTCGAGGAAGATGAGGTTTCCGTGGTCGCGGCGGCGATTCACCCAGCCCATCACGACAACCGGTTTACCTGCGTCCGCGGCGCGCAAATCGCCGCACATGTGCGTCCGTTCCAGTGTTCCTAAAAAGTCGAGCACTACGGTTGTCCTTTATTCGCCCGTGGGCATTGGGATTCCAGGGTGCCCCACCCTCGCCGCGTTGTAGTCTTTGCGGCTAGGGTGGGATCTCTACTCCCATTCATTGGTTGAGATAGGCCGCCAGTTCGCCGCGCGCGACCTTTGTTTGCATTCCGGTAGAGAAGGTCTTCACTGTCAGAATACCGGATGCCAGCTCGTCCTCGCCCAGGATGACGATGCGCCGCGCAGTCTTCTCCGCAGCTTCAAACGACTTCTTCAGTCGGAAGCCGCCCTCGCCGAGCTCGACGGTCAATCCAGCCCGTCGCAATTCCCGCGCCAATGCCAGTGCTGCGGGATTCATGCCCTCGCCCAGCGGGGCAATATACGCTTGCCCCTTTTCCGGCGTCGCAGTTTCCAATGCCTGAAGCGTCAGGACAAGCCGATCCTCACCCATCGCAAAGCCGATGCCGGGAGCTTTCGGCCCGCCAATGGCCTCGCTCAGCCCGTCGTAGCGCCCGCCACCCAGCAGCGCGTTCTGCGCGCCAAGTCCGCCATGCGTAAACTCGAATGTCGTGCGCGTGTAGTAGTCCAGGCCGCGCACCAGGCGGTGGTTGCGCGTGTACGGCACGCCGGCCGCATCCAGCGCCGCCGTCACCGCGGCAAAATGCTGCTTCGACTCTTCATCGAGCGAGTCCACGATCTTCGGCAGCGTCTCAATGATCGGCTGATCCTCCGGAACCTTGCAATCCAGCACGCGCAGCGGATTGGTCACTGCCCGCCGCTGGCAATCCACGCACATCTGCGGCGCCAGCGGAATAAGCGCCTCGCGAAGCGTCTGGTTGTAGCGTTCGCGGTCTGCTGAGGACCCAACCGAGTTGATATGCAGCGTCCACCCGGCGATGCCCAGCTCATCCAGCAGCGTGGCCAGCATTTCTAATATTTCCGCATCCCTTAAAGGACTTTCGCTCCCCGCGGAGGGGGGCCCGATCACCTCCGCGCCAATCTGCGAGAACTGCCGGTAGCGCCCCTTTTGCGGCCGCTCGCGCCGGAACTGCGGCCCGATGTAGAAGAGCTTCTGCAACTGGCCCGTTTCGCCCAGCTTGTGCTCAATGTAAGCGCGCACCACGCCGGCGGTATTCTCCGGCCGCAGCGTGAGGGTCTGGGTCTTCTCACTCTGCGCCCGCGCCCGGTCCTCCCACGTGTACATTTCCTTCGAGACAATGTCGGTTTCTTCGCCCACGCCGCGCGCAAACAACGCCGTGTCTTCGAAGATGGGCGTGCGAATTTCGCCGAAGTTGTAGCGGGCAAACACCGCGCGCGCCGTCGCCTCAATGCGATTCCAAAGCGCCGTCTCCGGCGGCAATAAGTCGCGCGTCCCGCGCACGGCTTTCAATGTGCTCATAACCTTTCCAGTCTAAACGCCCTCAATGCAGCGGAGTGGCACGCAGTGCCGTTGCGAGTGACCGACCGGTGACTGGGGAGTACATCAAAATCGAGTGAGTTGGAGTATAAAGTTGGAGTAGGACCCTGACCCTACAGAAGTCCTGGAGCTTCCAACCATGATGTTTCATGTCGTTCTAACACCCGACGAAGATGGCTGGATTGTCGCCGAATGCCCCGCGCTGCCTGGCTGCATCTCCCAGGGGAAAACGGAACAGGAAGCGCTCGCCAATATCAAGGAAGCCATCACGGCCTGGCTATGGGCTGAGGATCAAAAGGCCGCTCAGGCGCTTCCCAGCGACCAGACGCCTTTGGTGGTAGCCGTCTAAAAGGACCGGTTTTTTCCACATTCCAGACCGACGTTACACACCGATTCGCACTTGGTTTTGTGCATATCATGAAACTGAGGCGAATAGATGGGCAAGCTCGCGAATATCTCCGGCAAGCAGGCCGTCAAGGCCTTCCAGAAGTTCGGCTGGGAAATTCGCGGTCAGGTTGGAAGTCACGTGGTGATGACGAAAACAGGAGTTCGCTTGAACCTCACGGTCCCGCAACACTCTGAACTCGCACCTGGAACTTTGCGAAGCCTCATTAGGAACGCAGGTGTTTCTGTTGACGAATTCCTGACGCTGCTTTAGCGCGCGCCCATCACCTGAGTCGCTCCCTTAAGTTAATCAGACATATCACGCCCTCTTCTTGATCGCCTTCGCCAGCGCCAGATCGATCCTCGTCTGCCATCCCGGTCCACCCGCCTTGAAATGCTCAATCACTTCCGGCGAGAGCCGCAATGAAACCAGCTTCTTCGTGGGCGCCTTTTGCGGCCCGCGCTTGCCGCGGCGCACCACCTTGCCCCCCCGGATCAAGTCGGCCTGCGCAAACCAGGCCCGTGTCGCCTCCGCGTCGTTTGGATCGTAGGGGCCATCCCCAGGCTCGAAGGGGATGCGATCGCTCTCTTTGAACGCCAGCACGCGATCCCAATCGGTTTTACTTTGAGTCTTCTTCATCATGATTTGCGGGAAATAGATCGAACTGAGCCGTTGCTACACCACTTCATCGAGGAGGGCCGCTAAGTTCCGCGCGCCATGGATCACCTGGACGATTAATAGGATCTCGTCCTGGGTTGAATAACGATAGAAAATCATGTGCTTCGGAAACCCGGGGACGAAAATCCATCGAAGCCCAGCCAATTCATGGGTCTGAAAGCGGCACGGTGCGCCACGTTCGGGCATATTCATCAGTGATTGCACGCCACTATCGACTGCCGATTCCCATCGATCGGCGAGTGTGTTGTCCGACGCTTGGCGGAAGTAATCAGCTTGCTCAACGATCGTCAGCGCAGCGGCTTCAGAAACCCGCAATTCGATCACGGGCTGCCGAGCTTGTCGCGCAAGACTGATACCAGCGATCGACCCTTCAACTCTTCAGGAGCGATGGAAATCTCCTTGGACCGCAGAGCCTCGAGCAGCTCAGTCTCCAGCAGGGAGCGCCGCTGCTCCTTGTCCTGCCGAATAAGGTTGCGGATAAATTCACTGGGAGTGCCGAAGTCACCTGAAGCAACACGATCTTCGACATAAGCCTTCAGCGGGTCGGGCAGCGAAATGTTCAGTGAGGTCATCGACATTCCTTCATTTTATGTCATTTTGTGAAGGTCGTCTATTGGTCACTTAATTCCCACCGCATCTTCAATTTAGTCCCAGCATCCAAAACCCCATGGAATATCGCTTACTTGGAGGCTCCGGCCTCAAGGTCTCAGCTCTCAGTTTTGGCGCCGCGACCTTCGGCGGTACCAATGAATTCTTTAACGCCTGGGGCAACACCGAGGTTGACGAAGCCCGGCGCCTGCTCGACATCTGCTTTGAAGCCGGCATCAACCTCTTTGACACCGCCAACGGCTATTCCGATGGCCGCTCCGAAGAGGTGCTGGGCGAGGCTCTCCATGGCCGGCGCGACCAGGCCCTCATCTCCACCAAGGCTTACTTTCCCACCGGCCCGGGTCCCAACGACCGCGGCAGCTCGCGCCTTCACCTGACACGAGCGCTTGAAGACAGTCTCCGCCGCCTAAACACCGATTACGTGGACATCTACCATCTGCACGGCTTTGACGCGCTCACGCCCATTGAAGAGGTGCAGGAGACGCTGAACGTCTTCGTCCGCGAAGGCAAGGTCCGCTACATCGCCTGCTCCAACTTTTCCGGCTGGCACCTCATGAAGTCCCTCGCCATCGCGGACCGCCATGGCTGGACGCGCTTTGTCGCGCACCAGGTCTACTACTCGCTGGTAGGCCGCGAATATGAGTGGGAACTGATGCCGCTCGGAATGGATCAGAGAGTCGGCGCGCTGGTCTGGAGTCCCCTCGGATGGGGCCGCCTCACCGGCAAGATCCGCCGCGGTAAGCCGCTTCCCGCGCAAAGCCGCCTGCACAAGACCGCCGACATGGGCCCGCCCGTCCCCGGAGAGTACCTCTACAAGGTGGTCGAAGCCATCGACGAAATCGCCGCCGAGACCGGCAAGACCGTTCCGCAGATCGCCATCAACTGGCTGCTGCAGCGGCCCACAGTGAGTTCAGTCATCCTGGGGGCGCGCAACGAGGAACAGCTTCGGCAGAACCTTGGTGCGATCGGCTGGACCCTGTCAGCGGATCAGATCGCGAAGCTGGACGCCGCCGGCTCCATCACGCCGATTTACCCTTACTGGCACCAGCGCAACTTCCCGGAGCGCAACCCGCCGCCAGTGTAAAGTTCATGGACTGAGGGACTGAAGGACCAGTACCGCGCGCTCTAAGCGCTAAGCGGCAAGTCCGCTCCAAGAATGTTCATGGGAGTCACGCCCTGCTGCCGCAGCGCGCGCAGGCTCACCGCATCATTGCGCTTGGCCAGACGGCGGCCCCACTGGTCCAGCACCAGCCGGCAATGGAACCACTTGGGTGGTTGCAAACCCAGCGCGCGATACAGCAGGATCTGGCGCGCGGTTGACTTCAGCAAATCGGCTCCGCGCACCACTTCCGTAATACGCATCAGGGCATCGTCGGCCACGCACGCAAGCTGATAGCTGGGCGTGCCGTCCCGCCGCCACACCACAAAGTCGCCAAAATCCACGCCGGCAACAAAGCGCTGGCGTCCCATGCCCAGGTCATCAAATTCAATCACCTCGCCATTGGGCACGCGAAACCGCCAGTTTGCTCCATCCGGCGTTTCCAACTCCTGCTTGCTTGGGCCCGGCAGTTGCGGCGTGAAATAGGGGGCTTTCCGGCATGTGCCGGGATAGATCGGCTCATCGTCAAGCGGTTCGAGCTTGCCTCCGGAACGCGCAATCGTCTCATGCGGCGCTCCCAGGGCGCCTGCCAAGTCTTTCCGCGAACAGTGGCAAGGAAACAGAAATCCGCCGCGATGCAGCCTCCGCCAAAAGTCGATGTAGAAATTGCGCCGCTTGCTTTGCAGATACGGTCCGAACGGTCCTCCCTTGTCGGGCCCCTCGTGCCAGCGAATTCCCAGCCAGCGAAGATCATCGTAGGCCGCATCCGCGAACTGCGCCCGGCTGCGATCGGGATCCAGGTCTTCCATGCGCATCACTAGTGCGCCACCGGCATCGCGCGCGCGCTGCCACGCGGTCCAAAACGTGCGCGCATGCCCCACATGCAAATAGCCTGTTGGTGAAGGGGCAAGTCTACCCCGATAGTCCGACACCGGCAGTGGAATTGTGCTAGCCATACCCGCGTTCATTGTATGAAGCGGCGGAATCGGCGGGTATAGCGCGTTTGGTTCCCGGCACGGCAAGCGTGCATCCCAGTGTGTGCTTGAGCCTCAGTTGCCTTCGTCGTGATGAGAGCGATGCTGATATTCGTTCAGTTTGTCGTTCAGGTGAGCGGGATCGACCGAGACCTGCACCACGTCCAGTTCACGCCCGCTTGAATCCAGAACGAACAGCCCCATGCGCGCCCCCTCTGGATGCATGAAGATCAGCGTCTGCGATGCGCCGTAGCTGCTGGTTTCACGCACTACGCGTTCCCACTGGGGTCCAAGCTTCTCCTCAACCATGCGATTCAGATCCTCGCCATTCATCGGCGCGGAGAAGTCCTCGAACTCCGCCACGTGCATATTGCTCACGCCGCCTTCCGTGGCCTTGTGAGAGATAAAGCTGATCAGGCCCATGAAGGGAATGCGCGTGGCTTTCACGTGGTATTTCACTTCCAGGGTGCGCACCACGCCGTCGAATCCGCCTTCGCCGCCGCTGGCCAAAACCGCTACCGGCACAAGCAACGCCACAAAACACACCAGGACAAAGACAAACCGCCTCATTCGCCGCCTCCCTTCTTGTCTTTCGCCTTCAGGTCCTTCTCAACGTCTTTCAAAGCGCCCAGGCCGCCGATTCCCTTCAGCTTTCCCAGATCTTCCATACGAACAGGCCCGAGGATCAGCACAATCGTCAGTTCTTTGGGCTCCGCTTCCAGGACAAAAATTCCGTGGCTCTCACCATTCACCAGCTTCACCATCACGTCCGTCGTCTCATGGCTCTTGCGTTCGCGTTCCCGCACAATGGGCGACCACTCGCTGGTCTCGAAGTACTTACGCAGCTGTTCAATCTGTTCCATCGAGTACTCGCCTTCCTTGTCGAACTCGTACTCGCGGACGTAAATGCCCTGCAGTCCTTCGATCAGCCTGCGTGTGGCGGCTTCATCCTCGTCTTTGCCGTTCATGAATTTGGCAGCGAAGCCCAGCATGTTCTTCCCCAGCGTCACCTCGGTCACGTCTGAGGCGCGCGCGGCCAGCTCCTTCTCCACCGCCGGCGGCATCGGCAGCGGCGAATCCTGTGCAACCGCCAGCCCTCCTGCGCACAGCACCAGCGCACCCAGTTGCAAAAACACGCTTCGCGTCTTCATAGCCCTTACTCTCCTGCGCGGTCGTGTGCCGCGAGTTTCGTACTCACCTGGTTCAATGCATGACCCGTAATGCGCAATGCCGTCATCACCTGCCGCCGCGCCTCTTCGCCCTGCCGCCGCTCCTCGCGTTGCTGCAATCCCCAGCGCAAGCCGCCACCCAGAATCGCAACAATCAGCAGCGTTGCGGCCAGGCGCATCCAGATCATCGATTGGGGCTGGCGGCGCTGCGCCCGGCGTTCCATTACCCGACGCTTCAGGCTCGGGGGAGCGGGCCGCCGCTCCAGCGCCTGCTTCAGTTCCCTTTCAAAACCGTCCAACTCTTCATGCTCCACGGATAAACTCCCTCAAATGGTTTGTTGCTTTGGCGCGCAGCAGCTTCAGTCCCCGCTGCAAATGACTCTTCACCGTTGCCACCGGCGCATCCAGGGCCGCCGCAATCTCATCCGGCAGCATATCTTCCTGGTAGCGGAGAATCAGCGCCGCGCGTTGCGTCTCCGGCAGCGTGGTCAGTAGATGTTCCAGCCGCGCTCCCACCGGCGATGGCCGCTCCTCAGCCCGTGCCGCGTGCCCATCCTCGAGCTCCACCCAGAGATCCATGCCGCGCACCTTGCGCCGCCTCAGCGCATCCGTCGACCGGCTCATTGCTACCTGCCGCAGCCAGAAACGCGCGTGTTCCGGCGATTTCATCCTTCCCATGTGCCCGTCCAGCTCCAGAAAAACATCCTGCGCAATCTCTTCCGCCAGCCCGCGGTCGCCGGTCATGCGCAGCGCAAGCGAAAAGACCATGGACTGGTGCTCGTCCAGTAGGCGTTCAAAGTCCGGCTGCCAGTCTAGGGCCATGGGCTCCGCTTCTACTTTCTTATCCGCACACCAAGGCGCGGGGGGATGCAGAGATTACGCGAAGGGCACGAAAAAGTTCAGCGCGAGGGTCGGAACGGGCCCGGCGAAGGGCCAAAACACGTTTTGATCGATACCGCAGAAGTGCTACTTGATCTTCCGCAAGTTGGTGATCCAAATCACTTGCATTTCCCCACCGTTGGGGTAATCTCACTAGTAACCAGCAAGGGATTCTTCAACTTCAGTCGGGCATAAGCCCCACGCTGCGCACGTTGCAAGCGGGACACCACGCTCGATTCACGGTGTCTTTAGACGGAGTTATATTATGCAGATTCAGGCTCACCCCCTCGAACCCTTCTTCCAGCACGAAGTGGCCACCATATTCGAAGGCAAGCTCGGCCTCAACGATCCGGAACTCACGGGGTACGTTGCGCGGGTGCTTTGCACGTTCTCTGAGGAGGGCAGCCCCTTCCTTTCGCGCCCGGCAGTCGGCCACCCTATTGAAGAACTCGTCGCCATGATTCGCGCTTCCGACCCGGTTTACGGCAAGGCGCCCTCATTCGACGCCGAGCGCGCTATGCGCAAGTACATCGGCGACTACGCACTCTTTGTCGCCGGCATGGTTCCTGAAGCTCTCGACAATGACCACGACGGACCCTCGCGGCATCCTTCGCTCGGCGAACTGATCCAGGCCGGCAAGGAAAGCTACTACGTGGTCAGCCAGTTCAACGTCTTCGAGTACAAGAAAGAAGCACCCCTTTTCGGGCGGCTCTCCGAGCAGTTCGAGCGCTATGTGCTCGGCCTCGCGCTGGTTCGCGAAGAGCTCGGCAAGCGCCTCTCCATGGCGCCGCAATTCGGTTGACGCCATCGCACTCAAATTTCAAGCGCGCGTGCCCAACCAGGCCGCGCGCTTTGCAGTCTGCGCCATACATTGCCAATTAACTGTGGGAGTCCCTCTTGACCTGCGCAACAATTCCGATAAGCTTTTTGTCAAAGCAATGTAAATGAGCCTTGCGCTGGAGCAAGATTTTCACGCTGGGCCGGGAGCACAGTAGTTCAACGATGCTCTTTTGAGCGCTTCCTATGGATGCCGCTCGCAGGAGGTCCCTATGCAGCCTCAGCAATCTCAGACCAATCCGCTCGAGCAGTTCTTCCACCAGGCCGTCCGCAACAGCTACGAGGGAAAGCTCGGCCTCAACGATCCCGATGTAACCGGCTACGTTGCCCGCCTCCTCACCGAGTTCTCCCGCTCTGACAAACTCTACAAGTACCGCGACGAGATGGGCCGCCCCATTGCCGAGCTCGAGTCGCTCATTGAAGCTTCCGATCCGGTCCACGGCTCCGCGCCTTCGTTCGATGCCGAGCGCATGGTCCGCAAACACATCGGCGATTACGCATTGTTCGTCGCCGGCATGTATCCGGAAGCCGTTGAGCCCTGGCGCCGCCACCGCAAACACCCCTCGCTGCAGGAACTCGTCCACACCGGCAAGGAGAGCTACTACATCGTCAGCCAGTTCAACCTCTTCGAATACGAGCAGGAAGCGCCCTTGTTCAGCCGCCTCTCAGACTGGTTCGAACGCTGCATCCTGGGCCTCACGCTGGTCCGCGACGAGCTCAACAACCGCCGCCCCCTGCTCCCGCCGTCCACGGACTAATCCTAATAAGAGTCGTCTGCAACACGTGGTCAGTCGCTTATTGAAAAGCGAGCTTGGGAAAGATGAACCCGTCCATTGGATTCGGCGGTCTTCCCGCGCGCAATTTTCACTCCAAATTTGGTTGACAATCGATTGAGGCATTTCTAAAATCCGGTCCGACTCAGGATTCAGGATCGGAGGCAATATAGCGCATTTCGGCCTGGCTATTCTTCTTGTTGCCGTCACCGTCCAGGGGTCACTCGCGGACGCCGCGGAATCTAAGCAGGCGAAGATCGAGCGCGCACTCTCCGCGGCGCCTCCTGAAATTGCCAAGGGGGCGAAGGTGATGGACATGGACGCGCAAGGCAATATGACAGTCCTGCGCGAGGGCACTAACGGATTCACCTGCTTCCCAGGCAATCCCGGCGTCGTAGGGGATGACTCCATGTGTGCCGACGCTGCCGGCATGCAGTGGGTCAACGATTCCATGACCCACAAGCCAAAGCCGACTAACTCCGTGCCCGGAATCATTTACATGCTTGCGGGTGGCACGGATTGGAGCGCTTCCGACCCCAGCGCAACCTCGGGAACCCCAATCAAAGAACCGCCGCACTGGATGATCATGTGGCCATTCGACGCCAAGATTACGGGCCTTTCGACAGAAGCAAAAGACACGGGCACATGGATCATGTATGCAGGAACTCCCTGGGCGCACCTTATGATCAACCAGAAGCCCTGATCGAA
>Ga0207104_1258_pt1 | contig 11856 bp, 8 predicted proteins | sample Alteio_BWMinHeat_79_FD_153538 | JGI IMG/M metagenome (GOLD analysis project Ga0207104, IMG submission 153538) | Enriched cells from forest soil in Barre Woods Harvard Forest LTER site, Petersham, Massachusetts, United States -... | ecosystem: Environmental > Terrestrial > Soil > Temperate forest >...
GATGGGCGCTTTTATTCGCAATGATAAAGCAGCGGTAGCTGCCGACATTGATCATTGGTTTTCTGTTTTTCCACGCTTAAAAGAGCGTGCATCTCAATTAGCTGGCACCCTTTCTGGCGGTGAGCAACAGATGTTGGCCATGGCACGAGCATTAATGAGCCATCCGAAATTACTGTTGCTAGATGAACCATCGATGGGATTGGCACCGATGATGGTCAACACTATTTTTGATGTGATCCGCAACATATCCGCTCAAGGCGTTACCATGCTATTAGTGGAACAAAATGCTAAACTAGCTTTACAAATCGCACATCGAGGTTATGTGATGGATTCTGGTTTGATTACCATGCATGCAGAAGCGAAACAGCTATTACATGATCCAAAAGTGCGGGCTGCATATTTGGGGGAGTAGGGGGGCTCCGCCGTCATCCCACCAAAAGCACGCGGGAGAGGGAGTTTTACGACCTTTCGCGACAACCTTTAAAACTGGAGGAAGATAAAAATGTCTACAACTACGATTGTACAAATCACAGACACACATTTATTTGCAGACCAAGCCACTGAATTGTTGGGTTTTTATACCCACCACCTGTTAGTGAATATTGTCGATCACGTTGTATGCAACCCTTCCATAAAACCCGATTTGCTGCTGGTCACCGGAGATATTTCGGAAGATGAGTCAAAAAAATCTTATCAGTTGGCGCTTTCCCAGTTTGAACGCTTACAATGCCCTATCTATTGGATACATGGGAATCACGACGATGAGGCTACGTTAAAGGCTGTCTTTGATCGCTCCCCGTCTGCAAAAAAACTCACCCAATTAACCATTCCTGGTTGGGATTTTATTTCGGTCAACACATGTAGGCCCGGGTTTGGTGAAGGTTATATTGAAGATAAGGAATACCAAGATTTTTTATTAAAAATTAAAACCGCAAAGAGTAATAACACGAAAATAGCAGTAGTGATGCACCATCATCCAGCGCCAGTTAATACTCCTTCGATTGATGAATATATGCTGCGCGGTGGTAGTAAATTTTTGGAACTGATCAAGCAGCATCCAGAAATAAAATTAGTGATTTGCGGCCACGTGCACGGCGATTACAAAATTGCCTACGATGGATTCTCAATCGAGACTTGTCCCGCCACTTGTTTTCAATACAGAAAATGGATGGGTGAACTTGAGACTGAAAATAAGAGAGGGTATAAAATTTTTCAGTTTAATCCTGATTTGTATACATCATCTACCATTTTTGTTTGAACTTGGCTAAAAACGGTCCCTCTCCCTCACCCCCCACTTCCACTCGTCGCAATAATAATTTTTGTATACACTTCAAGTTTTAACCATTATAGAAATCAAATAAAATGTATCACCCGATCAGTCCTGTATTACCGGGGGCAGTACCAACGTTAAATGCGGCCATCGTTGATCCCCAAAATAGCCAAAATAAAATTGAATGGGACCTGGGTATTTTTCTATCAGTTGAAATCCCGTTAGCGTTACTTCATGGTTTTAATACCCTTTATCCTGTATATGCAAAGGATAAAGAGAAATATAAATTGGTTAGTGTGAGCAACATAGCGATCTTACAGGTACTACTTAGGAATAGAGATAAAAGTGTGGTGGAAGGAAAAATTGGTTCTCCTCAATTTGGTGACATCAAATTTACTCTTGAAGAAGCTAATGGATCTACCCAATTTTGTACCGAGCGAGCTGGATGCTGCTCGCTTCACAACGTTTCCTTCAGCCAAATTATGTTTAAGTTGCTTGACGATGTTATTCGAAAACCTCACTTTTATAGCCCCCATGTTTTCACAAACTGCTGCAGATATATCCTTACCAATCACAACCACGTCCCGTTATTTTTAATTAAAGGGGTATCTATAGCAATTACAAATATCCCCATAAAAATTGGAAAGGTTAATACACTTAAATTAGCAGCTGTCAATTGGGCACGCCGATTTCCAGATACCTACACGACCCAAGAACTTCTCAATATTTCAGAAGCATTAATTTGGGACCACGAACAGGGAAATACGCGTTCAATTGGAGCGGTTGTGGATAATATTATTCTTCACAGAAAAGAATACCCGCATGACTTATTTTGGGCTGCGCTTATCTGTTGTGTCCTCAAATGTGATCTCGATTCTAGTTCTTTTAACTATGCAGCTAAACATGTCACTACCTACAAGCACGATTATCCCCAGCAAGTGATTACAAGAGTAGCTGCCCGGGTCATTATTAAACAAAAAAGCTTTTTTTATGCGTCGATTCTTGATAATAACTTTGAGAACATTCGTAGCAAAACCCCGCCGGAAAGGGAGCGACGCTTCGTTGATTTTTACAGATCTAGCGGAAATATCAACGCTCTTCGAGAGTATTCAGAGGGTCTTCACCAAGCTCTTAATTCAGACGAAAAGGGGCATATAGTTACTTGTTTAGATGGGGATGTATTTTTAGAGGAAAGTAATTTCTTTACGGCTAAGGATTTGTCTGTACTTGATGCAATTCCAAGTAAGGATAACAACTTTAATTTTGACTTGGGTGGTTCAGAAGCCAATGTCGAATACGAAGGGTCTCTACGAGCAATGTGGGAAGATACGTGCTTTATTCCCGCACTGCGAGCTAACGCGGATCGATTGGATTTAGCGTGTTTCTTAATAAAATACAAGGACCATCCAGCAGTCAAACTATACAATGCTGGATACCGCCAGTTTTGTGAGCAAGCTGCTGCAGCTCGAGAAGAGGTTACAAAAATCCTAAGGGACTTTGATGGGGCCCTGTCCAACGATTTTACGGACATTTACAAACAGTATACCAACCAAGAACACTCCAAAATTCAGGTTTGGAATCAAATTATTTTACGTACTCTAATTGAACAATCCGGCAAATGCAGCATTGAAGTTACGCTCGATGCTGTTTCGATTACACTTGTTGAAATCAAAGGAGGCTGCACTTTGTGTGGAACCACTCCATTGTTCAGTTGCGCGGTGAACTGGAAGCTAGAGTGTATGTCACTTAGTCAGATAAAGAATAAACTGATGGAAGTAGTTCTTGGGCAACCCAATGGCTATCAAAACTTCGTGATCTTACAAGTATTGGAGGACCTCTTAATCACCAAAAAAGATTACTATTCAACATTAACAGGAAGGGCAGCCGTATTTGTTGCAGATAATGCTGACAATATGACCAGCAAGCTAAAGTTTGCCGCCGTAAATTGCGCACGGCGTTTTAAAGAAAAATTTGATATAGACGAATTGTTTGGAATTGTTGAAGTATTGATTCTGGAAAAGGCGATTGATTCAGAGGCAACCATTCCATCCACCTTAGAGAGTATTCTGGCTCAAGCAGGTGGGGACAAGGATGATTTACTGTGGGGTGCTTGCATATACAGCATCCTAAAAATGGACCCTGATTCTACTGCTTTTAAATGCGCGGCTAAATACATTGGCGCCCACGAACAAGATTTCCCTGAAGACGTGGTTGCTGCAACTAAAGTCGAGACAGCAATTAATACATAATAATTTGCCTTGCGGGATTTTCATTTTGCGCTAAAATTCTTGGCTCATTTTTGACTATTTATTTTGGAGTGAGCTAATGGACATAGGCGTAAATGCTTTGGGGCGAGGTGGTCGATTTTCTGCTGTTCCTCCAAAAGACCAACCGTTAGAAGGTTTCATATACGCTATTCAATATGGTACTTCTGCAGCCTTTGATAAAAATAAACCTCCCACACGTGAGCAATTAATACAGCTTAACAACTTGCGTGCAACTCTCCTTCAAAAGTTGGAAGATCGTGGCAAAAGCACGTTAATTAAATTTGACTATGGAGATTTTCATATCCGATTGGAAGAATATTTTGGCGCGACGACGCTTCTTTCAATTGGAACTAAGACTGTTAGATTAGATGATAAATCTTTTGACTGCATGCACAACGAATTGGCTTCTCAAATTATCGGCGATGCGTGCTATGGTTTTGAAAATTTTACTAACTATGCTCTACGCATTGCTTTAGATACAAAAAATAGGGATCTTAATCTAGGTGTACGTTCAGCAAGGCTTGTTTTGAGTAGATTTATCACAATTGAGGGTGAACTTAAATTTTTAGTTGCAGACTACATGCTTAAACACAATCACCAATTTACGTGGGATGAATTTTATACCATCGGCGAGGCAATTGTTCTTGAGGCAAAGCTCGGTCCCCCTTATACGTTTTTGGGGTGGGCCCAACGTATTTTTACTGATCATCACAATTTTCGACCAGAATCAAGATGGTGTGCAGCAGCGTATTGTGTGGTATCTAACGCCAGTACCAAGGAACTCAGAGCGTCCGCTTTGGAACAAATGCTAATGAAAGACTCACCAATAGCTGCAATTGCAGTTGACTATATTATTGGTTTTCCTGACCAGATTAGTGACAAACTTAAATATGCAGCGGCGGATTACGCATTTCGGCACCCAGACGAATTTACACAGAACAGGCCTATAGAAATTTCAGAAATGATCCTAAAAGACAAAATGCCGTCTTTGACAGATACCAGTAAAGCCGTTCAAATAATCGCTGCTGCAGAGAAAGAGGGCTATGTATTCCTTTGGAGTTCCATAGCTTACCTATGCTCAAAAACTAAGCCTGATTCACCATTTTTTTTAAGTGCGGCAGCCTATATTGTTAATAATCAAAAAAATGCTCCCAAGGGATTTGCATCAGCTGTAGCCTTCATGTTTATTGATAAAAATAAGAGTTTTTTCATGGCTTCCATGCGAAGTGAGCCTGAATTCAAAGCGTTTGTAAAACAAGCAGGCAGGTTGAACGATGTTAGAAATTTTGCGAAAGAGCTGAAAGAACTGCTGAATGCCAACCCACGTTCATATAATGTGGAGCAAAGACAAAATAATAATGCAAAAAATGGTAAAACCATCACCAAGGGCCTAACTATTTATAGCATGTGGGTCGATGGCGACTTTGCGAACGCCTTTATACATGATAGAGAGGAAGAAACGATCGCCGTATTTTTGCTAGAAAATTTACAAGATTTACTTGATCCACTTGCTGTTCAGTGGAATTCACAAGGTAGTGGATCTAAGACTAAAACCAAAGCATAAAATTTTACCGATGAGTGGTGCTGGATTAGTCTGTGTACTTTGAGGGAGCAGCAAAAGGCAACATGAACCCCTCTCCCGCAAGCGGGAGAGGGGTGAGTTACGGCCTTTCGCGACAGCCTCCTTTGGGAGGGACTCAGCGTCGTTGGTATTCCTTATCTCTGACTTGAGGGTAACACTAATTCCCCCAAACCTGCGCTTCAAAATTCCAAAATCTCTGTTCCAACTCCCACTGTAAGCGAGCCTTTTTATTTACGTTCAAAAAGCGTTGGCATAGTTCACTCGGTGTAGCAATGACTGCATAGTCTTTTGCGCATTGGTTATTCACAGACCGATATGTCAATGAACCGTTATTTTCCCACAATGACTCCCCCGGTAAAAAACTATATTCAAGGCTATTACGAGACATATCTTGGAGAGTTTGGTAACTCAGATTAAAGTCTTGCACTGCTTTGACATATTGCTCAGTTAAATCGGTACGCAGGACTCCTTCGTCATCAGTAGACAAAGCGGTGGGCACTCCGTAAGTCAAATAAGTTGGTAATGGATGCGCACTTCTTTCCACGCCGAGTATGCTTTGATTACTGACCAAATTAATTTCCACCATAATCTTATTGGCAGCCATCTTTTGTAACAAGTTAGCGTAATTGGTTTCTTGCATCACGTCGACACCATGTCCTATCCGATTAGCGCCGGCGATTTCAACTGCAGTTTGAATATGGAAGGTGCGATCAACAGGAGGCGCGAGTTGTGCATTTAATTCACCAGCATGCAAACTGATTTTAGTGCCAGGATATTTTTGTCTTAGAAATTGAATCATACGCATTTGTAACAAATAATCGCGCAACGCAACGGGATCATCTTCTGCTTGCACTAAATTAAATCCAACGATTTGCTTTAATTGCTTGGCGGTTTCAAAGCCGAGCACGAACTGTGTAAAGACACGCTCGGGCGGTTTCGCACGTAGCACCTGATATAAAAAATTAACGGTGACATGGCAACCAGGCTCTGCTTCGTTGGTTCCACAAGACATGAGTCGCTGTGCTTCTTGCGTAGTGACATCTATTTTTTTACTCACTTCGTAGACGATACTAGGCATCTGATTAGAACTCATAACCTTGTGATACATCCGATCGAAGTTACTATCCCATCCTAACGAACTACCAAGGTCGCCGGCTAAGGAACCATCAAAAGTATCCATGAGTTCAAGGTACACCGTGTTTTGGTTACCGGCTCGATTCATGATTTCTGCCAACACTTGTGGGTAACTTGCATTCATTAATTTGCCGAATTTAGCAAAGGTAGAAAAAAAATGATCATGTCCTAAACCGTTGTTGTAATTAAAATTACGCATCGACCAAGCATCAATGGTGGCGTCTCTTACCACTGGATCATTCGGTAAATTATCTAATGAAAAATAAGGATTACATCCAGTACCTAATTGCGCTACATACAAAATGGTATCAATGCAAAACCCTTTGCCAATGCTGTAAGTAGCTAAATTTTCTGCATAGGTTGCGCCAGCAATATGACTGTGTAAATCAGCGCCCTTAGGTATCGCATACAAAAAATCTTGTAATTTTTCCGGTGAAGATGCTTTGATAGTTTCAAAATATTGCGCGGTTTTTATTTGATTAGAGCGAAGTGGTTGAGTGGCATTACAAGCAGTAACGACAAATACCAAAATACAGAATAGAGCTTTACGAAGCATACTTTCCTCATGGTTTATTGTTAATTGATTTTATGGACGAAACTTATGTCGACGAAACTAATGCTGAATTACGAGCGAGAGAATATCACATTAACTGCGGAATATTTTTTCAAATTCGGCGTAGCTTGGGCTAACGCTTCATTAGCCCAACACGATGTACCAAGTTCGTAGATGTTGGGCTGAATCCTAGCGACCTGCACGTTCAATCGCATCTCTACAGCAAATAAATTTGCTTATCACCCTTTTTGAAAATTGCGAATTGGGAATTGCCCTTAGGTAGTACCCCTAATAGGGCGAGAAGAAAGAAAGCTTATATATTTCCGGCTCGCTTAAATCAGCGAGTTACTTCTGATGGCGAGGTATGCCAAAAGTAGGTTGTCACTATCAGTCACACTGATGAAGAGTTGTTTAGGACTAAATACGTTTGAATGGCGAAGTTGATTATACATTTCTTATTCATGACTGTAAATTGGTCTAGTCAATGGCTTGCTGATTCCAATCCACCGTAAGTAATAAAAATAAATAGGAGACAATTTATGCAAGGCACCACACCATTAGGGTTAAGCGTTGACACCTACGAGCGGGTACTTTCTGCGCCAGAAGGCGATCAGGATGTGTGGACATATGGTGCCAATCATCTTAACAATCCATGGAACTACTTCGTGTTTCGGATTGGTTGCTTATTTTCTGGTTTTAAAGAAAAGTATGAAATGGAAATGATAGCTCGTGGTCTTGAGAATAAGAAAACTGTGGTTCAAGAAAGTTTATACGTATTGAAAGAGTTGATGGATCAAGATTGTCCTTCAGGAAACCTCGGTGGGCAATTCAAAGTCTCGATCGCGGTAGGGCAAGATACCATTAAGACCTTGATATTTGACGAATTGCCAAACAATACTGGAGTTAAAATTTACTTTTCCGATGATGAGAAACGATTTGTGATTAGAAAAGGAAATCTGCTGAACCTGCATAAATGGCTATGTGCTCGTTTGCCAGAAAATAATGAAGCAATTATAGGAAGATTGTATATTTATGGGGAAAATTTCAATGATTCGGAAGAGTCCATGAGTGTCGTGGGTACTTCTCCTTCAGCCTCAGATGATGATGTGAAACGATGTTTGTTCCCTACAGTTCCCACTGCACACATCGAGCCATGTCCCGCTGGAACATCAGATAGTGTCAAGTCACATGAATTGCAAGGCAAGTTAGGCACTCACAGAGTTAATAATAAGAGCGAAGAAACCTGGGTAAAATTGGCTCCAAGCGCTTTGCAATTAACTGCCAACGGTGATCGTGTTGCTGCAACCTCACCTAAAATTCGGGTGCTCGGAGCTAGGAGATTACTCCAGGTTAAATCTCCTGCTGAGCAGGGTTCTCCAATCAAATCTGAACAGCTAACTCCCCCCCTGGGCAGCGGCAGCCCCAATTCTCCAAGCTGTGAGGTAACGATTCAAAGTGGATCTTCGACGCCTGCAACTCCAACGAATCCGCACTCAATGAGCGAAGCATACATGTGTTGGCTTCAGTCACCAATCGAACCAAATGGGAGGGATACGCCATTGTCGAAATTTAAGTCTAAGCAACGGCCAGCAGACTATCCCAACTCGCCAACAAAATTCCAGGCAACTCGTCCAATCCCCCTTCCCTCCACCCCAACAGAAATCAGCGCTCAACAAAATAAGCCTGCTGCGATAAACCTTAGTCAAAAAACTGAAGCAGCAATTAGTCCTGGAAAAGGTAAGGCGGACTACTATCCAGATACCAATTTGGGTTGTTATGATATGCTATCTTTTCCCATCTTCACAATTGGTGATAGAGTCGTATGATATGCCCGTACGTAAAATTACCGCGGTAGGTTGGGCTAAAGCTTTATCAGCCCAACTCTTCAGCCTCTTTAGAACGCCGATCATAATTGCCGAATCTAGCTCTCATAGGATCTAGCAGCCCCGATCTGTTCGTATTTCTGCTGAAATGCGGTAAGGTCCCGCTGAAGGCAAGCTAATAGTTTGGGATCAACCTGCCTATACTTTTCAAGCTCCCAAATAGCAGACTGGGTTTCGTTAACCTTTACATTGATATGAGTATGATCCAGCGGACCATTCCCATCAAATATTCCTTGAAGCTGCACAAGGTTCGCCTCACAAGTATTCAGAAGATTGTTCTGCTGCTGATTGAGGTTTTTAAGTTTGCTAAAATCTAGGTTATGTGGCAGAAAATGCAGCATGATAGTTTTCACTTTTAGGTTAAATAATAGAAAAACGGTGATATCCAAAATTAGTGGGAAAATCAGAATCGAAAATGAATCAGTCTAAGAAAATCTACACGATCTTCGTACCTTTTGGCATCAGGCCGACACTATAAGCCTCTCTCGGGGGAGCTGAGGATTACCCACAATTTGTATGAAACACCACCAGCTCGTCATCCCCGCGAAAGCGGGGATCCAGTATTGTAACCCTGATGGCGAAGCCATCGTTTCTTATACCGACCGTGAAATAATTCGGTCTCTCAAAAATATTGTGATGGCTAACGCCATGGGCTGACAATACTGGATCCCCGCTTTCGCGGGGATGACGATATTTAGACGCTTATGGATATCTATCCTAAGGCCTCGTACTATACCAGGTGAAAAATTGTGGGTAATCCTCAGCGCTTACGGGAGAGCGACTTTTCTTTGCCCCCCTTTGCTACGTTTCCGTTAGGACGGGGAGGATGTCAACGCAAGCTAACACTAACACCTAGCGTTGCACCGAAGTCTAGGTTGATTGGGTTTTCGGTAACGCCTAGTTGGTGAGCTTGTCTAGCCAGATTGACGAATTGAACAATAAGCAAACGTTCGGTTTCCGTCGGTTCAGGAACGCAAGCTATATCGTCATCAGCTTCTTGAGTGCAGATAATCTTGGCTGTGATAATAGGAGCTAATTGCGATGAAATTTTTGACATTCCCTCCAACACAGCGGCTACCTGTGCTTTTCGCTGAAAAGCGATTTGTTGCAGCTGCATGGCATTCATGGTTTCTCTTTGTTGATATGCGGATGGCGACCTCCAACGAAAATTACCTGAAACATGACTATTTTCTGCAGTAGATTGAGTTGGTTTGGAAGCCTCTGATCTCGCTTTTACTGTTTGTAAGGCGCGTGCTGACTGGTGATCTGGCTTGCTAGTTTCGGATAACTTGGTATTCATTATTGGGGCTGACGATTGAGTACCGAATTCATTTCCAACCAGATGGAGGGAGACTTGCATTAACCTGTGAGCATCGGGTAATCGAATTTTGGTCTGTTGCATGAACCCTACTAGCAAAGCGATATGGATCACTAGGATGGTCATAGCAGCGATGATAATTTGGACATAAGTATGCATAACTTCAAGATGCTTTATCAAAAACGTTATAAAAAAACGCGGCTTGCCGCGTTTTTTCCAATTCTACCTTCCTCCATTTTTATTGGACAATTCCATCGATCACCTTAGGATTGCTTGTGACAGTTGGCTTAACACCGATATAAAAGGGATCAGAGGGGTCGCTCATATCATGTACACCGCCAGTCGGCGTAGTGAGAGGATTTAATGACATGTTGGCACATTGTGCAGCCCCCGCTCCCAGATCATTGAGTCGAATTTCCGCGTTCAACGCCTTAACAATTATGGGTGTACTATCATTCAACGTCATGGTCGCGCCATCGGGTATGGAGAACATCGGCACATAACGAGCACCATTAACAGAACAATCAGAAACATTGTTATTAATCGGGTTCACGCAATATCCTGGAATTCCAAACAGATTACCAAAACCGTTGAATTGCAACTGAATATTTTTAACTGCCCATGTTCCGTATGCCGCCCCTGTTGGAACGGTGTAAGAAATGTGTTGAGGGGGATCGAATGCAACGACACTGCTATCTCCTGTTCTTGTCAACCACATGGACTGATTCCATTGGTTGGCGCCAGTTGACCAAGTGTAGTAAACCGTGGGAGCACTCGGTTCGCAGACGGTTGAACCAGACATACAGCCAGCGAATGGTTCAGTAAATAACCTGCCAGTCATGATCCCATTCTGGAACATAGGATTGGCATTCTGAAAAGCAGCGTTATTAATAATCATGGGGGAACCATTTTCCAATAAGCCCTCGCTACTGAAAGTATAACTAACCGTATCCGCGGCACTGGGCGCTGAATACCATTGAGAAGCCGTCGTGGCATCGTATGGTGAAGGAACACTGCCAGACGAATAGGCATTGGCTGCAGCAACAGATGAGGCAATGGGACAGTTGCTGAGGCAATAAAGATTAGTTGGCGCAGATGTTGAGCCAGGTACGACGAGAGATTGACTAAAGAAATAAAGTGGGTCGCTACCAACATGATCTGAACCAGATGCCGGAATATTGATATTGCCACCAAATGAATCAGACCAACCTGACAATGCAAGACCATTGAAGGCACCGGCGTTAACCGTGGCAGGAGTATTGAGCGCAGACAGTGCGCAACCATTCTCGTTACACATCTGAGTGCCGATTACAGTAAAGTTTGCTGTTGAGTTATTCCATTGCATTTGCCAGTTTCCCCACCCTATCACCGTTGGATCGCCCCCCGACGTTTTACCAGTCAGGTCGCCGGAAAAAATGAAGGGAATACCATCCATTGCAGTCAACGTTGTCGCATTCTGAGTCCATTTTGTTAATTTACCGCTGACTTTTGACAGGTTGTACGTGGTAGTATTTCCAGGACGTTGGTCAGTTATTGTCATCCCAGCAATCGGATTCGCGTCGGGAATCGTGTTGAGATCCAAACCCTGGAAATTAAAACCGTAGTAACCAGCTGAACCGAAATAGGAGTTACCACTATAAGTAGCGGTAATTTGAAAGCTTGGATTGCTTTGATCTACACGGGTACCATCATCATTTCTGTATGTGCCGTAACGCCACACGGATATGGCAGCATTTGCTTTCAGACGATCAAAGCACTGATCATTAGTTCCATCACTGCGTCGGAAATAATTCGGGTCGTAATTAAAGTTGTACGTGGTGGCTGGAGATATGATGGCAATGGTACCGCT
>Ga0207104_1267_pt1 | contig 11850 bp, 12 predicted proteins | sample Alteio_BWMinHeat_79_FD_153538 | JGI IMG/M metagenome (GOLD analysis project Ga0207104, IMG submission 153538) | Enriched cells from forest soil in Barre Woods Harvard Forest LTER site, Petersham, Massachusetts, United States -... | ecosystem: Environmental > Terrestrial > Soil > Temperate forest >...
GGCCACCCAGAAGAGCCAGAGCTGTTGGAGGGCCCAGCCGTCGGCAAAGACGGCAGTAGCGGTGCTGCGCGCGGGGTTGAGGGAGAGATTGGTGACCGGGATCCCGGCCCAATTGATGAGGGCCACGGCCAGCCCAATCGCCAAGGGTGCGAAGCCCTGCGGCGCCCGGCTGTCCGTGGTGCCCAGAATGATCAGGAGGAAAAAGAAAGCGAAGACCGTTTCGGCGCAGAAGCCGGCCAGCAGGGAATAGCCACCGGGGGAATGGTCGCCGTATCCGTTGGAGGCGAAGCCGCCGGGGACGAAGCCGGCCCGCCCGGTGGCGATGAGATAGAGGACGCCGGCGCCCAGGATCCCGCCGATCACTTGGGCGGCAATGTAGCCGGGGACCTCGTGTGCGGGGAACCGCTTGCTGAGCATGAGGCCCACGGTGACGGCGGGGTTGATATGGCAGCCCGAAATATGGCCGAAGGCGTACACCATCGTCACCACGGCCACCCCGAAGGCGAACGCGATCCCGAAGACCCCAATGCCGAGTTGCGGAATAGAGGCGCTCAGGAGCGCGCTCCCGCAGCCGGCGAACACCAACCAGAACGTGCCGATCGCTTCTGCCGCCAGTCGATTTGCCATGTCGCCTCCCGGGAAAGTGTGGTCCTGCCCCGCACTATGCCCGTGGGAACGAAAAAGCGCAAGCCGCCAGATGCCTCGGGGCGAAGTGGGTCGTTTTATTCCTTTCTCGGACCAGCGTGTTTTCGTGGGGGCAAACTTACAGTGAGAGAGGAGGCGAGAATGATAGGCTATCGAGTGAAGGTAAGAAACACACTGACGGCACCGGGACCTACAAGAAAGCGGGTCAAGTAAAGAGAAGGCAACGGCCATGACGGTAGAATTGATCGGGCTGCTTGGCGAACCCCAAGTAAGGCTCTATGCGAATGGGAGTCGAGCGGTGCTCATCACTCGCGTCCACGGGTAGGTATCGGACACAAGGGCTCAATCAGGTCAAAGAATTCGAGAAACTGCTCTATGAGAGCGGGACAACCATTCTCAAGTTCTTTCTGCACATCTCGAAGGACGAAGAGAAAGAACGGCTTGGTTGGGCGTCACGGGGAGGAGCGGCCATGACGCCGTTTCCTCACTTCTTTTTCTATCTGGGCTATGTTGATGTGGAAACGACCTCGCTCCAGCGTGGGATCGAACTCCCCCGGTGCGACCATTACGGCCTCTTTCTTCCGCGACCGCTTTCCTGGTATTCGGCGCTCCCAGTGGGTATGTTTTATGCTCAACGAGTCAATGCGAGGGAAATTAATTTCTCCATTGACACGTTTTCCTAATGGGCGTAAGAGGAAACTACGGCCCATTCATTCACTTGATCAGGGGGACTGGACAGGGCGCGCGGCTATCAACGGGTTCCCCCGCCAACTTTCCAAGAGAGGAGGGTAGCGATGGATGACCTGACTCCACCTGGCCACACAGGCCCGCCGACTCGAGGGCGGGCTTCTGATCGGTCGTGCTAGCCGGTTCTCCACTGGCTGTGCCGTAACGGCACCACAGACCAACTGGATACTGCCTGATCACGTGATGGAGAACTCGATGCTGGCACGAGGAACACAAGCGCCTGGGATGATTTCGTTTTCCCCCGATCAGTAGTTCTATACCTTGCTTTCGCGCGGGTCTGGGGTTCTACTGGGCCGAGACAATTACACAGTCGATCTGGCGCCCTAAGCGCCACACACGGGCGATCTCCCACCTTAGTGCAGGGTCGCCCGTGCCGTTCTCGGCTCGTGAAAATCTCCTCGAACGTCGTTGTCACTTCGCTCAATGCCTCGCGGTACGACAAAAGTACGACTCGACATTTTGCTCGCTGCCGCCTAGTTGGAAAATATTTTGACGAGCCTCATCAGGGCTTGGATTGGTGGAGATCGTGACGTCTGCGCCAGAAGTAATAGAGCGGAATTCCACTCAGCACGGTCGCCGCACCATACAATGATTCTGCAGGTCGTTGGACGAGACTGTAGATGACTAATGTGAAGGCTCCGATGACGAGGGCCGCAGGTAAGAAGGGATAGAGGGGAGCGCGGTATTGGTGGGGGTTCATAACGGTTGTACGATGAAGACGAAAGATCGTGGAGAGGGTCAAGGCCAAAAACAGCGAGAGAACGAGGCCGCTGTAGACGAGGAGTTGTTCGAAGGTTCCGCTCAGAATGAGCAGCGATGCCCACAGGCTTTGGAAGACGATGGCGCGGGCCGGCACCGCGGTGCTGGGGTGGAGCCGGGCAAGCCATGGGCTGATCATGCCGTCGCGCGCCATGGCCCAATACACGCGGGGTCCTGCCCAGGTCATGGCGCTCACCGCTCCTGCGATGGAGAGACAGAGGATAGCGGCAACCAGTTGCCCGCTCTGTGGCCCCCATAACGCTGCGGCTACCTTCTCCGCGACCGGTACGATCGGCTCTCGGGCCAATTCCGTGATCGACAGCGCTGACAGATAGACGACGTTCAGCAACAGATAGATCACAGCCACGAAAGTTGTACCCCCGATCACGATCTTGGGCAAAGTCCGCTCGGGGTCAACGATGTCGCCGGCGATGTAGCCTGCGACGTTCCAGCCGAGATAACAGTAGGTCACAATCACGAGCGCGATGGCGGATGCCCCAAGCGTCGGCTGTTGCACGGTGGGCCTGGCAAGGAGAGCGTCCCCGTGGCCTGCCACCGCCCATAACCCACCGAGAATCAATCCCCCAATGGCAACGACTTTTGTGGTCGTCAAGAGCAATTGCATGCGGCCGCCTGCTCCTACACCTCGACAATGTACGAGGGTTGTACCCCACAACAGAGCGAGCGAGAGCCCCTTTGCCAGCCAGCCCCGCTCATCCTCGATCAGAATGACTCGCAACGCATAGGAAGAAAAGCCGATGGCTGAAGCCGCGACTGCCGCGCCAAAGCCGATGGTGAACGATGTCCATCCGCTCAGGAAGGCCGCCAGCGGTCCATAGGCCTCTCGCAGGTAGACGTAATCCCCTCCCGCATGAGGCAAGGCGGCCCCCAGCTCTCCATAGACCATGGCACCACCTAGAGCAAAGAGCGCCCCAACGAACCACAGTAGGAGAATCAGCATCGGGTCACCCAGGTCCCGGGCCATGAATCCTGTCGTGGTGAAAATACCCCCGCCTATGATGTTGCTCACGAGCACGCAGGAGGCCGTGAACCAGCCGATTTTCTGCGCGGCTGATTTTAAGCCTGGCTTATTGGTTGACGGATGGCTCATCGCGTTTGTGGGTGGACGAGGATCGGGGGCTTTCTTTTCTCCTCCTCCTTCCCTACCATACTGAGCGATGCCTGGGAAGCAACCAAAAGTCTCTCGTGCCGCCGGTGTTGTGCGACGTCGTCGCCAACCTGCTCATGCGTCGACCGGTTTGGCCGCGATTGAACTCCAAGCCGCGGCTCCTCCGGCCGAGGTCGCCGAAGCGCATCGAGCGATCGAGGGTGATGGTGGGAAGGTCCTTGCGATCTATCGAGAGCCCTATGGCGGACGCTGGGTAATGCTGGCGGCCTTGCCGATCGAACTCGTTGAGCCGACCCCTTATCAGCGCAATCTCTCCGACACGCACGTTCTCAAGTTAGAACTCGTGATCGGGAAGATCGGGCGGTTTCTCGATCCGATCATTGCGGTGCGTGTGCCAAAGAGCGAGCAGGTCGCGAAATACTGGACTCCCAATGGCAACCACCGGCTCTCGGCGATGAAGACGCTGAGGGCGAAGAGCATCGTCGCGATTGTGGTACCGGAAGCGGCAGCGGCCTATCAGATTCTTGCGATGAACACCGAGAAGGCGCACAATCTGCGCGAGAAGTCCCTCGAAGTAATCCGTATGTACAGGGAACTAGCGCGGCTCGATGATGCGACGGAAGAGACCTATGCCTTTGAGTTCGAGGAGCCGGCCTTCATTACGCTGGGCCTGTGCTATGAAGAGCGACCCAGATTCAGCGGCGGGGCCTACCATCCGGTGTTGAAGCGGGTGGATGAATTTGTGAAGAAACCGATGCACGCGGCGATTGTACTGCGGCGAGGACGGGCAAAGACCGTGCTGGCGCTGGACGATCAGATCGTCGAGCAGGTTGAGGCGCTTAAAGCGAAAGGTCTGACGAGTCCTTATCTCAAGAGCTTCGTGGTCGCACGGGTAAATCCGATTCGGTTCCGGCCAAAGGATGCCGCTCCCCTCTCATTTGATGAGGCCTTCGACCGGATGGCGACCGCAACGGCCAAATTCAACCCCGAGAAGATCAAAATGGAAGACGTGGCCCGCTCGGGCGGCGCAGTCGATGAGACCGAGTAACCACTCAATCACCTACTTCCCCCACCTTGCCCTTCCTCTCGAAGCCCCTTTAGAATACCTGTCCTAGACAAGATCGATATGCAGTGTTGATTTTTCATACCCGGAGGTGGTGCCATGAGCCTTGCTGATAACAAATGTATCCCCTGCCGCGGCGGTGTACCTCCAGTCCCAGCAGATCGTGCGCAGGCTCTGCTGAAAGAGCTAGGGCGAGGATGGTCGCTGAACCAGTCCGGCCATCTTGAGCGCTTGTACACGTTCAAGGATTTCGCCCAGGCCTTGGTTTACGTGAACAAGGTGGGTGCCGTGGCAGAAGCGGAAGGCCACCACCCCGATCTCTATCTTGCCTGGGGCAAGTGCAAGGTCGAGATCTGGACACACAAGATCAACGGCCTGACGGAGAGCGACTTTTACATGGCCGCCAAAGCCGATCGCGCGTTTGAATCATTCAAGCTGTGAACGATGAGTTCAGATTGATGAACGGAGGGATCGCTCTCGTTCATCGCGCAGCGTTCTACGGTCACCGTTTCTCATAGGTTTCCGCATGCAACATGACAGACCGGCAGTGGCGCTCGTCAATATGCCGTTCAGCTACTCGAAGTATCCCTCGATCCAACTGGGCACACTCTCCGCACTGCTCAAATCGAAGGGGATCCCCGTCGACTGCCATCATCTGAACGTGCGTTTCGCCTACAAGATCGGCGTGCCCCTTTATGAAATAATCTGCGAGAAACGGGCGCTGTTTGGCGAATGGCTTTTTTCATTCCTCTTGTTCCGCGACAATCCTGAGCACATTGAGTACCCCCACCAATTCAAACCGGTTTTCGAGCAAGTCGCCGAGGAGAGCGGGCATCCGGCCTCGTTCTTCGAAGACATAGCGACGAGGGCGGCGCCACAGTTCTTGACCTCGGCTCTGACCGCAATCGATTGGGGACAGTACAAGATTATCGGCTTCACCTCCACGTTCGATCAAAACGTCGCGAGCCTGACGATGGCAAAACTCATCAAGGATCTCTATCCCAACGTGACGATCGTCTTCGGGGGAGCGAACTACGACGGCGAGATGGGGCTGGAATACTTCCGGGCATTTCCCTTCATCGATCATGTGGTGGTGGGAGAAGGGGAAGAGGTGTTCCCGGAATTGGTTCGATACCTTCTCGAGGGAAAGGCCGGGATCGTTCCCAACGGCGTAGCCTATCGAGAAGGAGCGGCGATCGCGTTTACTCCGAACAACTCACTCTTCTCGGGCTTTACGAAGACCGGTCCACCCGATTATGACGATTACTATCATCTTCTGGCTGAACTGGGGGAGGCCGCGCAGGGGCTCGACCGGATCCTCCTCTACGAAGGTTCGCGGGGCTGTTGGTGGGGAGAAAAACATCACTGTACGTTTTGTGGATTGAATGCACAAAGCATGAAATTTCGGGTCAAATCGTCCGAGCAAGCGGCCCAGGAGATGGCCTATCTCTCCAGCCGATATGATACGGTGCGATTTCGATTGGTGGACAACATCATCGACATGAAATATGTGGAGAACCTCTTCGGTCGATTTGCGGCTGACCATTGTGATCTCGACGTGTTCATCGAAACCAAGAGCAACTTGCATAAGAACCAGATTCGAACGCTCGCCGCCGGGGGCGTGAAGTGCATGCAGCCGGGATTAGAGAGTCTGAGCCTTAATCAGCTTCAGGCGATGGATAAGGGCGTGACGCCGATGCAGAATATGATCTGTCTCAAGTGGAGCTACTACTATCATGTCGCGGTGTCCTGGAATCTCTTGCTCGGGTTTCCCGGAGAAACGAACGAGGACTACCGCCGGCAGATCGACATGATTCCGTCGTTGTTCCATCTGCATCCACCGGAGTCGACCGGGAAATTCTGGCTGGAGCGGTTCAGCCCCTACTACACCAGGCCGCACGAGTATGGTGTCCGCATTACAGGTCCGGGGACGGCGTACAAGTATGTCTACGACGCTCGGCAGGTGGACTTGAACAAGATCGCCTACGATTTCGAGTATGAGCTGGACAATTGGAACATAGACCCGCACCTCTACCAAGAATTGGTCGCCCTGGTGCACGAGTGGCAGCGACGGGTCGGTTCGAGCGATCGGCCGTTTCTCTATTACTCGAAGGCGATGGGCTATGTCACCGTATACGATGGTCGGACTCCGAAGGTACCAATACGGCGGCGCTACAATTGGCCTGCGGCTGGAATCATCGAGGTCTGCAACGAAGCAGCCAAGAGTGTAGACCAAATCCGCACACTGCTGGCAAGCCGACCTGACAGAAGCGCGAATATCGACGGCGAGATTGATCAGGCGCTCGATGTATTGACGGCTGCACGGATTCTCTACGAAGAGCGCGGCAAATACTTTACCCTCGCCATTCCCGAAAACCCCTATCTCTAGCTGAACGAGTCACCGGTCTCATCACATCGACAATTTGTCGGCGACGTTGCGCATCTGAACACCGTGCGCGAGCGAGGCGCCGCCTCGGATGGCGCAGGCAACGTGGACGGCTTCCGTCATTTCCTCGATGTTCGACCCTTTTTCAAGGGAGGCCTGCGTATAGGCATCGATGCAGTAGGGACATTGGACTGCGTGGGCGACAGCGAGGGCGATGAGGGCCTTCTCTCGTTCCGTCAAAGCTCCTTCGGCGAAGACGGCGCTGTAGTAGGCCATGAATTTCTCCCAAAGGTCCTTGTTGCCCTTACCCATCTCGGCGAACTTGCCTAGATCATGGGGATGATAATAGGTCTCCATCGGCAACTCCAAATTATGAATGGTAAAGTTGTGAATAATGAATGAGCGTGCACCCCTTCATTCATTATTCACAACTCATCATTCAACGTATTGCAATCATGCGTTGCTGGGCGGTTCGGGATCAGCTTGCGTGAGCACCTGCGAAAATCGCGTGCCGACGATACCGGTCACCTTGGCCATGAGATCGGTCACCTCTTGCCATTCCTGCGGCAGAAGATCCTGTTTTAGTTGGGGATGAATCGCCCATTGGGCATCAACTTGTGTTCCCTTTCGGCTCACGAGCACCCGAAGCAGTTCCACATCCTTGGTGTGTAATTCGGCCCCTGCATCTAGGAGTGGATGTCCGTTTGAATCTCCCGATGGAGGCGTTGAACATGCCATACAGCTAATCTCTTTCACTCTGTAGGAGGAGATCATACCTCATCGTCATTCTATCTGTATATCTGCCCAAAGGTCCCTGTGCCAGTTTGGACTGTTCGGTCATCTGACTGATCTGTTGCGAGCGCAGGGGGACTGATTACTTACGAGGGAGTTGCGTCTTCTTGAAGCAGGTCGAGCATGGCTTGGTGGATAGGCCCGTTACTTGCCACCAATTCTTGCCCGTAAATCGAGTGAGGAGCACCTTTGAAGTCCGTCACTTTGCCACCGGCTTCGCGGAGGATAACGACACCTGCCGCCATGTCCCATGGGTTCAGTGTCACTTCCCAAAATCCATCGAACCGGCCGGCCGCGACATAGCAGAGATCCAGCGCTGCCGTTCCAGTTCGGCGCAATCCCTGCACCTTCAGCGCGAATCGCACGAAGTGGTTCAAGTTATTATTCGGGGTTTCGCGAATGTCGTACGCAAATCCGGTCACGAGGAGCGCACGATCGAGGTGGCCCGTTGTGGACACGGAAATGGGCATTCCATTGAGGTAAGCCCCGTGACCGATTTGCGCGGTGAAGAGTTCGTCTCGAGTCGGGTCGTAGACCACCCCAATAATCCCACGTCCGTCGCATTCCACCCCAATGGACACACAGTAGGCGGGGAGCCCGTGGGCAAAGTTGGTCGTGCCATCAAGCGGATCGATCACCCATTTGTAGCGTGATGGAGGTTGCTCGGTCAGCCCACGTTCCTCTGCAAGGATACGATGAGTTGGGAAGGCACCGTGAATGATATCGATGATGCGTTGCTCCGCCTGGTAATCCGCGTCGGTGACAAGGTTGATGATCTGCTTATGTTCAATACGAAAACCGGTGCGCGTGCAGTCCGCTAGAACGGCTCCGGCCTGGCGGGCTGCGTCAGTGGCGACTGAAATGAGTGTGCCTAGGGGGATATCCTGGCCATATGGTAGGGACATGAGACGGCATCATAGCACGAGGCTGTATTTTACTATGTGGAGCGAAGAGACCTCTCGAACGAGAAGCCATCCCACTCATTGAGGCCAAGATCTGACCGGTTTCTTGTCACTCTTGTTGACCGAGCAGATGGCATTCCGAACAAGCACGGACCCGTTTTAAAGCGATCATGCTATGCAAGCCACGATAGCAACTTTATCTATTGACTTGCTATGCAAGCAATGCTATAAAGCAAGTATGCTTCACCTGGGGGCAAGTTCGTGGAAGAACTCACCGATATATTGGTTGGTCTTGAACAGCGAATCAGCGCCTACAAGAACCGGCTGCAAGAGCTCGAAAAGAAACGTCGTCGTTTGGACGACGAAATCGCCACGATCAAGAAATACTTGGAGCTGGCAGAAACGCTCTATCGCGTTGAAGCCGACAAAGCCAAGCTCGCCAGTCTCTCCAGTCAATTCTATTCCGACGAAAAAGGTGCTCGTCAGCGACCGAATACAGATGTCACCGACCAGTCGAGGGAAATACTCATGGGGCGGAGCAAGTATTCCGGGAAAAGCGTGTCGGAAGCCGCGTACGAAATGCTACGCGAGGCGAATCGCTCGATGCACGCAAAAGAGCTTGTGCAGCGATTGGTCGAGGGGGGGCTCCAGATCAAGGGAAAAACGCCGCTGACATCCGTGGCCACATCATTGAAGCGGGACAAGCGGTTCAAGAAAGTGGGCCCGAATACGTTCGAGGCATTGGAAGAATCCCTGTTCCACGCAGTGTAGTGTGTCCGGGCTAGGTAGATCTCAAAATACACGAAGGGGGGTGAGAGTCTTGGCGACGAAGAAAGCAGCAAAAAAGAAGAAGAAGTAGTCCCCGCCTTGATTCTAGCGTCGGGAGCGAGGCCACTTGCTCCCGACGTTGAATCACATCTCAGTTACCCGCACGTCAAAATTCATCTCGCCTATCTGGCAGACCACGTGCAAACCTCTATTCAAGAGGATGAGCGTTAGGAGGCTTGGAGGGTCACCAGCGAAGCGGATCGCGGTGCGGCCTTGGCAGAACGAGGCTCAGACGCTGCGACTCTTTCGTCGGCGTTGAGCAACACCCAGCTATCGGGGTGGGTGAGAATCTGTTGAACGAGGCGCGTGTGTATCGCATGCCCCGAGCGTTCGGCGATCAAATGCCCGATAAAGGGTACGCCGAGTAACGAAAAGTCTCCGATCAGGTCCAGGACCTTGTGTCGCACGAATTCATTGGCAAAGCGAAGGCCTGATTCATTGAGAATGCCGTCTTGAGAAAGGACGATCGTATTGTCCAGGTTGCCGCCTTGGCCAAGCCCGCGAGCCCAAAGGGCTTCCACTTCTTGCAAGAACCCGAATGTCCTGGCATCCGCGATCTCGCTCTCAAACGCATGGGCTGAGTGCTCATAGACGTAGGTCTGAGTTTGGATCAACGGATGATTGTAGTGGATGGAATAGGTGATCTTGGTGGTCGAGGACGGTTCGATGCGAACTCGGCGAGTTCCATCCACCACTTCGAGCGGCTGTGTAATTTTCAGATAGGGTTGCCGCCGGCTCTGGGAAACAATGCCGGCTGACCGAATCAAGCGAACGAAGTGTGCCGCACTGCCGTCCATGACGGGAGCCTCACCTGCATCAAGCTCCACATATAGGTTATCGATGTCGAGTCCGGCCAACGCGGCCAGAATGTGCTCGATCGTCTTGACCTGAAACCCGTTGCCGCTGATTGCGGTGCAGAGCTCCGTAGGAACCAAATGCTCGATGGAAGCCGCAAGGGAGGCTCCGTCTTTGCCGTTCCGGTTTACAAAGACTACGCCTGTATTTGGCGCGGCAGGCCGGAGTGTAAGAGTGACGGGCTGTCCGGAGTGGAGCCCAACTCCCGCACAACTCACTGCATTCGCTAAGGTTTGTTGAGCCCTCACACAGTTACCTCAATAATTACACAGGGGGGTACCAGCAACTCGTGTGCCAGCTAGTATTTTTTCGAAAAATGAACATATGGCATTGATAATACATGGTAAATATTTAAGTGTAGCGACATGAAGTCATGTTGCAAAAATATGACACCTGTGACTTTTCAAGGATTATCGAATCTAATTCCCGCCCCTATCACGACGAGCCAGCGCAACTGAGCATGCGATCGATCACCGCGATTAGCGCAAGCGTGGACGGAATGTTGGTGGCTGACAAGGAATACGTGACAATCGTTCGATTTAGGAAAAGCTGCAAGCCGCTTGTCGGGCCAGGACGTTTTCACTTGATGGCCACAACAACTACGGCCGGGGATCCAACTCGATGAGTCCTTTCCGAATGGCCAAGATGGCCGCCTGTGTGCGGTCGTAGACTTGCAGCTTATGAAAAATGTTGCGCACATGATTCTTGACGGTCTTTTCGCTCAGATCCAAGTTATTGGCAATTTCCTTGTTCGTCTTGCCGTCTGCGACCAAGCGTAGGACCGTGATCTCTCGTTCCGTCAGATCGTGCTCGACCCACCCGGGTTTTTTCCCCCTCTTCTGGGACATCAAGGAAAACTCCGCCAAGATCTTGCTCGCTACGGATGGATGAATTAGGGACTCACCCTTATAGATCGCACGAATCGCAGCGACGATCTGAGAGGACTCGGAATCCTTTAAGAGATATCCGGTGGCGCCGGCGCGCACCAAATCGAAGATGTATTGTTGCTCGTCATACATGGTCAGAGCCACGACTCCGATGTGAGGAAACTCGCGCTTGATTTGTCTGGTCGCTTCGACTCCGCCCATCCGGGGCATGCTCACGTCCATCAACACGACGTCGGGGACCAACGTCTTCACTTTCTCGACCGCTTCCATGCCATCCTGGGCCTCGCCTACGATATGAATGTCGTCTTTCGTCTTGAGGATTGCGGCCAGTCCTTCGCGTACGACACGGTGGTCGTCCGCGATGAGCACCTTAATTTTCTCCATGGTGTATCGTCTCCTTTTTGGCCAGAGGGATGTCGACGACGATTGTCGTGCCACGCCCTTTCTTAGACTCGATCTTGCCTTCACCGCCCACGAGTCGAGCCCGCTCCAGGATTCCGCGAATCCCGAAGTGATCCCATTTGTCGGGATCACGCAGCACGGTGTCCATGTCAAATCCCACACCGTTGTCCCCGATGGTGACCCGGAGGCGTTCGGGATCGATGTCCAGCCCCACGGTGACCCGAGTCGCTTTCGCATGTCTCTCCACGTTGCTGAGGGCTTCTTGCACAATGCGAAACAGGAAGATCTTGGTGCGCGGAAACAAGATCTGTTCATCGCCGGCTACGCGGAACTTTGTCTTGATGTGATACTGGGTCTCGTACGAGGTGAGATAGTTGGTGAGGGCGGGGAGCAGCTCCATCTTGTCAAAGTGGAGCGGGCGGAGATTGAAAATGACTTGCCGCGCCTCCTGGATG
>Ga0207104_1269_pt1 | contig 11827 bp, 9 predicted proteins | sample Alteio_BWMinHeat_79_FD_153538 | JGI IMG/M metagenome (GOLD analysis project Ga0207104, IMG submission 153538) | Enriched cells from forest soil in Barre Woods Harvard Forest LTER site, Petersham, Massachusetts, United States -... | ecosystem: Environmental > Terrestrial > Soil > Temperate forest >...
TTTTATATCTTCCACTGTCAAATCAAAATCCGGTTTAAAATGCAGAATTTTTTTCTTTACTTCATTAAAAGTTTCCAGATTAAAATGAAATGAACGACCACCATATAAAAACTGCACGCGCTCTTCTTTTTCTGGCCCGACTCTAAAAAAGCTATAATAGGTATCCCCAAAAAAAACAAACGAAAGCTCGCCGCGCCTTGCAATTTCAGGAATAAAATACTGGATGATGGCTCCTTCATTATTTTGTATAAGATAACTAAGCATTTCGTGAATTTCTTTGGTTTTTTCTTTTTCAATTTTTTTTAAAAGTCACTCCACCATTATCTTTCAAACCTTTAATAGCTAAAAATTCTCCAGGCATATTCAGGATTTCTAATTGGTTAATATCATTTTCATTTTTTATTAATATAGTTTGTGCAACATCCACACCATTGGCCTGTAATTTTTTCAAATAACTTTTGTCAAAAATCCAATTGAGAGCATCGGCTGGATTGATCACAATCCCTTTGACTTTTGTCAATTTATTGAGGAATGATTTAAATTTTTTGATATCATCACTGTAATCCCAGGCTGGCCCCATCAAGAGACATTCTTTTTCATCCCAATTGACCTTATCATCATTCCAGGCAAGCACTTCCACCTCATAACCTTCCTTTTTTAAAGCGGGAACAAGCATCGACAGGTAGGGGGTCGGGGGATAGGATCCATACTGGTCGTTTTCGATCGTAACATCACCATTATTTTTATTTAACTCACTCGCAATAATTGTAATGATTGCCATAAAAATTTTCTCTTCTGCGGATTTGGTCGTATTTTTTTCAACATTATAATTATGATTATTTAAAAGTCAATTCAAAATGATTTTTTTGACAGGGCGGTTCCCGCTAACTTTATAAACCCAAAGGATTACGGCGCTGGAAAGCGCGCCTAATCCACCCTACAATAGCGCAACATCAGGTTTACGGAGATTGATCAAATGACTTCCCTCGACTCATACAAAACCCTGCGTCAGCTCACTGTAAACCAGCATCAATATCAATACTTCAGCCTGCCGGCACTGGAAAAGGCCGAAGGCATGGCGGGCATATCGAGGCTGCCCCACACCCTGAAAATCCTGCTCGAAAATTTGCTGCGCCATGAAGACAATAACAGCATCAGGCCTGAAGACATCCGGGCAATAGCAGACTGGCTCAAGACCCGCAGATCCGAACGTGAAATTGCCTACCGCCCAGCCCGCGTGCTGATGCAGGATTTTACCGGCGTACCCGCCGTGGCAGATCTTGCTGCCATGCGCGATGCCCTCAAAAAAATGGGCGGCAAGCCCGAGCGCATCAATCCCCTCTCCCCTGTGGATCTGGTCATTGATCATTCCATTCAGGTGGACGCATTTGGCACACACGATGCCATCAACATTAATTCACACATGGAAATGGAAAGAAATGGCGAGCGTTATGCCTTTCTGCGCTGGGGACAAAAAGCCTTTGCCAATTTCCGGGTAGTGCCGCCTGACACTGGTATTTGTCATCAGGTAAACCTTGAATATCTCGCCACAACTATCTGGCAGGATGGAAAAATTGCTTATCCAGATACACTGGTGGGAACAGACAGTCACACCACCATGATTAATGGCTTGGGTGTACTGGGCTGGGGTGTCGGCGGTATTGAGGCAGAAGCTGCCATGCTGGGTCAGCCGATTTCCATGCTGATTCCAGAAGTCGTGGGAGTAAAACTCACTGGCAAATTGCGCGAAGGAGTCACTGCAACGGATCTGGTATTAACGCTCACACAATTGCTGCGCAGGCATGGCGTGGTCGAAAAATTTGTTGAATATTTTGGTGAGGGCCTCGCCGATCTGCCCGTCGCTGATCGCGCCACCATTGCCAACATGGCACCTGAATATGGTGCAACTTGCGGATTTTTCCCCATCGATCAAGCTACCCTCGATTATTTAAAACTCACCGGCCGTGATGAAAATACCATCGCAGTGGTTGAAGCCTATGCAAAAGCACAGGACTTGTGGCATGACAAAAATCATGATCCCATTTTCACTGACACCCTCGAATTAAATTTGTCGACTGTTGAGCCCAGTCTTGCCGGACCCAAACGTCCACAGGATCGTGTTGAACTCTCGCAATTAAAATCTGCCTTCGACAAATTACTGGCAGATGCCAATCGTCAATCCGAAAAAAATTCCTCATACAGCGCAGAAAACATGAACCTGCATCATGGTGATGTAGTCATTGCAGCGATTACAAGCTGCACCAACACCTCCAATCCCAGTGTCCTGATGGCAGCAGGCCTGGTGGCAAAAAAAGCCGTGGAAAAAGGCTTGCAACGCAAAGCCTGGGTCAAGACTTCACTCGCACCAGGTTCGCAAGTGGTCACACAATATTTGCAGCATTCCGGCTTGCAGGAATATCTCGATCAATTAGGATTCGATCTCGTCGGTTATGGCTGCACCACCTGCATTGGTAATTCTGGTCCCCTGCCAGAACAAATTGCAAAAACCATTGCGGAAAATGATTTGATTGTTTCTGCTGTATTATCTGGCAATCGCAATTTTGAAGGACGTATTCATCCGCAAGTAAAGGCAAACTGGCTGGCTTCTCCCCCACTCGTTGTAATATTTGCGCTTGCTGGCAGCACTGCCATCGATTTGACGCGAGATGCCATTGGCAAGGACAAGCAAGGCAATCCTGTTTATCTCCGTGATCTCTGGCCATCCAATCATGAAATTGCAGAAGAAGTGGCGAAAGTAAGCAGCAGCATGTTTCGTGAGCAATATGCAGATGTATTTGCCGGCAATGATGAATGGAAGGCCATTCATACACCTGCTGGTGATACTTATACCTGGCAGCAGGATTCCACTTATATTCAGCATCCGCCATTTTTTGCTGACATGAAAATGACACCCGCTCCCATTCAGCCCATTGAAAATGCCCGCATTCTCGCTATCTTTGGTGACAGCATTACCACCGATCATATTTCTCCTGCTGGTTCCATCAAGGCAGATAGTCCTGCAGGAAAATATTTGCAGGCAAAAGGCGTGGCAGCAAAAGATTTTAATTCCTATGGAGCAAGGCGCGGCAATCATGAAGTCATGATGCGCGGCACATTCGCCAATATCCGCATTAAAAATGAAATGATGGCCGGCGTGGAAGGCGGCATGACCAGACATTTTCCCGATGAAAAACTGATGTCGATTTACGATGCTGCCATGGCATATCAGGCTGAAAACATTCCCCTGATTATAATTGCCGGCAAGGAATACGGCACTGGCTCTTCCCGTGACTGGGCAGCAAAGGGACCAAAATTGCAAGGCGTACGCGCTGTGATTGCCGAGAGTTTTGAGCGTATTCATCGCTCCAATCTGCTAGGCATGGGCATTCTGCCACTGCAATTCAAGTCAGGTGAAAACAGAACCACGCTGCAATTAAATGGCAGCGAAATCATCGATATTCTGAATTTGCATGATGACATGAAACCTGGTGCAGAGATTCAGATTGCCATCAGGCGCAGCGATGGCAGTGTAACCAGGACAACTGCGTCAAGCAGAATCGATACGCAGAATGAAGTGGAATATTATCGCCATGGCGGGATCCTGCAGTATGTGCTGAGGAAGATGGTGGAAGGAAATTAAAAACTCGCTCCGTCATTGCGAGGGCCTAGCCCGTGGCAATCCAGCTTTTTTTTGCTTCGTCGCAACAAGCGCTCCTCGCAATGACGATATTTTAAAAAAAAAGCTGGATTGCCACGGGCTAGGCCCTCGCAATGACGGAGGCTGATGCAGCTTGCAATGCCTCAATTAATGTGCTATTTTTAGTCAAATTAAAATAATATGATCTTTTTATAACTGTAATTCAATAATTTAACGACGAGGATCTCCATGTTAGATCGAAAAATGCATATACAGGTTTTAAATAATCTTGCCGGAACAAATGATGATATTTTGAAGCATTCCTCTAACATCATCATTAAAATAGCTGATGGCGTTTGCTTTCCAGTACCCATACCAATCAATGCTAAATTTTATCTGGATTTTAAAATACGGACATTTGAAATTGATAATGAAGAAATTTCTGTATCACTATACGCTGTTCCTGAAGAATATCAGACAGCAAATATCAATTGTTATATTATTTTTCTAAATGATATTTCCGATCTGAAAAATAATTATATCCGGTATGAGAATAAGGGCCAATTCCAGACCAAGGACATAATATATATCCCTTCTGATCCACTCTACTGCAGAATCATCTCTCCAGATCATAATATTGTATTGCTGGTCGGACATAAAAAATTCACAGCCGATGAAATATGCACGGCAAAAAAATATGCCGAAGATAATCATCTGTTTTATTCCGGAGAATGGAATTTAGATGATAATATTGATGATTTTAATGCCACCATCCATGGCCTTATAAAAAAAATTAGGGATCTCAAGCTGGAATTGCAACCCAGATATCATGCCGCCTATACCAGAGGCGCCACTGCAGGTGCATTTTTCAAAAAATTGCCCACTGAAATTGGATTGCATCTCGGTTCGTTTTTATCCAGAAATGAAGGCTTAACCCTCGCCTCAACCTGCAAGACAGCAAAAAATACTGCCGAGGCAGAAGAAGAAAATGAAAGGGAAAAACCAATATTTAAAAAATAATGCAAGGGTCCGTCGCGGACGTGGCAATCCAGCTTTTTTGCTTTGTCGCAATGACGGGCCCATACCCGCGAACAATTATTACAATTATTAAATAACGAGGATTATCATGCAAAGCACACATTCACCTGATAAAGAGAATGCTTATCAGGTATCCATCCACGATATCGATTACAAACTTTCCCACAAGCTTGGGCAGGGAGCATTTGGCGAAGTTTATAAAGGCACAATGACAGGCAAGAAACAGCCACTGGCAGTCAAGATTATTAATCTTGAGCAGCACAAATTATCTTATTGTGAACATGAAAAGGAAATCATGAGCAAACTCAGCCAGACAAATACACCCAATGTCATTTCCCTGCATGGATATTGCCAAACCGAACTTGAATATGCACTTTGTATCGATTATGCAGAAAGAGGCAGCCTGGCAAAGAATTTGCAAAAACTGGATGAATATCTACAGATCAGCATCATGCTGGATACTGTCAATGGACTTGAGTTTATACATGAGGAAAATATCATTCACCGTGATATCAAACCCGGAAATATTCTGCTGACAGAAAACTTCACGGCAAAATTGGGTGACTTTGGATCAGCGCGTCATCTGGAGACTGATAAGCCATGCAAAATAGGCGGAACCAGGCTTTATTCTGCGCCTGAGATTTTACTGAAAAAATCCCATTATACAAAAAAAGCGGATGTTTACAGCCTTGGTCTCACTTTCTTTTGCATCATGAAAAAAGACGAGAATCCCTATCCGACCAGGGACATGTCAAAAATCATGTCTGGCTTGAAGAATAAATTAACTGTATCCATTCCGGCTGAATGGCCAGAATATACAAAATCAGCAATATCTGAAGCTTTGAGGCATGATCCTGAAAAACGTTCGACGGCAGTAGAGACGAAGAAATTGCTGTTGCAGTAATACGCTTTATCGTTGCGGTGCTTCGTCATTGCGGTGCTTCGTCATTGCGGACGAAGCACCGTAACGAATTTTTACGAAAATCACAAACTCTTTCTTATAAAATCAGATATCGTTTTATGCATCTGCGCTGTTGGATGCTTGAGATCATAAAACAAATATTCCTGGCACAAGGGTGCCTGAAAATTCTCGACACAGCTTTCCGTGGTATTTGTTAACTGATATTGATCAGGATTCAGAACGATATTATTCATCAAGTCATACATTGAAATGACATGACTGCCGTCAAGTCCAGCATGCTTCGAATCAGATGCAGTGACAGCAGTTGCAAGACTGCCATTAAATGCAAGCGTAAGTGCAGTGAGATCATTCAAACCCAGCTTGATCGCAAAAGGTGTGCTTGATAAATCAGGCAAGTTAAGTACATAAATTTGCTGCGGCGACACACCATGATCCATGAGAGTATTTTTTGCCTGAACAATATTCATGACCGCCGTTCCAATAATTTGTTTAATTTGTTCAGGCGTTTCATCTGTTGTTGGCAATTTGTAAAATAAGTCATTGCCACCTGCCCAGATAAAAAATAGGGACGTCGCATACGGTTTTTGTCTGACATCACTCAAATAAAGATCAACCTGTTTCAGCAATCCCGGCACACAGGCACTCGTTACCGTACCCAGGTTTTTCAGCAGCCCTGGTTTGCTGCAATCAGCATTCACAGCTGGCATCGAAGTCTGGACAGGCCAATCAGCATTGAGATAATCATTGCTGGTATCAGCACCGGCATAGGCATAGCTAACATTATTCACATAAGAAAATTGGTGGGATTTGTTCGGATAATCTGAATACCAGGCAGGTTGTTTAAATAAACTATCAGCCAGATAATTCACCCAGGTAAATTTATTTCCCTTGCTGTCCAGATTGGTAATCGGTGTACCGGTGGCATATATCCAGTTATTATTTCCGATATCACTCAGGCTATCACCAAACACAATGATATTACTGGGTGTTTGTGCTGCTGCCAATGTAATAGCAGTTGTTGCCAACATCGCCGAGGCAAGTGTGGCGAGGAATGCTGTTTTTAGCTTCATTATTCTCTCCTATTTTTATCAATCAAGTGTAATTGCTCAGTGTTTTTCTGTGAAGCTATGGAAGGCGGCCTTCCCCCACCGGGGGAAGGTGCCCAACGGGCGGATGGGGGAATAAAAATAAATTTTAATATTTATATTCCCCCTTCCGTCCTTCGGACACCTGCTTACAGACAAAGCACCCTATCACAAATCCCTGCATGATTCCACAGGAGGTGTGACTACAATTTCACCACTTTCCATGTCGTTCCCTGTGCAGCATCTTCAATCACAACATGCATCTCCGCCAATTCCTTGCGTATCCTGTCTGCCTCCGCCCAGTTTTTTTCACGCCGTGCAAGTTCCCGTGCTGCAATCAATTGCTCCACTTTTGCCGCATCAACAGAATCATCCTTGAAAAATTCATCCGCGTCAGTTTGCAGAATGCCAATCACATTGCCAAGATATTTCAGCAAGGCTGCATGTGAGGCAGCAGCTGCATTATCCTTTTCACGTAATCGCTGAATTTCATGTGCCAGATCAAAGAGAACAGACAAGGCAATGGGCGTATTAAAATCATCATCCATGGCTGCAATAAATTGTGCTTCATATTTTGTGTTTTCCACTTTCGCCGCAGCAGGCAAAAACCTGAGTGCCGTATAAAATCTTGCAAGTGAATTTCGTGATTGTACAAATGCATCTTCGGTATACACGAGCGGGCTGCGATAATGACTGGACAAGAGAAAATATCGCATCACTTCCGGCGCATGATCACGCAGGACATCGCGAATGCTGATGAAATTACCAAGGGATTTGGACATTTTATCCTTGCCCATTTGCAAAAATCCGGCATGCATCCAGACATTCACAAAAGCTGTTTTTAATGCAGCACGCGATTGTGCATTTTCATTTTCATGATGCGGGAAAATCAGGTCACGACCGCCTGCATGAATATCAAAATAATCTCCCAGCAAATTTTGTGACATCGCAGAACATTCAATATGCCAGCCTGGCCTGCCTGATCCCCAGGGAGAATCCCAGGCAGGCTCGCCAGGTTTTGCCAATTTCCACAGGACAAAATCGAGAGGATCACGTTTGACTTCAGAAATTTCCACCCGTGCACCGCTTTCGAGCTGCTCAATATCATGATGTGACAAACAGCCGTAATCATGAAAAGTTCGTACTTCAAAATACACATCGCCATTCATTCCCACATAGGCATTGCCATTTGCAATAATCTTTTCAATCATGGCAATCATTTGCGGAATATATTGTGTGGCACGCGGTTCTTCATCTGGCGGCATTAAACCGAGCGCTGCAAAATCCTCATGCATGGCTTTGGTGAACCGCTCAGTGACAGCATCAATGGGTTCATGATTTTCATTTGCACGCTTGATAATCTTGTCATCCACATCAGTGATATTGCGCACGTATTTCACTTCATAACCGCGAAAACGCAAATAGCGGATGATGACATCCGCTGAAGTATAAGTGCGCGCGTGTCCAAGATGACAATAGTCATAAACCGTGACGCCACAGACATACATACCGATCTTGCCGGGGTTGATAGGTGTGAATTCGGATTTTTCACGCGTGAGAGTGTTGAAGATTTGCATGTGAACTCCGTAAGGCCCTGCGAATAAATAAATCGTACATTTAGCATCCCACCTGAGGTTCATCTTTGAAAGATTTTCTTGCTGAAAAACGCTTACATAGAGTAACTATGCGCGCCTTTTTCAGCAAGAAAATCTTTCAAACCTGAACCTCATCTGGGCGCTAAATGTACGATTTATTTATTCGCAGGGCCTAATGTTTTCAAAACACTTTCAGGCCACCAATTTAAATGCATTGCTTAATCGATGCTTCATTTTTTTCGCGCCCAGCAATTTTACAATCTGCACCAGTTCCGGCCCATGCATTTTTCCCGTGAGTGCCACGCGCAGCGGCATAAATAATTTCTTGCCCTGCACACCAAGTGTTTGTTTCATCTCAGCCAGAATGGCTGCAAGATCCATGCCAAATTTGTCGACCGCCAATTCTGCTTCCACAAAAAATTGCTCGCCTGCTTCACGAATAATCTCTGCTTCTGCTGTATCGATATACACATTTTCATGAAAAAAATTCCTTGCCCACATGGCTGCATCTTGCGGAAATTCAATATTGGCCCGGATGGTTTCAGCAAACAATTGACGCAGGTTTTCTGGCACCTGATTTTCTATGTGCTCACCCAGCCAGCGCCAAAGTTCTGTTATATCCAGCGCTTGCACCGCTATTTTTTGCCAGAACATGAGTTGCGTCAAATCAAAGCGTGCCGGTGATTTGCTTAATTTTTCCAGCTGAAAATGCCTGGCCAATTCCTCAAAAGGCAGCAAATGCTGACTATCACAGGCATGACCCAGCCTTGTCAGATAATTGATGACAGCAATGGGCAAATAACCTTTTGCCCGCATTTCCTGCACGCTGAAACTGCCATGACGCTTGGATAATGGTGCGCCATCATCACCAACGATCAGTGACAAATGTCCATAATGCGGAATGGCCAATCCCAGGGTTTTTAACAGCAGAATTTGCCGCGGCGTATTCGCCAGATGATCTTCACCACGCAAGACATGCGAGACTTCCATCATGGCATCATCAATGGCATTGCAAAATAAAAACGGGGCTGTGCCATCTGCACGACGCACAATAAAATCGCCAATATCCTCCGTGCGAAATTGCTGCAAGCCTTTCACGGTATCGACGAATTCCACTGTCTGATGCGCGGGAACGGAAAAACGCCAGGCCGGTTTTCGTCCTTCGGCAAGACGTGTTTCAATTTCTGCTGCTGACAATTTTTTGCAAGTCCCCAGATAACGTGGTGCCTGGCCGCGTGACAATTGCAGCTTGCGCGCGAGATTTAATTCCTGGTCGCTGCAAAAACAGGGATAACTATATTTTTCTCTCTCAAGAATGTTGTAATACCTGTCATAAATATCCTGACGCTGTGATTGCCAGTAGGGGCCATATTCCCCATCCACACCTGGACCTTCCTGCCAGTGAACACCCAGCCATTGCAAATCAAGCTGCAAGGATTCCACATATTGAATTTCAGAACGGGTCACATCGGTATCTTCAATGCGCAGGATAAATGTGCCCTGGTGTTTTGCAGCAAACAAATTACTGAACAAGGCTGTACGCGCATTGCCAAGGTGGATCATCCCTGTTGGACTGGGAGAAAATCGGGTACGAACTTTCATCTTGCCTCCTGGGATCATGTCCGTGCATGATCCATTAATCGTTTCATTTCACGGACAGCTGCTTCCATTCCCATGAAAATGGCACGTGCAACAATGCCATGTCCAATATTCAATTCATTGATTTCAGGAATGGCTGCAATCGCCTGAACATTATGGTAATTCAAGCCATGCCCTGCATTCACCATTAATCCCGCCTGATGTGCAGCATGCACCGCTTTTATAATTCGGCTTAATTCATGATGTCTTTCATTTTCGGTTTTTGCATCGGCATAGGCACCGGTATGAATTTCAATGACCGGCGCATCACAGCGATGGGCTGCTTCAATTTGTGCAAGATCCGGATCAATAAAAAGTGAAACTTCCATGCCGCATTTTTTTAAATGTTTTATTGCATCACGAATTTTTGCTTCCTCAGCAAGCACATTCAGGCCGCCTTCCGTTGTCAATTCCTCACGTTTCTCTGGCACGAGGCAGCAATGTTCCGGCTGAATTTTTTCGGCATACGCAAGCATTTTATCAGTGACTGCCATTTCAAGATTGAGACGTGTTTGCAAAACTGCCTTGATCAATTCCACATCCCGTTCCTGGATATGTCTCCTGTCCTCACGCAAGTGGAGGGTGATGCCATCTGCCCCGCCATTTTCCGCAGCAAAAACAGCTTCCACCGGATCGGGATAGCGCGTCAGTCTTGCCTGTTTCAGGGTTGCCACATGATCAATATTCACACCCAGTAAAATGGGATTATTCTTCATTTTCCTTCCTCTTCAATCTGCATAAACAAGCGTCGGCTATGAATGTTTCTGGCCCCCAGCAAGGGAGTCAGCATCAATCGTATCAGGCGTTTTGCATCAAACAAAGACTCATCATTCCAATCCTCCCGTCCAATCGCAATGAGATTTTTGCCAGAGAAGATGTTTCCAAAAGCACGTGCACGTCCTGTATCTCCATCGACAGGCAAAAACCCGCATTCCGGAATAAACCTATACCACTTCCCCATCGAAAACGCATCAAGCAAGGCAGCCTCCGACCTTGGTAAAAGACCATAGCCCAATTCCTCCAGCAAATATTTTTCGAAGGAACGCAGCACTCTTTCATCCAGATATGCACCCTGCAAAAAAGACAGGGTTTTCTCATAGCAGGCAAACAATCCCTGATGGGCATCCCATTTCTGCAGCAAGCACATCAGCAACTCATTGAGATAAAACCCGGCGAAGAGGCAATCTCCCTGCAATTTCCCCGGCATGCCATTCACTTCCACTGCCGTCAGGGACATGAGTTCGCCCTTGCCGGCAAATGAAACCAGCAAGGAGACAAAGGGCTGCAGCAAGCCTTGCAAGCCAGAGCGTGGTTTATTCACACCTTTTGCGACCACTGTCATGCGGCCATGTTCGCGGGTGAAAAGTTCCACAAGACAACTGGTTTCACGATAAGAGCGGCGATGAAGAACATAGGCAGGTTCAAGCAATACGCGTTTCATGACAGGCCCTCATCAGTGATTCCCGCTAACTATTTTGCAGTGCAAATCGGAAGAAAGGAGCCGAGTCCTTGCCAGATTATTCATAACCAAGACTTCGCAGTGCCTTGTCATCATCTGTCCAGTTTTCCTTTACCTTGACCCAAACCGCAAACCACACGCTGGCAGACACTGGGCATTAAAACCCTGGACCATGCGCAAATTATTTATATTGACACACCTGGCATGCATCAGACAGAAAAGCGTGCCATGAATCGCTACATGAATCGCATGGCATCGGCTGTTATTCTCGATGCAGATGTCATTGTCTTCATGATTGATGCAGCGAGTTTTCGCGCTGAGGATGAAAGGGTGCTGAAAAAATTGCAGCAGACAGAAAAGCCGGTCATTCTTGTGATCAATAAAATGGATTTGCTGGGAGATAAAAATGCAGTCCTGCCGCTTATCAATAAACTGAAGGACAAATATCATTTC
>Ga0207104_1271_pt1 | contig 11708 bp, 15 predicted proteins | sample Alteio_BWMinHeat_79_FD_153538 | JGI IMG/M metagenome (GOLD analysis project Ga0207104, IMG submission 153538) | Enriched cells from forest soil in Barre Woods Harvard Forest LTER site, Petersham, Massachusetts, United States -... | ecosystem: Environmental > Terrestrial > Soil > Temperate forest >...
CTAAATTCAGATCAGTGAGTTTAGCTTGGTGGCAAATACGGTCATCAAAAGGTACTTGATTGGCCATTTCGTGGAGTTTTTGAATGTCGCTTGTCTGAGCTTTCACTGTCGAAGAATTTCGTCTGAGGAAATATGCGTAAATTGCGTTCCTCCCTAATGTCTCTGGAGCTTGATAGGGTCTTGTTTGCCCACCCGGACACCAAACGACCAAAATCATTTTGTCTTGGAAGATGACAGGTGCAACAACTGGATTGTATTGAGGACGTATTCTGTGGCTCAATTCCAACATCTCTTTTTGAATGGATTTGGAGTGGTCCACCTAATTCCACGTTCTACGAATTTATTGAAGACTATGCGATTAATCTTATAGGTGATTCATGGTGGATAGAGCAGGAAGAAGAAACTTCTAAATATGAACAAAATATAATGTTTCAGTTTGCTGACTATTATCAAAGGCACAAGCATCAGATTCTTCTGGAAAGCAGAGAAACCGAAAAACCGCCCTTAATCTATCCATCGGGTCCAATTTTATTTTGGTTGAATCTGTGTTATGATCTTTTTTGCTTAAAACATAAATTTTCTTTGCCAGAACCATTAAAGTTAATAGAAAAGCTGAAAAATAAGAATGGCTTTCAAGGTGCTAGATATGAGATTGCAATGGCTGCAAGCCTAGTAAGAGCTGGGTGCGATGTCGATTGGATCAATCCAAAAAATGCCCTTTTTCGTGTGCAAACCTGTGAACTTATCGCTACTCATCGGTTTACAGGAATTTCGTTTGCTGTTGAAGCAAAAAGCAAGCATCGGGATGGTGTTCTCAATCAAAAGGGAATTTTCGATGCAAAGGCAGAGCACACTGGGGTTTCTCATCTATTGAGAGAGGCTCTTCAAAAGGATTCCCAAAACCTTCCATTGGTCATTTTTATCGATTTAAATTTGCCATTTTATTCAGATGATAATGGCAAAACTAATTCACTTTTACAAATTGAAGAAGCTGTAAATAAGAGACGGAGATTACTTTCTGCTAATGAGAATTTAGCATTAATTGCTTTTACGAATTTTCCTTTTCATTACGGTAAAGCAGAAGAAGCGCCTCCTTTAACTAACCATTGTTTTGCAATGCCAAAAGAGATTCAGCGGACATTGCCAAATAAAATCAAAAAAGATATTGAGGATAGCCTGTTAAGGTATGGGTATATCCCAAGAGAAATATAAGCAGGAAAAAGCGCTAAGAGTAAGAACTGCAAAAGATACAGAAATTCAAGGGATCAATAAGTGCTACGATGAAGTAGATTTTATCCTCTCTAATTTCGATAAAGAAATTATTGCTATAGAGAGATCAGCGCACGAATTATAAAGCGCTTTAAGGATTTTTATCTTCTCTCATTTATTTTTGTCGTTCTTTCCAATATCCAATCTGTCATAACACTCAGTACTGAAGGCGCTATTGTTTCTTCAGTTTGTTCATACTCATCCCAAGATCCTATCTCGCATGTTTGGAATGCATGATTGAGTTTGGGCAACTCAATAATTGCATAGTCTTTATTGCCAGCTTTTTTAAGCGCTTCTTCAATGAAAGGAAGATTTTGTTTCGGCGATACCACTAGATCAAGGTCACCATTTAGCGCTAACGTAGGAATTGTAATATGTCTCAAAGCGGTAGAAGGTTCATAAGGAAAATAAAAGTGACCCCAAGGAGAATTAAACCTTTTTATCAGTTCTTCAGTTAAGACAGAATGAATCTTGACCCATATTTTTTGTTCCTCAGTCAATCCAGATAAGAATTTTGCAAGAGCTACATGTATTTGCTCTTTAGCCATATCTCGATTGGTTTCTTTTTTCACAATTCCCGTGAAAATTTTTCGAATTTGAGTATCAATGGCAATCATTTCTTCATCTACTCCGTTTCCACGATGAAGTAATCTCCCCTGTTCGCAAAAAATTTCTTCTCCGTTTACACCAGTTCCAGCCATTAGTACAATAAAGGCTACATCGTTTGATTTTACTGCAAGCATAGGAGCAACGATTCCACCTTCACTATGACCAACAAGACCGATTTGGTTTCTAATAATTTCCGGTCTCGATTTCAAATATTCGATACCTTTAGCAACATCATCACAAAAGTCCTCTATTGTTGCGTTATCATAATTCCCAGTAGATTTTCCGACTCCACGCTTATCAAAGCGTAGCACCGCTATGCCATGTCTTGTGAAGTGATCTGACAACACGAGAAAAGGTTTATGGCCAAGAATTGTTTCATCGCGATCTAAAGCTGAAGAACCGTGAATGAGGATAACAGCAGGAAATGGTCCGATTGTTCTAGGCAATGTCAGAGTTCCTGAAAGCGATATTTCAGAATTTCCATAATTGATTTCTTCTACAAGGTAAGGAAAGGGAGGTTTTGGTTCTTGAGAACGATTTTTTTGATTTGTTTGTAACATTTCTTCACCAATAAGTGTTTGGCTTCTCCCTCGATCAATCTGTTCGATAAATTTGTCTTTCATGAATCCCCCATACACTTTTAGCTGCGGGGTTGCTTTTTTATTTATTTCAAGAAGGTGTACATCTGGATTGCTACCTTTTTCGTGAGGAGCGCCATAAAAAACTTCCGAGATTCCAGATTTAATAATCGCTGTTGAACACATTCCACAAGATTCAGCATTAGCATAAAGAATGCAGCCATCAAGTTTTTTCTTTCCAAGAGTCTTGCAAGCTAATTGGATTGCTTCGATTTCAGCATGAGCAATCGCTAGTTGCTTCGCCAAGATATTATTTTCGGAGTCTGTAATGATAGCAGCAAAGGGTGGATTCCCTTCTTGAATGGCTATTTCAACTTCTTCGTAAACCAAATTCATGATTCTTTCTTGTTCTGGAGATAGGGTGAAATTTGATTCAGCGCTATTGGTTGAGAGAAGAAGATCGCTGACAACTTCCATGCATAGATCTGGGATTTTCCGATCAGAATCTAAACAATCCTTGATTGTGAGAACTGCATTGCGAATTTCTGGAGGTAGCTCTTCGGAAGGTGCGTTTTCTCCAGGCCAAGAGTTATCACGAGTTTTTTTGTCAGGCCAACGAGAATATGCCACCCATAAACCCTCAGACGTTTTATGTAAGCAAGAACCGATAGCGCCACGATATTCAATGAAATATTGAGCTACTTTACTCCAGGCTTCTTGATACTCGTTTTCTCTGCCTGGTTTAAGATATCCTTGATATATGACAGCGAACATTTTTTGAGAGGGCTCCTTTTCAGGGAATTGATTTAAATGGATTTCTGCTTTCAATGCAAATAAGGGAAATAGAAAAAGGCACAACAGCTTGAAAACGTTAGACATAACATTCCTTATTTAGTGACCTTTTTCAGGGTGAATTTTCTTAGGGCAAATGATTATGCATCATCCACCACCTATCCACCACCCGAAGAAAAAAAAGGACTTAAGAAAAGCGGTCAAGCCTTCATAAGTCCTTGAGAAGAAAAGAATCTGGGTGACAGGATTCGAACCTGCGACCCCTTGCACCCCATGCAAGTGCGCTAGCCAAGCTGCGCTACACCCAGATAAGAATTTTAGATGGCGACGACTCCCTCAAATTGGAGCTCTGATGTTTTGAATTCGCGAACGGCCATACGGGCGCATTCTTCAATGATTTTTTCCAAGGAATCCGCCGGATCGACCTCAGCTGCGGCAATATCAACAGCAATAGAGGCGCTGAAGGAGGTTCCTCCCTTCACGCCTTTGGCTTTAAAATTGGCGAACATTCCATCTTTTTTTCTTGTGACGTTAATAAAACGAATTAAATTATTTTCAGCCAGATTTTTCATTAAACGTTCTCCATCAAGGGCTTTCTAACATTCCAGATACTTTAGATAACTTCTCGGCGACTGCCAAAGGTCATTATCGTATTCGTAATCTTCCTTTCCAGTCAACAGAAAATCCAGGGTTGAGGTATACTCGACGCTGATGCTGACAAAGTATAAATCAAGGAGGGTGAATATGGAAAAAGATCGACATCGTCTTTTTGAATTGGAATCAGGCTGGAACAATGCTTTAGCTGAAGAATTACAGGCTCCTTATATTCCCGCTCTGGCGGCTTTTGTCGAACGTGAACGGGCTTCCACAACGCCTATCTATCCCCCTCGCGAGCTCGTATTTAATGCATTTCACAAAACTCCATTTGATCAAGTAAAGGTCGTTATCATGGGGCAAGACCCCTACCATGGTCCCGGCCAGGCGCATGGCTTGTGTTTTAGCGTTCCTCAGGATATCGCGACGCCCCCATCGCTCCAAAATATTTATAAAGAGTTGGCGACGGATATGGGCGTTCCGATTCCCAAGCATGGCTGCTTGTTGAAATGGGCTGAACAAGGCGTATTGTTATTAAACGCCACTCTGACAGTCCGTCAGGGGATTCCGATGTCGCATCATGGAAGGGGTTGGGAAAAATTCACCGACGCGGTGATTGCAAAACTTTGCAAGCGCGATGATCCTGTTGTTTTTGTATTATGGGGAAAATCCGCTCAAGAAAAATGCCGTCACATGTGTTCCCAGGACTCTTTACCGGAAAATTTTGTTTTAATGGCGCCTCATCCTTCACCGCTGTCGGCGCATCAGGGATTTTTCGGTTGCCGTCATTTTTCACGCGTAAATGAACTTCTCGAAAAACAAGGGAAAAAATCGATCGATTGGACTCTCGGTTTTTAAGAACTGTCTAAATATAATTTTTCTTTATTTTTAAAATGGAAAAATATTATAATATAAGTATGAGAATACGCAAATTGTCTAATTTAGTAAAGGCGAAGGCTTTTTATGTTATTAGAAAAAGAGCTATTAAGAATCTTTAAAAGTCTTTTACAAAGCGATGTCGCTCAAATCGCTGTGGATGGAAACGACATCACGGTGCGTGTTTTTGATGATAATTCCATGCTGGCTTTTTGCACGCAAGTTTATTTTGGCGGCAACTTTATTCCTAAAAGCGTGCGCGATTCTTTATCGCGCAAAGCCCCCTTTACGCGAGATCACGTCAAGTCATTTTTTACTGTAGATGAACAAAATTACCTCATTTATCTTAATTATATTGGAAAAATCGACGGCCTCAATAATGAGGCTTTTAGTCTGTTGCTGGAAGATTTTAGTTGGCTCGCCGATGAATGGCGATTTCATTTAGATGAACATGACAAGAATGATTTGGTCCATGTTCGAGTCAAATAGTTTCTCTCTTAAAGCTTTGATCGCCTTTGTGGAGTCGAGCGCGCAGGCTTTGTTCACCTTTACTAAGAAAGAACTCGGTCACCTCTCTGTGTGCTCTGTGATCTCTGTGGTTGATAAAAACGTTTCAAGCTTTTTTATCAACCACAGAGATCACAGAGCACACAGAGAGGAGATTCTAGTGACCGAAAAGGTGAACACGGCCAGCGCGCAGCCGCGCATATAGGATGGCGCATTCATATAAGCAAATAAGCGGGACGGCTAGTAGAAATTGAGTCAATATGTCGGGCGGGGTAAGCAACGCTCCGATGATGAAGGCGGCGACGATCATGTGCCGTCTTTTTTGTTTCATCAGGTCTGCATTAAGAACGCCAAAATGCACCAGAAACGCCAAAATGACAAAACTTTCGAAGGCTAAGGCGTTAGCTAGTAAGAGAGTGACGGTGTAATCCACGTAATTGGAAAGCGTCCAAAGATTGACCCCGATCCCCTTATTAAAGGCCATGAGGTATGCGTTTGCTAAAGGAATCGTGATGCAATAGGCAAAAAAGAATCCAAGCGACAGAAAAACAAGCGATAGAGTCAAAAAGGGCAAAATTAAACGTTTTTCTCTAGGATGTAGGGCTGGGGATATAAACTTTAATAAGCAGAGCATCCAAAAGGGAGAGGCGCCGACAAGTCCTATCCAGAAGCTGATTTTAAAGCTGGCAAACATCCCATCCAGGGGACCTAAAACAACCAAAGAGTGCGGAAGAGAGTGTTCAATCTCCAGCGATCCTTTCGATGGAATCGCATACAAATGAGGCTCGATTTCGCTTACTCCCTCGGAAAGCTTCATTGCTGCGTTGGCGCTAGGTGGAAGGGTATAAAATTGGGTTTGCGAACTAGAGTTATAGATGCGTTCGTATTTGATCTCATGAGATTCTAATGTAGAGTTTCTAAAGATTGAATTTTGGAGGGGGTAGGCAACCAAGGCGAAGACTTCTTGATAAAAGAGCAGAGAAATCAAGGCTCCTGCTGCAATAATTGCAAATATTTGAATGAGGGTCCGCCGCAGTGCGCTAATATGTCCCCAGAATGAGGAGATTTCTTCAGCCATCTGATCGCTATGGTTTTACATTGTCGTTGTCATTTTTGCAGTTCTGTTTCGGAGATGCGATCTCTTCTTTTTCAATGACTTCGATCTCATCTTCGACTCCATTGCATGCCTTTTTAAATTCTCGCATGCCCTTCCCAAGATTTTTTGCCAGTTCCGGCAATTTTTTACCGCCAAACAATAATAAGAAAACGCATAAAATGACTATTAGTTCGCCTGTGCCAAACATTTTTTCTCCGCTATTTAACGCGGGCTATGATCACCTTTTCGGTCAGTTAAGAGAATTCCCTCTCGCCTCTCTGTGCGCTCTGTGATCTCTGTGGTTGATAAAAAACTCGAAACGTTTTTATCAACCACAGAGATCACAGAGCGCACAGAGAGGCGACCGAATTTTTTCTTAGTAAAGGTGATCATGGCCTTAACGCGAGTTTAGAAAATGATTTGATTCGCTCTATCCAGATCTTCTGGGAAGTCTATTTCGGTGCATTTAGCGGCGTCGACAGGGACGCTCCAAATTTCTACATTTTCGGCGATGCAAAACTCCATTGCTTTTTCAAAATAGTCATTGTTTTCGCATTTTTCCAAGTTGCGTTTCAAGTGGTCTAAATCCGCTTTTTTAAAGTAATTAATGCCCAGGGCCTCTCCTTGAGGGTCAAGGACTTGCTTGGACACCTCGAGGATTCTACCCTGATCATTTGCGCGGTACTTGACCTCTTCTTCCCCTACAGGGCCAACGTTTACCATCATGCTGTTTTTTTTACAATCGAGAATGGCCTCCAGCGCTTCCGGATGAAAAACGACGTCTCCGTTGATCCATAGGAGATCGTCTTGCACCTTGCACAAAGCTCTCAATAGGCTTTTGGAGGTGTTTTCTTGTGCAAAATCGGGATTATATACGAAGAGTAGACTCGGGAATTGTTCTATGATTTTTTCTTTGTGATATCCGACCACGACAAGAACGTCATCAAGGGAAGTGTAACGTCCAAGAGTCTCTACCTGCATCTGTAAAATAGATTTTCCGTTGGCTAGGCGTGTCAAAGGCTTTGGAAGATCCAATCCTTTGAATCGCCTACCAATTCCTGCAGCTAGAATAATCGTTTTCAATTTGGAGAACTCCTCACTAGCGAGGAAGTCGGGCCGCTAAACGCGCTTTTGTGCGACTTGCTTTGTTCAATTTAAAGGTTCCTCGTTTAACGCCTTTATCCATCAGACTATAAACTTCATTTAAGGATGATTTTGTCTGGGCTGCATCGCCTTTAGCAAGCGTTTCTTCAAAATGTCGAATTGCGGTTTTTACGTTGGATTTAAACGCTCTGTTGCGAAGCCGGTTTCTTTCGTTTTGGATATCCCGCTTTTGGGCTGTTGGGCGTTTTTCTTTTTGCTGTTTTGCGGCTGGTTTTTTATCAGCTGCTGTTTCGTTAGCCATTATTCCTCATCTAATAAAGTTAAAAATCATTAATTTTCCACTATCCTGTGGCGTGCAGATTATACCTTTCTTTAGCAAAACCGTCAAAACCTTTTGCAATTTTTGTACGATTTGACGGCTCTTACCACGTTATAATGCATTTAATACAGGGCTTTTTTCTTTAGAAGCTGGGTGATTTTTATGAAAAAAATCAGCTATGAGCGCTTTGTCAGCTTTTCCTTCTGCAACTTTCACGACCAAATCTTCCAATTTATTTTCATCATATTCTAATATTACGGCATTTACTTCCAAAAAAGTCAAAGCCGCTACTAAACCACTTCGCTTGTTTCCATCTACAAATGGGTGATTGCAAATAATGTGGTATAAATAAGCTGCCGCTTTATCATAAATGCTGACGTGTAAAAATTCTCCAAACATGGAGGCTTTTGGCATTTCAATAGCTGAAATTAAGAGACCCATCTCTCTAATTCCGTGCGCGCCTCCCAGTTCATTAATGATTTCAGTATGAAAATCAATGACTTGCTCTACCGTCAGGAAGATCATTTATCCGCCAACCTTTTAAGTAACTTATGGTTTTTCTTCATGACTTTTCTAAATGCTGATTTGACTAAATTTTCATTTGTAGCCTGAACTGACTGAATTAGCATTCCACCATTTGGAATAATAACCACCTGAAACAGAGCATTTTCATCTAAACCTGCAGCTTGCAGCAACGCCTTGTCTATGACAATTGCTTTGCTGTTGCCGCTTTGTGTTAATTGCTTAATGATCATATTTTCCCCCTCTTCATGATTGAATTCAGGAACGAGCATAAGAATCTCCCCTTCTGTAATTACAATGATATGACAAATAGTTTTTTTTGTCAATACACTGTATTTACGTAAATTTCTTTGCTTGTCAATTAAATTTGCTTTCTGCAAAATCAACGTCCATCAGCGGCGAACCCTTTTCGATTGGGTTGTTTTATGGCGTTTTCTCAAACCTCCATTAAGTCAGTTTATTCCATTGCAATCCCCGATTTTCCTTCAGTTTTGATAAAAGATGAGAGCGGAAATCCCACCGGCACTCATAAAGATTGGTTGGGAAGCGCAATCGTCGCTCACTATCTTGAGCTCTCAGCGGTCCGGCGAACTCGGCCGCGGCTTTCCATGCTCTCGGCCGGATCAGCGGCCCTGGCGGTCCAGATGCAGCTTTTGCGCAATGAATTGCCTCCATTAAAAACCCTTGTAGGAATGCATATCTCCCCGGACGCCATCGGTCTTTTGCAGATGGCGGGATGCGAAATTTTTTCAGTGGATTTAGATGAAAAAGAGTTTTCTTCTGAAGAGATCTTACGGCTGACGCATAACCGTGACGGTTATGATGTAACAGCTTTGACGGATCTATCGCCAATGCGTGAATGCTATGATGCGCTGGTATATGAGATTTTGAGTCATGCGCCCGATTATTGTTTTATCCCATTTGGGTCGGGGCATCTTTATCGAGCGACGCTCTCCAAGTTAAAAATGATGGGGTGTTCGGGGTGCCATCTCATGGGAGTTACGACTTCCAATCCGGCTTCTAAGGCTGCAGAGAAGCTGTATGCGGCGTTTCGTCCCTTCACAACATGCATTGAACGGGAGGTTGAAGCCTATAAAGACAGAAAACTTTGCGGCGCAGAGTCCAATGTCTATGAGATCGAAGAAACGGCTTTGGATGAAGCTATCGCTATTGCGGATGCGTTGGAAATCAGGTGTGAAGCGTCAAGCATTGCGGGACTCGCCTTGTTGCTTCAGATGCGTCAAAAGATCCCGCTAGACGCTAAAATTCTTGTAGTCAACACAGGAAAAGCGATTTGGAATGAAGATTTGCGAGGAACTTCTAAAATACCGCAGCTACGACCGTGCAGTCGTCAGTTTGTTTAGCTTGCTTAAGAACTGCGGCGCCAACAGCGTCAGGTGTTTCTTCAGCTGAAGCAACGGCGTCGACCATTTGTTGTTCATCGTGTCCCCACCCCCTTACTCCATCGGAGCCCACTGTTAATTTATCTTTGGCTTGTGTTTTTATGATTGTTATATCCATTTCTTGAATCACACACTGAACGTAGTCTTCTGCGGTCGTGTATATTCTATTGCAGTCGTGGTCTGCAAGGGCTTTGCCATTTTGAATTTGATAAGGCCGTCCTGCATAAGGCCCCCCCTCCTGGACGGCGGAAATTACTGGCGTCTTGAGATTTTTAAAAAATTTAGAATGCATTTTTCTTAAAATAGCCAATCTCTTTTCTTTCCCGCCAATGGTTTTTGCCGATTCTTCAGACGTTTTTGAATTAGAACCAGCGTCTGCAGCTGCAAAATAAAAATCTTTCTCATCTTGATCCATATCCACACGACCTTCAACTAAATTGTATGCAATCATAGGAGATGCGGTTACAATTCGAACCATTTCATTAAAATTAGTCCAATTCCCTAGTGGTGATAGGGGGATGGATGTTAACCTTCCATTTATTTCTCGGTAAAGAGTGGATTCACAATCGCCTAAAGTAAAAGTATATAGGAGATTAGTTCTAAGATCTTTGATGCTGATTGAAAAAACAGCGCCTGTGAGAAGCCATTTTTTCCACTCTTCATCAGCGGTTTTGGGATCTATACCTTGCTTTTGCAGCTCTTTGCTTCTCTGCCTACCTTGCTCTATTTTAGCGTCTATCTCTTTATGAATCGCCTCAATTAGAGTGTTCATACCTCTGACGATATCGCCGCCGGCGTCCCTTATAGACTGTTCTAACCGAGCTTTAACTTGTTGGGCGGCGTATTGAGAGGCTAAATTATTACCATGGCCATCGAATACCGCTAGCGCGAGGATTTCGCTTGTTTCCAACGTAAAAGCGGCGTCTTCTCCTTTAAGTATGTAAACGCCTGGCGCCGTGGAAATGGCATATTTTTGTGGAAGAGACTCAGATTGTTCATTTTCCTCTACCGCGCTAAGGATTTCCTTGAGTTCCTCTTCTGTTGGAAATACCTTTAACGCTAACTGTAACTGTTCAAGTTCATCTATGAGTTTTTTCTTTTGCGCTTCGACAATGGAAGAATCTGTCTGTGGAGGCGGCGGCAAATCAGCCAAACCCATTTCTAGCTTGCCTATATCGTCTCGTGCGTCCAAAACCTTATCTGACATTGGATTTTCACCGTTCTTTATCCAGTTATTTATATCCTTTTCCATTTCTATAATTTTAGCGCGTAATTTATCCCTTTCTTGTTGATTGGGATCAATGGGCGCTTCATCTAGCTTTTGCAGCCCGGCTTGCACTTCTTCTATGCAATACACGATTCTTGTTCTACCTGGATGCTCTGTCAGAGCTCTCATGGTTCCAGCCTTAAGCGGTGCAAGATTTTGGTTTCTAGCAATAAGAGGTTCTTTTACATTTTCAAGGGCTTCTTTCTGTTGAACTTCTTCGGAGGTGAGCGAGGATGAGGAAGGTCGAAGGGGAGGCGTTGGGGGTTGAGCTTCATGTTCTTTTTGTTCTTTTTCTTTCATAGCCTGTTCTAGTCCCGCGTCATACGCACGAGCTCCAGGAAGATTACTGGCGGCTAATTTTTGACATACAATTTTGCACTTTTGTAGTTTTTCCATTTTGCTTGAATTGGGTTCATTTCCACCTTGAATAGCTGAAACGCTGTTTTTCAAATCAATGAATATTCTATTGTCGTTAATCACTCTACATTTTGTAATAGAATAATAAAGACGTCTAAAAAAAACAGCAACGCAACTGCCTGCATATGACAATTTTGGCCATTTTTCTTTAGGGTTAAGAACGGGAAAAATTAATTTTTCGCACTGAGCCGATGTAAAGTTGCCGATTCTTATATTATTAGAGATGTTATTGTTCATAAATTGATCTAGTTAAATTATTTTAATATATTACCACATAAAGTCATTATACTATAAATAATAAATTAGATCAATAATTGTATTTTAGTTTGTATTTTAGTATTGTATTGTAGTAGTT
>Ga0207104_1272_pt1 | contig 11684 bp, 4 predicted proteins | sample Alteio_BWMinHeat_79_FD_153538 | JGI IMG/M metagenome (GOLD analysis project Ga0207104, IMG submission 153538) | Enriched cells from forest soil in Barre Woods Harvard Forest LTER site, Petersham, Massachusetts, United States -... | ecosystem: Environmental > Terrestrial > Soil > Temperate forest >...
GCGGCGGCTGCGCCTTCTTTGACTACGACAACGACGGATGGATGGACATCTTCATCCTGGGCGGCAGAACCCTTGAAGGCATTCCCGAAGGCGCATCAAATCGCCTCTATCGCAACAATCGCGACGGCACGTTCAAAGACGTAACCAGGGAGGCCGGCCTGTGGGATGCCGGATGGGCCGTGGGCGTGTGCGTGGGCGACTACAACAACGACGGCTTCGAAGACCTCTTCGTCACTTACTTCGGGCAGAACAAGCTCTACCGCAACAACGGCAACGGCACATTCACTGACGTCACCAAGGAAGCGCACCTGCTGCACGATGTCACGCGCTTCGGCGCCGGCTGCACCTTCATCGACTACAACCGCGATGGCCTGCTCGACCTGTTCGTCTCCAACTACGTTGAAATCGACCTGGCCCACGCCCTCAAGCCCAGCCTCGACATTCTCAACTGCAACTACGAGGGCGTTCCGGTAGCCTGCGGACCCAAGGGCCTTAAGCCTCCGCCGCAGTTCCTCTATCGCAACAACGGCGATGGCACCTTTACCGACGTCTCCAAGGAATCCGGCATCGCTTCATTTCGCGGCTCGTACGGGCTCACAGCCGTGGCCTTCGACGCCGACGAAGACGGCTGGCCCGATATTTACGTCGCATGCGACACAACTTCCAGCTTGCTGCTGTTAAACAATCACGACGGCACCTTCCGCGAGGAAGGCCTGCTGCGCGGCGTCGCAATCAGCCCTGAAGGCATGGAAATGGCAGGCATGGGCATCGGCATAGGCGACTACGATCTCGACGGCCACCTCGACATCATCAAGACCCACTTCCAGCTCCAGCCCACCGGCCTCTATCACGGCCTGGGCAAAGGCGAGTTTGAAGACAACGCCCACCAGGCCGGCATCTCCGGCGAGCGCACCTACGTAAGCTGGGGCACCGGCATCGTCGATCTCGACAACGACGGCCACCCCGACATCTTCTGGGTCACCGGCAACGTCTACGCCGAGGTGGAAAAGATCAATCCGAGATTCCCGTACAAGGGTCCGCGAGTCCTGTATCGCAACCGCGGTAATGGGACCTTCGAGCGAATTCTCGACGGCGCCGGAGCGGACCTGAATACCCGCCACGTCAGCCGCGGATGCGCCTTCGGCGACTTCGATAACGACGGCGACCTGGATATCGTGATCATGAACCAGCACGAGCCCCCAACGCTGCTCCGCAATGACTGCCCGCCGGAGAATCACTGGATCAAGATCCGCCTGGAAGGAACCAAGAGCAACCGCAGCGCCATTGGAGCCCGCGTGCTTGTCCGATACGGGAGCAAGGTCCAGGCCCAGTCCGTCCTAAGCCAGGCCAGCTACATGTCCTCCAACGACCCGCGCCTGCACTTCGGGCTGGGCGCTGAAAGATCGGCTGACATCGAGGTAATTTGGCCTTCCGGAGCAGTGGAGAAATTCCCCTCCCAGGCCGCCAACCGGCTGGTAACCATCCTGGAAGGGAAAGGGATCGTGCCCGGGCGTCCATTCGTGAAACCCTGACCGACTCCCCGCGGTGGCGATCCTCGTTCCTTGCTCTGGATCAAGTGCGCTCAAGTTCCTGCCAATTCAAGGGTTCCTCACAGGACAAAAATGGTCTGCTTTTGCTGCTCCCCCCGCCAAAGTGTGTTCACCTTTGCTCACCACTCTCCAGCCTCCTTTGGGACCGTGACGCGCGGCACTTACAAACACCAAGCGAAACCGTTTTAGTAGCAGTACGTGGGGAAAAAACCCCTTGCCGGTTGTATCTCGTTTGTGATATCGATACCGAGGTTCACAAAAATAGCTTTTGGACGCGTTGAATTTCAGATTCCTGGGATTCTCCTCAGATTTCCAAGAGCTACACCATGACGCTTCAACCAGATGTAACTGTTTCAGGAGGCTTTCAAGATGTATTCCACCCACACAGAAGGGTCTAAACGATCCTCTTTGTCAAACTGGTTACGCCTGCTGCCGTGGTTGCTCATACCAATCATGGCGCTGTCGTTCACCATTGCCAGTGCGCAACAATTGACTGCGACGCTGAGCGGTATCGCGACCGATCAAACCGATGCCCGGATTCCCGGAGCAACCGTTGTGGTCAAGAGCGAAACCACCGGCGACGTGCGTAACACCAAGGCCGATAGCTCGGGGTTCTTCTCCGTCACGGCTTTGATTCCCGGCACCTACACGGTGAACATCTCTGCCAAGGGCTTCGCCCCCTGGGAGGAAACCGGTATCCTGCTGAACCAGGGCGATAGCCGCACCATTCCAAACATCCACATGAAGATTGGAACCGAATCGACTGCGGTTACCGTCATCTCTGGATCCGATGCGGAAATCCCCGTCGATACGGCGGAAATCAGCGCCACGCTCAATAACGAGCTGGTTGACTCCGCAACCCTGACGGGTCGCAACGCCGCTGAGTTGATCAAGATGATGCCCGGCATCACCTTCAACAACGGTGGCAACGCCGGCTCGGCTTACAACAGCCAGGTCACCGGCACCAACAACGGACCCGCCGGAAGCTTCTCGTCCAACGGTTCGCAGCCTTACGGCTCCACGGCCGTCATCCTGGACGGCGCCAACCTCGTCGATCCGGGCAACGCCGGAACGCAGGTCGCCAACATCAACCAGGACATGACGGACAGCGTCAAGTACTTGTCCGCCTCCTACGGCGCTGAATACGCGAAGGGCCCGGCGGTTCTGCAGGCCTTCTCCAAGAGCGGCGGCCAGAAGTTCCACGGCGAAGCATACATTTATGCCCGCAATACGGCCATTGGTTATGCCAACGACTGGTTTGCCAAGGCAAACAAGAACAAGATCACGCCGCAGAGCTTCTACTACATCGGTGGCAATATCGGTGGTCCCGTCTCCTTCCTGGGCTTCAATAAGAACAAGGACAAGCTGTTCTTCTGGGGCGGCTACGAAAAGATGATCCAGCATCCCTACAGCAACCCGGTGGAAATGAACGTTCCCACTGCGGCCCAGCTGGCGGGTGACTACGCAGTCGACGGAAGCCCGGACTCGAGCGGTCAGAGCTTCCCGGCGGTTCCTCAAAACGTGCTCAACACCTACGGCGGTACCTACCACCTTCCTTGCGATACGGACGATGGATGGCAAGGTTGCGGAAAAGGGAATTCACCGTGGGGCAACTACGACGCGCACGCCAACGGCACCCCGGAACCCAACAACACGGTGCCGAACCTGGCCAACTATTTTGATCCGGCCGGCAAAATCATCACCGCCCTCAACCCCAAGGCCAACCAGACGCCAAACGCGACCAACGGTTGGAACAACTTTGCCTATGCGCCTAGCCTGCCTGTCAATCGCTGGGAAGCCACCGGCAAGGTGACTTACGCCTTCAACGACAACAATAAGGTTTGGGGTTCCTACGCATATCAGACCGAGACCGACGATCATCCGCTGTCGATCTGGTGGGCGCCGACTTGGACGATTCCCTATCCTGCCAATCCAATCGGCAAGGAAACGGCCAACGTCTACCTGATCAACTTTACCCACGTGTTCAGCGCTACCTCGACCAACGAATTCGTCTTCTCTTATGCGAAGTTCGTTAACAACAACAGCCTGAGCAACCCCAACGCGGTCAGCCGCGCCAAGCTCGGCTTCCCGGCCGGGAGCCTCTTCGGTGCTTCCAAGACCGACCAGATTCCAAACTTCACGGGCGGCTGGAGCTCCGGCCTCACTGAAATCAACGAGTTTGATTTCAACAGCGGCATCTATGGCAAGGGCACCTTCGGAAAGACGTCAAAGGCTCCGGCCATCAGCGACACCTTTACGAAGATCGTATCCACTCACTCCATCAAGGCCGGCTTCTACTGGGATACACAGGAGAACCTGCAGGCCAATGGCAGCGACATCAACGGTAACTTCGACGTGGAAAACTGGGGCTCCACTTCCACTTACAACATGACCCTCGACCGCCTCATGGCGCGCAACCAAAACTACGACCAGTTCAACACGGACGTGGTTCCGGACTTCAAGTGGCACCAGTGGTCCATTTGGGGACAGGATGCCTGGAAGGTCACGCGCAAGCTGACTCTGAACCTTGGCCTCCGCGCCGATCACATGGGACAGTGGTACGACACGCTCGGTGGAACGCAGGTTTGGGTTGCCTCCGCTTATGACAACGGCTCGAGCCCAGCCCCGAACACAGGCCTGAAGTGGCACCAGAACGACTCCAGCATTCCGCTTTCGGGATGGAAGAGCCAGTTGTTCCTCTACAACCCCCGCTTGGGCGCCGCCTATGACGTCTTCGGCACCGGCCGCACAGTGGTTCGCGCTGGCTTTGGCACCTACCGTTACCAGGTCTCGTCCAACGACGCTGGCGGCGCAATGAACGGCCCACTGGGTTCCTTCGACTTCAACACAGGGTCGGCGGGCGTGAACGGCTTCTACGGCTATGGCATAAACGGCGGCGCACTTTGCACCGGCTTGGTTGCGGGCGCGCCCGGTACATGCTCTGGCACTCCTCAGCAGCTCACGCTACCCACCGGGCTCAACCAGAATCATGGCAACGGGCTCAAGGCTGACGTGTTGGGCGACAACAAGGTGCCCTACGCTGATACCTACAGCTTCGGCGTTGCGCAGGCCCTGCCTTCGCATACCGTCGCCGAGTTCTCTTACGTCGGCAGCTTGAGCCGCAATCAGCTCGAAAACGGCTCGAACGGCCATATTCAGGATGCCAACGCCATTCTTGATGGCACGTTCTTCGGTACGGACCCGCTCACCGGCCTGTACGAGAATCTCGCGCCCATCACCCCGCCTGCCGTCTCCTCCGCCGGCGACTCGTGGAATGGTGCCAGTTCGAACGACTACTACAAACTGAAGAACTACGGCCACATCTGGTTGCAGACCCACGGCGGCTACGCCAACTACAACTCGCTGCAGGTTTCTGCCCAGAAACAGTCCGGCAACCTTTACATGTTCACCAACTTCACCTTCGGCAAGGTGCTCGGAACCCGCGACGGTTCCACCTCCAACGGAAACGGCAACGGCCCCGTGGTCAACCCGTTCAACCTCGACGCCAACTACGGCCCGCTGGAGTATGACCACACCAAGGTGTTCAACTTCTCCGCCAGCTACAAACTGCCCAAGCCCATTCACAACAACATCATCCTGGGCGAAATCGTCAACGGCTGGCAGCTCAGCAACTACACCACGTACGAAGACGGCGCTCCTTACCAGACCACGTCTCCGAACATGAACATGAATTACGAGCAAACCACCGTTGGTGGCAAGACCACCAACACGCCGATCACCATGCCGATGCCCGCCAACACCTACGGTATCGACAACAACAGCAAGCAGCCGGTATTGGTCGGAAACCAGACTTACGCGATCAACACCAACACGTGGTTTGGCTCCAACCAGTACGAGAACGGCCTGATGCCTGTGCTCACCTGCGACCCGCGCAAGGGCCTCAAGTCCGGGCAGTACTTTAACCCGAACTGCTTCGCTGCTCCGATGCCGCCGACGGCAACAACCATCGGCCAACGGGGTCAGACAATCTGGCCTTACATCCGCACACCGCACTACTTCGGTAGCGACCTGGCCATCTTCAAGGCCTTCCGCGTGACCGATGCGCAGCGTGTCGAGGTGCGTATCTCGGCTACCAACTGGCTCAATCACCCGAACGCTCAGTTCGGACTGGCCGGCAACGCCGACAACCAACTCCTGTTCAACGGCCTCAGCACATCGAGCGCCCTGACCACGAACACGAATGCATCCACCACCGGTACCCCGCAGAACAAGTTGGGATATCGCTGGATGCAGTTCGCAGCCAAGTACTACTTCTAGTCCATCGGAAGAATGCAACGAGGGGGTGGCTCCGGCCACCCCCTCTTCTTTTTGCCTCGCCGCACAAGCCTCATTCACTCCGCAAAGGCCGCAGCTGCGAAACCTACTTCGCCGCGCCCGGCTTCTGTGGAACAGCCTCCAGACGCTGCACAATCTCGCGTTCGCGCTTTCCGTCCTCCGGACGATGCATTCTGTAATACAGTGCCGCCAGTTCCACATGCGGATCGAGCCACTCCGGATCGGTCTTCACAAGCTCCTCCAGCGCCGCCAGAGCCGCCGGCTGATTGCCCGTCATCGCATTCAACTTGGCAAGTTCCAGCCGCGCCAGCGGCGCTCGTGGCTGCAGTTCGATCGCAAGCTCAAGCAGCGGACGCGCGCTGTCAAAATCCCTCTCGTCAAATCGCAGGATGCCGAGGTAAAGATTCGCCGTGAAGTCCCTCGGATCCGCGCGCAGCGCCGCCTGAAAATCCGGTACCGCCAGATCGAGTTTTCCAATCGCATAGTGAGCCTGGCCGGCCAGCGTGTGCGCTCCAGGCAGCGCTGGATCGCAAACCAGCGCCTGCTCCGCATCGCTGCTTGCCTCGTGAAACTCTCTGCGTCCGAACCGCGCCGTCGCCGCGACGAACCACGCATCGGCCGAGTGTCGCGCCGTTGCCACCTTCTCCATCTTCGGCGCTCCGTCCGCTCCCCGTCCCGCCTGGATCAGCGCGTACCCCAACACATATTCCAGATCGAGATCAGCCTCATGCCCTGCTTCAAGCGGCGTCAGCAGGTCCGCCGCGTCCGCAGCCCGATTCATTCTGATGTAGGTGTACCCAAGCAGAACCGCGGCATTCAAATCCTCCGGGTGCCCCAGGTGCACAGCCTCAAACTGCGATCGTGCGCGCCCCAGGTCGCCTTTGCGGTAATACGCCAGGCCCAGGGTCGTTCCCAACGCCGCGTTTCCAGGAGCCGCCGCCAGCGCACGCGTGTCCTCATCGATGGCGTCATCGAACTGCCCCGCGGCAACCAGCGCGGCCCCCAGCCCCACATGCGCCTCCACCAAATCCGGACGCAGCGCCAGCGCCTTGCGAAAGTCTTCAATCGCCGTCTTCCATTCGCCGCGTAGTTGCGCCGCCGTCCCGTTTTGCACCAGCTTCTCTGCGTCTTGCGAAGGCTCCTTCGCCGGAGCCTGTCCGCCGGCCCCGCTTGAAACCTGCACAAACATCACCGAACCCAACGACAACGTGGTCAACAGGCGCATTGCCCTCAGGATAGAACACCTCCATTCCAGCCGCGCGACAGAGTACAATCCGTACAAGGGGGTGGCTGACCGCCATCCCCTCTTTTTATGCCGCGCAAGCCCTTCCTTTTGGCCTTAAACCTCTTTGCTCTGCTGTCCATTTTCCTCGCGCTCCCCGCGCCCATGGCCGGCCAGCAACAGTCCGCAACCTTGCAATCAATACCTGCCTCACCCATCTTCTTCGAACTCCACGCTCTTCCCTTCCAGCTCGACAGCAGCCAGTCTCCCGCCAAAAATGTCCCCGAGAGCATGGCAGGCGGCGTAGCCGTATTCGACTACAACGGCGACGGCCGCCCCGACATCTTCTTCACCAACGGCGCCGACATCGCCACGCTGAAAAAATCCGCCCCCAAATACTCCAACCGTCTCTTCCGCAACGATGGAAACGGCAAATTCACTGACGTGACAACTGCAGCTGGCCTGGCCGGCTCCGGATACGACGTCGGCGTAGCCATCGGCGACTTCGACAACGACGGCCACCCTGACATCTTCGTCGCCGGCGTGCACGGCAACACCCTCTACCGCAACAACGGCAACGGCACATTCTCTGACGTCACAAAAAAAGCCGGCCTCGACGCATCCATCGACCCCGAATTCGGCCCGCTATGGGCCGTCGCCGCCGCCTGGGTCGACGTCAACAACGACGGCCTCCTCGACCTCTTCGTCGTCAATTACCTCCAGTGGACCTACTCCGACCAGCCCAAGTGCCTCGTTGAAAAGATCGCCGAGTACTGCCACCCCCGCTACTACAAAGGTCTCCCGAACCAGCTCTTTCTCAACCAGGGCGACGGCACCTTCAAAGACGTCTCAAAGGAATGGGGCATCCGAGACCACATCGGCAAAGGCATGGGCGTTGCCGTGGCCGACTACGACCTCGACGGCAAGCCCGACCTCTTCGTAACCAACGACGCCGAGTACAACTTCCTCTTCCACAATCTCGGCGATAAATTTGAAGAGGTCGGCTTCCAAACCAACGTAGCCCTCGCTGAAGACGCCGCCTTCATCTCCGGCATGGGTGCCGACTTCCGCGACATCAACAACGACGGCTTTCCTGACATCGGCTACGTCGCGCTCAAAAGCCAGACCTTCCCCATCTACCTCAACACCGGCAAGGGCGACTTTGCTGAAGCCACCGCACCCAGCGGCATGCGCACGCTCTCCATGGGCATGGCCGGCTTCGGCGCCGCCTTTTACGACTTCGACAACGATGGCTGGAAGGATTTCTTCGTCACCCGCGGCCACGTCACCTCGGTCTACCCGCCGGGCAGCAAATTCGCTGAGCCCAACAGCGTCTTCCGCAACCTGGGCGCCAGCGGAAAATGGGCCGCTTACACAGCTGAAGCCGGATTTACTGACGCGACCGCTGCACGCCATCGCGGCTGCGCCATGGGCGACTTCGACGGCGACGGCCGCATCGACATCGTAGCCACCAGCCTCGACCGTCCGGCTGAACTTTGGATGAATCGCAGCCCCGGCACCGCCCATTGGCTCGACATCGCGCTCACTGGCGTCAAATCCAATCGCGACGGCATCGGCGCCCGCATCAAGCTGGTCACCCCGGCCGGCACGCAATACAATCACCAGACCTCGAGCGTCTGCTACGCGTCCTCCAGCCTCGGCCCCGTGCACTTCGGCCTCGGCCAGGAAACTAAAGTTCTCAAGGTGGAAATAACCTGGCCCAGCGGCGTTATTCAATCGCTTGAAAACGTCAGCGCCGACCACACCATCAAAGTCACTGAAACAACGCCCGCCCAACACTAGAGCATTTTTGCTTTGCCTGTAGACCTCCGTGCCCCATCCATTCCGTTTTTTCTGCGGAATGGGTGGGATACCCAAAAATCCAGGTCTACACGATTTCCGAAAATGCACTAGTCTCTACTCTCAGCCAGCGCGTCTACTTAGGCGGCCCCTGCTTCTGCTGCTTCGCCTCGATCTGCTGCACAATATCGCGCTCACGCTGGCCGTCGTCAGGCCGGTGCAGCTTGTAGTAAATCGCCGCCAACTCAATATGAGGATCCAGCCAGTTCGGATCCGCCTTCTCCAGCCCCTCCAGCGTCATCGCGGCTTCAGCCAGCTTGCCCGTCATGCTGTTCAGCTTCGCCATTTGCAGCTGCGCCTGCGGCATGTTCGGCTCCAGCTGAATCGCCAACTCCAGCATCGGCCGCGCGCTCTCCATATCACGCTGCTTCAGCCGCATCGTTCCCAGGTACAAATTCGCCGTAAAGTCGCGCGGATCCTGCTTGAGCGCCGCTTCAAACGCGGGCAGCGCCGCATCGGTGTCCCCCAGCGCATCGCGCGCCTGTCCCACCATCGTCTGCAACCCCGGAAAGTCAGGGCTTATCTTCACCGCCTCTTCCAGGTCCTTGCGCGCCTCGTGAAACTCCCTCCGATGCAGCCGCGCCGACCCCGCAATCACCCACGCATCAATTGAATTTGTAGCCTGCGCTGACTTCTCCATGCGCGGCAACCCTTCCTCTGCCTTCCCTGACTCGATCAGCGCGTATGCAAGCACATATTCAAAATCAGAATTTGACTCGTGTCCGCGCTCCAACGGCCCCAACTGCGCGGCCGCCTCTTGGGCTTTGCCCGCCTTCACATTCGCGTAGCCCAACAGCATGGCCACATTCACATCGCCCGGCCGTGCCGCATGCACCTCGGCAAACTCCGTCCGCGCGTGGCTCCAATCGCCCTTCTTGTAGTAGGCCAGCGCCAGGTTCATGCGCACCGCTGTCTTGTCCGGCGCGTTCACCATGGCCAGCGTATCTTCCCGGATCGCCCCGTCGAAGTCGCCCACTGCGGCCAGCGCCGCCCCCAGGTTCGCCCGTGCCTCCGCCATTCCCGGCACAATTTCCAGCGCCTTGCGATAGTCCTCAATCGCTCCCCGCATGTCCCCCTGCTGCTGCGCGGCGATCCCGTTGCGCAGCAATTCATCCGCAGCGGCAGAGGGCGGCGGAGCGGGCGCCTGCGCTCCGGCCACCGCGCCCACTACGGTCGCCACGCATGCCGCTGCCGAAGACCACAGCGCGAGAGCCAGCCAAAAGCGGGAATCCATGCCTACAAGAATAGACCACCCGCAATTGCCCTCGGTAGCCTCATCCCGTCCCCGTTCGGAGCGTGGATTCGCGACAAAGATTTTCCTATCTTCAAGTTCACTTCAAGTCCTACAATTGTTGCCGTTCCCCCGCCTTGGCCTCCCATGAATCGAAGTATTTATATCTCTACTTTTCTCGTTGCACTCACACTGTTTTGTACCGCCGCTCTGGCTCCTGCCATCGGGCAGCAAAAACCAGCCGCACCACAACCATCCGCAACGGCTCCGCGATCCGCATCGGAACCGCAGTCGGCTTCCCCCATCCGCTTTGAATGGAAAACACTCCCTTTTCGCCTCGAAAGCAATGAAAGCCAATCCCGAAACGCGCCAGAAACCATGGCCGGCGGCATCGCTGTATTCGACTACAACGGCGACGGCCTGCCTGACATCTTCTTCGCCAACGGAGCCGACCTCGCCACCGTGCAGAAGTCGTCGACAAAATTCTCCAACCGCCTCTTTCGCAACAACGGCGACGGTACCTTCACTGACGTCACCGCTGAAGCCGGCCTCGCCGGCACCGGCTTCGACGTTGGCGTTGCGGTAGGCGACTATGACAACGACGGCCATCCCGACCTGTTCGTTGCGGGAGTGCATGGCAACAATCTCTACCGCAACAACGGCGACGGCACCTTCACTGACGTGACAAAGAAGGCCGGCCTCGACAAGTGGAACGACCCCGAGTACGGCCCGCTCTGGGCGGTCGCCGCTGCCTGGGTCGACGTCAACAACGACGGCCTCCTCGACCTCTTCGTCGTCAACTACCTGCAGTGGACTTACGACACCAAGCCGCTCTGTCTCGTCGACAACAACGTCCCCGAATACTGCCACCCGCGTTTCTACAAGGGCGTCCCCAACCAGCTCTTCCTCAACCAGGGCGACGGAACATTCAAAGACGTCTCAAGGGAATGGGGCATCCGCGACCACGTCGGCAAGGGCATGGGCGTGGGCGTTGCCGACTTTGATCTCGACGGACGGCAAGACCTCTTCGTGACCAATGATTCGGAATACGACTTCCTCTTCCACAATCTCGGCAACAAGTTTGAAGAAGTCTCCTTCCAAACCAACACGGCGCTGCCAGAGGGAGGCTCTTACATCTCCGGCATGGGCCTCGACTTCCGCGACTTCAACGACGACGGCTACCCCGACATCATCTACGTGGCCCTCAACAGGCAGACTTTCCCCGTCCTCCAGAACACCGGCAATGGCGACTTTAAGGAAGTCACCGAAGCCAGCGGCATGGGCAAGCGCAGCATGAGCATGGCTGGCTTCGGCGACGGCCTCTACGACTTCGACAACGACGGCAAGAAGGACCTCTTTGTCTCCCGCGGCCATGTCTCCGCGGTCCATCCCCCCGGCGCAGACGTCCGCCAACCCAACACCGTCTTCCGCAACCTGAAAGGCGGCAAGTGGCAGCCTCTCACTGAAGAGGCAGGCTTCGTGCCCGAGTCAGCCGCCCGACACCGTGGCTGCGGATTCGGCGACT
>Ga0207104_1273_pt1 | contig 11658 bp, 7 predicted proteins | sample Alteio_BWMinHeat_79_FD_153538 | JGI IMG/M metagenome (GOLD analysis project Ga0207104, IMG submission 153538) | Enriched cells from forest soil in Barre Woods Harvard Forest LTER site, Petersham, Massachusetts, United States -... | ecosystem: Environmental > Terrestrial > Soil > Temperate forest >...
TCAGCCCAGGTCAGGCCTGACACTATGACACTTTTGAAAGCGCCGACGGCGCTTTCAAAAGTGTCATAGTGTCAGGCCTGACCCCAATTGCAGCGTCAATAGCGTCAAGGACAAAACTATGAGCATGGAAAAATATGACCTGGTTGTAATCGGAGCCGGCCCGGGCGGCTATGTCGCAGCGCTGCGCGCGGCCCAGCTTGGACTGAAAACCGCGTGCGTTGAAAAACATGCGCGCCTGGGCGGAACGTGCTTAAATGTCGGCTGCATTCCGTCCAAAGCTCTGCTCCAATCGACCGAACACTACGCTTGGCTGCTCCATCATAGTTCAGAACACGGCATCGCCGTCAAGGACGCATCGATCGACTTCTCTAAGCTCATGTTGCGCAAAGACGAGGTCGTGCTTGGCCTCACTCAAGGCATAGCGGGATTATTTAAAAAACATGGCGTGGCGCATCTTACAGGCTCCGCTCGCTTTACCTCCGCTCATACAATCGAATTGTCCAATGGGAATGTCGTAGAAGCGGCAAACTTCATTCTGGCCACCGGCTCCGAGCCCATTCCTCTTCCTTTCCTGTCTTTTGATGAAAAATTAGTGGTTTCCTCGACTGGGGCCCTCAGCCTGCCCGCCATTCCCAAACAGATGGTCGTCGTGGGCGGCGGCGCGATCGGAGTTGAACTGGCTTCGGTTTACAATAGGCTTGGATCAAAAGTCACGATTATCGAAATGTTGGATCGGATCTGCCCAACAATGGATGAAGCGATCAGCAAAGCCCTTCTTCAAGCTCTGAAAAAACAAGAGTTGACCTTTTATCTGGGTGCAAAAGTCGTGAAGGCTGATCCTGAAAAAAACGGGATTGTCTTAACGATCGAACAAGGAGGAAAATCCCTTTCCTTATCCGCAGATGTCGCGCTTGTCGCCATCGGCCGCCGGCCTTATACTCAAGGGCTAGGGCTGCAGGAGGTCGGAATCGCGCTTGAAAAAGGATTCGTCCGCATTGACAGCGACTTCCGCACTTCGACGCCGCATATTTATGCGATCGGAGACATTGTAGAGGGACCGATGTTGGCCCACCGCGCTTCGGAAGAGGGGTATGCCGCAGCGGAGATCATCGCAGGCCGGCGTCCGCATCTCAACTATATGGCTATTCCAAATGTTGTTTACACCCATCCCGAGGCGGCGACGGTCGGTCTGACTGAAAGCGAAGCGCGTGGAATGGGTCTGCAACAAATAGTCGTCGGCGCATCGATGTTCCGCGCCAATCCCCGCGCACGCTGCGCCGGAGACGCGGAGGGAATGGTCAAGGTGATCGGCGCCGGGCCGCATGGCGTCCTAGTTGGAATGCATATCGTCGGACCTCAAGCTTCCGAACTGATCAATACGGGCGTGACGGCCATTGAGAAACGCGCCACAGTGCGAGAATTGGCGGTCTCTCCAACAGCGCACCCCACCTTTGCAGAAGCCATAAAAGAAGCCTGCCTAGACTGCTTGAAGATTGAAGAGAGTTGAATTTTTCACTCAACCCTCTTCAATTCTCTTTAATCTTATCTTTAATCTTAATAGTTATGGGAGGTCCCGCAACCGCATGCAGAGCGTACATTGGGATTGGTGACCTTAAAGCCAGAACCGCGCAATCCATCGACAAAGTCGATCACGGAACCTAACAAACGAGGAACCATCTTCTCATTCACATGGATCTGAATGCCGCTTGATTCAAAAATCTTGTCGTCAGCCATCGCTTTTTCCGAGTAGTCCAGCACATACTCAAAGCCATTGCAGCCTGCCATCATTTCTGCAAAACGCATGCTCCAGCCTTGTTTGCCTTCTTCTTCCAACACTTCCAAGAACTTGGACGCCGCACGAGGGGTCATGGTGATGGTGGATGGGTCATTTTCCTCAGCCAGCAGGGCGTTGAGCCGCTCTACAAGTTTATCGATCGCTTCATTGGCCATTCCATGGCTCATCATGCCCGCTTCCAGCGTCTCCCATGTCGCCGCGTGGCAGCCGACGCAATGCAAACCTGCATTGGTGATCTCCTGCTTCAAACGCTGCGCTTTATAGGGGAACATGCTGATGATCTCGTCAATGGTCATATGACGATGAATTTTTTGCAGCTGTTTTTCAGATGTTTTTTCAGACATATGTTTATTTCCTTAAGTTGAGAAAGTCGTTTAAATCATTTAAAAAGTAATTCTTACTTGTCCCTTTTTGATGCGGCATTGGCAGGCAAGCCGTTCGTCGCAGGCGCCTTCTCCCAAAAAGTCTTGCTCTTCTTGCGTGGGCGGCGAGAGGTTTTCTTTGCCTTCCTTGATCTCAATCACGCAGGTGCCGCACACCCCTTCCGTGCATGCAAAGGGCACGCCGGATTGCTCACATGCTTCCGCTATCGGCGAATCGTCCGGCAATTCCACTTCTTCGCCATTATTATGTGTAAATATTAATTTAGCCATCGTTTCCTCCCCATTGGGTGCAATTAAAAGTGAGGGGCTAAGGAAGGCAGCCAGGGCGTCCCGCCCTGGTCGCGTGTATTATCTTCAATGTTTTTTGCCTACAAAGCAGGGCGGGACGCCCTGGCTGCCTTCCTTAGCCCCTCACTTTTAATTGCACCCCTCCCCATTACGGGTCTTTTTGTTGATAATTTTATTCACAGTATGCTTGATGAAAATAATAAATGCAACCAAAATCATTAGATTTTTTTCTAATAAAGTAACTATTAGTATAAAATAAATAAATTAATTAATTGCTAAATATGTGTATTAGCTAATATAATAGTACTATGAGAGTTGTTAAACACATGCATATGTTGAGGTTTGCTTATGTCAATGTCTAATCCGTTGTCTGATGTAGAGCTTAGTGATATGAGCCGTAGATCATCTGTATCGCAAGGAGGCGGCGTCGAGCCATCATCGGGAGAACAGCCTTTATTGACGAGGGAGTTAACACGATCAGAGAGCAGCGCTAATGAGCTTGGCCTCGCCCGTATAATAGGGGGCAATCTTGCTACAAGCGATTCGAGCCCCGCTTCTTTCAATAATTCTTCAAGGGGAGGTCAGGGTACAGGACTCGAGATTCATGGGCTTACAGAAGCAGAAGAAGTACAAGAAAGAGAAGAAGAAGACAAATATCGCGGCAACCCTCCTGCTAATGCATCAGATTATGTACGGGAGGAGACAGATGGAATATTGGAGACAGGTGCGCCGCAGAAAAAATATGAAATTGATCAAGGACCTAAAGATCTAGAAGATCTAAAAGGGGAAGCGGCGCTTGGGCTGGAAGCAGGGGATCAGCCTATCCCCCGTGACCATAAAGTTGTACCTCTGACAGGTGAAGTGAGTAAACTCGTAGACGACGCCGCTAATGAAGTTGCAAAGCCTTTAACAGATGGAAAATCACAAGACCATGTGAACACAATTAGAGATAAGATATATGCTAAATACGAAGCAATGGAAAAAAAGTCCGGGTTAGCGCCACGTTGGTTTGCAGTTCTTTTTGTGGCGGCTATAATCATGGTCGTTGCAATCTTGCTGCTCGGCAACGTCTTCTCATTAGCGATTTTTGGAGCGGTAGGAGCATTCGCCATCATGGGCAATGTCGGGCTGCTCACGACGGGCATACTTCTGACGTATGTGGCAGTCAGAAAGCTGGGCGTTATTCACGGCGCATATGCTCGATTTAAAGAAGATAAGAACACATATGAAAGAATGCAACTCGCTTGCGAGAATGGAGAATTCAAAGGCTCTTATTTGACGTGGGTTAAATCAATCCGAGAGGGATATACGAAAGTCAAAGAGTTCCATGTACGTAGAGACTTTAATGAGATCACATATGATCTGCAACTATTTAAAAAGTGGGAAAAGGAAAGTAAACTATTTGAAAAGCTGAAAAAGAAACTCATAGATAAGGAGAAATATTCGCCAGAGAAAGCGGAAGAGGAAGCCCGTATCGAAGAAAAGGATCAGCAAGCAAAATTAACTCTCGAGAAGCAAGAATTCCTCTTCAAATACTACGGTTTGTTGCCAACGCAGGATACACGTGATAACGCTAGAATTGAAAAAGCGTTGAAGCCTGATTCCAATTACCGCACATGGCTAAAAACTCTTAGCGATGATCCTGCATTTACGGATATTCTCAAAGACAAAGAAAACGCTGATCTTTTGGAAAAAGACCTAAAATTCTATCGCATGTGGGAGAAACACACCCTTACAGAAAAGGCTTCAGATCCTAATTTGAATCTTTTGCAGAATGTTTTGAAAAAGAGAGAATGCGACCGTAAGTTGAATGTTTGGAAAGGGAAAAAATTCAACGAAGCTCACAGTAAAAAAACTCTCGAGCAGTTGAAAGCAGAAATCCCTGGAGATCTGGCTGAGATTCAAGAATATCTTAGTGAACAATGCAAGGAAATAGCAAAAGATAAAAAAGAAGCATTAGACAGAGATGTTGAGGAAATGAATGACGAATTATATGAGAAAGTTGTTGAAACTGATATATCTGGAGTGAAACCTTTAGTAAATGAGGCGCTAGGGAATAAGACAGCATTGAGAAAGAAAAAAACAACTAGCAATTCAGATTACATGAAATGGGCGAAAAGTAAAATTCTTGATCAGGTAAGGCTGGACCCTGCAGTGGGCGCCACTTTGGATGACAAAGAAAAAGAGGCTTGTAAAAACGAATTGCTTAAGGATGAAAAGTTTGTTCATCAAGTCTGCAAAGATGTTGAGTTATATCGCCTTTGGAGAACGCAAGACGCCCTTCAGCTGCCTCCAAATTTCGGTCCGGTGACTTTGAAAAATACAACCTCGGCGAAAGACACACTTCAAAAAAAATTAATACATTATCGCGATGTAACAGGCGATCTTCGCAGTGTGGAAGAAATCGAAGCGGATATCAAGGAGAAGACAGCTGAATTTCCAATCGCATTACAGGCGAAATTCGATCCTGCATCCAATGCTAAACTTAAAGCATTAATAGATAAAGCGGAAGCGGAAGCGGAAGCGGACAAGGCAGCCAAGGCTGCAGCGCTTCAAGAAGAACCGCCGCCTGAAGAAGAACCCCCTCCACCGCCTCCACCTGAAGAGCCTGAAGTTTGACGCTCTTTTTGGGGTCCGGCCAGATCAGAGCTGACCTCATCAAAAATTGTAGGGACGATAGGGACTCAAGCGACCTTAGAGACATTGGGGACAGGGACAATCAGATTGTTTGTCCCTGTCTCCAATGTCCCTGGGGTCGCTTGAGTCCCTATCGTCCCTACAATTTTTGATGAGGTCATGTCTGACTACAGAACCAAAAGCTAGATGTCTTATTCATTTTTGCATCATTTTTTCTCTCATTATGTAGCCCACACTAAGGTGTAGCGAGCCCCAGCGAGCGGAACCGCAGGTGTGGGAACCAATGCATACAAGGCCTAACCAGGGACTGGTTCCTCTTTTTTATCTTTTTTGCTTTTTTCACAGAAAAATATTCAAGCCTTCGATTTAAAAAAGAGGGAAAAAAGATAAAAAAAATGAAGAACCAGTCCCTGGTTAGGTTGTGCGTTCATTTGTTCCCACACCTGCGGTTCCGCTCGCTAGGGCTCGCTTCACCTTAGTGTGGGCTACAAAATGAGAGAAAAAATGATGCAAAAATGATTAAGACGCCGAACTCTTGGTCTTATCTAACGCGAGTTTTGGATAAGAAAATCGCGTTAAATAGAGGAAAAAATACTCGACCTGCGGAATGTGTGATGTAAGTAACTAAAAGTGAATTAAAGTATATATTGTTAAATATTTAATTTAAGTATTATAATAGTATTGTAACGTTTGTTAAACATATATTGAGGTGGTTATGAGTACATCTATTCCAGAAGGATTTATTCCAGAAGATCAATCAAGTCTAAATACACCAGAAGAAACACAACATTCGTTGTCACAAGCGTCTGACTTTCCTCTATTAACGCTAGAAAATCGAGTCAATACAGCTGGCCTTGTGTTTCTAGAAATTTTCGAAAATGAAATTGAGCAAGTGAAAAAAGGGAGCTTTTGGAAAGAAGAGATAGGCGAAATGGAAATGGACAACAAACATGTGGAAGAAGATAAAATTGTACACGGTGACTCGACAGATGCGGCGCTAAATCGGCTCCACACAACACACACAGGTACGTCTATCAATGCTCCGGTGAAGAAGGTCCTAAGTGTCGCAGAGGCGGCAGTTCGGGAGTCCGGCGCCAAGCCTGACCATACTGGCCACAGTGACAGTATTAAAGCGAAAATAACTGCAAAAATGAAAGAAATGCAGGAGAAGTCCGGCTTGTCAAATCGTAGCTTTTGGGTTCTTGTTATAGCGGCCGTCGTTGCCGTAGTTGTAGCCGTGGTTGCAGCCTTGGTGTTTGGTGGCGTTGTCCCGTTGGCGTTCCTTGCAGCGGCAGGAGCTGTATATGGCGCCGTCAAAGCCGCCAGCGCTATATTGGCAATTGGAAGCGCACTTGTCGCATATGTCGCGGGTCAGAAAATGATCGCTGCCAATGAAGCATTGGCTCGAGCTAAAGACGACAAGGAAACATATGAAGCGATGAAAGCGGCATGTGCAGCGGGAAAAGGCGAAGGCTCTTATCTGGCGTGGATTGAATCAATCGAAAGCGGGTATTACAAGGAGGACTTTGCAGTTTCCCAGACGCGTAGAGATATCAAGGGAGTCAAGGAGGACCTCAAAGCTTCCCAGCCGTTGCATAAAGATATTCGTAAAGATGTTAAGGGGATCACGGAGGATCTGCAACTGTTTAGAATATGGCAAAAAGAGAATGAGCTAAATGGTCGAGTTGAGAAGTTGAAAGGGGAAATCCTGGCTGCCGACGAAAACTGCTCACCGGCGGAAGCTGAGAGGCAAGCTCGCTCAAAAATAAGTGAGGATGTAGGAAAATTAACTTTAAAGAAGCAGTATGTTCTCGGCAATTACGGTTTGCTGCCTAAGTCTACTCTTAAGCCACCTGATGCGTCCGATATTCCTGGAGTTGAAAGAAGAGCTCCTTATTCGGCCAACTTTCGTACATGGCTGGAAGGTCTTGGCAATGATCCTATGTTTGGCGATGACAAGAATTCTGCATTTAAGGATCTTCTCAAGAACAAAGAAGATGCCGCTCTTTTCGAAAATGACAAGACACTTACGGACATGCATGAGAGACATGGTAACTTGAATGCCTGGAAAAGCACAGAAACAGAACCATCTCATAGTGAGAAAACTCCAGAAGAACAAATCGCTCACGATCGGCAAATAATTAAAGATTATCTTATTAAAAAGTGTGACGCAATAAGAAGCGAGAGAAGGGACGCGTTAGAAAGGGATGTTAAAGAAATAAATACTATATTGTTTAGTAAAAGCAAGCACTCGAAACATAAAGAAATTAGAAGGTCATATATAGGATGGACAAAGGATAATATCATTGACAAGATTAAAGTGGGACCTGGAGCGAGCGAGAAGTTGAGTGATGACGCAATAAAGGCTTGCGAGAAAAAATTACGCGAGGATAAAAAATTTCGCCATGGTCTCTACAGGGATGTTGAGTTGTATCGGCTGTGGAGAATGCAAGATGTCACTAACGCGCCTCTAGGTGATAAAATTAGGGGTGAAAAGTTTCTGACTGTACCGCAAATGAATAACCGATTAAAATTGGAGAGATATCGTCTCATCGATCGACGCCCACAGGAGGAGATCGATAAAGATATCAAAACTCAGATGAAAGAACTTCCAATCAAATTACAGGATAAAGTAAATCAGAAACTTGCAGAATTAATACGTAGGGCGGAACAAAAGGCGGAAAAAGAGGCAGAAAAAAAGGCGGAAAAAGACGTGCCGCCACCGCCACCAAGCGACGAGTGAACCCTTAAACTTGTGATTCACGTAAAAGAATTGTTAAAGTTGGAGTGGTAAATAAACGACCACCCTCTTGCACCTCCCGGGGGAAAGGGACAATGGACTACCTGGACTGACTGGACGAACTGGACAAAATTGGACGGCAAAAATCCGTTGCCCGTCCAATTTTGTCCAGTTCGTCCAGTTAGTCCATTGTCCCTTTGGTCCTGATTCTTACACACAAGTACAAGAAAGGACTCTATAAACTATCCAAGGGCAATTCAACACAAAGACACAAAGAGACGGAGACACAAAGAAGTTCAGCAACCACGCTGTCTTCCTTCGTGCCTCAGCGCCTTTGTGTCTTTGTGTTGAATTGCTACTATGACTTGTGTGTAAGGATCAGCCCTTTTGCCTTTTGTCCTTTGTCTTTCTTCCTTTTTCGCGTCAATTTGTCATTAAATGTTTATTTGATTACAGTCGGGTCAACAAGGCGAAATCCATGGCCAGTTCCATTCCGACAATCGGCTACCTCAATGAGCAAGGCGAGCTGGCCCCCGGCTATCGCCCAACCATTTCCAATGAAGATCTGGTGCGCGGTTATCAAACGATGCTCCTGACGCGCCATATGGATGAACGGATGATCACCTTGCAGAGACAGGGAACGATCTCTTTTGCGATGAGTTCTTTAGGCGAAGAGGCGTGCGCGGTGGCCAGCGCAGCCGCCTTGCGGATGGAGGATTGGATGTATCCTCAATATCGCGAAGCGGGCATCATGTTTTGGCGCGGTTTTACTCCCCTGCAGTATATCCATCAGATGTTTGGCGACAAAGACGATCTTATCTTTGGACGCCAAATGCCCAACCATTTCGGCGCGCGCAGTCTTAATGTCGTCACCGTGTCGTCACCCATCGCTACAAAAATTCCGCATGCCGCAGGCTGCGCTTATGCAATGAAGATGCTGAAAGAGAAAGCGGTGACGATCTGCTATTTTGGCGAGGGAGCCACTTCCGAGGGCGATTTTCACGCCGGCGTTAATTTCGCAGCCGTGCGCAAGGCTCCGGTCATTTTCTTTTGCCGCAACAACGGCTACGCCATTTCCACTCCATGTGAACGACAGTTTGCATCGGACGGCATCGCCGTCAAAGGAATCGGCTATGGGAGCTCCGCCTTTCGCATCGACGGCAACGATTTTTTCGCTGTTTACGATACAGTGGAGCAAGCGCGTCGGACATGTTTGGAAGGCAAAGGGCCTATTTTGATTGAGGCGATGACCTATCGCATGGGAGCTCACTCCACCTCTGACGATCCCTCGCTGTATCGCAGCGATCAGGAAGTCGAGAAATGGAAAAAGAAGTGTCCAGTTCTACGTTTGAAGCGATATTTAGAGCGGCAAGGCCTTTGGGACGCCTCAAAGGAAGAGCAATGGTTAAAAACCGTTGCCGATGAAATCAGCTCCGCGATCGCCATCGCTAAGGAAACTCCGCCGCCTCCGTTGAATTATCTATTTGAACATGTTTACTTTGAGATGCCTCCTGCGTTAAAAGAACAATATAATGAACTGCAAAGGTTCGGCTCACATTTGACGCGATTTACGGAAAGGACCTAAAGGACATAAAGGACCTAAAGGAATTGGTCTGCGTTAAAGGCCTTAGGTCCTTTATGTCCTTTAGGTCCTTTACTTAAATCGCGTCAAATGTGAGCCGAACCAATGTGAGCTGAACCCTTTATGAACATTATTCAAGCTCTAAACCATACTCTGCATAGCGAGTTTGCGCGCGACCCTCATCTTGTCGCATTCGGGGAAGACGTAGGCGCATTTGGAGGAGTCTTCCGCGTCACCGCCGGATTGCAGAAGGCATTCGGAGAAGAACGCTGTTTTGACACTCCTTTATGCGAGCAAGGCATTGTCGGCTTTGCCGTCGGCATGGCGCAAAAAGGCTTGAAGCCTATTTGCGAAATTCAATTCGCCGATTACATTTTTCCGGCTTATGATCAGATCGTCAATGAAGTCGCCAAAATGCGCTATCGTTCGGGAAATCAATATAAAGCTTCGATGGTGATCCGCACTCCCTATGGAGGAGGCATCCATGGCGGACATTACCACTCGCAGTCTCCGGAAGCGCAATTTTTGCATACGCCCGGATTAGTTGTCGTGGTGGTCTCCAGCCCTTATGACGCCAAAGGACTGCTGATTTCGGCGATTCGCTCTCCGGATCCGGTGCTCTTTCTGGAACCAAAACGCATCTATCGCTCTCTTAAGCAGGAGGTTCCCCTGGAGGAATACGCCATTCCATTGGGTCAGGCGTCCGTGGAGCGCATAGGAAAAGACATTACGCTTATCGGATGGGGAGCGCAGCATCATCAGAATATGGAAGCGGCTCAAGCGCTTGCTGAAACTGAGAACATCGATGTAGAGGTTCTTAATTTGCGCACATTGAATCCATTGGACATTCACGCAATCGCCATTTCCGTGCAAAAAACGGGACGCTGCGTCATTGCGCATGAAGCTCCAAAAACGCAAGGATTCGGCGCGGAGATCGCTGCGCAGATTATGGAGAACTGTTTTTTCCACCTTGAAGCCCCCGTTGCGCGTTGCTGCGGATGGGATACTCCATTTCCCAACGCATGGGAAAAAGAATATATGACCGACGCGCATAAAGTTAAACAGGCCATTTTAGATACGCTGCAGGTATAGCATATGGGAAAGATCGTCACTGTCGCCATGCCGGACATTGGAGAAGGGGTTGTTGAAGGCGAGGTGATTCAATGGCTGAAGCAAGTCGGCGATTCTTTATCCCAGGACGAACCTGTAGTGATCGTAATGACGGATAAAGCCACTGTAGAGCTGCCTTCTCCGCATCCAGGCCGCCTCGTTAAGCAATATTTTCAAGTCGGCAAAATCGCAATTAAAGACAAACCCCTTTATGACATTGAGATCGATGCGGATGTTCCTGAAACTTCTGTGGAGACTCCAGCGCCAGTGAAATCCGTTATTAAGGAGGCGCCTGCCGTTTCTCCGAAAGCCGTTCCGATTTCCCGTTCATCGGGAACGCATGCGGCGGCGGCGCCACCAACGCGAAAATTGGCGCACGACCTTGGCGTCGACATCGATGCTGTCTTAGCCACTGGCAAAGAGGGACATGTGACAAATGAAGATGTGATTCACCGCCATGCGGGTTTGTCGAAAGAAACTGCTGCGGCCCATTTGTGGAAGCTGCCCGGAGATCGCGAGGAACCCCTTATTGGCGTGCGCAATCTAATGGCCAAGCGAATGGCTGAGTCGAAAGCGAACATTCCTCATTTTTCCTATTTTGAGCAGCTGGACGCCACGCATTTAGTGCAGCTTAGGCATCATTTTAAGGAGGAAGCTGCGAAGGAGGGCATAGCGGTCACTTACATGCCGTTCATCATCAAGGCGCTATCGATGAGCCTTAGCGTTTATCCGACGGTCAACAGTTCGTTTGACGCATCTAATCATACGGTTGTCATCCATCAACAACATAATATAGGCGTGGCGATCTCCACCCAGAATGGGTTGATCGTCCCTGTATTAAAAAATGCGCAGGAGCTTACGTTGCCTCAACTTATCAAGGCTTATGAAGACTTAAAGCGGCGCGCATTGACTAATAAGCTGCAATCGAGCGAGATGAAAGAGGCGACAATCACAGTCAGCAACTTTGGGACGCTTGGCGGAGCAGGCCTAGGAGGTTTATGGGCGACGCCAATCATCAACTACCCTGAGGCGGCTATTCTGGCTCTTTCCAGAATCCACAAGCAGCCTATCGCCAAGAGCGATAATATTGTCATTTGCGATGTTCTTAATTTGTCCTGGAGTT
>Ga0207104_1274_pt1 | contig 11653 bp, 8 predicted proteins | sample Alteio_BWMinHeat_79_FD_153538 | JGI IMG/M metagenome (GOLD analysis project Ga0207104, IMG submission 153538) | Enriched cells from forest soil in Barre Woods Harvard Forest LTER site, Petersham, Massachusetts, United States -... | ecosystem: Environmental > Terrestrial > Soil > Temperate forest >...
GAAAGGGTTGACCGCGATGACGACGCCGGCGAAGCCCGCAGTGGCAGCGAGAACCCTGCCGAGGCCGATTTTTTCAAACAGAAAGATGGCGGCAAGGAGGGTGATGACGAGGGGAGACATGAAGACGAGGATGTAAAAGAGGGGGAGCGTGACGTGGCGAAGGGCCACGATGACGCAGATGTTGTTGACGAGATCGAGCAGCGAGCGGACGGCCTGGTGGCGTGCGTGGACGGGCTTGAGGCGCTTGATTTCGCGGCGCAGCGCGGCGTAGAGGGCGATAGCCGCGCTGACGGAGAGGCCCATGAAGGCGAGGATTTCATAGGCGGGAAGGGACGAGCGGCCGACGATCTTGACGCTGGTGTCGGCGAGCACCCAGAAGGTGAAGGTGGCGAGGGCGAAGAGGACGCCGCGGAGATCCGATGCCGGGTGGGAGTTGTCGGGCATGTCGGTCATTGCGCGGCGCGGCTTGGTTCGTAACTGGATTCGCAACCGGGTTCGCAACTGGGGAGGGGATTGCGGGTTGCTATAGGGAAAGCCGCCATTGCTAAAGACTAGCAACCGGGGCCTGCGTGGTAGCCGGGTCCCGCGCGGAATTGAGATGGGTGAGGCGCAGTGGGGCAGAGCGATGGGACGGGATTGTCCGTCCCATTTGTCAACTCAAGGAGCCGGATGGGAGACTTAGGTTTGTACGATTCTCGCCGGTGATGTCATGGGGCGAGTGATTTGTTTTGAGGGTTTGTTTCTCCCCGCATCAAACTTACTAAAGGACTAATTGGAATGTTGAAGAAGATCTGCGCATTGACTGCTTCGTCTTTGCTTCTTGCCGCGTCCTTGCTCGCACAGAGTGTCCACTCCGCCACCTCTGGAGGACGGTACATCACGGTGGGAGCCGAGTATTCAAACTTCAACCCAGACTGGGGCTGTACCAGCGCCTCGGAATTCTCCTGCTGGGGAAATCATCTGAGTGGAGTGAGCGGGTTTGTTAATGTCAACCACGTGTTATGGAGATTCGGGGTTGAAGGCGAGGTAAGGTGGCTTCACTGGGGAGGGCCCGGTGCAGGCCTGGTGCAATCGAATTATTTGATTGGTCCGCGATACCCGTTGCTTCGTCATTGCACCTCCCTGTGTGCTTATGCAAAGGGCCTGGTGGGGGAAAGCTGGATGACGATCCCGGGTGGTTATGGTTCGCGGCGCTATTTCACCCTTGCGCCAGGCGGCACCGTGGAATACCGAATCCAGAAGAAGCTGATACTTCGAGGGGACTATGAATATCAATATTGGCCCCAGTTCAGCGGAATAACCGGCCTGCCCAACGATGGGCTCACCCCGAACGGATTGAGTTTCGGCATCGGCTACCGGCTCTGAAATCAGGCTTCGCCGCATTCGAGTCCGCACCGCTACTGGCAATTCTTAGCGGGAAATGGGGATGCGGAAGACGGTGACTGAGTTGGGGCGGAGTTGTGTCTGGATGGTGGAGGAGCTGACATCCAAGGTGGAGGATTCGGGGGCAACGGCGGTGGGGTGGTCGAGGCTGTTTTCGGCGGCGAGGTCAGAGGCGGCTAGCGTGGTGACCTTGGCGGGACCGGACGGAGTGATGCCGTTGAGCTGGATTTGGGTGGCGCGGGCGTCGGAGGAGACGTTGACGGCGGTGAGGATGAGCTCGTGGGTGCGTTCGTCGATTGAGGCCACGGTGTAGAGGCCGGCTTCGGCGTGGGGCGTGCTGGGGACGATGCGGGTGCCGATGTTGGTGGCGAAGATTTTCTGGACGTAGTAGTCGGTGGTGCCGTAGGAGCGGAGGTTGTCGAACCAGATGGCGTCGGGCGTCCACTGCCAGGCGTCGATGTGGGCGAAGAGAGGGGCGTAGGAGGCCATTTCCACGACGTCGGCGTTGCGCTCCAAGCCGGTCATGAAGGCGGCTTCAGAGAGGGCAGTCTGCCAGTTGTTGCGGTTCTTGGGATTTACGGGAGCGCCGGTGGATTGGGCGGCGTACTCGCCGGCGAAGATTTTGGGGCCGCTGCGATCGTATTTATCGTAACGATTGCTGTTATCGAGGAACCACTGCGGGCTCATGTAGTAGTGCTCGTCGACGATGTCGGGGTGGAGCTGACGCCAGTTGGCCCACATCTCGTCGAATTGCTGGCCGCTGGGTGATGGGCCGGCGGGGACGATGAGCTTGATTTCGGGGTGGGCGGCTTTGATGGCCTCGTTGAAGAGCTTGTAGCGGTCGATGTAGCGGGGGCCCCATTGCTCGTTACCGACGCCGATCATTTTCAAATTGAAGGGCGCGGGATGACCCATCTCGGCGCGAACCTTGCCCCAGGGTGTGTCGATGGCGCCGTTGGCGAATTCGATGAGGTCGAGCGCGTCCTGAATGTACTCGTGAATCTCTTCGAGCTTGGCGGTCTCGCTGGAGTTGAACTGGCAGGCCATGCCGCAGTTGAGGATGGGCAGCGGGCTGGCGCCGATGTCTTCAGCGAGTTGGAAATACTCGTAGAAGCCGAGGCCGAAGGACTGGAAGTAGTCGGGCGTGGGGCGGTTGTCGAACTCGTCGTTCCAGCGATTGATGATGGTTTTGCGCTCGGTGATGTCGCCGACGGTGGTCTTCCAGCGATAGCGGTTGGCGAGCGTGCGGCCTTCAACGATGCAGCCGCCGGGGAAGCGGATGAAGCCGGGGTGCATGTCGGCGAGGAACTGGACCAGATCTTTGCGGAGGCCGTTGGGGCGGTGGTTCCAGGTGTCGACGGGGAAGAGCGAAACCATGTCGAGATCGACTGACCCTTTCTCGTCGAGGAAGATGTTGAACTGCGCATGGTTTGAGGTTTCGGTGGCGCGGATGATGGTTTCGAAGCGCTTCCATGTGCCGTCAAAGCCTGTGAGCTTGCCGCTGCCGATTTCGCGGCCTGCGCCGATTGCGGCCATTGGTCCGTCAGAGATGGTGGCGCGGATGGAGGTGGGGCGATTGACGGTGCGGTCAGACGTGCGGACCCAGGCGGAGAAGCGATACTCCGCGCCTTCCTGAACGCCAATGCCGCGGAAGCCGGAGTTGTAGAAGCCGTAGCCGGGGGCAAGGGCGGTGGCGTGGAGGTAGTGGGGGTTGTTGGCGTTTAGCGGTGAGTCGGTGCGGATGGCAAGCTCGCCGGGGGAGAGACCGATGCCGCCGGTTTGGGTGTAGGGGAGGACGACCTTCCAACCGGTGAGGGGCTCGTCGAACTCGAAGGAGCGGTTCTTGATGAGCTCGGGGTAGAGGCCGCCGTCCGCGCCGAAATTGATGTCTTCGAAAAAGATGCCGAACATGGTTGAGGGGATGGGTGCGCCGGGGTGGGTGGCGTCGACGGTGATGATGGTCTGCGCGGGGAGGGCGGTGGCGAGGGCGAGGATTGCGAAGGCAGTTTTCGGTCGCATAGGAGTCGGGGTCATTCTACGGCAGCGGAGTTAGCGGGGCTAGCGGAGTTCGCGTAGCTTGCCCTTCCCAAGTCTCAAAATCGAGGCATGGGGCACCCTCGGTTGGCGGCAAGTTTGCGAGAAGCAGATTCCCTTCGGGAATGACAACAAGAAAGGCAAGAACAAGTGCGAATGCAACGACTGATGAGCGAAGCCGCTAGGCGGTGACGGGGGTGGCGGCAAGGGTGTTGATTAGCTCGCGGATCTCTAAGAGGACTTCGTCGGACTTGGCGGAGGCTAGTGGGAACTTTAATACGCCTTGCGGAGTAAACTGCGCGCCTCGCTTGGCGTTTTTGGCAACCATGCGCATTAGGTGCTGCGGGTCGACGGCGGCGTTCTCGGTGAAGCGGATTTGCAACTCGGCGCGCTTTCGGTCGATTTGCGCGATACCGATGCGTTCGCACTCGAGGCGCAATGAGGCGGCTTCGAGGAGGTAGACGGTGGCGTCGGGGAGCGGGCCGTAGCGGTCTTCCATTTCGGCGCGGAGATCGGCGATGGCCTTCTCGCTGTTGGTGCCGGCGACTTTCTTGTAGAGGCGGAGGCGCTGATTTTCTTCTTCGACGTAGTTCTCGTCGATGCGCAGGGCGATGCCGAGATTGAGCTGTGTGGTGGGGCGCTCCTCCGCGGACTCGCCTTTCATCTCCGCCACGGCCTGCTCAAGCATTGTGGTGTAGAGCTCGAAGCCGATGGCCTCAATGTGTCCGCTCTGCTCGCCGCCAAGCATGTTGCCTGCGCCGCGGAGTTCGAGATCGAGCGCGGCAATTTTGAAGCCCGCGCCAAGGTCGCTGAATTCCTTCAACGCGGCAAGGCGGCGGCGCGCGATCTCAGTGAGCTCGCCTTCCGGCGGGATGAGCAGGTACGCGTAAGCGCGGCGATTGGAGCGGCCCACGCGGCCACGGAGCTGATAGAGCTCGCTGAGCCCGTGGCGATCGGCGCGATTGATGAGCATGGTGTTGGCGAGCGAGATGTCGAGGCCGTTTTCAATGATGGTGGTGGCGACGAGCACGTCGTACTCGTGATTCATGAAGGCGAGCATGACGCGCTCGAGATCGGTTTCGCCCATCTGGCCGTGGCCCACGATGACGCGCGCTGAGGGGACGAGCTCTTGAATGCGCGAGGCGATTTCGTAGATGGTTTCGACGCGGTTGTGGACGAAGTAGACCTGGCCACCGCGCTCAAGTTCGAGCTCGACAGCAGAGCGGATGATCTTTTCGTCGAACTTGGCGACCACGGTTTGAATGGCCATGCGGTCTTTGGGCGGCGTTTCGATCACGCTCATGTCGCGCAAGCCGACCAGGGACATGTGCAGGGTCCGCGGGATCGGGGTGGCCGACATGGCGAGCACGTCGATCTCTTTGCGAAGCTGTTTGAGGCGCTCTTTGTGGCGCACGCCGAAGCGCTGTTCCTCATCGACGACGAGCAGGCCAAGGTCCTGGAATTTGATGTCCTTTGAGAGGATGCGGTGGGTGCCGATGAGGATGTCGACTTTGCCCGTCTCGGTTTTTTCGAGGATGACCTTCTGCTCTCTTGGTGTGCGGAAGCGCGAAATCATTTCGACGTTGATGGGGAACTGCGAGAAGCGCTTTTTGAAGGTCTCAAAGTGCTGGAAGCTGAGGATGGTGGTGGGGGTGAGAACGGCCACCTGCTTGCCATCCTGCACGGCCTTGAAGGCGGCGCGCATGGCCACTTCGGTTTTGCCGTAGCCCACGTCGCCGCAGAGGAGCCGGTCCATGGGCGTAGGCGACTCCATGTCGTACTTGATGGCGCGGATGGCGGAGAGCTGGTCTTCGGTCTCGTTGTAATCGAAGGCATCTTCGAATTCCTTTTGGAACTCGTTGTCTTTGGAGAATGCGGTTCCCTGCGCGGTGTGGCGCTCGGCGTAGAGCTTGAGTAGTTCGGCGGCCATGTCTTGCATGGCCTTGCGGACGCGCGCCTTGGTCTTGGTCCACTGCTGCGAGCCGAGGCGGTTGAGGACGGGCGCGGGGCCGCTGTCGGTGGAGCGGTATTTCTGGATGAGATCGAGGCGCGTGAGAGGGACGTAGAGCTTGGCGGCTTCAGCGAATTCGAGAATCATGAATTCAACGGCGAGGCCGTCCTGCACGATCTCGCGCAAGCCCAGGTATTGCGCGATGCCATGCTCGACGTGGACGACGTAATCGCCTATGGTGAGATCGCGGAAGTCGGAGACGAAGGCGGCGGTTTTAGAGCGCTTGGGCTCGGGGCGCGCGGCGATGTCGGCTTCGTCGCTGAGATCGTTGGCGCCGAAGACGATGAGGTTCGATTCGGGGAAGCTGACGCCGGAGGCGATAGGCGTGCGAACGATCACGGGCACGCGCATGTCACCGGCCATGTAACTAGCTTCCTCGAGCATGGTCTCGCTGCTGGCGTGCACGGTGCGACTGCCGAGGCGGTAGGGGATCTGGTACTCGCGCAGCACGGTGGCCATGCGCTCGACGTCGCCCTGGTTGGCGGCGGCGATGACAATGTGGGTTTCGACCTGCATGAGCTTGCGAAGCTGCTCAGTGAGCGAAGGGATGGAGCCGTGGAAGCGCAGCGTGGGGCGCGTGTTGATAGCGATTTCGCCGAGCGTCGAGTCTTCATCAAGCACGTCGACGGCGCCGAGCTGATCGATGTCGAGGCCGAAGTGCGATTGCAACTGGGCATGCAGGATTTCAGGGCGGAGGTAGATATCCTCTGGCCGGATTAGGTTGCCGATGGCGCTGCGCTCGTGGCGCTGCTCGACCTTGTTCCACCAGCGGTCGATCTGGTTGCGGATCATGCCAGGTTCGTCGACGAAGAGGACGGCTTTGGGCACAAGCCTGAGGAGATGGCTTTCCGCGCCGGCGACGGCGGAGAAGAATTCCCATCCGGGGAAGACGCTGACACCGCCTGCGGATGCTGCTTCAATGGCCAGTTGAGTTGCGTCAGGGTCATCTTCGTCGGTGTCGCCTTCGATTTTGACCCGCTGCTTGCTAAGGCGCGCGTGGACGGCGGCGAGTAGGCGCTCAGTGACGGGTGTTTCCGTAAGCGGCAGGAGCTGGGTTTCGTCGAGGCCGGATTGCGAGCGCTGCGTTTCAGGATCGAATTTGCGGATGGTGTCGATTTCGTCGCCGAAGAACTCGATGCGGACGGGGCGATCGGACTCGGGCGAGTAGACGTCGAGGATGCCGCCGCGGCGGGTGAACTGGCCCGGCATCTCGACAAGGTCCATGTGCGTGTAGCCAACGCTGGCGAGGTGCGCGGTGAGAACTTCGACGTCAATCTCCTCGCCGCGCTTGATGCTGACGGCGAGCGAGGCGTAGTAGTCGCGCTCGAAGAGGCGAAGGGCGGCGGCTTCAATGGGCGCGATGAGGATGGAGACGGCGCCGGTGGCGAGCTTGAAGAGGGCGGCGGCGCGCTGCTCCTGCACGTCGGGGTGTGGGGAGAGGTTTTCAAAGGGGAGCACGTCGTGGGCGGGGAGGCGGACGACGCGGCTGGGATCGACGGCGCCGGTGAGCTCGCATCCGGCGCGGAGCGAGGGCTCCAGCGCTTCGGCGGTTTTGTTGTCGGCAACGAGCACGATGACGGGCTGGCGGGCGGCGCGCGCCATGAGAGGAATGTAGAGGGAGCGGGCGGTTGAGGTGAGTCCAGACACAAGTCGCCGCCCCGAACCCAGGCTGAGGTGCCTGCGAACGCGTTCAAAGGCGGGCGAGTGCTCCAGGTCCGCAAATATTTCGCGGACGAAGGGGAGAATCATGCAGGGTTTAGTTTAGCAAGTACAAGCGGAGCTAGCGGAGTTAGCGGGGCAAGCTTGGTTAAAGTTCGGCGAGCTAATACGTGCCACGCAGCGATCACTTCAAACGTGGCATTCCGGGATTTTGGCGTTTTCACCGGCTTCAAGTCTGGCCAGCCACGCATCGGCCTCCTCAGCGGTGATATACAGCCCGGTGCGCTGATAATGGTTCCAGCTGTCCAGGGCATTTCGCCGATAGTGTTCCCGCTCATCGCATTGGGCGGTGTCTTTTCTCACATTCCGCATGATCGCCATCTTAAGTCCCTGCCCCTTCAGAGTGCATCTCAGGTCTCTGAATCGAGCCTGGTGCACCGGCAGCTTATGCTTGATTTGGGTATAGGTCGATCAATACTTTACGCCGTGTTCCTCTTCGTCTGGCGTGCTGATGAGGAGATGATCCATTAGTTCATCGAAGGAGTCCGCTCCAAACACGATGAGCCCGTTGAGTTCGACGTATCGCCCTGCGATGAGGTCCGGCAGCAAAGATTTCAATGTAATTGATAGGGCTGACATCTTGTTTTCCTCCCGGAAGCGATCGCCAACGAGCATACATCAGAATCAGGTTCGCTCATCTCGCAACGGAATCACTATCGTTTGCTGAGCCGAAGCGATTCCCAGGAACCGTCGGTGGCCCAGCCGCCGTCGACTGAAAGAGCGTGGCCGTTGATGAAGCTGCTTTCGGCGTCGTCGGCCAGGAAGGCGATGGCGCGGGCGATGTCGTCGGCGGTGGCGAAGCGGCCCATGGGGACGCGGCCGGTGATGTCGGCATCGGAGTAGGTGCCGCGGGCCTGGTCGGCGGCGTCCATCTCGGTTTTGACCCAGCCGGGGCAAACGGCGTTGACGCGAACGCCGCGGCCGCCCCACTCGGCGGCGAGGGTGCGGGTGAGGCCGATGAGGCCGGCTTTGGAGGCGTTGTAGGCGGAGCGGTCGGCGATGCCAAGGAGGCCGGCAACGGAAGCAACGTTGACGATGGAGCCGCGGCTGGCTGCGAGCATGTGCTTGCCGAAAGTTTGGGCAAGGAGAAACGGAGCCACGAGGTTGACTTCGAGAACACGGCGGTAGTCGCTGGGCGAGGTGTCTTCGGCGGGGGCGATGTGGCTGATGCCGGCGTTGTTCACGAGCACGTCGATCCGACCGTAACTGCTAAGGACGGAGTCTGCGAAGGCGGCGACGGTGGAGTCCTGAGTGATGTCGCCCGCGAAGGCGAAGGCGGTTCCGCCGGCGGCTTGGATGGCGCTAACGGTCGCAGCGGGCTGCTGCAGATCGATGATGGCGATCCGGTAGCCCTGTTCGGCGAGGAGTTCAGCGGTGCGGCGGCCAATGCCCTGGGCTCCCCCCGTGATCACGGCTACACGCTCGGTGGTGCTCATCGAATTGGATCTCCTTGTGACCGGCTGCTATGAGCGGCGCGCGCATCGGCGGAAACGAGGACTGCGCCGAGGGCGAGGCATGCGGCGATGGCCCAGAGTCCGGCAGCATAGGTGTGGGTGGCATCGCGCAGCCAGCCCATGGCGTACGGTCCGGCGAAAGCGCCGACTGCTCCCACGGAGTTGACGACGGCGATGGCAGCTCCGGCCGCTTTGCCGGAGAAGCGGCTTGCGGAGAGGCTCCAGAAGATGGGGACCGACGCCATAAGGCCGGCGGCGGCGAGGGAGAATCCGGCCAGCGCAACCGAGAGCGACGGGATTAGGGCGACGGCGGCAAAGCCCAATCCGGCCACCAGGATGAGAAGCGGCAGCAACCGAAAGCCCCGGCTGCGGCTGGCTGCAAACATGGCGAGCGCGCCGATGCCGAAGGTGAGTGTGGCCCACCATCCGGTGGCGAGGGGAGAAGCGCCGCGGGCGACGAGGATTTTGGGCAGAAAGAAGATGAGGCCGTAGTTGCCGGAACTCCACAGGAAGTAGACGGCGGAGTCGCGAATGACACTGAACAGGACGCGGCCGGAGCCGGCAGGCTGCGCCGGCTGCTCGGCGTGGATGTCGTGCAAGAGTTGAGCCTTTTCAAGCGGTGAAAGCCAGGTCGCCGATTGCGGAGTGTCGGTGAGGATGAACCAGGTGGCGACGCCGAGGAAAATGGCGGGCGCGCCTTCCACGAGGAAGAGCCACTGCCAGCCGCGCAGTCCGAGGGCGCGATCCATGAGCAGGATGTGGGCGGAGATGGGAGAGCCGATGGCGTTGCAGAGCGGCAGGGAGAGCAAGAAGAGAGCGAGGATGCGGGTGCGGGCGGAGGGAGGCATCCAGAAGGTGAAGTAGAAGATGATGCCGGGATAGAACCCGGACTCGGCGATGCCGAGGAGCAGGCGGGCGGAGATGTAAGAGGGCGCGCCGGCAACGAAGGCGGTGGCCATGCAGTCGATGCCCCACAGGACCATGAGCGTGCCGAGCCAGCGGCGCGCGCCCAGTCGGGCGAGCAGCAGATTGGCCGGGACCTGGAAGAGGCAATAGCTGAGAAAGAAGACCCCTGCTGCGAAGCCGTAGATGGTTTCCGAGATGCCGAGGTCGCGATTCATGGTGAGCGCCGCAAAGCTGATGTTCACGCGGTCGAGGAACGCGACCATGTAGATGAGCATGAGATACGGCACGATGCGGCGGATGATTTTGCCGTACAGCGGGTTCTGTGCGGTGGCCGTCACTTGTCTCCCAGCGCCTTTGAAAACGCGTAAAAGAAGTCGAGGGCTTTCCAGTAGGAGTCAACGGGGAGGCGTTCGTCCTGGCCGTGGGCGCGGACGTCGTCGCGCTCGAGGGCGATGGCGGAGTAGCCGTAGCAGGGAATGCCGGCCTGGGCGAAGTAGATGGAGTCGCTGGCGCCGTCTTCCATCTCCGGGGTGACGGGAACGCCGGGCCAGATGGCCTGGGTGAGGCGCGTCAGTGGTTCAAAGACCTCCTGGATGGGTGCAGGGGGGACGATGGGTTTGCGGTCTGGCGCGGTGTCAGAGACCTGGCCGCCGTCGGACACGTACTTTACGGTGAGCTTGGGGTCGGCGAAGAGATCGATGAGGGTATGGCGAATCTCCTCGGGCGAGTGGCCGGGAAAGATGCGGCAGTTCACATTGGCCTGCGCGGTTTGCGGGAGCGCGTTGTTGGCGTGACCGGCAGCCAGGCGAGTTGCGACGCATGTGGTGTGCAAGGTGGAGTTGGTGCTGGGGTCGACACTGAGGCGCGCGGCGGCTGCCATGTCGGGCGGTGTGGCAAGGATGGCCCCGATGTCCTTCGCCTTCTGGCCGGTTTCCTCCTTTTCGACGATGCGGTAGTAGGTGCGAGTGACCTCGTTCAATTCGAACGGAAAGCTATAGGCGACCAGTTTGTTAAGCGCTGCGATAAGCTCGTAGATAGCATTGTCTGGGCGAGGCAGAGAACTGTGTCCCCCACGATTCGTTGCTGTGATCTGGTAATCGGCGTACACCTTTTCGGTGGCTTCAACGTCGCCGACGACGGGACGGCCGTGGTCGAGTTCAATACCGCCGGCGTCGGGATTGATGACGTAGGCCGCGTCAACCAGCTCGCGATGCTGGTTGACGAGCCACGAAGCGCCATTGAACTTGCCGCCTTCCTCGTCGGCGGTGAGGGCCAGGATCATGTCGCGCTTCGGCTTGTAGCCTTCCCGGTGCAGGCGCAGGAAAGTGGCGACCAGGGCGGCGTCGGAGTCCTTCATATCCTGAGTGCCGCGGCCGTAGAAATAGCCGTCCTTTTCGATGAACTGGAAAGGGTCGGTGTGCCAGTCGGACTGGAGCGCCTCGACTACGTCCATGTGGCAGAGGAAGAGCACGGGCTTCTCGGTCGGCGTGCCGGCGGCGCGATAGCGGACGACCAGGTTCTGCTTGCGCGCGTCAGGGCCGAGCAGGTGTACGTCCTCGCGCGGGAACCCGGCGTCTAGGAAGCGCTTCTCCATGGCAGCGCTGCCGGCGGTCACGTTGCCTTTGGGCGTGTCAGTGGTGTTGATCTCGATGAGCTGCTTGAAGATGTCGCGGGCTTCGGCGCGATCTGACGGCGACGCAGGGGTGAGGCCGTTTTGGGCGGTTGCGACGGAAGCTAACAGACAAATCAGTGCTGGAGCAGAGGCTCTCAATTGCATGAGCGCATTGTACGGTGCGGTGCGGGTGGGCTTCGAGCGTGCTTCCGGATTGCGCGGCGTGCGAAAGCGATTTATGGTTGACCGGTCCCCCATTTCGAGGTATTCGATGCGTTCGAGAATTGTTGTTACCGTTTTGCTACTTGCTTCGTTCACCGCCCTGACCGCGCAGAAATGGAATGTGCGGCCCAAGATCACCGGCATTTCGCACATCGCGATTTATACGTCCGACCCGGCCGCCACGGAGCGCTTTTACACCGTTACGGTGGGCGCAGTGAAGCTACCCGATCCCGAGAACCCCAGCGGCGTGATTTATCTGGTCGGGGACAAGCAGTGGATTGAGGTTCTGCCGCTGCCGGCCGGCGCGGGCAT
>Ga0207104_1275_pt1 | contig 11650 bp, 8 predicted proteins | sample Alteio_BWMinHeat_79_FD_153538 | JGI IMG/M metagenome (GOLD analysis project Ga0207104, IMG submission 153538) | Enriched cells from forest soil in Barre Woods Harvard Forest LTER site, Petersham, Massachusetts, United States -... | ecosystem: Environmental > Terrestrial > Soil > Temperate forest >...
TCGGTTCTGTTGCATGCTATGCAGCCAAAAAACTTTCTAAATACCGCATCATTAATCGCAATGTCTTTGGCCAGCATTCCCCATTTAATACGATGGAAAAAATCGCCTCTTGGGCGCTTAAGATGTTTATTGTGTTCCCGTTATTGACGTTATGCGCGGCGGTGGACCTTGCTTTTTGGATTTTTAAAACTATTGCGTCCTGCTGCTCCTCTACAAAAACATCTCATCTCATGACGTTGATTTCTATATTGGCCCTTCCTCTTTTAGGTTTTGTCATTTGCGTTGCAGGAAAATCGCCACTTATAATAAATCCTGACTTAGCTGCTCAGAGATTAACTTCGATTGAGGTCAGCCCTATCACTGGAGGTCTTAATCCAGATCAGGTCGGCGAGGTATGGCAAATCATACATGATGACGGCATGTCAAACTACAACACCAAGAGTATGAATACCAAATTCAGCAATACTATCAAATGTGCAATTAACGCGCGCACAAATGAAAATGAGAGCATTGTAACGGTATTAAGGCGATTAAAAATAGAGAAAGAAACATCTGCATCACTTTTGACGCAGATCGATTTAGAATTGCAATACAGTGAATGCAGCACTCCCTTAGCCACCGCTGTCATGTATATGGATTTTGATGGAGCTTTAGCTTTAGTCAAAGCAGGTGCCCATTTTCCTGAAAAAGAATTTGATCAACTAATTGAATTTATCAATCATTTTAAAATTGATTGGAGTCGTGACGAAAGTGATTTTGATAATCCATATTCTGTTAATGTCTATACCAGACATTTAATGGATGAATATTCCGGTGATTGGACAGGCAACGTTTTTTTTAAAGCTATCTTACATAAACAGTTGAAGGCAAACTTGAGACTATTATTTTTAAGAAAAGCGCCGTTAGAGTCGTACGTAAATCCCACCCTTGATATCAAACAATCTCTTCTCGAACAATTCAATAAATTTAAGGATCAACTTGCCAATCAGAAAGAGATATTAATGACCGCTCACAAGAGCGTCTTAAAGAATACAATGAATATCGTTAAGATGGCGCTTGGATTTGACGATAACGTTTCATACAAAATTGCACAGTATGCCGACTATCAATCAATCTGGGCTCTTAAAGAGGTTGCAAAGCTGAGGCTTCACGCAGAAATAAATAAATTAGAGGGTGAGCTGGTAAATCTAAAGGAATTAGAGGGTGCGATGAATGCAGATATCGATATCGTTAAGACGGCGCTTGGATTTAACAATAACATCTCATACAAAATTGCACAGTATGCCGACCATCAATCAATCAGGGCTCTTAAACTTGTAAATAAGGCAACTTCAAAAGCATAGTTCGGTCACCTCTCTGTGTGCTCTGAGCACACAGAGAGGTGAGGGATTCTAGCGACCGAAAAAATTTTTTGAACCAGCCGCAATTTTCGCTATTCCGCTTTTTTAAATTGTCTTTCGTCTTTAATCATGCAGCAGTCTTTGGATGCGAAAGCTCCTTCCAAACGGCATAGTCGTCGGTCTATATCCATTAATTTTTCATCGAATTTATCCATTCGATTTTCGAGCTTATCAATCTTATGATTCAAACTATTCCACACCACAAGCAATAAACTAAATTGTATGGTAAAACCGCCGACCATAACCCATAAAAGAATATCTAATTTATCCATTTGAATTCTCCAAAATCCTATTGGTCTTTTTCGCGTTGTACCCGAAAATGCATTAAAGCTAAAATAAAATGTCATTCTTGGGTGCAATTAAAAGGGCGGGTTAACGCGAGTTTTGTGCCTTGGAATGGATGGACGAATTGGACTACCTGGACTAACTGGACAAAATTGGACGAGCAACGGACTTTTGCTGTCCAATTTTGTCCAGTCAGTCCAGGTAGTCCAGGTAGTCCAATTCGTCCATCCATTCCAAGGCATCGTTTAGACAAAACTTGCGTTAATCCCGCGCTTTTAATTGCACCCGTTATTCTTAGCTTGAAGTTTTTATTTATAAATATTAATTCACAGAATCTTTATAGAATTGACATCTATGAACTTTTTTGATACTATTTTTTAACAAAACGAGGATATATGAGAATACCTGCTATTTTACAACCATCCATCGAACCGCCTCCAACAGGCTCTTTCGCATGCTATGCAGCTAGAAAGTTTTCCAGCTGCCGCCTTATTAAGTGCAATGTTTTTGGACGATATTCACCATACAACATTATAGAAAAAATTGCATCCTTGGCGCTCAAAATTTTTATTGTATTTCCCACGCTGATCTTATGCGCAGCGGCGGATCTTGTTTGTTGGATTTATAAAACTATCACAATTTGCTGTCCCTCTCGCGGCTTTAAGATCAGAACTCATTTATCTAACTTAATCTCGATATTGGCTCTTCCCCTTCTAGGCTTTGTTATTTGCATTGCAGGGAAATCTCCTGTCATCATAAATCGAGAATTATTAAATGAAATGCTAGGTATCGAGCCGGATCATTTCAATGGAGATCTCAATGCAGAACAGCTCGACCATTTGGGACAAATCGTCAGTGATGGCGCTATACCTCCAGATCACCTTGGACCAATGCACAATCTGACAATTCCTGATTTAATCGGTGTTTGGAAGGGGACCCATCTTCCACACATCGATTATGGCAAACTGCAAGCCTACTACGATCTTCAGATTTTGCATGTTGATGATTTATATGATAAATACAGCCCTGATCTGGAAAGCATTCCTATGTTGACAGAAGCAGTCCGCAGAGGTGATGTTCGATTGATAAATTTTTTATTAGCAAATCACGCCAATCCAAATTTACTTTATGAAGCTTATAAAGGTCGACAGGATAGCATCGCAACAGGATTAATGCGATATCCAATAAAAAAAGAAGTCTTTGCATTAATTCTGGAACAAATAAATCTAGAGTTACAAAGTGATGCATGCAGCTCTCCTTTAGCCGACGCCATCATGCAAATGAATTTTGACTGCGCATTAGCTTTAGTAGAAGCCGGCGCCCATTTTCCTGAAAAAGACTTCGATGAGTTGATGAAGTTTTTCAACCAATTTGAAATTGATTTTAATCGAATCGGAACAGAAGTGGTAATTAACTATTATGAGAGGGTCAATGATTACACTCGGCATTTGATGAAACAGATCTCCCCAGAAAACTGGAAAAAAAATGTATTCTTTAAAGCTATTTTATGTGGTCAAATTGACAAAAACTTGATGTATGTATTTGTATGGAGTTCGCCTGCTGCTGCATCGAGATCAGAAGCCTTCAAAAAATTCAATGCATTAAAGGATCAGCTTCTTAATCAAAAAGAGATATTAATGGCTGCTCATAAAGCAGTCTTAAAGAAGACAATGAATACCGTTAGAAAAGCGCTTGGATTCGACAATAACGTTTCATCCAAAATTGCACAGTATGCTGACTATCAATCAATCAGGGCTCTTAAACTTGTAAATAAAGCAAGTTCACAAGCATAGCTCGACCAGCAATTCTCGCTAAAAAAAAGTAAATTTCGGTATGGTTCAAAATTAAGCAAAAGCGGTAACGCTTTTTTATGTCGTCCTTACAGGACTCAGCTCTTTATTTGCATGACCCAGGCCTTCGCTTCGCTGCGACCTGGGCTGTAACATTCCGATCCTTCGGATCTCTAGAAATGGTTTAGATAGGTCCGAAGGACCGGAATGTTACAGCCCAGGTCTAGGGTGTTAATTTTGATGCCATTTTGGCTTTGAAAAATCCATGCGATTCGATTATCGAAAGTGACCCAATATTATAATATGGGGTCACTTTCGATAATCGAATCCCATGTGATTTTTCTTTGCCAAAATGGCATCAAAATTAACACCCTAGCCCAGGTCGCAGCGGAGCGAAGGCCTGGGTTATCTCAATGAATGTTTGAGTCCTGTAAGGACGATATAGAAAGTGTTACCTTAATTTGAACCATGCCTAAATTTCAGAATGGGAAAGATAAGAAAAGACAAAAATACAGAATAGATTTTAATAATCCAACTATCCCTCCTATCCTACCCATCCTGAGATTTATTTTTTAACTTCACTCTCTTCAATCCTTGTGTAAGGTCAGGCGCCTCTCACATTCCACTTGAATTAATTATGCATACTCCCTATCTTCGGTTTTCCTTTTCCGTGGAGGCATATGCTAAACAATCTCATCCTATTTTTCCTGCTTTTTTTGAACTTTCACATGCACATGGCGCAAGCCGATGAATCAAACAGTGACTACGAATTTTTATATCATTCATGTTCTTCCTCCTTAAATAATGAAGACCATTGTTTCTACCAACATACTATAGAATCAGTTTCCAGTAATGGATACTTAGTTTCTTTCACAGATGGAATGACATTTACTATTGATTGGTGGTATCGATCGGCGCCGAAAAAATGGAAAAAAGGCGACCAAATTTATATCGTCTTCGATTCTTATTATCAGAAAATGAAACTGGAACATTCTGTCTTAAAAGATATCGCTTGGGGGGAAATGAAATCACTTCCTTATAATATCGATGCCATTAAGTCTTTCTTAAGTGATTCAAATGACGCCGAACTGTTTACAAAATTGACAACAAACCTCGGTTTTGTTTTTAAAATGAATAACAAAGAGAATTTCAAGAGAACTGATTGGTCTATTGGCGATTATATAGTTGTTTTAGCAAATTCTTCGACGGTTTATCAGCTTTGGAATCTTAATAAAAATACTATTATAGTTTGTGAATTTATTCCACAGACTAACACAAAAATCAGTTTAATTTTTGATGACATTTTAACATTGGAATCTCGTCTTAATGCAAAAATCATCCAGCAGCCTGAAGCGACCAAGGCGATCGCCACCTCTCTTGTGATTCATCAGGCAGGACTCAAGGGAAAAGAACGCCCGATTGGTGTTTTTTTATTTTTAGGTCCCACAGGCGTTGGTAAGACCGAACTTGCAAAAACTTTAGCGAAAGAAATCTATAAAGATCCATCAAAATTGCTGCGCTTTGACATGAGTCATTTTGTTGAATATCACACGATCTCTCGTTTAATGGGATCTCCCCCAGGATATATCAATCACGAAGAGGGCGGTCAATTGACGGAGCCCTTACGAGAAAATTCACAAAAAATCATCCTTCTTGATGAAATAGAAAAAGCCAATCCATTGATTCACAAACTGTTTCTACCTGTTTTTGACGAAGGTTTTATAGTCGATAACAATAATAATCGCATCGACTGTTCAGATTCCATTTTCATTATGACGTCTAATCTTTATGGTCCTGAAATCGCTGAATTGTATCGCATGGGGCATAAGACGGAAGAAATTTTACCACTGATCGAACCTGCGCTTATTGAAGCGCTCTCTCCAGAGCTCTATAACAGAGTTGAGCCTGTGCTTTTTCAGCCCCTAGAAAAAGAGGCAATGGGCTCTCTTGTGGACTTGATGCTAAATCGCCTAATCGATCGCATCTGGAAAGATAGAAAGATCGAACTTACGATTGATAATCATCTAAAAAGTTTCCTAATTGAGAATGGGTATCACCCTATTCTTGGCGCACGACCATTAAATAAGCTGATTGAGAAACGCGTGGTCGCCACTCTTGCCTACAACATTGTTATGAATGGAATTAAAAGCGACTCAAAGATCACATTAAGTTACGATGCGCAGAGTGATGCCGTCATACTGTGCTCGCAGGAGATAGCAGAACCCAAGACATAAAAATTGTAAAGTTAAAAAAAATAATTTCAGGATGGGTAGGATAAGAAAGATGAGAAAGATGAAAATTTTGCCTTAGCTCTTTTCATAAAATTCATAAAATTTCAATTGAAAAATAATCTATTAACCTGATATAATCAAATATTAATATTATATATTTATTGTATGAGGCTATTATTATGATTGTTCCTGCTGCAAATCATTCATTACATTTCAGGCTGCGTTGCGCAAAGCAAGATGCCGCTTGGGTCGGATCGGATCAAGAAAAGCCTAACAAAACACAAATTAATGTATTTAGATTAGATGATAGCTATTGTAACTTCAAAAAATCATGCGAAAGTTACTACAAGAATAATAAATCAGAAACTTCATACGTACAATTGCTCGATTCTATTAAAAATTCTATTGAACAATGCAACTCTTGGTTCTGGTATGATGAATATATCACCAATGGCGAAACAAAAGAAATAAATAGTAAGATCAAAGAAATAAAAAAATTTATAAAAAAATTCGGCTTTCAAGATGAACGCCTAAAAGACAAACTCTCTAACTTGGAAAGCGCAGCAAAAACAATATTTGCAAAACATCTTCTCCAGATACCAATAAAATGGGCAACGCTGGAAACAGAAAAACATCGTTTTGAACATAGCCAATCTAAAGTTAGTGAATTCTGGCAAACGCCGAAGAAATTTAATTCTTCTGATGTAAAAATACCGAAAACATTTTTTGAATTTATTAGTCGTTATGTGAATTACAAAACACCAAATGCCTTATTGAAATATATAAATAAATATCTAAGTGAATACAGCAAAGAGTCAGTGAAAGTCATCGAAGAATTTGTTACTAATCAAATGCGAACAAAGGCTAAACTATTAATAAAAAGAATACTCTACAGAAGTAAAAAAGGACGAAAGAACCCATTAGAAGGACAAAACCTTCCAGAGATAGAAAACAAGATATTAGATTTTTTATATGGCATTAGCCCAAACGCCTTGAATTGACGCAAGCTCCCTGTAAACAGCATAGGCGCCGATCTTGGTTGCTGATACATTCAAGGCCGGGACGGCCTTGTTACCTTATGTCAGCAGAGTAAACCATAGTATATAGTGAAATCGTCAAAATTCTTTAGATTCAGCCTATCCTTCTATCTTTCCTATCCTGCCCATCCTGACATTAATTTTTTTTCTCATCCCCATTTTGAACCGTGAGCATCTTCTTGAGTTCTCCAAGCAGCGCATCAGCATATCGCTCACCTTCAACCAAAGCTTCGGGAATCGATTGCGTGTGCTTGTTTACAACTCCACAATAAATTTTTATCTTAGGTTCAGTGCCGGAAGGCCGAATCATTAGCTTGGCGCCATCAGCCAGCCAAAAAGCAAGAACATCCGATTTGGGCAATGTAATCTGTTCCGTGCGGCCAGATGGCGGACTCGTTTTTATAGAAGTCTGATAATCTTCAATCGCAACTACAACAACGCCGTTTAATGTTTTGGGCGGAGCTCGCCTTAATTGCAACATAGCCTGACCCATCTGTTCTTTTCCGATTTTGCTGTCTTCAAAATCGATGGACAGGAGTTTCTCAACAAAAGTTCCATATCGTTTATAAAGATCTTCCAGCAGATCGCCCAGCGTTTTGCCTTGTCGCTTGGCATGCAAGGCGACCTCACATAAGAGAGCGCCCATTAAAACAGCATCCTTATCGCGCGTTTGCGTCCCTAAGAGGTATCCATACGACTCTTCACCTCCGAACACATATTTATAGCCGTTCGGATCTTGCTCCCACTCGCGAATTTTCTGAGCGATGTATTTGAATCCAGTCAAGACATCAACGCATGTTTTGCGATAGGCCTCTACAATTGCGCGAAACAACTCAGATGTGACAATGCTCTTAATAAAAGCGGCCTTTGCAGGCAATCTTCCTTGCGAAGAGAGCGCCTCACAAATATGCTGTAAACAGATGCAAGCGATCTGATTGCCATTTAACAAATGTATTTCGCCATCATGTCGGAAAGCGACTGCGACGCGATCGGCATCCGGATCTGTCGCAATCAGAATATCGCCTTGCGCTTTTTCGAGCGTTTCGATGCCTAATTTAAGCGTTTCTCTATTTTCCGGATTAGGAGAACGCACTGTGGGGAAATCGCCATCAGGCTTTGCCTGTTGCTCGACGAACGCCACGTTGGTGAATCCCCAAAGAGCGAGAGCGCGCGGCATAAGGGTGATGCCTGTGCCATGCAAATTGGTATAAACAACCTTTAAGGTGTTTCCATCAGCCTGATTTTCTTTTGGATAAGGCTGCAAAGCGGCAATCGCTTCCAAATAAGCCGCATCAACTTCCTCTTCCACTAATTTGATCAAAGGATTCGACAAAGATTTCACGGCTTTAATCATCGCCATATCTGTGATGGCATTGAATTCCGCCATAATTCCAACATCGTGTGGAGGCAGAATCTGTCCGCCATCATTCCAGTACACCTTATAGCCATTGTATTCAGCGGGATTATGCGATGCGGTGACCATAACGGCTGCGCTGCATTTTTTAAAACGGCATCCGAAGGAAACAAGCGGAGTCGGTCGCAATTCTTTACAGAGATAGACGCCGATGCCGTTGGCGGCGAGGACTCTTGCAGTTTGTTCAGCAAAGGACTTTGAATGATGGCGTGAATCATAACCGATGAAAACGGAATGTCCTTCAGGCGGAGCAGGTTGCTTTGCGAGATAGCTTGCTAGAGCCTGCGTGGCGGCCATGACGGTGTACTGGTTCATGCGATTGCAGCCGACGCCCATAATGCCCCGCAGACCTGCTGTTCCAAATGAAAGCGTCGTGTAAAAGGCGTCAAGCAGTTCTTCCGGATGATTCTGCATAAGTTCCCGAATTTGCGCTTTAGTCTGCTCGTCATAGTGTCCATTCAGCCACTGATCAATATTTTTTTGCGTATTGGCGTCTATAACCGTTTTTTTTGTTTCTAGCGACATGCATTGACTCCATAAATATTTTTAACAGTTTCAGCCAATTCTTCAAAATAGCGGCCCCCTTGGTCGGCTCCGTGGTGAAAAGCCGCAGGGTAGCCTTCATCTCCGCCGCGCCTAATCGCGGAAATGAGGGGGATGCTGCCCAACAGCCGCGTGTTGAAGCGTCTAGCAAGCTCTTCGGCTTTCCCTTGTCCGAAAATATGGTAGGTGTCTTGAGTGCCCGGCACGGTGAAACCGGCCATATTCTCAATCACGCCCAATAAGGGGATGTCAAGCTGCTCGAAAGCGTTGATCGCTTTGATTGCGTCCAGCATAGCCACTTCCTGCGGCGTGCAGACAACGAGGGCTCCATCTATATGCAATAGTTTAGATAAAGAGATCGGCACGTCGCCTGAGCCTGGCGGTAGGTCGATGAGCAGCAAGTCTAAGTCGCTTCCCCAATCCACTTCGGCAATCATTTTCTCTAAAATTCCATGCAGCATCGGGCCTCGCCAGGCTACTGCGCGCGATTCTTCTAAGAAAAAACCGATTGAAATCGCTTGAATTCCAAATTTATTGAAAGGAATAAACCGCTGCCTGCCCTCTGCATCCTGGACAGTGCGTGTGGATAAGCGTCTTAGCCCTAACATGATCGGAATCGAAGGGCCATAGATGTCAGCATCCAGCAGAGCTACGGACAACCCTTGTTTCGCTAATGCGATCGCCAAGTTGACGGCGACAGTGGACTTGCCAACGCCGCCCTTGCCGGAGCCCACCACATAAGACTGTTTACTCGTTTTGTAACGCGCTGCCATTGGTTTCTAGATTTAACTGTTCTTGAATTGTTTTTAATGGGACCAAGGCGGCATTGGGATTAATGCCTTCGCAATATTCTGCGGCCGCCTTCCAATCCGCTTCTGTCTTTAGATTTCTCGACCACCAAGGAAATGTTCTGCATTGAGACGGCCGTACGGGATAGATCTGACATTTTTTATCTTTAAGGAAGACGCAATCATAGTTGCCAGGGTGTTCCAGCAATGCAAGTTTATTCCCTACAATGCGAATGAATTTTTCCGTGAAATCTTCAACTGAAAGTTCAAGGTATTGCGCGATTGCAACGATCTCTTGCTCCGTCACCCACACATAACCTGGACTTCCTGTACAGCAGCGTCCACATTCTGTACACTTGAACCGCAATCCCTCTTCATACCAGGGCTGCTCATCTTTTATCATATTTAAAGGGCGTCTCATGGTTAATCTCGATCTTCACTTAAAATTTGTTTGACTCCTGCAACAACGAAAAGGATTAAAAACACGGCGCAAACAACGCCGACCACGCCCGCTTCCACAAACAAACCTGCGCCAATCATCCACATAGAATCCCCTTTTGCTCATAGACTAAGCCAAAAAAAAAGGATTGTCAAGACGGCTTTTCAACGCGAAAGAATTGAAGAGCGTTAAGTTAAAAAATAAATTTCAGGATGGGTAGGATAGGAAGGATAATTGGATGATTAAAATTTATTCTTGTATTTTTGTCTTTCCTTATCTTTCCAATCCTACCCATCCTGAAATTTATTTAACTTAACATTTTTGAATTCTTGCAAGCAAATAACTTATCTGATAAATTGCATAACCAATATACATATAAGAGATTAGGGAATCATATTTATGCAAAACCAAAGTCAAAGAGAACATTGGAGTTCACACCTAGGGTTTATTTTAGCGGCAGCAGGTTCCGCTATCGGCTTAGGAACTTTATGGAAATTTCCCTATGTCACCGGAGAAAACGGCGGCGGTCTATTTGTCTTAATGTACATTTTCTGCACTTTTTTAATCGGCATTCCTATTTTCATGGCTGAACTTATTTTGGGACGAAAGGCTCAGCGCGGCGCTGTTGGAATTTTCGCTACTTTGACTCATAATTCCGCCGTTTGGAAAACAGCAGGATGGCTTGGCGTCGCTTCGTCATTTCTCATTATGTCTTATTACAGCGTTTTGGCCGGTTGGGGTCTCAACTATGTTTTCATGTCGCTCAATCAATTTTATGTCAATCGATCCGCACAAGAGATCGGAGCCATTTTCGATCTATTGCAATCTTCAGGCGACATTACTGTTTTTTGGCATTTCGTTTTCACCGCGATCACTATTGCATTAGTCTATCCTGGCGTACGCCAAGGCATCGAATATTGGAGCCGCTTCATGACTTCGGCGCTCCTTGTTTTGCTGGTTGCCCTTTGCGCTTACACAGTCACATTGGATGGAACCAGCGAGGCGGTTCGCTTTCTGTTTTATCCCGATTTTGCCCGTTTTAAGCCTTCCGCAGCTTTAGAAGCTCTTGGCCTTTCATTTTTTACATTGAGTTTGGGTCAAGGGATTATGTTGACTTACGGCAGCTATATGCGGCGCAGCGAAGATATTCCTAAAACGAGCGGAATTATTGGCTTTATGATTATTTTGGTTTCGCTGCTGGCGGGACTCATGATCTTCCCCGTTGTCTTTACATTTGGGTTTGCTCCGGAAGAGGGACGCGGCCTTGTCTTTAAAATTTTGCCTCTGCTTTTTGCTAAATTGCCTGGCGCTTTAATCATTTCGACAACATTTTTTATTTTGTTTGTTTTCACAGCCTTAACTTCATCGGTTGCCTTGGTTGAAGTGGTCGTGGCGAATTTTATTGATCTGTTGGGCTGGACGCGCAAAAAGGCGGTTTTAATAACAGGAATCAGCTGTTTCCTATTTGGCATTCCCAGCGCCCTATCTGGATCTCATACCATCTTCGCTAATTGGCCAGCCATTTACGGTAAAACTTTTTTTGCAACCATTGATGATCTTGTGTCGGTTTGGTTTCTACCGATTGGAGGTCTAATGATCTCCATCTATACTGGCTGGTTTTTGGATAAAAGCATCAGCAGCGAAGAGTTTCGCGCCGGAACAGCATGGCCTTGGTTATGGCGTCCATGGTTGTTTTTCATGCGTTGGGTGGCTCCAGCGGCGA
>Ga0207104_1277_pt1 | contig 11645 bp, 7 predicted proteins | sample Alteio_BWMinHeat_79_FD_153538 | JGI IMG/M metagenome (GOLD analysis project Ga0207104, IMG submission 153538) | Enriched cells from forest soil in Barre Woods Harvard Forest LTER site, Petersham, Massachusetts, United States -... | ecosystem: Environmental > Terrestrial > Soil > Temperate forest >...
TTTTTGCCCGATTGCCAGTTGGCGGGGCAGACTTCGCCGTGCTTTTCGAAGAAAATCAATGCGTCTAGAATGCGCAAAGCTTCATCTACAGAGCGTCCAAGAGGCAAATCATTAATAACCTGATGACGGACGACTCCCTTTTCATCGATTAAAAACAAGCCGCGATAGGCGATGCCCTCTTCTTCGAAAAGAACGTCATAATCTCGGGCGATGGTTTTATTGATGTCAGCGACGAGAGGATAAGTGACGCCATGGATGCCGCCTTTTTGCTTAGCGGTATTCAGCCAGGCATAGTGGGAATAACAGCTGTCGACGGAACATCCAATCACTTGAGTGTTGCGCTGTTCGAAATCTTTTAGCTTCTCCTGGAAGGCGTGCAACTCCGTTGGGCAGACAAAAGTAAAATCAAGTGGATAAAAAAATAAGATCACATTTTTTCCACGGAAATGAGTCAATGAAAAATCATTTTCAATTTTATTGCCGATGACCGCCTTGGTCTTGAAATTCGGGGCCGGTTTCCCTACTAACACCGCCATACGCTTAGCTCCTTTTATTTAGTTGTTTTATTTAATTGTTTCCAAAAAATTTTTCCGCTTGATCCAGCCACGATTCAGCTCCGATGGTTGTGCTAGGGCCATGTCCAGGGAACGCCTTAGTGTCCGGCGGCAGGCGCGCTAGTTTTTTCAGCGAATTCCACATGAGTTGAGGCTGGGCTGTTGGGAGGGCAAGCGTTCCCATCGAGCCTTTAAAGAGCGTGTCTCCGGACAATAGCAAACGATGCGCCGCGCAATACAAACATACCCCGCCTGGAGTATGCCCAGGAGTATGAATCACTTTAAATGTTAATGCGCCGACCGGAATTTCAGCGCCCTCTTCCAGCCAGCCGTCGGGGGATACTCCAGGGATATTAAGCCGACAAGGGAGACGGTCCGAGCCCGGACGCTCTAAATTGCCGGCGTCATCTGGATGGATGAGAACAGGGATCTGATAATGAGCCTTCAGCAAAGCGGCGTCAGCGATATGGTCCCAGTGTGAATGCGTCAGGAGGATTTTCTGCGGCTGATAGTTATATTTGCTCATATAGGCGATAATTTTTTCAGAACTATCGGGAGCAGGGTCAACGATTGCAGCGTCATGCGTTGCAGCGCACGCCACTACATAGGCGTTTGTGTCAAGGGGGCCTGAGGGGAAAGGTTGTATAATCATTTGCACCGGAGAGGACTTGAACCTCTAACCTCCCGGTTCGTAGCCGGGTACTCTATCCGGTTGAGCTACCGGTGCAAGGAATAGGGATATTGCCATATTTCCCACGTTTTATACAAGCTAAAAAATAACTGACGCTGCGATGTTGAATTTTTATTCAGGAAAGAGCATAACTGAAATAAGAATTAAAATTTTACAGCGGATGTGCAGCATGGAGATGGATGTTAAGAAAATAGAAGGAATCACCATTGTAAAACCTCGCTTTGCGCGCATCGATGCTCCCATCAGTACGGAGTTTAAGGGGTATCTCGTTGATCTGATTAACAACGGAAATAATCGAATTATCTTAAATCTGAACAATGTAACCTTTGTGGACAGCAGCGGGCTCGGTGTAATGATTGCTCTATTCAAAACTTTGAAGGACAAGGGGCAGTTGGCGCTTTGCGAAATAAAATCCCCCATCATGCAACTTTTCACCCTGACTAGAACGGATCGGATATTCAGCATATATCATTTGGAGTCAGAAGCTTTGGAAGCCTTCAACGTCGTTAAATAAAGCGTGCATTGGGGTCAGGCCTGGGCTGAAACGAATGACCGATTTTCTTCGAAAATCAGTCGTATTTTATCCCTCTAAATTTGGCGCCGTTTTTCCACCCCCGGATGGGGGTGAGGGCATGTAGCCCAGGGCAAGCGAAAGCGCAGCCCTGGGTGGTTATGTTATATAATGCACCCCTGAAAGGGGTGCGGGCCTACTTTTTGCCAGCGAATGCAAACCCATTCTACGTCCAATTTGGGTGCATTGAACATAGTTAAGCATGGCCCGCACCCCTTTCAGGGGTGCATCATTTAATGTAGTTACCCAGGGCTGCGCTTTCGCTTGCCCTGGGCTACGTGCCCTCACCCCCATCCGGGGGTGGTTGATGCGTTTAAAAAAAACGGCGCCAAAATTAGGGGGGTAAACCACAAGCTGATTTTCTTCGAAAATCGATCATTCGTTTCAACCCAGGCCTGACCCCAATGTAGCGTCAAATGCGTCAAAACTTAGCCTTATTTAATGCTCTTCTTTTAATGACTGTTTTCGGCGTCATTTCACTGGAACGCCTATCATAAAACCGGAATATCACTGTTGAATATTACGTTTGTCATGACATGCCTAATTTATTACAGATTAAAGATTGCATATATACATCAATTCGTATAAACTTTCACATATAAAAATAAGAAAAATAGATGGATTATGAAGATATATCAATTTACGCACGCGTTCGAAACTCAATCTGGCGTTAATCAATTGATAGGATTCACACATTTGGCGGTTTCGGGGTTGTGCTCATGTAGACTGGTGCGACACAATACCTTTGGGGCGCATTCTCCATTCACCATCGGTGAGAAGGTGGCCTCTTTGGCGTTAAAACTGTTCATTGTTTGTCCTGTCGTCATCTTATGTTCATTGGCTGATCTCATTATTTTTCCTATCTTCGCATTTGTGGGAACTATAGCGACGCCTTCAAATTCAAATCAATCATGCTGCAAACGCATGATTAAAAATATTTTTTATGTCCTTGCGGCCCTAATAGCCCGGATTGTCATGCCCATTTTGATGTTAGGGATTAGTTTGTCTGGGAGGTCTCCCGCAATGATCTCAAAAGACATTTTGAATAAACTTAGGGATGATGCGATATACCATCATGATGGTCATCTGCTGCAACAATGTTTCCAAAATGGCGCCGGTCTGCCTCCTCTCCGATTTATTGGCGCTAATAATCATGGCAATGGCCATCCTCAAGCTGCTGCTCCTCCTGAAATTATTCGTATAGTCGCAAACAACATAAATGATCCCAATGAGGTTACTGCATATTCAAGAGGAGGTTATGATTTCTCTATAGATGGTTTTCATAATTTTCCTTTACACTCTCCTTGGTTAGTGGATTCAGCGGCAAAAAATTCAATTCCGATGATTGACGCTTTAGTTGAGCGGAATGTGGATCTGAACTTAGTTTATGAACCCTTCGAGGAAGGGGCGGAAGAAAAAGATCCAGGGCGTTGGCATTATCGTAGTGATAAATTGACGCTGACTAGATTAAGAGACAGCGTCTTAACAGGAATCATCAAAAAACGCCCTACTATAGATACGTTTAAGCATATTCTGAAAATTGAAGGAATAGATCTCAATCAGCAGGGAAAAGGTTATAGCACGCCTTTAGCCGTGGCCGTCATGCATGGAGCGTTTGATTTCGCTGAAGCGCTGATTGCGGCTGGAGCTGATTTTTATGAAACTGATTTTGATGAGCTTGAACGATTTTTGAATGCATTTAACCGGGCTGAAGGTCAAGTCAACTACCCAGGCCAAGCTAGAAAATACCTAAAGTCCCTCATGCGTCAAATTTTGCCGGAACATAAATCTTGCACGGACAACATATTTTTCAAGGCTCTCTTAAGTTATCAGGCGCATAACGATTTGATGTCGTTGCTTTTTATGAAACCTAACGGGCAAATTATGATGGTTCTCAATACCTTCAAAGGAAATCTCGTTGGAGCAAAGAGTAAGCTGCTTGAAGCTGCCAAAATAAAGGTAGACGAGAGATGCGCGGCGCTCAATGAAACGGAATTCTTTGTGAAGGACATCGCGTCTATAATCGCTGCATATTAAAGTCAATTTTCCTGCCGCGCAGCGTGTGGAGTGCGTGCGACTTGTCGCCGCTTTGGAAGACCTCGACTCGTCGAGGTCGAAGCGTAAATCTAAAATATTTAAAGGTTAGCATTTGAACGGTGAACAGGTCATATTGTCGATAGCAAAACGCTTTCCAGGTTAACGTTAAGCTAGCTTTTAGATATTTTAGATTCACGCTTCGACCTCGACAAGTCGAGGTCTTCCAAAGCGGCGACAAGTCGCACGCGCTCCACACGCTGCGCGAAAGAAGGGTTAAAAAAAACTAAGGTCGAAAAAATTGCTTGAAAACTCGAGAAGTGGAAGTCAGTAATGCAGCATATGTGCAATTAATTTATTGATATTTATAATAAGTATTGTTAAACTCGTTTATTATTATAACTAATCATAGGTACATAATGTTAAATATATTTATAGGATTTATAATATTATTAATTACAATAGCGCCGCCAGCAATCGCAGCAACTGAGAAATATAAAGTTGTGGGGTACTATCCCAATTGGGCAATCTATCGGTCCCCTTCTTTTAAACCTGAAAATATTGACTTCGATCTCGTCACTCATATCAACTACGCTTTTGCAAAAGTCGATAAAGCAGGCGACATTGCGCTCTTTGACGCTTGGGCGGACATCGAATATCGCTCAGATTGGAACGCATCTTCTCCAGAACCTGCCTTTTGGGGAAATTTTAAAGCGTTTTCCGATCTAAAAAAGAAACATCCCCACATTAAAACCCTTATCTCCATCGGCGGTTGGACGCTTTCCGACACGTTTTCCGCTTTGGCGGAAAGTCCGACTGCAAGAGCCAACTTCGTCGAAAATGCGATCAAATTTTGCAAAGATTACGATTTTGACGGCGTCGACATTGATTGGGAATATCCAGGATTTGCAGAACACAGCGGACGACCTCAAGATAAAGAAAATTTTACACTTCTGCTTGCAGAACTATACCAGGCGGCGCACGCGCAAGGGTCTGAACTCCTCGTCACAATTGCGGCTCCGGCCGGTCCACACCATTACAAAAACATTGAAGTGGAGCGGATCCATAAATATGTAGATTGGATCAACCTCATGACATATGACCTGCACGGCCCTTGGGGGGATTCGGATAACCTTGTCGCCAATCATCATGCGGCGTTGTTTTCCTCTTTTGGGGACGCCAGATTGAGCGTCGCCGCCGCTGTAGCGTTCTATTTAGAGCAGGGCGTTCCAGCAAAGAAACTGGTGTTAGGGATGCCTTTGTACGGACGCGTATTCGCTAATACAAATGGGTTGCACAGCGCGTATAATGGAGCAGGCGGTGGAACCACCCAAGAAGTTGGCATGCGATTTTTTTATGACATTAAGCGAAATCTATCGAGCGACTATCACTTGTTGCATGATGAACAAGCGCAGGCTCCTTATTTATACAATCCTGTCAACAAAGAGTTGATCACGTTTGATGATGAAGAATCGCTTCGTTGCAAAAGCCAATTTATTAAAAATTTAGGATTAGGCGGCGCAATGGTTTGGGAATTAGGGCTAGATACACGCCCATCCTGGGACGCCATGCATGCGATTGTTGATGAACTGAAAAACTGAAAAATGTCAGGATGGGCAGGTCAGGATAGGCAGGATAAGAAGGATGGGTCTTGCTTATTCTCCGCATAATGTGCGGAGAATACTATTGTTCATCCGGAGAATAGATGCTATCAAAAAATTCAGAGGATGGGTGCGGTACGAGTTATTCACTTAGCTTTGTTTGGCCTGGTAAATCAGCTTTAGAATAAATATGGGTTGATTATATATCCCATATATTCTATTATTAGAGTAAAGGAAGCTTTCATGGCATACAAGCCTTTAGATGAAAAGACATATCGAAAATTCGTGAAAACGATTGGCTGGAGTCTTGTTAAAGGAAAAGATTGACTACAAACTGATGGATGAAAATGGAATTTTTGTATGCACGATACAAATCAGCCATTCTAAACGCGGTAAACAAGAAGTGACCGCATATAGTGTACAAAAAACAGAAAGAGAATTTAAATTTAAGGGTTTTATATGGCCGCCAAGAAAGAAATAAATCAACATCTAAAAGCAGCCTTAGGGGAAATCGGGAAAATAACACCCTGGTTTGATAAGAATGTCGATTGCTGGGTTTTTGAACATCCGAATTATCCTGTAGGATGCGGTGGAGACTCTAAAGAAGAGGTGATCGAAAAATATCCGAAATATTTGAAAGAATTTATTACAGAGCGGCTTAATGATAATGTAAGTCCGACAGTGGAAAAAAGAACGGTGGGACGCGGCGGAAAACGTGAAGGCGCCGGTCGACCTATTGAACCGAACAAAGAGCAAAAAATTCGTGTTTATCTTCCTTTGGATATTGCTAATCTCCTAAAAGAGCCAATGGTAGTTACTTATCTTCGTGGATTAATGGAAGCCAGTCATCATATACACATGTAGAGTGCGTCTTTAAAAAGTCATGGCAGCGGACATAAGGCAACAAGGCCGTCCCCGCGGCCTTGAATGTATCAACAACCAGGTCGGGACGACCTGGTTGCTTTCTTTACCCAAGATTTAGACTTTCATTAGAATCAGGCCGAGACGGCCTGATTACCTTTTTCATTCAGATGCCCCGACGAAGGAGGGGTATCTGAACTGTTGCCTTCATTCTTCATTATCGTGATCCTGATGAGAATGGGAGCGGCGTTGTTTGAGCAGCGTGTAGGTGGGATGTTGCGCCGTCCCTTCAATGGATAAAGTGAAGAATTCAGCTAATTTTAAAAGCAGGCTGTATTGCTTCATACGGATTTGAATATGCAAATTGCCATCGAAATCGATGTATGAGGGAGCTCCCGAGTCTTTAGCGAGATAAAATTTTGACAGACGACCCGCGCTGTACACATCTTTAAATTTTTTCAAGACGATTTTTCCGTTTTCTATTCGATAGTGGACATCGCCCGCCACAGGACATAGCGCAATAAGCGTGAGACCAGCGTCGGAAAGAATCTCCGATGGAACTTCCCAGATGGGATTGGGCTTATCGCGTTTGGGCGGATTGGCGAAATTGGCAAAACCGTCTCCGACGAAACTGCTAGGATCGGACAGGTTTCCTTTAAGATCGTTTAGTTCCAGATGGCGAATGATAAAAGCGCTTTCCGATGGCGTCTTAGATGATGTTCTTGATGGATCAACCTGTCTTAAACCGCTGGGCTTGAACTCATCCACCTTTAATAAAGGCATGTGTACAAGCCACGAATTTTGGTTCTGCTTGGAGATTAAAACATGTTCAGTGAAAAATCGACCTGCAGGATCAGAAAGACGTAGATTTTTCAAATGCGCCTCATTCGGGGAATAGGTCGCCTCCACTGCAAGCGTATCGAATTGATACCCCTGCGCCTCGCAATTCTGCGCTTCCAGCGAACCGGTAAAGCCTGCTGGATCAGGCCAAAATGACCATTCTCCTGTTAATCGATAGGTTCCATTAATCCGCCAGCGCTCTAAAATCGTTTGAATTTCCGAGGGCAAAAACAATTTAGCGTGCGGCGTGCAAACAACTTCTCCGATAAGGGGTTTTACCGAGTCGCCGCTTTCTCTTGCAATTTGGGCGCTTACTCCAGCGCATGAACCCTCAATCTGATGAATGGAAAATTTTTCAAGAGGATTGCCTCGCCAATGGACGACCAGCGCGGGCTGTCCTGCAGCGTACGGCTGTTCGCTGATTGTAAATTCACCCGATGCAAAACTAGGTGAATTGACTCTTGCTCCCAAGTGCAACAAATTGTCTCGATAACGCACCGCTGCGGCGAGATGCAACGCGAGCGAATCGCAATGCAAACTGAAATTTTTCACCTCATATTCAGCGTCATTGAGAAAATATTTGATGTTCTCACAAGTTAGGCCTCGATCTGTGTCCACATGAATAGTGAAATTATTTATATCTTGAAATTGCGTGTTTTGGACTTGCCAATTGCGCAAAGAGGCATTGAGCGATGCATCCATGCGCCACCTTGATTTGTTCTTATCCCATTCTAGACGGAGACGTCCATCGTTTGCGCGCAGTTGTCCTTTAGGTATAAATTGCGCGGCGAAGGCGTGCAGTTTCGGCCATTCATGCAGGCAAGAAAGATCGATTTCCAATAATTTCACTTTGGCGTCAAAAGCGTTTTCCTCTTTCAAATATTCTCCTGAAAGTCCAGCCAGCAAAGACTGGCCGCAACGCAACCCAAGAAAATTCACTTTTAGCGTCCGCTCTGAATTGGTTAAGTCGGCGGCGAGTGAAAAATCGTCAAGCTGCAGCTGATCGATGGTCCAGGCATTGTCTTTTCCCTGCCCATTCAGCAAGCATTTTTTAAAGGCGTATGAACCGATGGCTAAATTTTCACCGAGGACATGGTAAGTGAAAAGCGAAGCATTGCGATCATATTGCAAATTCACTTTGAAATCACCCTCAGCGGAATTGAGACTATTTAAATGTTTGAGAAGATGGCGCGATAGAAATAAAAGTCCGGTTCGACTAAAGCGCTGCAGGTCATTTAAGAGAGTTTTCAGCCGGAAATTGAATTGTAAATGAGCCGTCTCGATTTGCGCCCAATCTTGGATGATAAGTTGGAATGCATTTGGATGCACATCGCCGAAGTGCGACAGGCTGTTGTTGAGGGAAATTTCGATGCGTCCCGGGTTTTCTAATTCTTTTGCATCGCCCACAACGCGAATGATATCGCGATTTTTATCGCCGACCCATAAATCGAATTTCGCTCGCGAGGAGCCGTGATCCATAAAAGAAAGATATTCTCCGGCCAGAATATATTCTTCAAGATGCTTTGGCGAACCAACCAGCAAGGCTCCTTGAATGTCGGAAAATTTTAGGGTGTTTGCTGGATAATCGTAATCGAATTCCAGGCTAAGGTCCCGCACGCTCATGCTGGAGCCTTCTCCAATTAAGGAGCCTTCGGTAAAAGATCCACGAACGCAAGCTTGCGCGGCGATCTCCTGCTGCTGCATGGAAAAATGCAGACGGCTTCCATCTGGGCGCAACGAGATGTTGCCTTCCATCGGAAGTTTTATGAGCAGGGAAGATGGGCTGAATTGCGCGCACAGCGATTTCAGTTGCGAGACCTGTCCGTTTATTGCAGAGGCATGAATGTCGACATCAATGCGCTCTTGCGCGTTGCAGCTGTAATCGACATCGATGTCTCCGGCCAAGTGGATCTCTTGGCAATATGCTTCGGCGTCCGAAAAAATGGCGTGGGATTGTCCCAAGATAACCTGTGCAGAGATGTCTGTAAAGCTTAATTCGCTATGTTTTTCAAAGTAGACGCCTTGATGAATGGGCGCAACGCCGCCGTGAGTTCCGGTTGCAAAATCAAAATAATGCGCCGCGGGCAAATCTCCCTCACTGCGTTTTACGGAAGGAAACTCTAAGGAAAAATGCGAATTTTCCAAGCGCACGTTGCGCGCATCATAATAAAGTATAAGGGAAGCGGCGTCAAAAGCGCCGCGGACGTCGCAATCCCCTTCCAGACAGTTCAACACAAATGGAGCGACGTATTTATTCAATGGCAGGTCGTTTGCATGAAAATATCCCGAACGTAGTTGAAGGCTCTTGCGTCTATCAAAATGCACATCAAAAAAAAAGGTGTTGAGATGTTCGGGCTCGAAGACGGTTAAAGTTCCGCTCAATTTCGCTGCGGCGGCGTTTTGTTTCAATATGGCGTCAATCGTCAGTTGTTCTTCTGCAAAATGGGTGGAAAGGCTTTGATGAAGCGGGATGGGGGCAAAAGCGATGAAATCGCGTCCTTTTCCTTTCAGATGCATGCTGAGTGTTTTTGAATCTGACGTACAATCCAAAATGAACTGTCCGGCGAGGGGGCCGTATTCTAAGTTGAATTGCATGATTTGCGGAGAAAGCGAGTTGGGTTCGTCGGTGAGATGCAAGGGATGCGTCTGATCTTGATGGCGGCAAACGCCATGCAAATCAAGTTTGGTTTTTTGTCCTGGCCGCCATGAGCAATTTCCGACCAGTCGCTCCGCTTCCAAAATCGACCATTGAGCGCCGCCCTGAAAAGTTAAAGAGGCCGGCTGTAAAAGCTGCAATTGTCCATGCGCGCCGGAAGAGGATATCTGCACATGGGCTTCGGGAATATGGCTCTGCAGCGCCAATTGAGAATTTTTTAAGATCAGATGGTGAAAGTGAAGATCGCTTTCGCAACCATTTTGATGGATATTCAGACAGCCATCGACGGAGCCGCTCGAAGCCACCCACTGATCCCAGTCAGGCCATAGTTGATGAAAAAAAACGCACATGGAGGAGCACTCTGCATTGATGAAGGCGATGCGGGCGTCGAAATTGATTTTGCGCTCCAAGAGCGCCAGGTCGTATTTAATTTCCATCCGTTCAGCGGCAAAGATTTCATCGCCGGTGGAAGCGTGGCGCCAAATCGGCCGTTCGATGATGATGCTGTTTTCTTGGATGTAAGCATGGGGTATGGACAACTCCGCCCCGAGGCGTTCATGGAAATAATTTTTTAAATGATATTCCCCTAATGTTAATAAAAGCGCATGCCGATAAAAAAACAACATGCCGGAGGCGGCGATTAGGAGGATGAAAACGCCGCCGGACCATTTAACAGCTTTAGACATTGCACGCCGCCTTATCTTGAAAATTCAACGCAAAGATGCAAGAGAGAAAAAGTGTAGGGATAAAAATTCAAAGCAAAGAGGCAAGAGTATAAAGATAAAAATTCAACGCAAAGGTGCAAAGAAATAAAAAATATTACGAAGTTCAGTGCAAGGGTTGTCGGATATATTAAAATTTTTTATAATTCTCAAGATAAAAACCCACTGAATTTTATAATGTTTTTTATTTCTTTGCGCCTTTGCGTCTTTGCGCCTTTGCGTTGAATTTTTATCTCTACACTTTTTCTCTCTTGCACACTTGGGTCTTAGCGTTGAATTTTTTACTAAATTTTCGGAGATCTTGAGAATCAGGTTCATTTTGCCAGTTTTTCTTATTTTTTGATTGACATTTCGGCGTTGTTTACTTTTACTGAGAAAAAGTTCGGCAAATAATAGGTTCAATGATGTTGAGAAAATTTTTGGACTTTCAACTGTCTCTTGTAGAGCCAGGCAAACGGCTCCATAAATTGCGCCCGCTGGTTTCCGCGGGCGACACTTTTTTGTATGAAGCTCCGCTCAACACAGCTAAGGGACCGCACATTCGCGACGCCATCGACGTCAAACGCTGGATGCTGATCGTCGTTCTGGCTTTAATTCCGTGCATGTTGATGGCGATTTGGAACACTGGATTGCAAAAATTCGTCTATTCAAGCGGCGATTACCACCTGATGAATGAATATCTCACCAGCGCCGCCTCATTTCAAAGCTATTTTCATTTTGCCGCTAAAGAAGATCGTTGGATGACCATCATCAAAGAGGGGAGCTTCGTTTTTTTTCCATTGGTTTTGATTTCCTATGCCGTAGGCGGGCTCTGGGAAGCTCTATTCGCCATTATGCGCCGCCATGAGATCTCGGAAGGGTTCCTTGTAACGGGCATTCTCTACGCCCTCATTTTGCCCTCCACCATCCCCTATTGGATGGCCGCTGTCGGAATTTCCGTCGGCGTCGTATTGAGCAAAGAAGTCTTTGGCGGATCAGGCATGAATATCGTAAATCCTGCGTTGGCTTGCCGCGCTTTTCTCTTTTTCACTTTTCCGGGCAAGATGTCGGGAAGCATTTGGGCGGGAAGCAATCCGACGACGGTGCGTGAAAGTTTGGTTAAAATGAATCAGGAA
>Ga0207104_1278_pt1 | contig 11622 bp, 2 predicted proteins | sample Alteio_BWMinHeat_79_FD_153538 | JGI IMG/M metagenome (GOLD analysis project Ga0207104, IMG submission 153538) | Enriched cells from forest soil in Barre Woods Harvard Forest LTER site, Petersham, Massachusetts, United States -... | ecosystem: Environmental > Terrestrial > Soil > Temperate forest >...
TAATGTACCAGAAGTTGTAGCTGAACTATCTTCAGTCGCAGCACCAGTTGATGTTCCGGCGATTACAGCAGCGTCATTAACACCGGTGATAGTGATGGTAATCTGTTTAGTTGTGCCATCAAGTGAGGTTACGGTAATCGTATCAGTAGCAGTAACACCAGCACCTAAAGCTTGAACGGAACTTAAAGCGTTATTCACATTATAAGTCCAAGCACCAGCTGTGTTGATCGAGAATGTACCGTAAGTTGTAGCAACACTAGATTGTGCCGTGAAGGAAGCTTGACCAGTATCAGCATCCGTAATTGTTAATGTACCAGTTGTAGCAGTTACACTATCTTCAGTAGCGTTACCAGTTGATGTTCCGGCAATCACAGCCGCATCATTAACCCCAGTAATAGTGATGGTAATCTGTTTAGTTGTACCATCAAACGATGTTACAGTAATTATATCAGTAGCAGTAACACCAGCGCCTAAAGCTTGTACTGAACTTAAAGCGTTATTCACATTATAAGTCCAAGCACCAGCTGCGTTAATTGAGAATGTACCATAAGTTGTAGCAACACTAGATTGTGCAGTGAATGAAGCTTGACCAGTATCAACATCGGTAATGGTTAATGTACCAGAAGTTGTAGCAGAACTATCTTCAGTGGCAGCACCAGTCGATGTTCCGGCAATTACAGCAGCGTCGTTTGTACCATTAATTGTAATCGTAATGGCTTGAGTTGTGCCGTCAATTGATGTTACGGTTACTGTATCAGTCAATGTTGACCCAGCACCTAACGCTTGAACGGCGGTGTTAGAGTTGTTTAAGTTATATGTCCAAGCACCAGAAGAGTTAATCGTAAATGTACCGTAAGTTGTAGTCGCATTAGTTTGTGGATTGAATGCAGCTTGGCCGGTATCAATATCGGTAATGGTTAGAGTTCCGGTGCGAGTTAAGGTTGTTTCTTCAGTTACTGATCCGCTAGTAGTTCCGCCGATTACTGGAGCGTCATTGGTACCATTAATCGTAATCGTAATAGCCTGAGTTGTGCCATCAACTGAAGTTACATTAATTGTATCAGTCAATGTTGATCCAGCACCTAAAGCTTGAACGGCGGTGTTTGAGTTATTTAGGTTATATGTCCAAGCACCAGCAGTGGTGACGGAGAATGTACCGTAAGTTGTGGTGGCGTTAGATTGGGCGGTAAATGAAGCTTGGCCAGTATCAACATCGGTGATTGTTAAGTTACCTGTTCTAGTTAATGTAGTATCCTCAGTAACAGATCCAGCAATAGTTCCGCCAATTACAGCAGCATCGTTAGTACCGTTGATGGTAATTGTTATTACTTGTGAAGCAGTTCCATCGGTTGATTTAACAGTAATCGTATCGGTTAATGTTGATCCAGCTCCTAAAGCTTGAACAGTGGCGTTGCTGTTGTTTAGATTATATGTCCAAACACCAGCCGCAGTTATTGAGAAGGTACCGTAAGTTGGATTAACAGTTGGAGTTGTATTAAAGATATTCTCTCCAGTATCAACATCAGAAACAGTTAGAGTTCCGGTTCTTGTTAATGTTGTTTCTTCAGTTACAGATCCAGTTGATGTTCCGCTAATTGTAGCTGTATCATTAACGCCGGTAATCGTAATCGTAATTTGTTTACTTGTACCATCAAGCGAAGTCACAGTTATTGTATCTGTAGCCGTAGCACCACCAGCTAAGGCTTGAACGGCTGGTAAAGCGTTATTCACATTATAAGTCCAAGCACCAGCTGCGTTAATTGAGAATGTACCGTAAGTTGTAGCAACATTAGATTGAGACGCAAAGCTAGCTGCGCTATCCACATCGGTAATTGTTAATGTGCCAGAAGTTGTTAAGGTTGTATCTTCAGTCACCGCACCAGTTGCAGTGCCGCTGATTACGGCAGCGTCGTTTACACCGGTAATAGTTATAGTGATGCTTTGAGTTGTGCCGTCAAGTGAGGTTACATTAATGGTATCGGTAACCGTAGCGCCACCAGCTAAAGCTTGAACTGAACTTAAACTGTTATTTACATTATAAACCCATTGACCATCGGCGTTGATGGAGAATGTACCGTAAGTTGTAGCACTGTTAGATTGCGCCGTGAAGGAAGCTTCGCCAGTATCAACATCGCTCACCGTTAATGTGCCGGATGTTGTAGCTACACTATCTTCAGTAGCAGTTCCGGTTAATGTTCCACCGATTATAGCAGCATCATTGGTACCGTTGATGGTAATGGTTATTACTTGAGTTGCAGTTCCGTCAACTGATTTAACAGTAATAGTATCCGTCAATGTTGATCCAGCTCCTAAAGCTTGAACGGCTGCGTTGTTGTTATCTAAGTTATAAGTCCAAACACCGGCCTCATTAATTGAGAAGCTACCATAAGTTGGATTAACAGTTGGAGTGGTGTTGAAGATATTTTGGCCAGTATCAACATCACTAACAGTTAATGTTCCGCTTCTGGTTAATGTTGTTTCTTCAGTCACAGATCCAGTTGATGTTCCGCTAATCGTAGCTATATCATTAACGCCGGTAATAGTAATCGTAATTTGTTGCGGTGTGTTATCAGCAGAATAAACGGTAACCGTATCAGTTAAAGTGGCACCAGCTGGCAATGATTGAATTACGCTGCTTGAGTTATTTACATTATAAACCCATTCTCCAGCTGCGTTGATGGAGAAGGTACCGTAAGTTGTAGCAGTATTAGATTGTGCCGCAAAGCTAGCAGCACTATCAACATCAGTAATTGTTAATGTGCCGGAAGTTGTTAAGCTTGTATCTTCAGTTACCGCACCAGTTGCAGTGCCGCTGATTATGGCAGCGTCGTTTACACCGGTAATAGTTATAGTGATGCTTTGAGTTGTGCCGTCAAGTGAGGTTACATTAATGGTATCGGTAACCGTAGCGCCACCAGCTAAAGCTTGAACTGAACTTAAACTGTTATTTACATTATAAACCCATTGACCATCGGCGTTGATGGAGAATGTACCGTAAGTTGTAGCACTGTTAGATTGCGCCGTGAAGGAAGCTTCGCCAGTATCAACATCGCTCACCGTTAATGTTCCGGATGTTGTTGCTACACTATCTTCAGTAGCAGTTCCGGTTAAGGTTCCACCGATTATAGCAGCATCATTGGTACCGTTGATGGTAATTGTTATTACTTGAGTTGCAGTTCCGTCAACTGATTTAACAGTAATAGTATCCGTCAATGTTGATCCAGCGCCTAAAGCTTGAACGGCGGCGTTGTTGTTATCTAAGTTATAAGTCCAAACACCGGACTCATTAATTGAGAAGCTACCATAAGTTGGATTAACAGTTGGAGTGGTGTTGAAGATATTTTGGCCAGTATCAACATCACTAACAGTTAATGTTCCGCTTCTGGTTAATGTTGTTTCTTCAGTCACAGATCCAGTTGATGTTCCGCTAATTGTAGCTATATCATTAACGCCGGTAATCGTAATCGTAATTTGTTGCGGTGTGTTATCCGCAGAATAAACTGTAACCGTATCAGTTAAAGTTGCACCAGCCGGCAATGATTGAATTACGCTACTTGAGTTATTTACATTATAAACCCATTCTCCATTAGCGTTGATGGAGAAGGTACCGTAAGTTGTAGTAACATTAGATTGAGACGCAAAGCTAGCAGCGCTATCCACATCGGTAATTGTTAATGTGCCAGATGTTGTTAAGGTTGTATCTTCAGTTACCGCACCAGTTGCAGTGCCGCTGATTATGGCAGCATCGTTTACGCCGGTAATAGTTATAGTGATACTTTGAGTTGTGCCGTCAAGTGAAGTTACATTAATGGTATCGGTAACAGTAGCGCCACCAGCTAAAGCTTGAACTGAACTTAAACTATTATTTACATTATAAACCCATTGACCATCGGCGTTGATGGAGAATGTACCGTAAGTTGTAGCAGTATTAGATTGCGCCGTGAAGGAAGCTTCGCCGGTATCAACATCACTCACCGTTAATGTTCCTGATGTTGTTGCTACACTATCTTCAGTAGCAGTTCCGGTTAAGGTTCCACCGATTATAGCAGCATCATTGGTACCGTTGATGGTAATTGTTATTACTTGAGTTGCAGTTCCGTCAACTGATTTAACAGTAATAGTATCCGTCAATGTTGATCCAGCGCCTAAAGCTTGAACGGCGGCGTTGTTGTTATCTAAGTTATAAGTCCAAACACCGGACTCATTAATTGAGAAGCTACCATAAGTTGGATTAACAGTTGGAGTGGTGTTGAAGATATTTTGGCCAGTATCAACATCACTAACAGTTAATGTTCCGCTTCTTGTTAATGTTGTTTCTTCAGTCACAGATCCGGTTGATGTTCCGCTGATTGTAGCTATATCATTAACGCCGGTAATAGTAATCGTAATTTGTTGCGGTGTGTTATCCGCAGAATAAACTGTAACCGTATCAGTTAAAGTTGCACCAGCTGGCAATGATTGAATTACGCTACTTGAGTTATTTACATTATAAACCCATTCACCAGCTGCGTTGATTGAGAATGTACCGTAAGTTGTAGCAACATTAGATTGAGACGCAAAGCTAGCAGCGCTATCAACATCGGTAATTGTTAATGTGCCAGAAGTTGTTAAGGTTGTATCTTCAGTTACCGCACCAGTTGCAGTGCCGCTGATTATGGCAGCGTCGTTGGTGCCATGAATTGTTATTGTGATAACTTGCGTCGCAGTTCCATCTAGAGATTTTACGGTGATAGAATCAGTTAAAGTTGAACCAGCGCCTAAAGATTGAACGGCACTTGAAGAATTGTTCAAGTTATAAGTCCACGCGCCGGAAGAGTTAATTGTAAAAGTACCGTAAGTCGCATTGACGATTGGAGTTGTGTTGAAAGCGGATTGGCCGGTATCAACATCAGCAATGGTTAAAGTTCCGCTTCTTGTTAAATTAGTTTCTTCAGTTACAGAACCGGTGGATGTTCCGCCGATTACTGGAACATCGTTTGTACCATTAATTGTTATTGTAACTTGCGAAGTAGTTCCATCGGCAGAAGTTACGATTACGGTATCAGTTAATGTCGCGCCGGCTGGCAAGGATTGAACAGCTGATGCGCTATTATTTAAATTGTAAACCCAAGATCCGTTCGTATTAATTGAGAAAGTACCGTAAGTCGTAGCAACATTATTTTGTGCAGTGAATGAAGCTTGGCCAGTATCAACATCGCTTATGGTTAAAGTTCCACTTCTTGAAGTTAAAATATCTTCAGTGACAGAACCAGTCGCGGTGCCGCCGATTACAGCCGCATCATTTGTACCGTTGATTGTGATGGTAATTTGCGAAGTAGTTCCATCAGAAGCTTTTACTGTAACCACATCTGTAACGCTATCTCCTAAACCTAAGGCTTGAACTGCGGATAAACCATTATTTAAATTATAAGTCCAATTACCTTGAGCATTGATAGTTAAAGAACCGTAAGTTGAGGAAATAGTTTCGGCAGTGAATGGAGTTTCGGTTCCACCCGAATTAGTCGCACTTAAATCGCCACTTACGGCTAATTTTACATCTTCGGTTACAGAACCAACGACATCGCCGCCAATTAAAATTCCATCATCAGTACCGTTAATAGTAATTGTAATATTTTTTGTAGTACCATCGACAGAAGTTACAGTGATAATGTCAGTAAGTGTATCGCCATTTCCTAAGGCTTGAACAGTTGAGCTAGAATTATTAAGCGTGTAACTCCAAGCGCCGGAAGCATTAATTACTAAAGAACCGTAGGTCGAATTAACAGTGGCAGGAATAAATGCCGATTGACCATTATCCGCATCAAGAATATGAGCATTGCCGCTGGTAATCATCACCACATCTTCGGTGACAGAGCCGGTAAGATCGCCGCTAATGAACGGCACATCATTTGTACCGTTAATTGTAATGACAATTTCTTTTTTCGTACCGTCACTGGACACTAAAACCATAGTTTCCGTCAAGCTATCACCTTGGCCAAGCCCTTGAATTAACGGATTATCATTATGAAGTGTATAAGTCCAATTACCATTTACTAAATTTAAAGTACCGTATAAGCCTTCTAAAGTTCCATTATTAAATTTCGGATTATCGCCAGCATCTTCATCAGTGATAGCAATTCTTCCGTTAATAGTTGTAATATGATCTTCAACTGCTAAACCTGAAAAATCGCCGCTAACAACCGGATCGTGACGAATAGTAATAATTGGAAGATGATTGTTATCGAAGGTAGGGCTTAAAGAATTGATAGGTTTATCATCAATTACACCAGTACTGATTTCATTATCGGCAAAGAGTGGCACACCTTTATGTCCAATATTTTCATAAATATATGTCAGTAATTTTTCGTAATTACTAGAATTATCAATAAGAGAAGCCTGTTGAATATCAACCAATTCTTCGTTATGGAAAATTTTTGGCTCTGTATCAAAGAAAATCTGATGCGTCAAAAATAAACCGTTTTCAAAAGCTATTCTATATTCTTCTTTTGTGTAACCTTTCTCGATATCTAGGAAAATTCCTTTATCCAAAGCTTTAAATTTGAAAATATCTTCGACATATAGCGTATGATATTCATCAAAATTATTATCTAATTTTATGGTGTGAGTTTTTCCGTGAGGAGGAGGAGCTTTTTCATCAGAGGGTGCTGCTACAAGTATTTCATTTGATTTTTGTTTTTTAACCAAAACTTCTTCAACATCTGGCTGAGCTCCAATAATTGAAGCAAACTTAGTTTTGATAAAATCGAGAATATTCATAAACTTATAAAATTAGTTCACAAGCAATCGCATCAAAAGCACGCAAGGTAAAAATCTAGCTAACTAATGATTATAGCATATTTTAATCATCTAGTCAAATTTCTAGAAAAAAAATGCTAAATAAAGGTATATATTACAAAATCTTTTGCACAATTTGAAACGGAGTCAGCTAGAATAAAGGACTTTTATGAGCAAACTAGATTAGTTTTTGGAGAATTATTGTTCATTAAAGGCGTTAAGCTTGGTCTTTATCAAAGGTTTCAAAATATATTGTAAAACCGTTCTTTCGCCGGTGATAATATTAACGCTAGCTTGCATTCCCGGAATTATTGGCAAGGATCGGCCTTTATATTGAATTTTATTTTGATTAGATTTGACCACAACTTTATAAAAAGATTGTTTTCTGCCATTAGCATCAGTTTCGACAATTGTATCGGCGCTAATATATTTTATAGAGCCTTTTAAAGTGCCGTAAATAGAAGGGTCGTAGGCTGAAATTGAAATATTTACCTGTTGTGCGGAATTAATAAAAGCAATTTTATTTGGCATAATTTTGCCTTCAACCAGCAATTCCCCGCCCAAAGGCACGATTTCCATGATTGTATCACCGGATTTAATAGTTGAGCCTATGGTGGTAAAATTAATTTTTTTAACTACCCCATAAACCGGGGAAGTCAATAAAGTTCTATCGTAACGGTCTTTATAACCAAATAAAACTTCCTTTAGAGATTCATAATCAGTTTTATTTTTGGCAATATCGTCTTTAACTTTGGAATAATAGGAATTGACCTCAAATGTATATTTTCCGGTAATATCATTAAGGTCTTTTTTAACTTTAATTAATTCCACTTTAGGAATAATTTGTTCAGCTTCCAACTTTTTGAAACTTTCATACTGACTTTTAATAAGTTCAATATTTTCACTCAAAGCGCCCAGAGTGGCTTGTAATTCCTTTCTATTAGCATAAAATAAATTAGTTTCGCTTTGCACTAATTCCGGATAATCTTTAGTAAGCTCTGGAGGGAAAGTTATTTTATTTAAACCTTTTTCTTCAGCATGAAGCCTTACCAAAGAAGCTTCTAATGAATAATATTTTACCTTATTTTCTTCGTAAGAAGAAGAATAGCGCACATCGTTTAATTTCATTAAAGCTTGATTAGCGACGACGACATCGCCTTCGTGAACAAACATTTTTTCAATAATTCCACCGTCTAAACTTTGAATGTCTTGCGTTTCAGCGGAAGCCACGATTTGACCAGTTGCAAGCACACTTTCGCTAATTCTAAAGAATGACGCCCAAATCAAAAAAACCAAAACAAAAGTTACTATAGAATATAGTATAAAATGATGAGTTATTCTTCTAGAAAGCATGTTTGTAATATGATTTTATTTGAATAGTTTGCCCAATATGACATCTTTTTTATTATCTGCAACTATCTTTCCCTCATCAATCACAATTATACGATCCACCAATTCTAGCAACGCTCTTTTATGGGTTGAAAGTACCATGGTTTTTCCTTCGGAGAATTGTTTTATTTTGGCTAAGAAGTTATTTTCCAACCGGCTATCCATAAAATTAGTTGGCTCATCTAATAAAATAATTTGCGGATCAGATAATAAAGCACGCGCTAAAATTATTGATTGAACTTGACCTCCGGAAAGACTGGTTCCCGCCTCATCAATTTTCATATTATATCCGTCGGGATGTTGTTGCGCGAAAGAATTAATTCCAGAAAGTTCTATAACTTTAATAACATCAGCTTCCGAAGCTTTCGGATTTTTTACAACGAGATTACTCCACAAAGTTCCTTTAAATAAGCGGCTGGATTGCTCAACATAACCAATATTTGAACGCAAAATATAAGGATCAATTTGTAAAATATTTACGCCAGAAAGTGAAATCGAACCGTTTTTCGGAGTATATAAACCGGACATTAATTTGAATAAAGTTGATTTGCCCGAACCGCTATTGCCCAGAATAGCAACTTTTTCGCCTTCTTTAATCGTTAAAGAAATATTTTCGAAAAATTCCCCGCTTTGATTAGGATAAGCAAATGACATATTATGAAATTCGATATCTTTACCGATTTTGCTCGAATAAAATTCTTTGATACCTTTTCTTTCGTCAGGAAGTAACATAATTTTATCCAAACCGTCTAGTGAACATTTAACTTGCTGGAATCTGGTGATGATTGTCGTCATTTGCGTAATCGGCGCTAAACATCTGCCGGATAAAATTGAGCAGGCAATCAATCCACCGGTAGTTAAGTCACTGGCCCAAATTAAATGCGTTCCCACAACTACAACTACGACGCTGCATAAAAAACCTAAAGATGCTGTAAAATTAACAATAAATGTTGATAAAAATCTGGTGCTGGAAACCGCTTTAGAAACACCTTTACTATCTTCGTCCCATCTATTCATCATCAATGGCTGCATCGAGAAATTTTTGATGGTTTCAATATTAAATAAACTTTCAAATAATAAGGAATTTTTTGAGGTCAAACCTTCAACCGATCTTTGCGTATGTTTATGCAAAGGCCTGTTTATGGTAAATGTCAGAAGAATTGCAATCAACAAAGCTACGATCGGAACCATAACTAGCGGGCCGCCAATATAATAAATCACTACTAAAGTTATTAACAAAAATGGAAAATCGATAATACCGACTAAAGTAACTGAACTTAGAAAATCGCGAATTGAATCAAAATCCTTTATACGACTAACCCTTACTCCAACTGGCTCGGTCTGATCTTTCATAAACAAATGCAAAGCTTTCGCAAATAAAATATTCGATAATTTTAAATCGATTTTTTTACTGGTTTCTTCGACAAAATAAGCACGCAGCATTTTTAAAGAAAAATCAAAAATGATGATGAGTAAAACGCCAGTTGACAAAGCCCATAAGGTTTCAATCGAATTATTCGGAATAACGCGATCATACACATTCATGGCAAATAACGGAATTATCAGACCAAAAATATTAATTACAAAAGCGGCAATTAAAACATTCGCATAAAAGGTTTTATAGCGTTTGATAACATCCCAGAACCAATAATAACGGGTTTTTTCTACCGGTTCCGAACCTTTTAAATTATTAACATGTAAAACGCGGCCTAAATAAATTTGCTCAAATTTTGCCAACGGAATTTTATGCTCAACTTCGCCAGTTTTAGTTGATAAAATATGCACCAAACCATCTTTAATACCTTTGATAATGCAATATTTATCATTTTCCAACAAAGCGATAACACTATGTTTTTCAACACGCGCCATCTGTATATCTTTACAGGCTTTGGATTCAAATTTCAGACCGATAAGTTCCAAAACTCTGGTTACGGATGAAGTATCTTCATTCTCATATTTTTTGAGCTGAGTCTCCACATATTTGAATAATTGCGGATTTTCTTCTTTTATAACTTGAACAATACAATTATCGATCGACTCACCAACGCCTTCCTTTTGCGTTCCATCATCAAACGATTTTATATCGCTTTTGTTTTCTGGTTGGGTTTTATTATCGTTTTTATTAATCATCATATTTATTTGCCAAAATGAGTTAAAAGAGTACCATCATTCGCTAAAATAGTATAAGCTAGAATTTTTCTGTCATAAATCGCATTAATATATTGAATATCGGCATTAAAGAATTCGCTTTTGGTATTTAATAGATCAAGCAAACTTCTAAAGCCAGCATCAAATTCTTTCTGATTTTTTGCCACGGTTTTTTCCAGAAAATCACGATTCGCTTTTAAGAACTCAATTCTCTCATTTATTTCAGCATAATCGCTATATAATGAACTTAAACTTTGGTAAACATCGCTTTTGGATTTAGCATAACTAAAGCGTGTAGATTGAGATCTAGATTCTGCAGCAGCATTTTTGAAATATTGGCTGCCAAAATTAAAGGAATAACGCAGATTAAGCATGGCGGAAAGATCTTTTTGCACACCGTTAATTCCGGCATCATCTGTAGTTTTTTGTGCCGAAAGATCCGCGCTCAAAGATGGATAAAGCGCAATTGTTTCTTTTTTCCGTAGAAATTCACTAGTTTTGGTTTCATAAAATTTAGCTTTAATAATCGGGTTAGAATCCAAAGTGACAGACCAAGCTTCATCAAAATCTTTTGGTAAATCATTCGGCAAATCAAAATCCTGCAATTCGCCTTCAACTCTGATTCCACTATATCTAAATAATAAATTTTTGGCTTTTTCTAATTCAGAATTACTGACATTTAAATTGGATTTGGCATTTGCAGTTCTGGCTTCTGTTAAAAATAAATCCGAAGCTCTTACCAAACCTGAATCCAACCTGACTTGGATTTTATTTAAAGTATCTTCATGATATGCCACACTTTCTTGCTGAATTTTGACCACAGCGTAATATCTAATAGTATTTAAATAAGATTCAATTGTAGATAAAGTCATTAAATTGCGTACTTGCTCAAGTTCGTAATTTTTGGAATTAAGAACTGATTTATTAATTTTCACATCAGTTATTTTGCCTTCACCGAAAATATTTTGGTGCAAATCAACCGATAATTCTTGAGCACTCAATTTTCTATTTTCAACACCTGGCGATTGATAAAATTGCGAACCAGTTCCGGCTCTGGCCGTAATAACCGGCAAAACTCCGGAATAAGATTGTTTAACTAAATTTTTACTTTCTGATTTATCGGCAACTTTTTCTTGCACATCAGGACTATTGCTCAAAGCCGAATCAATATAATAATTAATGTCATAGATTGGTTTTAGAACTTCTTCAGAATTTGTTACTGCCGTTGCTTCAGGAGTTGCTAATGGAGCTACTTCCGGCGCAGTTTCTGATGTTGAAGTTGAATTTGGCGTAATTACCGCATTTATTTCC
>Ga0207104_1279_pt1 | contig 11562 bp, 17 predicted proteins | sample Alteio_BWMinHeat_79_FD_153538 | JGI IMG/M metagenome (GOLD analysis project Ga0207104, IMG submission 153538) | Enriched cells from forest soil in Barre Woods Harvard Forest LTER site, Petersham, Massachusetts, United States -... | ecosystem: Environmental > Terrestrial > Soil > Temperate forest >...
TGCCCGCAATACTCACGAGCACGCGCCGGTGCCTTCTCATACTTCTCCAAACAGCCCCGGTACGAACTCAGAAGCAACGTCGCTTCGTGATACACCGCAGTGGCGGCTTCGTCCTGCTTGAATTGTTGACATTGAATCGCCGCTTCGCGATCGAGCAGTGTCTCGCCCGGCATTTTCCCGCACGTGATGTCGATGTACTTCTGGGGACGGGCACACCCGGCTGTCACAAACAGCAGCGCACAGACCCCCAATACCCCGAACGGTTTCATGATTGTGGTGACCAACTGAATCCCCCGATCCACGGCTCTTAGGACGATACCGGCACTCCAAGCCTGTCATGATTCATCCCTAGCATCGTGGCCTTGTACCATTACACCCACTACACGGGCATGTTACAGGCTTGTTAACTTCTATATGAACACAGATTTCTGATTGGAGAAAACGCTCTCTCTTCGCCTATTTCAACCATCACACTCCCTCTCCCTCTCCAAGCTTGCTGCAATACACGTTACAAGAATTTGATCCGCCGCTGATCGTCCGGTGGCTTGGACGTTGTAAAAGTACCGCCATAGGGAGGTGCAAAGATGCCGAACACAAGTTCATCGAACCATGTCCCGAATATTGCCCCGTCGAAACATTCGAACAATCATGCAGTCCAGAACAAACAGTACGCCGATCTTCAGAACGAGCTCAAGAGACTCCGAGCGGAACTCACAGAAGAAACCATGTCATCGCATCCGATTTCCACAGAAGCAGAACTCTTTCCCGACCCGGTAGACCGGGCCGCCGCTGAGCATGAGATCGGCGTCGCCTTGTCCGTGAAGATGTTCGCCATCGAAAAACTTCGGCGGATTGAGCAGGCGCTGACGTCTCTCCATGCCCATTCATACGGAACCTGTTCTCGCTGTCGTCACGATATCCCCTATGCCAGGCTCAAGGTGCAACCCGATTCGCGGTACTGTGTCCCCTGTCTCACCATCGTCGAGCAGGAAGGCGTTAGAAATTAATCCTATGCCGGACATCTCCACGACTCTCAACCGTATAACCAAGGAGCGATCATGCATTGCACCCGCTGTGCCGGTTTGAGAGTGCCGGAGATTCTCTATGAGGGAGGTACCAGAATCCTTGCCCTACGATGCGTGCATTGTGGGGATATCGTCGATCGGATGATCGTCCTGAACCGTCAACGCCGTCCCTATCCAAAACCTCACCGAGGCCGAACACCCATCTACGGCAGCGATCGATGGAAGAAGAATCGCCCCACGATGGCCTAGCAGTGCCTGCGTTGCCGGTTGATTTCGAAAACCCTCAATCTGGCGGGAACCAATCCCTGCTCGTTAGGCTGAGGGGCTCATGCGTATCTGGATGGTGGGATACACAGTCCTGATGTGTGGCTTCTCGCTTTCCGACCCTCGTACCTGTAACCATAGAACACCGCCCTCTGGCTCCGCGACAAGGACGAACGTCAGTTGCGGAGAGTGCTGTCCTTCGAACACGATGTATTCGGCGATGCGCCGGATCAACAGTTCTGATCGGCGGAATTTGAAGGCATATCCGTCGTCGAGCTCCTGAATCTCCGCCACATACTTAAAGAAGCTCGATACCAGCATGTGCCGCCGTAGCGCAAGGGCTGGGTCAGGTGCTTGAGTCACCAACGACGAGGCAGGATTACCTGGCATGACTTGAACCTCGATGCGTGCGCGCCTGCTAACCAGGCGCGCACACCACGTTAACTAAAGTGAAAGTGATTATTTCTATTGGTCATACTATCGCTTGAACCGAAAGAGAATCCGGAACCCGGGAATCTTGATGATGTCGTCCGTCGGATAATCGTCCACGTTCTGCATCTGTGCCCACTGTGCCTGTGACATATTCTGCTTTGAGCCCATCCGCGAGAAGTACTTGTGCCGATGCCGGTTGAGTCGGCGTTCTATATGATCCAGTCGTCGGAGATGCGGAATTCTTCAAGGGCTTTCCCACCCCAAACCAGATGAAGGAAGACTGTTCCAGCCCATGTTGGACGATCGCGCCGAAGTCCAGCCCGTCAAAGCCTTCGAATTCGCTCGCCTGAACAGTAACTATCGGAACTCCCATCATGATCGAGGCAGCCAGTCCAACCTTTGCGGCCGAGAGCCCCCATTTCACGATTCGTTTTTTGAATTTTGCCATTATCGACTCCTTTTCACATCTCCTCACTATGCCGGACGACACCAGCAGCAGGGAACAGAGTGAAATCTGTACCGGCACATGGGATTGATTGACTGCTCTAGATTCATACCGTACTGCCATCGGCGTTCTCCTCCTTGTCGCATGCAGGTACTGCTGCGGGCGATCCCTTGAGGACGAGGAACAACCAATTACCCCATACTGAATTGTATCGATACCACTCACGGACCGATCCGAAGACGCTGCGGTCATCTCCCTATCGATTCGTTGCCGCACGTTCACACGATGCACAGTCGCAAGAGTCTGTTACGAATCGATCTGTCCAATCTCAAAAACTCGTAACGGTAGCGTTAAGGCATGAGTCAATCGAGCACGCATTTGCATCGCTTTGGCGAATGGGAGTAGTGTGGATATCATCACGAGCGGAGATTGGCGATGAGCTACGTACGACCACGTACGATTCTTTGTCGGCTTGTGTGCTCGTTCACACTGACGCTTGGGCTGTTAGGTCTTCTTGCTGCCTGCGTCTCGACCCCAGACCAAACGGAATGGATTCGTATCGGTGTGACGACGAAGGACGACGTGATCGCACGATACGGACAGCCTGATTTGCTGATGGCGGCTCCCGGCGGGGACACTGCCCTCTACCACCCGACTGGTTCTAGAGCATCCGTTCCGCGACTCGAGATTCCCACCGCCCAAGTCGGGCCCTTCGGAGCACCGACGACACGCATGCAATCGATCGATCCAGGTCTAGGCGCCAAAGAAATGGACAAGAGGGGGAATGTGTTCTTGAGGAAAGAACTTCGCATCCGCTACGATACTCGAGGCGTGGTACAGGGGCTGTCTTCTCCCTAACCGACCGATCTGATTCGAGGTTGTTTCTGTCGGGATTCGCCGTAATCTCACTGCCTGCCCGTCGTACGATTGAGTGGATAGCAGACGGTATCAGGATTCTGTTACGCGACGTCCAGGCGTAACAGCCGATTATGGTGTCCCTCGTAATCGGGGACCAGCGCTGATATTCCTGCGGCATCAGGGATGAGGAGATGAGAAAATCTGCCGATGACCGGTTACAGGCGATCGGAATGTTCCAGACCACGGCAATGCGAAGCAGAGCTTTGACATCGGGATCATGCGGCTGTGGCTCCAGCGGATCCCAGAAAAAAATAAGGACGTCGATTTCGCCTTCGCTGATCTTTGCCCCAATCTGTTGGTCGCCACCCAGCGGCCCGCTTTGCAACCGCTCCACCTGAAGACCCAACTCCGAATGGAGCAACTTCCCTGTCGTCCCTGTCGCGATGAGTGTGTGTCCAGCCAGTGCGTCGCGATTGAACTTGGCCCACGCGAGGAGGTCCTGCTTCTTGTTATCATGCGCGATAATCGCCACGGTTTTCTTTTCGGCCATCGTCATGGAGTTGTCTTTCATCGGCGCCTCCTTCTCACTCACATCCATATAGTCTGATCGGTTCCTCAGATAGTATGGCAGGCCACTGTTACGAATGGGTTTCATGATCCGAACCCCTTCATTATCTATGACCGTGGCGACCGTTGCTCCTCAATCTACGTTCTGGTGCCGTATAATTTTACCCTCCACCATGTAGACGACAAGTTCGCCTACATTGGTGGCATGATCGGCAATTCGTTCGTAATACTTGCCGATAAACGTCAGACGGATTGCCCGCGTAATGGTCCGTGGATCCTCCAGCATGAAGGAAACGAGTTCTCTGAAAAGCTGTTCCGTGAGGTGATCGACATAGTCGTCGTCCCGGCAGACTTTTCTAGCCAGTACTGCATCGCGATTCATAAATGCATCCAAACATTCTTTGACCATCTGTAGTGTCCAGTTAGCCATTCTCGGAATATCGATATAGGGCTTGAGCTGAGGTTCTTGGTTTAATTCGATTGCCCGTTCGGCAATATTTTCCGCCAGGTCGCTGATCCGCTCGAGTTCCGAGGAGATCTTCATGGCCGTCGTAATGAATCGGAGATCGCCGGCTGTCGGTTTGTGGAGCGCCAGCAGGCGGAGGCAGGTCTCGTCGATTTCGATGTCCAGTTTATTGATCGACAGATCGTTCTCGACGACTCGAATTGCCAGTTCAGAATCGCGCCCGGTCAACGCGTTCAAGACATCCTGCAATTGAAATTCGACCGAGCCGCCCATCAGCAACAGCTTCTCTCTAAGAGCTCGCAGTTCGGCGTCGAGATGTCGTTCCATCGCTGCTTCCCGAGAGGACTTCGCCAATTCGATCGGTCACATACTTTTCGGTCGGTGGACCCGGTAGATGTGTACAGACTGAATCCGTTCGAATAAATGGGAACAGATTTCAGTGCTGGCTGTGTGATGACGTCTGTGCCGGCTCAACTCGCCTGTCTCAGGCGCTCACTCCACCGGCCCGGTCTCATGATCATCCCCAAGGCCAGCATTCCGATGATGAACATGAAGAAGGCGAGGGATAGGAAGAGGAAGAACGCGCCACGCATTTCGGTAAGCATAGGGACTCACCTCCTTCTACTCCATTGATCGTCTCTGGCCACACTGTTTTGACGGCATGGCCGACTTGCCATGTAAGTCATGGCTAAACACTGGATGAAGAAAGTATATGCACACCTACATCACTGCTTCGTTGCAGCTTCGTCAGGAGTCTGTAACATCTCTATTTCGCCCGGTATCGGCTGTGAATCACATCCGAAGCCTGCCGTACTCTCGTCCTCGACAATCAATTGTTGCTGGGGTGAATTCAATGAACATGTGAGTTAACCAAAGCTTGATCCAGTCTTAATGGAGCCTGGCAGCCGTTCCTTGTACGCTATACCTTCCCCTTACAGTCTGGAGGTCTTCATGAGTTCCCCACCAAACGTGTTGTATGTCGAACTCCTTGTACCAACGGCGGAGACCGAGCAGGCATTTCTTCTCCTCGCCGTCCATGCAGCCCTGAAGAAATATCGCGCGCTGCATCACGATCACAGCAGCCCACCACCACTACTCTCAATGACGAAATAACGCTCCGCCAAAGCACTGGGTGACAGGCAGATAGTTCCCGCAAAGCGGCGACGATCCGCACGCTTGCAGGGCACCATCTTGAAGGAACTCCTCGTATGTACGTTTCAAGATGAGAAGGGGCATCTATCAGTTCGCCAGGGCCAGTCAAGGAAGTTTGTTCCAGTTGACGTAAAGATCGGATGAAGTGGCAAAGGAGCCGACTGAGTCGTTTTCGATCTCCAGAGCAGCCTTAAATTTACGAGTCAGTAACAAGCGACTAACCTTGACGCAATGCAGGCTTGTTAGAGTAACGCTAATACAAATCAATCATTATTACAGGAGGGGAACAGATGGTCACAGTCGGACAATTGATGAAGAAGGAACTCGTCACGGTGGATACAGGCACATCGGTGATCGAGGCGGCCAAGCTCATGAAGGCCTGCAATGTGGAGAGCGTCCTCGTGGCTGAGAAAAGCCGAATCATCGGCATCGTCACCGAGTCGGATATTGTCAAGAAATTCGTCGGGGCGGACCGCCTGGCGTACTTCATTCCTGTTGAAGACATCATGAGCAGCCCCATCGTCGAGATCGAGGAGCGCCGTCCGCTGACCGAAGCGGCAGGCCTCATGAATCAACATCAGACACGGCACCTGGGTGTGACCAAACATGGGTCAGTGGTCGGTATCTTCTCTGTCAGAGATCTGCTTCGTCCCGTCTCCATCGACGAATTTTAGCCCGCCGGCATTTCTCATCCACATTATCCACTCCTCGTTACTGCCGCAATGGATGCGGAAGTGACGAGGATCTCTATATGCTGACATCCTTGATTCGAGAATTGAGGGTGTAGAGCCCTGGAACGCTTAGGCCCGCAGTTTGTAGCCGATCCCGCGCACGGTGACGATGATTTTGGGACAGGTGGGATCTGTTTCGATCTTTTGCCTGAGGGAATGGATGTGGACATCAAGGGCGTGTTCTTCTAACGCATACCCTTCGCCCCAAACCCGGTTGAGCATCTCCTGGCGGGAAAACAGGCGGCTGGGAGATTCCAAGAATTGACGGAGAATCTGAAACTCTTTGGGAGTGAGGTCAACCACACGCCCATGGACCATCACTTCGTGGCGGTCCAAATCCATCCGGATATTCCCGGCGCTATAGAAGGAATTGGATTCGAACCGGGGCCCCCGTCTGCGAAGAATGGCCCGTATCCGAGCCACCAATTCACGAGGACTTTGATTGCAAACAACGAGATCGATGTCTCGGTCGTAATCTTGGATATAGTCGTCATCCGAGCAGGAGCTGGCCATCTCGTGTACTGCCACGATAGGAACGGCGATTGCGGCACGGAGCTGGCGGAGATTGATGATCGTGCTCTGTTGCCGATCGATGATGATCAGCAAGGGCACTGACGCCTTGGCTGCCGTATAGGCAGCTGCCTCGGTGGTGACGACGGTACTCTGATAGCCGCTCGCCTCCAATGCCTTCTTGAGCGGCTGAGCGAGCGGCTCAGTCTTCATGAAAATGAGGATAGAATTACGCATGTCCATTGTGGATGATGTGGCCTGAAGCATTGCGGTGTGATAGTAGACCGGCTTCCGAAAATTGGTCGTTAGCATGGTGTTAATTGTTCGTAAACTACTCCCTCCAGGAGATGACCCGAGTTAACACGGAGTTAACAGTTTAATGATGTTCAAGAAATAGTTGGCCCGTATCGTGATGGTAATTATAGTTATAGTCTGAGCAATGGTCACATGCTTGAGCGAATAACCATCTGGAATGCCTATGCAACCCCTGAAAAATCTTGAATTAGTCCTCTATCGAACCGTCGTTCCTTTGGGTATCGCCCTTGCGTTGGCGTGTCCTGCGCAGGCACAGGTCAAGCCCCTGCTCGATCCAAAGATCCCCTCCTACCAACGTGTAGGCACTGTGAGCGGTTCGATCAATATCTCAGGGTCGGATACTATGAAACCACTGACGGAAGCATGGTCGTCGCATCTTCGAAGGTTGTATCCAGGCCTCACCATCAAAGTGGAAAGCAAAGGATCTGAGGCGGGATTGGATGCGTTGTTGGAGGGGAAAGCTCAGATTGCAGCAATGTCGCGACGTATGACACAACAAGAAGTCGTCGAATTCAAGCGGGAGTTCGGCTATGAACCAACCGAGGTTCCTGTTGCCGTGGATGCACTGGCCGTCTTCGTACATAAAGATAATCCCATTGAAGGACTGTCTCTTGACCAACTTGACGCGATGTTCTCGACGGAACGTCGGCGTGGGCTGAAATATCCCATCATCACATGGGGGGACGCGCTGGTACTGGAAGAAGGATGGACCGACGCTCCCATTCATCTCTATGGACGGAACGGCAATTCCGGCACAGCATCGTTCTTCCGGGAACATGTGTTGAACGGAGCAGCGTTGAAGAGTTCGATGACGGCGGGTGTCGGCTCTGCGTCGGTGGTCCTTGAGGTGGCAAAAGACCGGCTAGGAGTCGGATTTAGCGGGATCGGCTATCAAATCTCGGAGATTCGTCCCGTTCCACTTGCCTCAGTCCAGGGGGGTCGTTATGTCCCACCGAGCTTCGAAACGGCTATGGAGGGATCGTACCCTCTGAGGCGAAATCTCTACTTGTATGTGAATAAACCGCCCAAGATTACTGCTGCCCCTTCCCTGAGTGAGTACGTGAAGTTCGTACTCAGCCAGCAGGGCCAACAGATTGTTCTGACACACGGGTACTACCCCCTGCCGACCAATGAACTCAATCGACTGACCATGATGTGGTCAACCCCTATGCGAGCCGCTGCGGCTCAAGAACCGGCCAAGTTCCACAACTAGCACGAGCTTTCTTCGACTGAGCCCGGGATGTTTGCACAATCCATCCAGCGTGGCAGCAGTGAGCGAAACGATAACGATACAGACATGCACTTTGTGTGGGCCGTCCTCCCGGCAATGGGTCTTAGCGGATGGAACAATCCTAGCAGCGTGTACGACTCCAGAGACCTCCCATTCAATGTCGAACCTCTGCCTATTGCCTAAGCAACAGTAGAGGACTGTTCAATGTCCTGATAAGCTCCTTGGACTGTTACAGACCTGCTCTGTCAGGGTAGATTTACGGATCCACCATGAGACGACTTATGTGGCTATTGTTTCCTGCTCTTGCAGGTGCCGAGCTGATCGGTGCCTGTGCCCCTCGACAATTTACAACCGTCACGATCTACGACACACCCGCGGCCTATGTCCGGTTGGAATTTGATCGGACGGTGAAGCAGGGAGCTGAACATTCTCACCCAATTTCGCTTACTCCGGAACAGGTCGCTGCAGCTCTGAGCGGGGTGAGGATCAAGGAACCCATTCCCCTTGTTCGGGGCGACATTCTGCAACGGGACTCCGTCCCGCGCATTCATCCAGCCTTCACTGATAAAGACGTCGCATTTTTCGCACCGCTGTTAGCGCTGGCTCTCAGCAAAGCGACACCGGAAGAAGTCGTTACCTTCTACGATAGTCGCTACCGTTCAGGCACGAGTCGGGAGGTGACATCCGGAGGCCTGTTCGTTCAGGGCGATGAGCTGCATCTGATTCTTGCGAATTACCGGTCACCCACCCACTTTATGGCCGACGTGGGTAACGTCGACACACAGGACGACCGGCTTACGCCGATGCAGTCCCTGGCTCCGCAAGGCGGCCATCTTGATTTTGAGCCGCCCTCAGCCAAGCGGGAACGACCTGCTGGAGGCGTGGAAAGACTTTTTCAATGGGATCGTCGCGAACTGACAGTACTATACAAGCAGCTGCCGCCCCGCCCGTTGGTTGAACTAACCCCCAAACCTGTCGCGGCTCCCTAACCTCATCGCCTCGAGAGCAAAGCTAGAAGCTCCATTGAAGCTGGAAGCGAAGCAAATTGCCGGTTTGAAGTTGATACGGACTCTGGGTACAAGCAATTCCACCAGCAGAACCACAAAAGTCTCCGGGGACAGTAGGACGGGACAAAGGATCAGCCGACGTGCGCTGTGTCCAGGTATAGGCAACGGTGAGCTCCACAGAGGGGTTAAATTGATATTCCAACCCTAATTCGGTCTCCCGAACGCTGTGACGTGGTGTATTCGCCAGAGACTTATCCCCGCCGAAGTATTCTTGCCACCGAACGTAGGGGAATACACTCTTGCAATACGTATCGCACTGGTAATTATAGTAGAGCTGCACATATCCCCCGTGCAGGCTCCCCTGGACAATCTGGGTGCGATCAGCATTCAATTGAGGGCCTCGTCCGATCGTATATTCTGCCTGGAGGCCAAATGGTTGTGGAAAAACGACAACATGCCAGGCAACTCGCTCATCGAGATAGTTGCCATTATTCGTGACAATTGGGGCGGTGTTGATCGGACCGGAGACATGAGTGACCGACTCAACCGGTGTGGTCGAGACTACAAACTGTCCCGTATAGGCATCCATACCAACCTGCACGATTTGGCCGTTGGAAAACTCATATGGATATGCCGAGTGAAATATCACGTGCTTATTCTTATTCTTATCTTGTTCATTAATCCCCTGACCGTTGAAGACCCCGATGCCTAACATGCCATAATCGCCTGACCCTTTGAGCCCACTGTCCACCAACCGGCGGAACCGCTCGCGCACCACGGTCGGTGCATAGTAGAGAAAGATTCCCAGATTGCGTTCATTCGGAACTGCGCTAAAGGTCGCATCATTGCGGTCAAACGCCAGACGATTTTGGCTTGACTGCACGGTTTCGAATCCAAATGGTATCTTCGACTGCCCGGCCCGAATCCGCCATTCTTTGTTCTCGGTGAGAAAGAGGTCTGCATAGGCATCCCTCAGTACTGCCGTGCCTACCTGATTGTTGTTCCCGGTATTGTCATTGTTGACGAAGCCCGCGAATTCACCCTGTAGATAGACAAACACGCGATTGTGAGGCTGGCCACTCACAATGAGGCGGGCGCGGCGCAGAAAGAATTCGTTGTTGTTGCCGATCGAGCGATCTCCCGGGGAATTCAGCTGGTCATTCTTCAGGTTGAAGTTATAGCGTAGCTGTGTATATCCTCTGACACTGATCTTTTCATACCATCGTTCGCGAAGCGGTACGTCTCCGACCCCGCGGTTCTCTTCCATTCTCTTCGCGTCTCGTTTTTCCTCTTCTGCTTTCAATTGGACCCACTGATCAATGGTAATCTGCTTGTTTTCAAGCAAAAGATCTTCAAGCTGCCCCGCCAATGCCGGCGACCAGGCGGCAAATACCAACCCCAGAGCCAGCATCCCTATCCCTACTGATCTTCGACCAGTCGTCTCCATTCAATCCCCTTCCATGACTGCATATCGCAGTGCCTGAAAGAGAATATGAAGAGACGATTACACCCGAGTTACAGCTGTCTCCAGTAATGGTTAACATGCGCAGAGAAAGGGATGAATAGTCGAGCTGTCAGCAGGCAAATAGAGGAACCATCCTGCCCCAGGATTCCCATGGATCCTGAGGCAGTGGTCAGTTAGGAAGCGGTCTCTCGGGATACCATACGTGGCTTCAGCCAAAAGAGCCCGCCCACGAAAAGGAGTCCGATTGTGAAGAAGAGCAGGCTTGTGGAGAGCGGCACTGGTGTTTGTGCCATCTCCGTCGTCCCTTGCAAGAAGAACGTGGCCGAGCGATCTGTCATCCTGTCGTGTTTCCAGTGGTGACCCCTCTCGCGGAAAATATGTTCCCAGGACAGAGAGAACTGAGAGGTCTGGGGGTTGAACAATCCTGTCGCCATTCCGCCGATGTTCCAGGCCTGAAGGTGATCGCCGTGTGACGCTCCGAAATACAGCGACGAGAGATCGAGCGTGATTGAAGCACCGTCGATACTCATAGAGGGCGCCGGCGCACCATTTAATCCACTCGTGAAGAGCGAGAACGTTTTGTGACCGTGAGTGATCGGATCCACGATGTCCGTCATCGATTGATAGGACCCAAGCGTGATGCTCCCGTCTTCTGCAAATAACCGATCGAGGATCCGGCCGTAACGCCCGTCCCAGCTGACAGCTCCCGACGTGAAATCGAGTGTGGAAACAGGCAGCGCCTCAGCACGGCCTGCGAACCCCATAAGACATAGCAGCGACAGCACCGCCGAGATGCTGAACATGGCAAGTTGTTTTATCTTGCTCATATGTTTGTTCCTTTCTGTAACGCTACGAGGATAATGATAGTCCTAGCAAAACCTTAATACAAGCCGTGAATAACATCTGTGTAACAAACAGGTTTGTGTTTAATTAATTCTTCCTTAAGCTTTCTCGCCGCTCATGGCAAACTCCATCACGATCCATCTCGGCTCTGATTCATCGCATAAGGCGAGGAGCCCTGCCGCTAGATGGTTTGTCCACGAAACTTACCAGGTATGGGGGATAGAACGTTGCAGGCGCTTGTGTAGTCGGCT
>Ga0207104_1280_pt1 | contig 11548 bp, 9 predicted proteins | sample Alteio_BWMinHeat_79_FD_153538 | JGI IMG/M metagenome (GOLD analysis project Ga0207104, IMG submission 153538) | Enriched cells from forest soil in Barre Woods Harvard Forest LTER site, Petersham, Massachusetts, United States -... | ecosystem: Environmental > Terrestrial > Soil > Temperate forest >...
TTCAGATTGGTCGACTAAGGCGTTGCGAGAGGAAGATATTACAGCATGGAGATTCATGCATTTCTTTGCATAGTGTTTGGCAACCATCTTTAGACATTCAAATAGAACCATTGTTCCTACGAGGGTCAAGCCAAATGCAAGACTGAGGGCGGGAAAACAAGCGAGCGCAATGAGGGTTGCGATTGTAGCCGCTGTTGCAAGACAAAGAGCTATAACGCTGGCTTTCTCGAAGCGCAAGGCTTTATTTTTCAATCCAAGACCTATATTCATAACGAAATGACCATTTAAGTTATTTGTTTTCTCTAATTTTAATAATGGCGTTTGCTTAGAAAATTGACCATTTACATATAGGTTGTCATCGTAAGCATATTTAACGGGAACTTCAGAATGAATCATAAAATTATTCCTTATTTTGTTTAGTATTTGTTTATAAAAGTCGTTAATTAAGGCAATTGTAAGGTAAATATTTATTTTTGTAAATAAAAAAGTTGTCTTTTTAGGTAAATTCTGATATCTGTATGATGCATTAGTTATAACATATATGAAAACTAATGAAAAGCTGATATGTTTGAGCGAGATAGGTATGAGATGAGCGTCAATGAAAGCGCGCTAAAAATCGTCAAAAAATTAAATCAAGCGGGATACATCGCCTATTTCGCAGGCGGCTGGGTGCGCGACTATCTTTTGAAGCGTCCTTCGGACGATATCGACATCGCTACAAATGCGCCTCCGGATGCAATTAGAGAACTTTTCCCGCATACAATCCTGGTGGGTTTGGCGTTCGGCGTGGTGATTGTTGTAATTGATGGCCATCAATTTGAAGTCGCTACATTTCGCAAGGATTTCGATTATATCGGAGGACGCCGACCGGAAAAAATTGAGCTGTCGACGCCTCAAGAAGATGCATTGCGTCGGGACTTCACGATTAACGGCATGTTTTATGACCCTCTTACCGACACGATTTACGATTATGTAGAGGGCCGGCAAGACCTCAAACGCGGCATTATTCGCACGATAGGCAGCCCGCATGAACGTTTCGCTGAAGACCGGTTGCGCATGATTCGGGCCGTGCGCTTCGCCATGCGTTTTGATTTCGCCATCGATGAAGAAACCCAACAAGCGATCCAGATGCATGCTCCTACGCTGTTTCCAGCGGTCGCTATGGAACGCATTTGGCAGGAATTCAATAAAATGGCCAAGAGCGTTCGGTTTGATCAGGCGATCATCGAAATGCATCGTCTGGGACTGCTGCAGATGATCTTTCCTTCGCTGCAAAATATGCATCCCAGCATTTTGGAAGAACGCGTGGCTTTTTATAAACATTTTCCTGATGATGTCCCTACGATTTTATATCTTTTGGAATTATTTCCGGAAATGTCGCTTGAAGAGTTGCTTGAATTGTGTCAATATTTGAAAATCAGCGTACAGGACAGCAAGTGGATCGAATTCGCTTTAAAAGCTAAAAATTTGTTAATTCAAGAAGACGTCTCGCCGCACGAAATTCACCAGCTTGAGTGGGCGCGATTTTATGCCGACAAACTATTTCAGGTCGGTTTTGATGTGCTCTCGGTTCGGTATCCTGAAGAAAAACGAGAGATGATCATTGAGAGGCATGAACAGCGACGCGAACGCTTGACGCCGCATATCCAGCGGCTTGTTGAACGCAAACCACTGGTTACGGCGGCGATTTTGCAAACGTACGGGGTTAAACCTGGCAAGCAAATGGGATTATTGCTAAAAGAGGCGGAAAGAATCGCCGTGCAGCATGATCTGCATGATCCCGACATTGTTGTCGCATTGCTGAAGGAAACTTCTTTATGGACATCTTGATGTGGATCAGAAAGTTCCCTGCAATACCCCCGGAGGGGGTAAGGGCATGTAGCCCAGGGCAAGCGCGAGCGCAGCCCTGGGTTTGCGTGATTAAAGGATGCACCCCCGGATGGGGGTGCGGGCCCATGTTTAACTATGTTCAATGCGCTCAAATTGAACGTAGAGTAGAATGAATTTGTATGTCGCTGGCAATAAGCAAGCCCGCACCCCCATTCGGGGGTGCGACGCTTAGCCTGGCCAACCCAGGGCTGCGCTGTCGCTTGCCCTGGGCTACATGCCCTCACCCCCATTCGGGGGTATTGCAAGAGACTTTTTTAGCTAAAGCTTGCGTCATACGCAAAAAGGAAAGCATATGGAGCGTGAAATCACAAGTTTACAGCACCCTTTAGTGAAACATCTCGTGCGCCTGCGTCAGAATCGCGATTATCGCGAAGAGCGTCAGAGCGTATTCATTGAAGGCGGCAAGCTGATTGGCGAAGTGTGTTCCCACAAACCGGCGAAAGTCATTATCGCATATGATTCCACATACATTCCTCCCGGCGTAATGGCGGATGAGATCATTATGGTGAGCGAAGCGGTCATGCATAAAATCTCCGGTTTGCAAACGCCTGAAGGCGTTGCAGCTGAAGCGGCTATCCCGCAACAAGCGTCTTTAGAGGGCTTGCGATGGATTTTGGTTTGCGACGGCGTCAGCGATCCTGGAAATTTGGGGACCCTGTTGCGCAGCGGCTTGGCGCTCGGTTGGGAAGGAGCTTTTATCCTTAATGACAGCTGCGACCCTTACAATGATAAAGCCGTGCGCGCGGCAAAGGGAGCTACCTTTCGCTTGCCGATCGCGATGGGAACCTGGTCGGAATTGCAGCGAATTATCGCGCTCAACAAGCTGCAGCCTTTGGCAGCCGACATCAAAGGAACCTCTATTAATGACATTCAGATAGATGGAGGGGCGTTGTTGGTGTTGAGCAATGAAGCGCATGGACTCTCCGATGAAGCGCAACGGCTTTGTCAAAAGGTGCGGATTCCCATGCCGGGCGATATGGAATCTCTGAATGTAGCGGTAGCCGGCGGCATCCTAATGCATATGTTGAAGCAAAAAGGGAGTCCATAAAGAAATGGCCGGGAAGCGTTGGGAGGGGTGTCCGCTGGAAGAAGCGTATTTCGGAGACGACCGTAAAGTCGGCAAAGCCCAGCGTAAACGGGCTCAGGACAAGGATCGTTCTCAGTACAAAAAAACAGACCGGGCTAAATCCGACAAAAAAACGCTTCTGCAATCCTCTCTGATGGAGGCCAATGATAGGCTATTGCGAGGACGCGTCCTCTCGATCACTCCTCAAGGCATTGTGGTGGATTATGACGGTCGAAAAATAATATGCGCTCTGAAAGGGCTCTTAAAAAAGGATAAAAGCCAGTTTAAGAATCTTGTGACCGTGGGAGACTTTGTGCGCTTTGAAGAAAGCGGAGGGAATGAGGGAACCATCGTTCATGTCGAACCTCGCGTTTCGGTTCTTTCGCGCGCCGATAATTTGTCGCGACGCAAAGCGCAGTTGATCGCGGCTAATATTGACCAAGTCATGATTGTGGTGTCAGTCATCTCTCCGCCTCTAAAACCATTTTTAGTGGATCGCTACATTATCGCCGCGCGCAAAGGAGGGATGGCGCCCATCATCATCGTCAACAAAATTGATTTGCTGCAGGATCTCTCCCTGGAGCCGGAACAGTTGGAGCAAGAAAATGCGCTGCACCAAGCCTTTTTGCAAGCCTATGAGCAGGCGGGCGTGCCCGTCATCTCCATCAGCGCCGTTACAGGAGATGGAATGGATGATCTTCGCGCCGCGATGCAAGGCAAAGCGTCGGTTTTTTCAGGTCAGTCTGGAGTGGGTAAATCATCGTTGATTAATGTGATGACAGGGTTGGACTTGCGGATAGGGGAAGTGGTGGAGAGAACGCAGAAAGGATCGCACACCACAACGACAACCAATTTGATTCAGCTCCCTTTCGGTGGATGGTGCATTGACACTCCAGGCATTAAAAGTTTTGGGGTTTGGGATTTGAAATTTGATGAAGTGGAAAGTTATTTTTCTGAAATTCATGCGTGCGGCCGTGAATGCAAATATCCAAGATGTTCGCACACCGATGAACCCGATTGCGCCGTCAGGATCGCTATTGAAGAGGGAAAAATTTCCGTTCTGCGTTATCAGTCGTATCAGTACCTTATTCACAGCGTAAAACAAGAGCATCTTAGGCGTTGAAAATATGTAAATGAGAGAGGCGTCCAATGTCATATATCAGAACTATAAAAGCGGCCGAAATTTTAGATTCCCGCGGCAATCCCACTCTTGAAGTGGTCGTTTCAACCGATCGAGACGTGATCGTTAAGGCTTCTGTTCCTTCCGGAGCCTCGACAGGGAGCCATGAAGCCCTTGAATTGCGCGACGGCGATGAAAAACGTTATTTTGGAAAAGGCGTCCTGCAGGCTGTCGCTCATGTCAATGGTCCATTGGCGCAACTCCTTGTCGGAGAACATGTTTTTGATCAAGAGCGTTTAGATAAAATGATGATCTCTTTCGACGGCGTCGAAAATAAAGGACGCCTGGGGGCGAACGCTATTTTGGGAGTCTCTTTGGCGATAGCGCGCGCCGCCGCGCTGACCGCTCAGATGCCTTTGTATCGCTATATTGGGGGCGTCCATGCGTGCATCCTTCCTTGTCCGATGATGAACATCATCAACGGCGGAGCGCACGCGGATAATTCATTGGATTTTCAAGAATTCATGATTCGGCCCGTGGGGGCGCCTACTTTTCACGAAGCTTTGAGGTGGGGAGTTGAAATTTTCCATACGCTTAAGAAAATGCTTAAAACGGCGGGGCATATCACCTCCGTTGGCGATGAAGGAGGCTTCGCTCCGAATTTAAATTCGAACGAAGAGGCTCTTGAGTTGATTCTTGCAGCTATTGAAAAGGCGGGTTATCGTCCTGGAATTGATGTGACATTGGCATTGGACTGCGCCGCTTCGGAATTTTATGATCGCGTAGCCGGCTTTTACATTGAAAAGAAAAAAATGCAGCGCAAAAAATCTTATGAAGAGCGTTCCTCCAGCGATCAATCGGCGTATTTGCAAAAACTCTGTGAACAGTACCCGATCGATTCCATTGAAGATGGCTTGGATGAGGCTGATTGGGCCGGCTGGAAGGAGTTGACGAATCGCCTTAAGCATAAAGCGCAAGTGGTGGGAGATGATCTTTTCGTCACCAATCCTAAGTTCTTGATGAAGGGCGTTGAGATGGGCGCCGCTGATGCGATATTGATTAAGCCGAACCAGATAGGAACCCTTACAGAAACCTTGGAAACGATTCGTATTGCCCGGCAGCATGACTACAGCGCGGTGATTTCCCATCGCTCGGGAGAGACCGAAGATAGTTTCATCGCCGATTTGGCTGTCGCCGTAAATGCAGGGCAGATTAAAACAGGTTCTCTCTGCCGCACCGACCGCATCGCCAAATACAATCGGCTGTTGAATATTGAAGAGGGACTGGCCGAATGCGGCCGCTACCTTGACAGCAATCGCTGTAAGGGACAAGGGACCTAAAGGACATAAAGGACCTAAAGGACCTAAAAAACTTATGGTCCCTTAGGTCCTTTAGGTCTTTTAGGTCCCTTGTCCCTGCAAACGTCAAAGCGGAAAATCGCCAGCGCCGCTTTCCTCGTCAGGATCGACGTCAGGGCTGTTTTTATTTGAACAACAGTGGCAAGCGACGCCTATTAGGCCGTTCTTCTGCAGCTGCTTCCATGTAAAATTAATATTGCTTCGTCTTTCATATCCTTCAGCTAGACGCTGAATATAACTTCCTTCATCATCTGTGGGTGGGTGACAGAGCCCTCTAGCAATGATTATGCTGTTAATGATGCCAATCAGCGGCGAAAACGCCAGATATAAGCCGGAAAACGCTAAAGCGCCTACTGAACCAAGCAGATCCGAAGCGCACTTTTTGTTGAAAATCAGAGTTCCCAATAAATTAAAAATTGTAATAGCAAGAGCTTCAATGAGGGCGATTACACCTACAATGGGAGTAAGAATTAATTCGATCGCAACTCCTCCTAGCAACCCAAGTGTTTGAAGTTTTGGCTTCAGTAAATCGTCTATGTTTTCATACATTTTGGCTTTTAAAGACCCTTCTCGCATAAATGTATTGTACGCTCGCATTTTTCTCTCCTGAACGGTATATTACTGAGAATAAATTAATTATATTTTTTAAGTAAAGTAAATTCACTGTTTTATTAATTATTTATGTAATATTTGCATATTTTGTTATAATATAGTTAGTGACTAAGGAGTTTTCTATGGATAGTTATACTGTAGCTCTATTTGGTGAAGCCGAGAAAGGTGAGTTTCAAACGGCTTATTTCTGTCAGACATTGCCCGACCTTGTCGAATACCTTGGCAATCCTCCGCCAAACAGCCACGGCCTATATTGCGCCGTGCAAGCGCTCCTATATCACTATAACCTAATTTTTTTAAGAGTGCGTGAAGAGGGATTTAGTTATCAAGATTATTTAGCGGGTCTGCAATTATTGGAGGCGCAAAATTTGATCGCTCATATCGCCGCGTTGTGTTTGCCCGGCGTGGGCGATGCGAAAATCATCGAAGTGGTCACTCCTTTTTGCGTCGTGCATCATAGCGTCATGATCACCAGCGAAGGCGATCTCTACGACTATCTCACTAGCGCGTAGCATGCAAGGAAGGTAGCCAGGGCGTCCCGCCCTGATCGCGTGTATTATCTTCAATGTTTTTTTGCCTACGAAGCAGGGCGAGACGCCCTGGCTACCTTCCTGACCCCAATGCAGCGCGACAAGCGTCAAAGTTTGACCAATTATACGAGAAATTCGGCGATGTTTTTAGCGAGCTCTTTGGGAAATAGGGGTATTCGTTGGGGTTTTTTGGGATTTCCTGGATCTTTGGGCTTTCTATCTATGCGAGAATTTATTGCAAAGATGTTGTAAATTTCTTCACCTCTTTTTCTTTTACATTCTTTAAGAGATTGTATTGTTTTGTTTATATGCACTTTGAAATCCGCTAGGTTTTTCTTTAAATCAATTAATTCATTCACACTTGTTCCTGCCGGGCCAAAAAATAATTTCCTTAATCCGTCAGCAAGGTGATTGTTTAACATAGCCTTAAAATAAACATTATTTTCATAGAATTCGCCCCCAATTACACTCATCAATGTTTTAGTGTATTGTTCTTTAGTACAGGCGCCTGCGTTAGCCGCCTTATTGCTCTCATCAGGATTAAAAGCATCAACAACCTCTTTTAGCTGCTCTAAATGTTTTAGGTAAAGCGTAGCCCCTTTTTTGGCGAGCTGCTCCACGCATTCCTCTTGTCCATAAAGAAATGCAACAGCAATAGGAGTGGTCCCATCGACGCTTAAATCAACATCTAAACCGGGAATTGCAAGAATTCTTTCAAATGCGTCGGGTTGGATCTTAAATTTCAGCATGCCCGTAAGGATGCTGGATCGGAATTCAGTAGGATCATGAGGACCATGAAAAGCAACACTTCTAACATAATCTGTATAAATCAAATTGGGGTCGGCTTTTGCTGCAATTAGATCGATTAGCGGTAAGTTGTGTATGCGCGCGGCTTCTACTAAGAGAGGATGATTGCCGACGTCCATGCGCTTTCCGTCCGCCGTGTCACAGACAGGATGCGAGTGTGTAGTTAAATAACCCCGATATCCATCATTAGCTTGAATATAATTTGTCTGAAGAAGCGTCTCAATGAAAGTGATATTTATTTGGTCTGCGTGATGATCTGCCTCTGGATTATATGGGAATATACGCATTGGCGTATATTTATCACTTTCATTTTCATAACCTTCACGGAATCCTTCCTCCAAACATTGGCGAACAATAGGGTCGTTAAAGTTCTGCGCAAAAATGTTCTGAGTTAGCATGCGTCTTGTTGTAACGGGGCTCAGAACGGCAGGCGACTTGCCTGCTAGGCATACTCCTAAGCCTAGAATGGGCAATGCGACAATCGCAATCAGATGGGTGAAGTGACGCCCTTTGTCGCGCACGATCATGAATATCGTCGCTGTTTTTATGAGCCAGATAGTTAAGTCAGTGACTGCACACAGCGTTAACAAAGGAAATACGACAAAAATTCTAAGCGCCAGCGATGCGATTTTCTCACACGTAGTAAACGGCGAGTGAACGCCAAAAGTATTGTGACGAATTAAACGAAATTTTAGCAATCCTTTGATTCCATGATAAGAAACGGATCCGACGGCTTGGCCTTCATCTAAGAAACCCGCAGGAATTCGACATATTTTCGGTATTGGCATAAATTGTATCCTTTTATTATTAATTTATTTAAATTAAAAGCAATCATAGCATAAATTATATATAAAGCAAACATTATTTAATAATTTGTGGTTATATTGAAAAACATGAGCGCTTTGACGCTTGTTGCGGCGCATTGGGGTCAGGCCTGACACTATGACACTTTTTAAGAGCGCCGTCGGCGCTCTTAAAAAGTGTCATAGTGTCAGGCCTGACCCCAATGCAGCGTGACAAGCGTCAAAGTGTAACCAATTATGCAAGAAATTCGGCGATCTTTTGAACAAGAACTTTGGGAAGTCGAGGCGTGCGTTTTGGCTCTCCATCTACGCGAGAATCCACTGAACATATATTGTCAACTTCCTCGCATCTCTCGCGTATGCACTTTTTAAAAAATTGTATGGTGGCGTTGACAGATGTTTTGAAGCTTTGTAAATGCTCAGGGCTTCTTTTATAATATAAGAATTTAAAAAATAAAGATCTCAATGAATAACTAAGACGACGATTTAGTATGGCTTGAAAATAAATATTACTTTCATAATGTTCGCCACTCACCGATGTGGCGACCTTATTCATTAGCTCGCGGACATAAACTTCTGACCCGCTGACATCGTCCTCCTCGCGGGGAGCCTTATCATTCTCCTTAAGATCAAAAGCATCAAGAAACAATTTCATTTGCTCCAGATGCTTCATGTGAAGATTGGCGCCTTTTTGAGCAAGCTGTTTGACGCAATCGCGCTGTTCACGTAGAAGCGCGACGGCAATGGCAGTGGTTCCCTGCACCTTTAGATCAATATCCAAGCCGGGAATTGTAAGAATTTTTGCAAATATATCAGCCTTAACCTTGAATTTCATCAATCCGATAAGGATGTTGGCCTTTCGACTAAGATCTTGATAGATCAAGTTGGGATCCGCTCCGGCTGCAACCAATATATCGATTAGCCGTGGGTCATGTCTGCGCGCCGCTTCAACGAGAATAGGGTGATCTCCAGTTCTGTATAACCCCCCTTCAGCCATTTCATAAGCAAGAGAACTGTCATTGAGATCTTTTCCATGCGCATCATTGGGCTGAATATAATTTTCCTTTAGAAGGCGTTGAATGAGATCATAATTTAATACTGGAACAGGGTCGTAGGAAAGACCCACACAATGTTGGAATACCTGGATATATCTCCTAGAATCGTTCCATGTCTTCAGATCTATTTTTGGGCCTTCATAATCTTCATGAAATCCTTCCTGTAAACATTCGCGAAGAAGAAAAGGATCGGTATCTTGAATGGGGTAGTTGGGGATAGGATAGCCGCCATCGTTAGCGTGAGAAGGAAGGTTATGAATGCATTCCTCCATTATGCGTCTTTTTGCGCTGGGACACAGGAGGGCGGGCGATTTGCCCGCCATGCATATTCCCAAGCTTAGAATGGGCAATGCAACAAGTGCAATCAGATGGATAAAATGGCGCTGTTTATCGCGCACGATCATACATATAGTCGCTGTTTTGATCAGCCAGATGGTTAGGTCAACTGCCGCGCATAGAGTTAACAAAGGAAATGCAATAAAAATTTTAACAGTGACCGATGTGATTTTTTCGCATGTTAGAAATGGCGAATGGATGCCGAAAGCATTATGTCTAATTAAACGAAAGCGCAGCAGTCCTTTTACAGCATGATAAGAAACGGATCCAACGGCTGGGCCTCCGTCCATGACGCCCACAGGAATTTGAAATATTTTCGGTATTGGCATAAATGTTATCTTTTTATTATTAATCTATTTAAATTATAAATGGATTTTATAATAAATCTATATATAAAACAAATATTATTTAATAAATTGTGATTGTATTGAATAACATGAACAATTTGAGCTGGGCTGAAACGAATGGTTCATTTTCGAAGAAAATCAGCCATATTTTACCTCCTAATTTTGGCGTCGTTTCCACCCCCGGATGGGGGTGAGGGCATGTAGCCCAGGGCAAGCGAAAGCGCAGCCCTGGGTAGTCATGTTATATGATGCACCCCTGAAAGGGGTGCGGGCCTACTTTTTGCCAGCGACACGCAAATCCATTCTACGTTCAATTTGGGCGCATTGGACACAGTTAAACATGCCCGCACCCCTTTCAGGGGTGCATTATTTAATGCAGCCACCCAGGGCTGCGCTTTCGCTTGCCCTGGGCTACATGCCCTCACCCCCATCCGGGGGTGCAGGTCAGGCTTGATCCCAATTATTGTTGAAGGAAAGCTGGCCGCTGTGTATCTTCAAGACAATTCCAAGAGAAAAAATGATGATGAACAAATTTTTTTTAGCGTGTGCGCTGCTATGTCAAAGTTTATTTATTCAGGCGGCGGAAGTTGACTGCGCGGCCTGCAATCAATTGAGCGAACAGATGAAAAACATGCAAAAAAGCGAACTGCATCTCCATATTGGAGGGGCGTGGCCTCTTGAATACTTGAAAGAAATTTCCGAACCCCAAGAATTTTCCGATCTTTGTCTAATGCTCAATCAAATTCAATGCGGTGAAATGGATTATCATAACGCTTTTCGCATTTTTGGGTTGATCAGCAAAATTATGGATTCGGATGAACGCATTGAAAATGGAGTGGAAGCCCTGTGCAAAGATTTGTTGCTGGATAATGTTGTTTATGCAGAGTTTCGCACCGGACTCAAGGACTTAGGATCGGGCTTAGAAGGTTATCTTAATGCGGTTTTAAGGGGCATGCAACGCGGAACTGATGGAACGCCTCTTAAAGCGAGTCTTATTTTAAGTTTGCGTCGAGACACAAATTACGCCATCGCTGAGCAGACGATCGATCTGGCTCTAAAATATCGTCATAATGGCGTTGTTGGAATAGATTTATCCGGAGACTCTACACAAGGTGATGGGAAACATGTTTTTTCAGCATTAGCTAGGGCGAAGGAGAATCGCTTGCCGGTCACTCTTCATATCGGTGAATCAAAAAAAGAAACCCCTGAACAGCAGATGCTGGAATTATCCACTATTCAACCCGAGCGCATTGGTCATGGCGTTCATCTTTGCGAAGAAGGAAACAAATGGATTAAAGACAAAAAGACGCCTATTGAATTATGTCTGACAAGCGCTGTGAAAGCCGGAATGATTAATGACGCAAAAGAACATCCTGCGCTGCAATTATTGCTGCAGGGACATCCTGTCGCAATATGCACAGACGACCCTCTTGTTTTCAATACGACTCTTTCCCAAGAATACGTGCATGCGGCGACTCTCACAGGGCTTTCGCCGCAAAAAATTCAAGAATCGCAGCAACAGGTCCAGGTTTATCGTTTCATTCACATTAGAGGAGAATAAGATTTATGGCATTAGAGCAAGGTGTACAATACATGCCAGTAGGCGCATATTCAGAACCAAATT
>Ga0207104_1281_pt1 | contig 11502 bp, 7 predicted proteins | sample Alteio_BWMinHeat_79_FD_153538 | JGI IMG/M metagenome (GOLD analysis project Ga0207104, IMG submission 153538) | Enriched cells from forest soil in Barre Woods Harvard Forest LTER site, Petersham, Massachusetts, United States -... | ecosystem: Environmental > Terrestrial > Soil > Temperate forest >...
TATACAACTGTTCCAGCAACCCACAACGCTCATTCGAGGCAATTATAGTTTCTATGCTTGCAGGACAAAACCCTTTAATAGTTGCCGATAATTCATTCCATTTTTGGGGATTGTCATCAAACAGTCCATCAATTACCCTAGTTATTGCCTGGTATGTTAACTCATTCAGAGGTCGTGTCATATACTGAGTTGTCTGGATTTTAATACAGAAGCGTGTTGCACAACATGTAATATATCATGTATTCCTGCCCCTTTGAAGGGATTTCCAGTATAAGAAATAAAGTTTCTGTATTCCCCAATTATCTCCAATATGTTGAAAATATGCCTCACTCGCAGCTATTCAGCGCGTAGCCCGAAATAATGTTTCAATATAGGCTATTTTTATAGGATACTGTCAACAAACTGAAACATATTTATGCTATATTATAAGTGCAAAAATACCCGAATAGGACACCCTGAATCTAACCATCTGAATCAATAGGAGAAAATTATGTCTGAGTCCGGCCGTCTTCAAGCAGATCCACTTTTTCAGGGATTAGCCCGCCCTCCGATGGTATTGGGAGTCAGCTATATGTTTTTCGTATTGAATGCGCTTACCTGTCTTGTTACGTTTATAAACACGGGTAATTTTATAGCTTTATTCTTTGTGGCCCCCGTGGTTCATGCTATAGGATATCTATTGTGCCTGAAGGAACCGCTCATGATTGAACTTCTGATACTGCGTTCAAGCAAGGGGACAAGATGTATCAACCGTGCATTTCATGGATATACGAATTCGTATGATATTTTCTAATAAAATGCAGTGCGGGTGTTTTTGCCGTTGCTATCATTAACGAGCAGCTATTACAGGGGATGACATGTCGTTAAACTTAAAATTCAAACGCCGCGCGACATCAAAAGCATCCTATTCAAAACGTGAATATCCGGTTGCCGATTTTATACCGTATTTGCATCATTACGACAACGAAACCATCATAACAAAAGCAGGTGAACTGGTTCAGTTTATCAAAGTGGACGGGTTCTCATTCGAAACCTCGGATGATGAAGATCTCGACATGAAGAAAATGGTGCGCAATTCGTTGTTTAAGAGCTTGGCTGACGGTAGCTTCGCCATGTGGTTTCATATCATACGCCGTCGCAAGAGCGGGTTCCCTGCCGGGGATTTTTCTCCCGGTTTTGCCCGTGTTGTCAATGATAAATGGAAACATAAGCACCATTCCAAGGATTCTTATGTAAACGAGCTTTATATAAGCGTTATCCGCAAGGCGGATACGGAAGGCGCTGCCAAAATTGCCCATTATTTTAACCTGTTAAGTGATAGCGCCGACAAGGGGTCAAAAACCGAAAGAATGCGTGAAGCGCATAAGGAACTGGTTGAGGTGGTGTACAGGGTGCTGGCAAGTTTCCGTGACTATGGAGCAAGGCAGCTCAGTATTTACGAAAGGGACGGGGGGGTATTTTCTGAGCCGCTTGAGTTTCTGGGCAGGATTGCTAATTGCGGCATTGCACAGCCTATCCAGATAACGCCCGGGGATATATCGCACAACCTGATGACACAGAGAGTGTACTTTGGCAGCAGTGCAATAGAGATGCGCGGTCTCACTAAAACACGCTATGCGGCGATTGTGAGCATAAAGGAATATGCTAATGCTACCGCTGCTGGCGTTATGGATGCATTTTTGCAGTTGCCAATTGAATTTATCATCAGCCAGTCATTCGCCTTCACCAACCGTCAGGTCAGCATAGGAAAAATGCGGCTTCGCCAGCGGCGCATGATGCAGTCCAATGACGCGGGCGTTTCACAGGTGATAGAAATAAGTGATGCCCTTGATATGGCGCAAAGTGGTCATGCGGCGTTCGGTCTGCATCACTTTACGGTCATGTGCCTTGAAGAAAACCTTGATCGCCTTAACGAAGCAGTGTCGATGGTTACATCGGAGATGATCAATGTCGGCATAAATCCCATACGTGAGAAGCTTATATTGGAACAATGTTTTTGGGCACAGTTCCCGGCGAATTTCTCATTTGTGGGACGCAAAGCGGAAATCAGCACATTAAACCTGGCAGGATTTGCTTCATTCCATAACTACCCTACGGGACGCATTGCTGGCAACCATTGGGGGGATGCCGTCACTGTCTTTGATACTTCTTCGGGTACGCCTTACTTCTTCAATTTTCACCTCCGCGATGTAGGCCATACCACTATCATAGGTCCAACCGGTGCCGGTAAAACCGTGTTAATGAACTTTTTATGCGCGCAGGCACAGAAATTCCGTTGCCGCATGTTCTTCTTCGATAAGGATCGCGGTGCGGAAATTTTTATCCGGGCACTTAAGGGAAACTATAATATTATCGAACCTGGTGAAAAATGTAATTTTAATCCTCTGCAACTGCCAGATACTACAGAAAACCGAAACTTCCTCGGGGAGTGGCTTAAAGCCCTGGTAACGGTGAATGATGAGCCATTTTCTGCCGAAGACATGGAAAAAGTAACAGAGGCAGTAGCAGGTAACTATAAACTGGCTCAAAAAGATCGTTTGTTAAGTAATATAGCTCCCTTTTTCGGTATCGAGAATGCGGGCAGCATAGCAAGCAGGCTGAAAATGTGGCATACGATCGGGCAATATGCCAAGCTTTTTGATAACGCCGAGGATACGGTGGATTTCAGCGATGCATCGATTTTCGGATTTGAAATGGGCGAGGTGCTTAGTAATAAAGCGACACTTGCCCCGGTTCTGCTGTACCTGTTTCACAAGATTAATCTTTCACTGGATGGAACCCCTACAATCATTGTTCTCGATGAGGCATGGGCGCTTATTGATAATCCCATTTTCTCCGGCAAGATAAAAGACTGGCTTAAGACTCTGCGTAAGCTTAACGCTATGGTGGTATTTGTCACCCAAAGTGTTGAGGATGCCACTAATAGCTCTATAAGCGATACGCTTGTACAACAGACTGCAACTCAGCTTTTTCTGCCAAATCCTAAAGCAACAGATGTATACCGCAAGGCGTTCATGCTTTCTGAGCGAGAGTTCAATTTGCTCAAAACTACCGATCCCGGTTCACGGTACTTTCTCGTAAAGCAAGGCAAGGATGTTGTAGTCGCCAGAATAGATCTTTCCGGCATGGATGATGTTATCTGTGTTCTTTCAGGCCGTGCTGAAACGGTTGGAATACTCGATGAGGTGATCAAGAGCTATGGAGATGATCCAGACATATGGCTTCCGATATTCCAGCAAAGGGTGAGCGAAGCATGAGGGATGAAAGTGGTAAGCTGGAACTGGCAGATCGAAATGATGGATTGCTTTTTCTTTCTTACAGACTAGCTCCTGTTTTCAGGTCACTTGTATTGTTTCTCGTATTTGGCGCGTGTTCTGTTTTAGCATTTGCCAGTGAAGCAGATGCACAGACAAATGTCTTGAACTATTGTAAGACTGTCCGGAACCTGCCGGCGAATAAGGGGTTGTTTATTACCCCTTTAGTGATGTGCTTCAATGATCCCACCAACGGATTTATACCGGTAATCACACAAACGTTTCTGCAAAATACCCAGAGTTTTTATCTTCCTGCCATATATGCCATGGCGGTTTTCCTGATAGCGTGGTTTGGGATAAAGGTCATGACGGGCGATATACAGAATTTAAAGGGCGAGACGTTCAAACTGCTGTTCAAAATTGCCGGGGTGTACTTTTTCATAGAACAGGCGCCCACTCTTTATAATGATATTCTTGTAGGCATGGACACCCTTAACCAGATTATCGGTGTGTCCGTAAGAAAAGCAGGAGGTCAGGGACTGTATTGTAACCAGGGTGATTTATGGCATAGTCTCGACTGTCTCTTTGGTTTCTTTTTTGCAGTGGGAGCTGGTGCTTTCATCGCCGGTATTATCATTATTATCCTTCTCCTCATTTTCACAGCGGGCACTGCTATTCCACTCGTAATCGGCATTATGTATCTGGTGGCTACGATATTTTTTACAGTTGTGCGCTTTATACAGATATACTTTATGGCGGTCCTGGCATTTTCCTTCATGTTTTGCCTCGGGTATCTGTTTGTGCCGCTGCTATTTTTCAGGAATACATTTACATATTTCCAGAAATGGCTGGCCATATGTTTTGCCTATATGCTCATATCGCTTGTTATCTACAGCTATGTGGCAATGATGTTCGTTGCGATGGATTACAGCATATTCTCAGGGCCAACTTCCGTTATTGCCGAATTCTGGGGCACCGATCAAGCGAGAAAGATGCTGATGGCCAGTAATCCGGCTCCCGGCCTTACTAATCCTCCTAAACCTCCGTATGCTGCAGCGCAAACGTTTGGCCAGATAAGCTGCCCTCTGGTGACCTCATGCAATGATAGCTGTGATCCTGCGCAAAATCCTGCCACATGTTGCTATCCTTTCGGCAGTACGTTGTATTCGAGTAATCCTGCTGCCTGTAATAAGCCTGCCTACTATTATTCAAACATGTGTGGTTGTGTCCCATGCAGTATTCTGTTTTGTGCCCGCAATTACAAACTTATAATGGCAGCAGGATTTCCATCTGGTCATAAGGTTGTAGCAAAAGGAGCAAATGTTGGTTCGGCCGGAAAAATGGATGCCTTGGATCAGAATTCCAGTCAATTTAAATCTTCGCCGGATCAGGGCATGATGCCATTCAATTTTAATTATCATTCTGCCAATGTAGGCGCGCTTTCTGCCTACCAATGTTCCAACACGACTTCTTATTCGACTGCTACACCGTGCCTTACGCCCAAGAGCACGGAGCAGTACTTGTTTGATATTACTGTTTCGGTGCTGGTGGCATGCCTGCTCGCTTATATAATGTATAGCCTGATGGGTTACCTGCCGGAGTTGGCAAGCAGCCTTGTTTCGCCCAGTGGTGGTGCCGGCGGCAAGGTTGTTCAGGCTGAAGTGTTTGGCCAGGCCGGGGTCATGGCATTCCTGGAGGCGCTTAAGCTGGCTGCAACTGCAGTTACTAACCCCGCAGAGCTTGCAAAAGCAGCAGTAGACAAAATAGGTTCCCACGGAGGCGAGGCGGGTAAAGCAGCTGCTGGAATAGTCAGGGCAGGCATTAATACTGCAGGGAAGGATGGCTCATCTGGCGATGATCAAGGTGAAAAAGAAGATAAAGGTGAAAAAGAAGATAAAGAAGATAAAAAAGATACAGAACAATCCTCCGACAATGATAAGGGTGAAAAAGAAGATAAAGGTGAAAAAGAAGATAAAGAAGATAAAAAAGATACAGAACAATCCTCCGACAATGATAAGGGTGAAAAAGAAGAAGGAAAGGAAAAATCTTCAGGAGGGCAGAATCAGGAGCAGTCGGGGCAGCGGGGACAACCGGGGGGTGCGGGACAACCAGGTCAGCCAGGGCCAGAAGGACAGGCAGGACAACCGGGACAAGAGGGACAACAACAGCCTCCTCCTGATCCAAATTCACCTGTACAGCGACCACAAAATGATTCTTCTGTAGCGGCACAGGAAACACATGCTGCTCAGGCGCAGGATGTACAACGCGAAGTACAAAACAATCAGGAAGCACAACCAAGAGATGACGAGGAATGATGTTTGCATCCATTAGAAACATATTGCGTTCTATCCTGCTAAAATTGGCTCTCGTGTCTGCAGCTTTCTTTGCTGTTCTTGTTTTTTCCAGCAGTGAGAGCATGGCAATGCTAATGCCTCCAGGGAGCGGCGCCACCGCCCAGTCAATCTGTACGGATACAGCCGGTGTTCCGGTGCCGGGTTTTACTGTGGCATTGGTTTACTGCGTCAAGGAAATTATAAACGATGCGTTGAGTGGCACGAATAAAAGTAGCGTAGTGAATATAAATCCGGGATACCTTACACAGATAATAAATTTTCTTACCCCTTTTAAATGGGCGGCAATAACACTGGCCATGTGCCTGTATGGGGTAAAGCTTGTTACAGTCAGTGTCGAAGAATTGCTGAAGGAAAGCGCGTCCTTATTATTCAGGATTGCACTCGTATATTTCATTATTGCTAATCTTAACAGCCCCGGCATTTACAGTTCCTCAACAGGGAATGGACTTTATGCGGCATTATCCGATTCTGCGGATGAGATTATAAGCTTTGTGTCGTCTGCGTTTGCCACACCCAATAATCCGCAGCTCTCTACCTGCGTAATCAATGGGACAGCTACATTACCAAACGGGGCAAGTGCTTCCGTATATGGAGTATGGGTTGCTTTTGATTGCGTTTTCCAGGATCTTATGGGAGTTGCATCTAATCCGGCAGTGATTACAGGCACGATAGTGGTTATTCTGGGAGCGGCGATTTTCTCCGGCGGCCTTGCCATATTTGCCCTCTTCCTTGGGATCACGGCGTTCATTCTCGTTTTGTTAACGTTGATGCGCGCCATTTATGTGCTACTTTTATCCTATTTTATCATGGCGCTCCTGACAGTCATTGGTCCCTTGATAATTCCCTTAAGGGTATTCGACAATGAATTCACGAAAGAAATTTTCTGGAAATGGCTGGGACTGATAGTTTCCACGGTTTTTCAACCAGTGTTTATAGTAGCGTTCCTTTCTTTTGCAGTCATGGTGGAAGATATGTTTGTGCATGGCAATTTTGTCAATTGCAAGATGGATACCTATTCCAACACGCCTAAGAACACTGTGGTTCTAGGAAATGGGCACGGCGTATGTTCGCTAGCCCAGATCATAGGGTATTGCGGTGGCAATGCGAGTAACTGCGTAAAGCGCGAACCGTTTTTCAGTCTTAATCTCAATATATCGTTTCCAAATAACTGTAACTCACAATGCGGATGGCCTATCGGTAATTGTGTAGGGCCGGGCTGTATTCTTTCATGTCCGCCCTGTTTGGCTGCCAATGTATTAGGCAAGGTAGTAAATTTTGCTCAAAATTTAGTTAATCTGGCTGGGGGGATACCATTTGTTGGTCCACTCATAACAGGCGTTACGAATTGGGCAGAAAGCCAAATAAGTAATTTTCTTAACTTTGTTGCCGCGCTTATTTTCTCGGTCCCACGGTTACATGGGTTTCCGCTCAAAGAATTTTTTGTCACCATGAGCGCGATGCTTATTGTCACTATTGTTCTGAGGTCGCTGCTGAACAGCATTCCGGAATTGGCAAAGAAAATCAGCATGGGCGTAGGGCTGGGGCTTCTGCAGGCAGCACAGGTTCCGCTGGAAGGCCTGATAGTCAGGGCTGTAAAGGGAGCAGAAGATAATGCAAAATATGGGCTTCAGAGAGCACAACTCTCCGGAAAGGGTGGAGGGATGTTCAAGCCATCCCGAGGTTTTGGTATACTGAAGAATGCAGCGATGGGGGCGGGTAGATCCGTGAAGAATGATATTCTTAAATAGGAAAACTTAGGGATTTTATAGTTATATTGTTATGAAAAACCGCTTGTTGATATTCATACTGCTCTTCGCAGGAATTTCCTGTTTCCTTGCGGGCTCCGCTTATGCCCAGCAGGTATGCATGAAGCAAATAGAGAAAGGATTGACAAACCCGCAGGCCATGGGTGCCATCGGGTTTGATATCATTGCCGGGATATTTGATGCGATCAATACGGTAATGGGGGATGTTGCGCAGAATTTCTATAAGTCGATAATATCCAATCCCGCTTACTTTCACTCCATCAATGGCCTGGTTACGTTGTACATAGCCATATATGGCATCATGATCATGTTTGGCCTTGCTTCTTTTCGTCCGGCCGAAGTAATAAGCCGTCTTCTGAAAATTGGGCTGCTGTGGAGCATGATGGGACCGGGAGGCTGGAATTTCTTCAGCCAGTATGTAGAACTCCCTATCATGGTTGCGATGAATCAGCTCATCGGATTCTTCTCCCTGCAGGGCAATTCGTTGGCCAGCGGGGGATCTGTAGTTAACCCTGTCATCGCGGGTTCATTGTCGACTGCCAGCGTAGGGGTGCTGATGGCGCCCATGAGCCTCATGTTCTCCATGACGCTTATCATCATAGTAGTTGCAACTTTTTCCACTGGTACCTGGGGATGGTTTTTTGCGATAATCATTATATGGGCTCTTATCGAGTTCATAACCGTTGTGGTGGGCGCACTGATAACCTACATAAAAGCGGTGGTAGGCCTTGCATTCCTTTTAGGGCTGGCGCCGGTTTTCTTTGCCTTCATACTATTTGAAAAAAGCAAGCAGATATTCATGGGATGGGTAAGCCTGGTATTTGGCTTCTTTCTACAGCCTGTCCTGCTTTTTGCATTTCTTGGTTTTTACGCTTTATTGCTCAATGGAGTATTACTGGAAATCATTTACCCTCCTAGCGGTAATCCTGCTACCAGCGCGGTCGATTATTGCTGGGTAAAATTCTATACCTTGGGTCCGCTCAATTTATATTGGTGGCGCGCAATCGATGTCAATAATGGTGCCACGGGATTCAATGGCAATGCTACCTGCAGTAGTGGCACGGCGTCTGATTGTTATGTAAATGACTGGCAGGGGCCGCCGCCGATCGATATCATGACTATTTTATATTTTATCCTGCTTACCCATCTTGGCAAAAGCCTGAGCAAATTCATAGAACAGATAGCCAATGATATAAGTGGCGGGCAGGGTCCCGGAATTGTAAGGGGTAATGCAGTCGGAAAATGGTTCTCCAATACCTTCACCGGCGGGCGCGGTCCGGGCAGAATAGCAAGGGATATTGGCATTGGCCTGGGTTCCGGTGCCGCAATGGCGTTGGCCGGCACCCGTGCAAAAACCGCTGCCAGCATCAGTGCAAATAACTCTGGCAGTAAAGGCGGGGGGGATAGCCCCGGTGCAGGATTCAGGGATGCTGCCGGAGGTAGTGATGCAGGGGGGGGTGGTACGGGCAGTGGTGCAGCTACGGGTACTGGCAGAACCGTCTCTGTTTCCAACGCAACCTCAGCAGGCAAACTGAATGCTATTATTAACCGTGCTGACCAATCGAATCCAAACATCGCAACTGCAAAAAGGGTCATTAACGATGCAACGAGTGATGATCCAAAGAAAGCTGCCGCAGCCAAGAGAATTATTAATACCGCCCTTGCGTCATCCACGCGGTTGGATAGTAACGGTGTGGTAAATTTTATTGCCAGAAGGGCGAGCATGTCCGATAAAAATGAAGATCCAAATGTTACTTAATGTGTACAGATTACACTATGCAATGCTGTGAAATACTCGGTCATCATGAAAAACAAGTTATGAGCAATGCTCGTAGCTGGAGGGTGATAACCCGTGCGTTATTATTTCTTCTGCTATGGGCGGCTATTACGGCAGGGGTGAGTTTTTCGGCTAATGCTCAATGCGCAAGTAATGTAGAACCAACGTTAGGAACGGATTCCCAACAGCCTGTGCCTCCTTCAGGTGTCGTTTCAGCCATACGATATGTAGGGGTGTTTATAATCACCACCGTATTTAAGGACATTAATGGCATTATGGCCACTATAACCAGCACGTTTTATACTGCCGTAGTCACTAATCCTAATTATATAAACGCGGTAAACAGCCTTATATTACTGTATATTACTGTATATGGCATCATGATCATGTTTAACATGGCATCTCATCGCACCGGGGAGGTGATGATGCGCCTGTTTAAGATCGGCCTGGTCTGGGCAGTCATGACCGGAGGCTGGACATTCTTCAGTAATTGGTTTGGCGCCCCGCTGATTGGATCGCTGAATGGTATAATAAATTCATTTGCCCAGACTGGAGTTGGTGGCAACGCAAATGGGGTAAACCTGTTTACCGGGCAGGTTCTGGATCCGACTGCCATGAATGCGATAGCGCCCCCCATGACGCTCATATTTTCTTTCAGATACATCGCTATGATCTTAGCCCTTCTAACCACAGGGTGGTTTGGCTGGATTTTTGCGGCTATGTTAATATGGGCTATGATAGAATTTGTTTTTATGATTGTCGGTGCCATAGTCACTTATGTAAAGGCAATTATAGGACTGACCTTCCTTTTTGCCCTTGCGCCGATTTTCTTCGCCTTCATTCTTTTTCAGCAGAGCCGTCAGGTTTTCTTAGGGTGGTTGAATCATGTATTGGCATTTTTTCCTTCAGCCGATATTACTTTTCGCATTCCTTGGTTTTTATTCGGCTGTGCTTTTTGATGCGGTGTGGAATGTCCTGTTTGCTACGGATTATTGTTGGAAGGCGCTTGTATCTATGGGCTTTATTGATTTCACCTGGTGGCGTCCCGCTGCGGCAGTGGCAGATCAACCGTGGGCGGGTCCGCCACCGGTTGCGTTTATTAATGTGCTTTTTTATCTTCTGCTTGTGCATATAGGCAAGAAAATGGGGCATTTTGTCGAAGAAATATCCAAACAGATAAGCGGTGGTTACGGCCCCGGAGTGGTCAAGGGCAGTGATGTCAGCAAGTGGTTCTCTCATAAATTCGCTCAAGGGCGTGGCCCGGGCGGGGTAGCAAAGGATGGCTTAATGGCATTGGGTGGCGGTGCTATGGCAGCAGGTATGGCATTCAAAGATCACATAGCCAAAAGAAAAGGTGTTGGTGGTGGCGGTACTGCCGACACGATGAGCACCGGTGGCGCTGGTGCTGGCACTGGTACCGGCAGTCCGCAAGGTAATTCCACAAAAACCTATGACGCAGCAAAAGAAAATGCTGCGCGGGATAGTTTGATTGCGGGTGAGAATAAAGCCCGGGATAACTTGATTGAAGGTGAAAATGCTGCGCGGAATAATTTGACTGAAGGAGAAATGCTTGCTCGTCAAAATTTGATTTCAGGTGAAAATGCTGCGCGGGATGCTTTGTATGGGGCCAATCCTGTTCCGACTTCTTCCGGAACACCTGCTCCACAAGAATCCAATCCTCTTGTCGAGGAGTATAAAAGAATAGTTGAGGCTAATGATGGAGCAGGTGATGCTAGAAAAGCAGTTTCAATGGTTGTAACTATGGCAGAACAACAGGTTGCTTCTTCTAAATCTCAATATAAAAATGAAGATGATTATTATAAGGATCGTAAACTTATACGTGAGGCGATGTTGGGAGGTGACCCAAGTCGTGCCATAGGAATCATGCAAGACGTTATAGATAATGCTATGTCACAATACAGGCCAGGTGATTATGTAAGTGATCGGCTCAAATTAGAGAAGAAAATCGTTGATCTCGCGGCCAGTTACAATAAAAAATAAGTGACAGATTGAATATTTCGATAAGATGCATCCAGGCAACACATTAAAATAATTAATACCACATATAGTTAAGATTTTATTAACAACCGCAATTTGTGTTTACAATTTGTTAATAAAGCCGGATAATCACCGAAATCAGTTAAGTTTTGCGCAGTTCAGGCGAGTATGTTCTGGATATTCTGGAGACATTTTATTATGGGGAATAATGCTTCTGGTATTCCTGATACAGTGAGCAGGATAGGGAAATACTCTGGTAATTCAACGTATTACCGCAAATCCCCCTCTATAACTTCATATGAGTTAGCAACCACATTTTGTTCGTTTGGCAGTGAAGTGTTATGCGTGCTCGA
>Ga0207104_1282_pt1 | contig 11485 bp, 11 predicted proteins | sample Alteio_BWMinHeat_79_FD_153538 | JGI IMG/M metagenome (GOLD analysis project Ga0207104, IMG submission 153538) | Enriched cells from forest soil in Barre Woods Harvard Forest LTER site, Petersham, Massachusetts, United States -... | ecosystem: Environmental > Terrestrial > Soil > Temperate forest >...
GCAATGCCGAAGCGCTTTTGCCCCGTACTGAAATGATTCCGCACGAAGCCGTTCGCACAGGTGATCGCGTTCGTGCCTATCTTTATGACATTGCGACGGATGGCGGCAAGAGTCCGCAAATTCTGGTGAGTCGTACCCGTCCTGAAATGCTTGTCGAATTATTCAAGATTGAAGTACCGGAAATTGGTGAGGAATTAATTGAGATTCGCTCAGCTGCACGTGATCCTGGTTCCCGTGCCAAAATTGCAGTCAAAACCAATGATGGCCGTATTGATCCTGTGGGTGCCTGTGTGGGTATGCGTGGTTCCCGCGTGCAGGCAGTCTCTGGCGAGCTGGGAGGTGAGCGTATTGATATCGTACTGTGGGATGACAACCCGGCGCAGCTGGTGATTAATGCGATGGCGCCTGCGGAAGTGGCATCGATCGTGGTGGATGAAGATACCCATACCATGGATATTGCAGTAAAGGCAGAGCAATTATCACAGGCCATTGGCCGTCATGGCCAGAATGTCAAACTGGCCAGTGATTTGTCCGGCTGGACACTGAATGTCATGACAGAAGAAGACGCCCAGGCGAAATCCGCTGCGGAAGGGGAAAAGGTATTCAAAATGTTCCAGGAAAAGCTGGGGATTGATCAGGATGTTGCGGAAGTATTGGCAAACGAAGGGTTTTCCTCACTCGAGGAAATTGCCTATGTCCCTATCCAGGAATTGATGGAAATTGATGGCTTTGATCAGGCGCTGGTGAATGCCTTGCGTGATCGTGCCAAGGCTGCATTGCTGACGCAGGCCATTGCCGATGAACAGGCGCAAGCTGAACCAGCAAAGGATTTGCTTGAAATGGAAGGCATGGACAAGCATACGGCTTATATTCTTGCCAATCATGGTGTGATTACACGTGAAGATTTGGCAGAGCAATCAGTGGATGATTTGCTTGAGATTGGCGAATTTAATGAAGAGAATGCAGCCAAATTGATCATGACAGCACGTAAAATCTGGTTTGATTAATTTGGGGATATTAGCGGAGATATTTCGTGGTAAAAAAAGTCGTACAAGAGACAAAAGTACAAGAGACAGAACAAGATGGCGTGCCTTTCGACCATGACATCAATTTGCTCATCAGACTTTTTTTTCGTCGCTGTTTCAAGGGCTGCTTCAATTGCCTGAAAAATAACTTCCCTATCCACACCTTTTTCGTTGGATACTGCTTCAACCACCAATAAGATTTCTTTGTTCATGGCGCGATCCCCTATACTTCACCCACCACATGCCCCTTTTCAATGACGGAAAAAGGCACTCTCACTTCTTGCATCAATCCTTCCACCTGAAGATAAATATCTTCACCTTCCACCCTTAGCAACACACCAGCAAATTGCCGGCGCTCATTCACGAGAGCATGCAGGCGAATCTTCACTGTCCTGCCAATCGCCCTGCGATAATGCTCCAGCTCAAACAATGGCCTGTTGATCCCAGGTGAAGAAACCTCGAGGAAATATCGTCCCTGAAAAACCTCTTCAACATCCAGCATGGCACTCACCTGACGACTCACCCGTGAGCAGTCATCTATCGTGACCGCATTTTTGCCATCCATATAAATGCGAAAAACCATTTGCCGCCCCTGGGACAGGCATTCACAACCCAGCAATTCATAACCCATTGAAGCAATCAGGGTTTCCAGCCTTTCCTTCAGTACGGGATCCATCTGTCTCATGTCTCCACCCCATACAAAAAGTGGGCCCACGGCCCACTCTGCATGCTCTAAAACAAAAAACCCCATCAGGGGTTTTTAGTATTTTTCATTTATAAATTTGGTAGCGGGGGCAGGATTTGAACCTACGACCTTCGGGTTATGAGCCCGACGAGCTACCAGACTGCTCCACCCCGCAGCAACGGTCGCTATTCTATGCGAGTTTTCAGGCCGAAGCAATCCATAAAACTTACTAAACTTCATAATAAATAATTAATGCGGATTTTCCAGACTCAGCACCCCGGAACTATAGTCATAGGCAAATAATTCTGCATAACGGCCCCATTCGATGACTGTGCGCAGGACATGCTCTGCTTCTTCCTCGGAAAGATAATCTTCGAGCAGCGAGAGAAAGTTTTCCTCAAGGGCACGGTGCCGGGGATGACGAACCAGCTGATCATAAATATAGCGTGCAAGCGGAACATATTTTTTTAAATGAATGGAAAAGATTTTTTTACGCTCAAGCATGTCTGCATCCACAAATGCCTTGCCCTCATCCGTAATGGTGATATCACCCTTGGATACCTTGGCAAAATGCAGGATTTCAAGTAGTTCGGTGAGCGGGAACAAATCATCTATATCCAGGGTCAGCATGTCAGCCACATCTGGCAAATCCATCTTGCCCTGATGCTCGGGTGAGGAAAGCAACTCCAGTAATCCTGTCACCTCAGCCACGCCGGCTTCCGGCAGGCGATAGCCAATATCCACGACCGGTGTTGCCGCTTCCTGCAGGCGATCCTGCAATTGCGTCGTCATCAGGGTGTAAATTCTATCAACCTGATTGCGAAAACGTGGATCAAGATCAGAGCGCGGAAAGGGCAAGGTTACTTTCAAATCCGAAGAAATCATGCCTGGACTACTGTTAAAAACAATAATGCGGTCTGCAAGCATGATGGCTTCTTCAATACTGTGCGTGACAAAAACAATGGCGTTTAATCCTGTTTTCTTGCTTTGCCACAAATCAAGCAAATCATTTTTAAGATTATCTGCAGTCAATACATCCAGCGCAGAAAAAGGCTCATCCATCAGCAACACATCCGGATTGACCACCAGCGCTCGCGCAAATCCCACACGCTGACGCATGCCGCCGGACAATTCCTTGGGTAATGCAGATTCAAATCCATCGAGACCAATCATGTCTATGGCCCTGATTGCACGCTCGCGGCGCTCCACACGATCGACGCCCAGGGCTTCCAGCCCCAGTTCCACATTTTGCAAAACCGTCAGCCAGGGCAGGAGGGCAAAGGTTTGAAACACCATGGAAATACCGCGTGCTGGTTCTGTGACTTGCTTGCCGCGATAACGAATCACACCTGAACTTGCATTAATCAGACCCGCAATAATACGCAATAAAGTGGATTTGCCTGAACCTGACTTGCCGAGAATGGCAATAATCTCCCCTTCATATACCGTCAGATTAATATCATGCAATGCCAGTAATTCCTGGCGATCACCTTTTTTAAATGATTTTTCCACGCCAATGATTTCAATGATAGGGCCTGACATAATTAACCTCACTATTCCAGCATAAAGCGGTCAACAGCATAAGAATAAAGTGGCCGCCAGATCAAGCGATTAAATATCAGTACCAATAGGCACATGGTTCCTATTCCCAGCGCAATTCGCGGAAAATTACCTTCCGTCGTGTACTGGGTAATATACGCACCCAATCCTGTAGCAACGACAGTTTCATTTCCCCAGCTCGCCACTTCAGCCACAATACTTGCATTCCATGCCCCGCCAGCCGCAGTAATGGCACCCGTGATATAAAAAGGAAAAATGCCAGGCAGCAATAAACGACGCCAGCGCTGCCAGCCTGTCACTCCCAGATTATCCGTGACTTGCAAAAGATCCTTTGGCAGGGAGGAAGCCCCGGCAATGACATTAAATAAAATGTACCACTGTGAACCAAGGATCATTAATGGCGTCAGCCACAGATTGGGATTCAGATGATAAGCAACAATAAATACGACAATAAATGGATACAAAAGATTGGCAGGAAAAGCTGAAAGAATCTGGGCGAAGGGTTGCACCCATTGCGCCACACGCGGTCTTAATCCAATCCAGATACCTACTGGTACCCAGAACAGGGAACAGAGAATAATCATCACAAATACACGAAACGAGGTTATGAGGCCAAGAAAGGAAACGTGCAGGATTTCAGGCCAGTGAATATTTTCAGCAATATACATCCAGAGAAAAATGAAGGCGGTAGCAACACAGGCGAAAATAATCAGGTTATAGAGGAATTCAAGCCATCGTTCATTCAAGGTCGTGCGTGCATGGGAAAATGATTTTTTATGGGAAACCTGAAACAATTTTATATTCACAAACATGTCAAACCATTGTGCAAGCCTTGTACCAACAATCCGCATGATGCGTGTACGGCGAAAAAGATCAATGACCCATGATTCCTGCATCTGATCACTCTCGGAAGCCTGTCTCTCTGCCTTGAATCGTTCTGCAAAGGTAACCAGGGGCCGAAACAATAATTGGTCATAAATCAGGATGACAATTAACATCGCAAGAATGGCATAGCTAATCGCACGCAAATCGGCAGCGGCAATCGCCACGGAAATATAGGAACCAATTCCTGGCAATAATATTTTCTGATTGGAGACAGTAATGGCCTCCGTTGCCACGACAAAAAACCAGCCGGCCGACATGGATGCCATGGTATTCCATAACAGGGAAGGCATGGAAAAAGGCACATCAATACGCCAGAAGCGCTGCCAGACTGACAAGTGAAACATTCTCGCTGCTTCCTGCACTTCTGTAGGCACACTGCGGACTGTCTGATAAAAACCAAGGGCCATATTCCAGGCTTGCGAAGTAAAAATAACAAAAATCGCAGCACATTCCGGCCCCAGCAAGCTGTTGGGAAACAATGCGATAAAACCCGCCACGGTGACGGATAAAAACCCGAGAATGGGCACGGATTGCAATACATCAATAATGGGAATAATCACTTTTTCTGCACGGCGACTTTTGGCTGCCCAGGTAGCAAAGGTAAAGGTAAACAGCAGGGAAACGCACAGGGCAATCAACATTCTGACCACGGTGCGCGAAGCATAAAAAGGCAAATGCGATGGATCGAGTGAAATGGGAATAACTTGCCCAAGATGATAGGGCGTCGACATTTGCCTCGCTGTCCATGCAAAAAATGTGATGATGGCAAGCACAAACAAAAGCGCCAGCAGATCCCAGTAATTGGGATACATTTTCGCCCGGTAGGCGGTTAATAATCTTGATCGCAGGAAGCTCATTTAATTCATCCATTATGCCGACTACAAACGTCCACCGTCGACATTTAATACTTGCCCACTCACAAATTTTGCATCACGCACAAAAAACAATACTGCGCTCGCAATATCAGTCGGCGTACCATGACGTTGCAAGGTGGTTTTGGCAAGAATTTTATTTTTTACCTCATCTGGCAAGACATTCTCTCCTTCCGGCCAAAGAATTGCGCCCGGAGAAACTGCATTGACACGCACTTTTGAGCCCAGTTCCCTTGCAAGCGCATGCGTCATCATGATCAATCCACTTTTTGAAATTGAATACACTGCATAATCCCTCAGCGGTTTTGATCCATGTATATCCGTGATATTGACTATGCAGCCTTCCACTGCTGAAAGTGCAGGCGCTGCTGCTTTTGCCAGAAAAAAAGGCGCCCGCAAATTGCTATTGATCAAGTCTTCCCAATCTTCATTTGTGACTTCATTCAACAAGCTGCGATAAAAACGGGAAGCATTATTGACAAGCACATCCAGCCTGCCCCACTCAGCCACGGCTTTTTCAACCAGGATTTTTTCACAGCCAGATTCATGCAATGCAGCCTGAATGGTGATGGCAGAATGGGCGCGCTTCTGATTTAATTCATCACACAGGGAAAGCGCATCTGTTTTGGAAGTATGATAATGCAGGACAATATTCATGCCGGCATCATGCAGGCTACGGGAAATTTCTGCACCGATGCGTCTGGCAGCACCTGTAACCAGTGCGACTTTCGAAGTTAAGAGTTTCATATATTTTCCTCATCAACCAGGATTATAAACTGCATGACAGCCATTGACGATCTTCCTCCACAAAACGCCCATCGCTCATTGGCCCTGAGCAATTACATTCGCAAGGAAATGCTTCTTGAAAAAAATCAGGCCATGTCATTCGCAGACTTCATGGAACTTGCGCTTTATCATCCTGAATGGGGTTATTACAATGCAGAAAATAGTGATCTCGGCAAGCATGGTGATTTTACCACTTCACCCGAAATTTCCCCTCTCTTTGCCAAATGCCTGGCAAGGCAAATCCAGCAAATTTCATCCGCCTGTTCCTTCCCTTCCCTGCTTGAACTCGGGGCTGGTACAGGCAGATTAGCCTCAGATTTGCTGACTGAATTAAACAGCCTAAGATGTCTGCCTTCCCTTTATTTCATTTATGAAATCAGCCCGGCATTGCGCAAAAAACAGCAGGCACTGCTGCAATCCACTCACCCGCGGATTTATTCCCGCATCATTTGGCTGGATACTTTACCAGAAAATTTCAGGGGAACCATCATTGCAAATGAAGTGCTGGATGCCTTGCCAGTCCATTGCTTTCGGATGGATGAAAATGGCCCCAGTGAAAAATATGTAGCATGGGAAAATAATCAATTTATTTTTAAATATCTTGCCGCCGGGAAAGATCTGCAGAAGGAAGCCCTGCGAATCCCTGAAGCCTATGCCTTGCCTGAAGGATATGAATTTGAAATCAACTTTCACTTGCCGCCATTTATTGCAGCCCTTGCCGCATCATTAAATCAGGGAGTTATTTTATTTTCAGATTATGGATACGGCGAACGGGAGTATTATCATCCAGAGCGCCGAAGCGGCAGCTTATCCTGTTTTTATCAGCATAAACAGTATGCAAATCCCCTGATTTGGCCGGGATTAATGGATATCACTGCACATGTGAATTTTACCCGTGTCATTGAAACAGCTGCTGATCATGGACTGTCATTGCTGGGCTTTACCAGCCAGGCTGCATTTTTACTTTCCTGCGGATTAACGGAATTTGTTCTTCAGGAAGAAAAAAATCTTTCAGAAACAGAAAAATTTGCCCTGCATCATGCGGTAAAAATATTAACTCTTCCAACCGAGATGGGAGATCGCATTAAATTCATGGCACTTGGCAAAGGCGTGGAATTGCCGCTGATTGGCTTCAGGATGCAGGATAGGCGCAGGGATCTGTAAAAAACCGGGAATGTGTGTATACTTCCCCCCCTCAAGGGCCCGCGCATAAATATGGATTATTTATGCACGGGCCCTCAAATAGAGGACAAGCTCGTGCGCGTTACCCATCTCGAAATACACAAGGAGGAATTTTCCTTTTCTGCTGGCCACTTCACGATTTTTTCGGCAACAGAACGCGAGCAGCTGCATGGACATAATTATTACGTCAGCATTTCATTCAAGCTGTTGATCAATGACAATGGCTTATCCTTCGACTACCGTCATTACAAGAAAAAAATCCTTGCCTTGTGCGCACAACTGGACAGACATTTTTTATTGCCAGGTCAATCACGTTATCTGCAACTCGAAGATAATAATGATTACTGGATTGCGCATTTTAATCACAAGAAAATTCCCTTTCTGAAAGAAGATGTGATTATCCTGCCGCTTAGCAATATCACCATTGAAGAATTATCCCGCTGGTTTCTTGAAAATATTCTTGAAGATAAAAATGATATTGAAGCTCATGGCATTCGCGGCATCACGGTGAAGGTTTATAATGGCCCGGGACAATCGGGAGGAACGAGCTGGGAGATGTAGTGTCATTTCGATGAACAATCGCAGGGTGGATTAGACGCGGTGTAGGTTGGGCTGAGCGTTTTTCAGCGAAGCCCAACGGTTGGCTGTTGGGCTTCGCTGAAAAACGCTCAGCCCAACCTACACCGCGTCTAATCCACCCTGCGATTGTTCATCGAAATGACAGCCTTACAGGCATCAACTCAAACCTGATTCCACAAGCTTGCATCATGTAAAGCACACGACCGAAAATTACCGGATTATTTTTCTAAATTCATGTTCATCCAGACCAATATTTTCATAATGCTTTCGTACCGCCTGAACATGCGTGTAAACATCAGTAATGGTATCTGCTTCCCCATTTTTTCCTGGATAAATGATAGGACCTGTCACGACACTATAGAGTAAAGTATCCTCAATAAAGTTTGGCGTATGCAGTTCTCCCGGAACTTCAAACAAAAAATGACCCTTGCTTGCCTCCCAGTCATGCTCAGGATAATGCCAGCGACCATAAACAGTCAGGACATATAATGGTTTGGTATGATAATGTGTCTGCATCTTGCTATTGGCCTTCGCTTTTACAAACACCACCCATGAACCATGCGTCACATCAAGCATCACTGGCAAGGCTGAAATATTATTATTCACTGACATCCAGCGACGATCGTTTTCAAGATCAACCTGATTACTTACTTCATTAATCATGTTGCACATGCTAAATTGATTCATGCATTACTTCCTTCCATTTGAAAATGCAATTTTATTTTCAAGATTCAAATTCATTGTTTCTCCGGTATGCTGATAAATTCCATTTTAATGTGCTGATAGTTTTCTATAAAATTTCGCAAGTCAGCAAGCTTCATGGTAATGGTCGCGGTATTTTCCATGGGATGAATATTGATATCTTCTTCCTGCAGCAAATCCTGATCCAGAAGCAGTTTCACGCACCCTGCCTTGTCATTGATAATGGCAATGGGTGTCACTGAACCTGGCGTGACTCCCAGCATGCTGAGCAAATCATCATGATTTGCAAAACTCAGGCGTCCGCCATTTAATACTTTGGCAAGGGCAGCCAGATCCACACGCTTGTGATATTTGATGGTCACCAGCCAGTAAGCCGTCTTTTTTTCATTACGTAGAAATAAATTTTTTACATGCGCACCTTTGATATGCGCACAATATTGCTCGCCTTCTTCTGCTGTGAATACGGCAGGATGCTCATGCAATTGAAATTCAAGCTGAGCAGCATTAAGCAGGGGAAGTAATTGTTGTTTGCCTGAGATCATGGTAATAAGGTCTTTGAAATTTGGAAAAACCTATATTAATTTAATTTAGAAATTTGGCAATGGCTGGATTAATGAATGCTCCATTTACTTGCCTTTTAGTAATTTTCCCTGTTTCAGAATGGATTTTATTTCACTGCTTACATCCTGAAGCAGCACCTGCCTGGCACTATTCACTCTCCAGTAAAGTCCTATTGTTCTCGAAGGTCTGGGCGCCGCAAATGGCACATAAGCAATGGCATGATTCGATTGACAGGCTAATTCCGGCATGAGGGTAATACCCACACCTGCAAGTACCATATGACGCAAGGTTTCAAGACTGGTGGCACGAAAGCCTTGTGTTTCCACAGCGTGCATACGATGACACACAGCAAGCGCCTGATCACGCAGGCAATGCCCTTCATCCAGCAATAGCAAATTTTTATCATCAAGATTCTGCTGTTTAATCATTTTTAATTTTGCCAATGGATGTGCATGATGCACAGCAAGATAAAATGCTTCCTCAAATAATATGCTGCCATTAAAATTTTTTTCCGTAATTGGTGCCGCCAGAAAAGCGGCATCAATTTTGCCCTGTCGTAGCTTCTCAATAAGCAATGAAGTTTGCTCTTCAATCAGATAAAAGGATACTTTCGAATATTTTTTTGCAAGCTTTGGAATGATGATTGGCAGCAAATAAGCTGCGAGAGTTGGAATAATGCCGATTTTCAATTTCCCGGCAAATGGATCTTTTGCCAGCCTTGCAATTTCCTTCACTTCATCAATCTGATTTAAAATATTTCTCGACCGCTCAACAATAATGCTTCCATGATCGGTTAATAAAACAGATTTATTGCTCCGCTCCAGTAATTTCACGCCCAGACTTTCTTCCAGCTTCATGATTTGCATACTCAGTCCTGGCTGACTTACAAAGCAGGCTTCAGCAGCCTTGCCAAAATGAGCATGATCAGCAAGCGCAACAAGATATTTTAAATCCTTGATATTCATCAGAAATCCTCATGATAAATTAAATTTATCGTTATCATACCATCAATATATATTACTTATCAATCAAACTTGCCTGATTTGATAACTCAACATTCAATTATTTAATCTGAAAGCTGTTACTTTTGCACTTAATGCCCAATAATGGCAAAATGGCGCTTCTTCATGGGAGCGCTGTTTTATGCTGCAAAAGCTAATAAAAATATTCTTATTATTAATCATCACAATTAGTACAAATTGTTTTGCCAGGGAAAACATATTTTATAGCCTGCGCTTTAAAACCGAAGACAGGATGTGTCCAGCACAGGCAACAATGGACAGCCTGAAAAAACATTACAGGCAAATCGACATTCTTGTGCCCCAGGCATTTTACATCGATGAAGAAGGCAAGCTGGGTGGAGATATCGAGCCTGATATTTTAAATTTTGCCGCCAGTCATTCCATCAAGATCATGCCGCTTGTCACCAATCGTCATTTTGACAAGCAAAAGACACATCAATTCCTCATTAATCAGCAGGCACAATCGGAGGCCCTGGCAGCATTACTTGATACCTGCAGCAAAGGACATTTTTACGGTCTCCAGCTCGATTTTGAAATGGTGGACAAGGATGATCGCGATCGCTTGACAGCATTTTACAAAAGTGCTGCTGATTTAATGCATAAAAATGGCTTCAAGATCAGTTTTGCACTTGCCCCTGTCGTGACAGAACATCCACAATCACTTTTTCTCACCAAAGTTTATAACAACTGGGAAGCTGCCTATGATTTCAGGCAACTGGGTGAAGCAGCCGATTTTGTCAGTATCATGGCTTACAATCAGCATGCTGGCGGCACGACACCAGGTTCAACGGCAAATTGGAGATGGGTCGAGCAAACTGTAAAATATGCACTGAAATATATTCCCCACAACAAAATTTCACTCGGCTTGCCAACCTGGTCGACTTACTGGCATCTTGACACCACCACAGGAGATATATCTGGAAAAATCATGATAAAAATGCAGGGCATTGATTACAAGACTGCAACAGATCTCCTGAAAAAATATCAGGCATCATTGTACTGGAACAAGGATGAAAAATATTATTTCTCGATTTTTTCCCGCGACTGGATGAATGAACTTATTTTCATTGAAGATGCCAGGGCATTTCGCTACAAGTATGGGCTGGTAAAAAAATACCGGCTGCGCGGGGTTTCGATGTTTGATCTTGGCACGGAAGATCCGGGAATTTGGCGGGTGCTGGGGAGTAATTATGTCTAAAAATATCAAAATTCTCGTCGTGGGCGCTGGCATTGCCGGTCCCGCAATTTGTTATTGGCTAAGAAGATTTGGTTTTTCTCCTGTCCTGATTGAAAAATCTGCTGCCATTAGAAAAGCTGGTCAGGCACTGGATATCCGCGGCATAGCAACACATCTCGCCAGGGAAATGGGCATTTATGATCAAATCTGTGATATGCGCACGCGAATAGAATGCGGTCGTTTTGTGGATGCAGCGGGCAAGGTACTGCATGAAGAACACGGTGAGAAATTCGGGTACAGGCAAGATGATGAAGTTGAAATTCTCCGTGGTGACCTGGTTGAAATTCTGATGAAAGCAATTGCTGATCTACCTTGTTATTTCAATCAATCCATTATTGGCATGCAGCAGAATGATGATAAGCTTATTGTCAATTTCAAGGATGGCAAGA
>Ga0207104_1283_pt1 | contig 11468 bp, 12 predicted proteins | sample Alteio_BWMinHeat_79_FD_153538 | JGI IMG/M metagenome (GOLD analysis project Ga0207104, IMG submission 153538) | Enriched cells from forest soil in Barre Woods Harvard Forest LTER site, Petersham, Massachusetts, United States -... | ecosystem: Environmental > Terrestrial > Soil > Temperate forest >...
TGGAATTGGTCATGGCAGAAACCACTTCAAAAAGACCAAGAAATTTGCCTGGATGAAGCATGTTTAGCGGAACATTTCTTGCTCCAAGCTTTATATATACCTCACTTGACTTGTTTAATAAAAAACCTAATGTAATGGAGGCGTAGCTTAGGGACTCCTTAACCTGTCTGGGAAAGTCAGGATCATTGATTGGAATGGCGTCACCCTGATCATTACAGAGCGTTAGCAGGCCATCATCCACAATCAGGGTACCGTAAGGATATTCCGCCAATATGAGTTTCATGGAAGCTGGAGGATTGATTTCTTCCATGATATTAAACAGAGTGATATTTAATTTTTTTACATCTGACTTGATATCTTTCCACGATACCAGTTGCATATCCCATCTTTTTTCATGAGGTTTTTTCATCGCAGCGTGACATCCCTTCTATGCACATTAATCCTGAATACATGAATGATTCCAGATCACCTGAAATCAACGCATCGAATAAGGGAAGCTCTAAATGAATATGAAATCAGATCACAAGGAGCTTCGACACTTACTCACCAATGTCCGTCCTGGACCCAATTCCATGAGAATTTCAGAAATTTAGCTGCGCAGATTATTATCCATGGCATGGCCATTGGCAATCATTATCTGATTATTTGTATCTGTATTTTGCCATGGCAAAATACCATCCCAAAATTGGCATGTATTATTTGAAAATCCGGCCTTATGATGATAGTAATTTATTTCCCAAACTCATCCCTGGAATTGTCGTATTGAAATGGAGAATGTTAATGTCAAAGAATTTTAATTCTTTTAACCACGTGATGGATCAAAAAATAATTAGACAACTTGAAGAAATTCGTGAAGCCATTATCAGCGCGCATGCGCTTGTTTCCGTAGTCCTGAATACCAATTTAAATGATATCGATACAAATATATTGCATCACTACTGGAATGGGTTGAATTATATTTTAATTGAAGCCGAAAAAAATGTTGATGTACTGCAAAATGATATCTGTCCAGTTTTCATTACGAGACACCAGTGTTGCACACAACTATCTGACTGCGAGCCGATGAAAAAGGCTAAATGCTGATTAAATACAGGCTTCCAATTTTTAAGCCGCAATGAAGCATAGCAATGCTTCAGCGGTGAATTGCAGGTGTTTTTATCTTCACAGCATCCTGCTCAATCATTGGTGGAACAACTACTTCCTGCTTATCACGATAAACTTCTGCATGAACCTCATGCTATAGGTTCCATTCCTGTTCCTGTGGAACTGTTCTACATAATCCACCAGTTGTTCCCTGGTAGCTGTGGCACCAACATCATAAAGAAAAAATCCTGCTATGTGCAGCATGGCATCAAGGGTGGGAGCCCTGGCATATTCCACAGATGTAAAAACCCTGACATCGGAATTGGGAAACAGGTATGAACATCCAGCAATGAATGGTTCAATGTTGATGGATTTGCCTCTGAACCATCTTATCATGTTAGCCTTGCCATACTGGTCACCATTCAATACTACCACCACCTTGCCGTGAAGCCTGACTGAATCATAAACCTGCTGGGTGACTTCCAGCCATCTGGAATAATCCAGGTAGTAAAAGACATGGGAAAGGAGTCCAAGGTCATAATAATCATTCTCAAGGATGACATCCTCTATTTGTCCGTGTATCGCCCTGAGCCTGGTGCGTTTTCGTATCTTCCCTGCTGAAATACTTTTTATTGCCTCAGCGTTTGGATCAACTACTGTTACCTCATCAAACCTGTTCCCGATCCATTTTGTAATCAGCCCGCTACCAGGGCCTACGTCCAGCATGCGTGCACACAATCCTTGTCTGGCAATTATTTCCCTGAGCAGGAAAAATCCCCTGTGTCTGGTTTCATCTGTCGACATCAGGAAGAAGTCATATGTATCCAGGAAATGTTTCTCATCCTCATAGGTACCGTACAACCCAGGATTTTTTATTCTTGTAACGAATTCCCTGAGCAGCTCAAAACGCTCACTGGTGAATTCATTACGCATCCCGGAGAAATATTTATCATCAAGAACCTGTACCGTGACGGGAGCAGGAACAGGATTTATTCGTCGAAGGGGAAACTTCTGTTGCAGTACAGGATTTCCTGGCTGTGAGGAAATACTCATGGAATTCTCCGTAATGCATTTGTCAGCCACTTCCTTGATGACAAAGGCAATACAGGTTAATCCCTGGCACTATCCATGTACTGGGCTATGGAGTTGATACAGTAACCAGATATAAGGACAGGCATGCGAAAGCCCTGCATGCCAATTTTTACACAGCCAAAGTTTACACTATTGCGGAATGGAATCAAACGGCATCCATCCATTCCCCATGCAAGTATCCATTGTTATACACAGCCAGGCATGCAACATAAATTCCTGGTTTTAATTCAGACATGATTTTCTCCTGGTAATTTATGATATGGTTTTGCAGTCTTTCTGACCGCGACCAGGAAGCGTCACGCCCGCAGCACGTTGACAAGGGTCGCACTTTTCATCGACTCGCACAGCCCTTGTCAACGGGGTCGGGTGTGACATCATGGATGAGTAGAAGAAAGACAAGTGGAGTCCGTTATAGTCAATTCACTAATTTGAAATTTAAATTCATCAATAATCGAGGTGTCAACAAAATGACTGTTAATCTTTTCGCATCATCCATGGGACACTCCTTATATAATCAACTCAGAAGAGATGATGTCATATGGCATAAAACTGCAAGAGATTTTTTGAATGAGCAATATAATCAGAATAAAAAATTATTGGATGAAGGCTTTCCTAAAAAATTTCCGGCTGAATTTTTACGTTGTTTATGGGAACTAAAATTATTACGCTATCTCACTTCAATAAAACAAGGCAACCTATTATTGTCTACGAAAGACAAAATCAAGCTCCCTGATTTCAAATGGATTATAAATGAAAAAACATATTATTTTGAAGCAATTTCCCCGACAAAAGGATCTACTAAAAATTATCCATATTTGAATACTCAATTATCTGGAATGCCGCCTACTCGTGATGGAACAATTGGACATCGTGAATATCGCGAGAGAATAACTGGCGCCTTTCGCGAAAAAGCTGTTTGTAATTATAATCCTTATGTTTGCGATATGAATGCTTGCAATCATAATCACAGAACAGGATACAAAACCCATATAGAAGGCAATGGTTACATCATTGCCATTTCAATGGCAGATATTGACTTCATGAATCAACCAATGAATTGGCGGGTCGATTTAAGTTGCTTTTTCCCAATCTCCCCATACATGACAATGGATATAAATCGAGCAGGCAGCATTCAGGATATTTATCATTCTTTCTGCCCATCTTTCAATAAAGGAAACAAAAAGGAGAGTCCAATTAATGTCGATATTTTTGGAAGCGCCGAGTATTCGCACGTTAGCGCAGTCATAATTTCGCGACACTGGCCAGTGTTATTTCCTAAATTGTCACAGCATGAGCCAGTATTATCTTTTGATTCATCTGACAATGATTTTATGCTTATTCATAATCCATATGCGATTCATAAGCTGCCGCCCAAGACATTGCCGGTTGAAAGCGAGTTTATAGCTGGCATTAATGGTGATACATGGACTATTCAAAACGTAAAAAAATAACCCAGATAAATGCATGCATTCAGGGAACGACATTTCTACATTCATATACTTGCAATTTAATTAAAACTGGATAAACTGCGGAAGCAGTTTACGGTAAAAATAGAGTAAAATATTCAAGCTAGGGGCGTCAATTTATCATGCTTTTTTGTCATGCCAAAAAATAGAATGTCCGTCCCTCAACTTACGGTATCATTTTATTTTTCATTCTTCTGTAAATTAATCTTATTAACATAATCAATATGTTTTTTTAACCTGCCTAAAGCAAAATTAAATGAATGCGCTCTTTTTAGAATACTTTCTTCTTGTCTTTCCGCAGTACGATTTTCATAGTATGAAAGATTTTCAATTTCAGAAGGTTGTCTGACAAAATACAAACCCATATCCAAAGCAGCCAACACTTTATGACTTTGGCCTTTAATTTCTTCCCACAATTTATTCTCTCCATCAATTTCTGCGTAAATTTCGCTGAAATCAATATCTTGTCCAAAAACTACATAAAATCCATCATTATTCTGTCCTATAATACTACGTTTACTTTTTAAATAATTTTTAAATGATTGCCTCATAGAAAGCATCGCCTCATAGAAAGCATCGCTTCATATGCATTTTGTAGTTCATTAATTCGTCTTTTTGAAAATTCGCCGGTTGCACAAAGATGAAAATTATCATGTTCACAGAAATTTATAATACAATTACAAATATACTTAACATTCTCATTAATTTTTTCAAAATCCGCAAATGACTGCTTTTGATGTATTTTTTTTATTTTTTTATTTTTTTCCAAATAATATCTACTACTGCTGGAATCAACACCATATAATGAAAATTGTTTTATAAATCGAGCAATTTTACTAAACCCCAAAAAATAATGAAGGAAATTCATTTTTGGCAACATTTTACTTGCAATATTAACCAATTTAATTAAATCATGCGATTGAAGTATCTTTTCATACCCATTAGGAATAGAAATCAATTTGCATGTTTTACACTTTGAATGACTTATCAGTTTATTTATCAGACATTTTAATGAAAATTCAATGGCATTTACATATAGATTCAATAATGGCAAAGCAAGCTTATCCTGTAATGGTCCAATTTTTTCTTTACATATCGACTCAACAATAATATTTGATGCATTCAAATAACCATCAATTAATATAAACTCATGAACAGTTACATCTTGCATTCTGACAGGATATATAACAACCAAATCTTTGTCGTGATCATCTGAGGCCTCTAAAATGCATTCGTTAAATTTATATGGAAATTTTGTTTTGCGCATATATATCCATTAACATTTATCTTGATGAAAATAATGGCAGCCAAATAAATACCAATAATTTAATCATTAACCTCACTCTGCTTTTTTACATTATTATAGCAAATTTCGATAATTATCACCTGGATAAACTCCAAAATGGACTGGCATCATTTTTTCTTATAATTTTCTATGTGGGTAATAAAGAAATTTATTTTTTTGTCATGATCCATTAACACAGAAGCATCTTTCTCAAAAAATATTACCAATTCTGAATTGATCATAATGTCTAGTAAATTCTAGACTTATCAAAGGATAGTCTGGGTGTACCATTCAGTAATGCTGATCCTGCTGAATATAACAATTCAGACATGGGACAAGATTTTCGGGCAATGAATACACTGCATTTTTACCTTCCATTTTACATGCATCCGTTCTTGGACAATTTAATTTGATTATTGAGAAAATAATATATGCAGTTGCAATTATATATCCCGTATAAAAAATAATATTAAAACAGACAGAATGCTTGAAAAACGTTTTACTATTTTCATTCCTCAAGAATATTTGAGGCATATGTTGATTTTTTTTCTCTAATTCAACAAGACCTTGCTTTGCATTATCGATCAATTCTTTATTTCTTATATCTAATTTGTGAAATGTAAATGTTACAAGAAAAAGAAGCATTCCTAATAGAAAAACCAAATAATATTCGTATGGTTTAACACTACAGTTATTAGAGATATGCACTAATATTAAATGTGCTGTTGCATATGAGAATGTCGAAATAAAAAATATATAAATATTAAATAACAACGTTCTTTGCCTTGCATGTAAAGAAAAATATTCCCAAGCATACCAACAATCATCCTTAAATTGCTTTTCTATCATAATGATCCTCATTTACCGTGTATAAATAAAAAAGATCCACTAATAATATATAAAATAAAGATTTAATTTTTATTTTATATATTATTGCAAAGAAGATAAATACCTCACAATTCCGCTCACCCATATACCACCCTCACCTTCTCCCACCCAAACCTTCCCACCTTGCTCACCACATACGCCTCCCCCGTCCTCAATTCCTGCTTAATCTGATCCGGATGTACAATGAACGCCTTGGTTTCTCCGATCGTCCCCACACCAACATCAGTTTGATTCGGGTTATATTGTGCTGTCGCCACAAATGCATCCTTCGTCCCTATCCAGCTTGTAATCCCCTCCGCCGATTCCTGATCATTCAACCGATGGCAAATAATTGTATTGGCACAATTCATCACCTGGCTCTTGAACCCTTTATCCACCCTATCGAGATCAGCAAGCCCCTGAGTACCAAACACAGCATGCACACCCTTGCCTCGCCCCATGTTGACAAGATTCAAAACCTGCTCACCGGCAAAAACTGAGAATTCGTCAAAGATCATGAACACGCGTTTTTTATCAGAAATTGACCGGTCAACTGCCGCCTTCAGATCATTAATCACCAGCTTCCCAAGCACCCTGGAAAAACTCGGAAAACGCAGTGCAGGAAGCGCGAAATATACCACCGCATTTTCTTCAATCGCTCGTGTCAAGGTAAATGTATTTTCATTAATCCTGAAATATTCACCAAGCTCTGAATGAATCAATAAATTCAAGTGCGCCTGCAAACCGGTAATATCCTTGCGTTCATATTTACCCAGTGATTCCACCCGATTTGTCATTTCCTCGCTGTCCGTTTCACGTGCCAGCTCTTGCAATACCTCAAAATTCAGGCACTGGACCACTCGCTTCAAATCAAATGGTTTTTTACACAGCAGCAGGACTTCAAACGTGGTCTGCAAATAATCCTCAGCAATTGATCGGTAATAATCATTCTCCCACTGGTCTTTTAAACTGATTATTTTATCTTTCAGTTCTGAATATCCACCATTCGCAAGCGGATCATAATGAGAATAATTGCCACAATTAAATCCATGGAAAGGTCGATTTTGTTTTGCTGCCAATTCCTGCAGCCATTTCACATTGCCATCAGTTGGCTTGCCATCAACAACAATCAATGGATATCCCCTTGTAATGGCTCTCTGGTAAAAGCGCTGTAATGTCACCGTTTTACCGCTGCCAGTCGTTCCTAATACCATGACAATCTGGTTGACATACCAATCTGGGATGACCACTGGATTGCCAGTATAGGTTGAAACACCCAGGATTGTTCCCTCCACTTCCGTGTCTTTCAATTTTTTGAGTGCAGATTCAATTTTTTTATCCGGGAGATCCTTTTGCTCATTGATATGCTCGCCTTTCTGCAAGGCATCGATCATGCGCCTGTGCGGATTATCGCTGACAAGATCAATGGTACTCAGGATTCCTGCAAACAATAAAGGGAACCCTGCCACGTAGGACAGCATATATTTATACAGGAAAATGAATGCCAATGATCCTGAGCGAGTAACAAGCAATTTCCAGAATACAGCATGCCAATGAAAACCCTCCATCATGAATTGGGCAACATTCATTTTACGTCCAGAAAATTTTGCATCAATCATCACCATCATTACTGCCATACAGAACCCTACTGTCAGGAGTAGCCACCACTGCACTTTTGCAGCCCTGGATAGTGCAAGATACAAAATTAGGCCAAACAGACAAACTGGACTCATCCAGATGAGACAAAGCAGTATCAACACTAATTGCAGACTCTGACGTGGATTAGCCTGAATATATGCATTTACCTTGCTTTCGAAATCATTCATGTAAAAACTCCCGTAATGAGTATATTTTGATAAACGATTTTTTTCCTGCCAGCGCATGAATGCCTCGCATCACATTATCTGAGCAGAAATACCATACTTCCTTGTATGCCAAGGTTCCGGCGTACGAATTAATGATCCCCTGAAGTCGCTTCCTGCTTTTGAGTGACAACTCCACTTCAATGGAAATCTTTTTATTGTCAGGAAAAATCAGGACACCATCAGAAATATGACCAGATTTGCCTACTCCATATTGAAATTTTTGTTGTTTGAGATGACGCTCGCTAACCCAGATTGCATCTGGATATTTTTCACGTAATTTTAAAATCACATTCACCAGGATTTGCTGATGATCATGAATGCCCTTTGAAATCTTCTCCAGGGACGGTAAATCAGTATAGCTCGCGCCTTTGGGAGTCAGATGATAAATACCATGAAATTCAAAATTGACTTTTTTGTGCAACACCAATCCTGCACGCATTAATCGCTTCATCACCCTGTAGACAATCCACCACTTCATGCCAAATCGTTTTCCTAACTGGGGAGCATTACACCACCCCACTGCATTTATGAATTTTAAAATCTCCCTGTCCCTTTCCATTAACCTCATCACTTACCCTCCGCTCTTGATCTTTCTTTTGATCTTTCTTTTGATCTTTCCCTATTCTTTTTCTTTATTCTTTTGCTTTTAATATCTAAACCGCTTTTGATCTTTTTGCTGTCCGGCTGCTCCGGACCACCCTCTCTTCGCTTGTCGGTGTGAGAGGGTGGTCCGGAGCAGCCGGACAGCAAAATCCGTTCATAATGCTTTGTCTAAATGCAGGATTCCGGAAAGTGAACCTGCCTAATGCGTTTAGACACCCCAGCAGGCACCTGAAATTCCGCTATTTATTGAACCAGACCTCCGATACATGCATGAATCGCTCAGGATCAGGGTCACGTTTCAATTGGATCACGACATGAATAATCGATCTGATGTAATTCCTGATCTGTTCCTCACTCGATGTTGAACCAGCCTGCTGCATCATGAATACAAGCTGTGTGATGGCTCCTTCGGGTGAGTCTGCATGCACGGTGCTCAGGCTGCCAGGATGGCCACTGTTGGCAGCACGCAGCCAGGGCCAGACTTCATGGCCTCTCAATTCGGACAGGAAAATCCTGTCGGGGCGGAGACGCAGGCAGGCCTTGAAAATATTCAGTGCGGTGATCTGCTCGTTTTCCTCATTGAAAAGGAGATGCGCTGCATTGGGCTGATGCGTGACAACCTCACGTGTGTCTTCAACAGTGATGAGCCGCTCATGTGCAGGTACATGTTTCAGGCAGGCATTCAGGAAAGTGGTCTTGCCTGTGCCCGTGCCGCCGCAGATGAGGATATTTTTCCTCGCTTCCACTGCGAGTTTGATAAATGCGGGAATGTCATTGCTGTGATGAAGCCCAGACAACTGCTGGTCGGTATTATTTTTATTTCCCTGCCTGATGCGGTCAAACGCACCCTTTCGCTCCATGTCATCCAGCGACAGGTTTTTCTGCTGGTGTCTCCGGATGGAACAGACAATCCTTCCTGCCTCAACTGCTGGCGGCATGACAATCTGGATGCGTTCACCATTCAGCAATGAACCTGGGATAATCGGCGCAGGAAAATCCCTGCTGTTGAATTCGGCAACGAGTCCGGCGAGGGCTTCCAGAAAAGGGTAATCCAGTTCTGCAATTTCATGATGAGAAAATATGCCGTTGCATTCGACAAAGATTTCGCGGGGATGGTTGATGCAGATTTCTGTCACACCGTCCTTCGCAAGATATTCCATGAGCGGCAGCAGGTGCCGCTCGAGTGCTTTTATGGACATGTACTTTTTCCCCTGACACTTCAAATTAAAGCCGATGCATCGGAAAGGCTCTGATCCCCTCTCCCAGAGCGTTTTTCAGCGATGGGAGAGGGGGAAGGGGTGAGGGTGGTCAGGTGGCAGATTGCCTGCTTAAGATAGTAATCTGCAAATTCAAGACCCTCATCCCCGACCCTTCTCCCGGAGCACGGAAAACGCTCCGGGAGAAGGGAGCCGAGTCCTTGCCACTCCGCAGCTAGAAAACGCTGATGGATGGTTTTACAGATTTGATCGCATCACCAAACTGCAAATCCCTTGCCACAAACACCATGATTGGCTTGCCCTGCATGGTTGTGAGCGTTGGTGCAATGTTGCCATCCTGCTGCAAACTCTGGCTGGCAGATTGCGAAAAGCTGTTCGCAATTGCCGAGCGATAAGCTGATGCGGAGTTATTCACATCCGTTGGAGCAACACCCACTGTTGCCGTGCCAACTCCAATCATGGATAAAAGTGATGCCGTGCCGAATCGTTCCCAGAAGTGACGGTCAATGCTGTCTGCTCCCATGCCAGCCACACCAAGATTGTCCACACCCTTTGATTCAAGCTGTACTGATATACCTTCGGGTGTGATCAAGCGATTCCAGACAATGAAGATGCGTGACTGTCCCTGCATCATGCCACTCTTGTATTCCCCAATCAGTCGGCTGCCAGGTGGTACAAGGATTTTTGATCCATCCTCGGCATACACAGGCTCACTGACAATCGCACGCAGCATGCCAGGCAAGTCTGAGTTGATTGCAGGTTCGAGGATCGCATGAATGAAATTGCCCTGTGCTATCAGCGTACCGAGTGATGAAAGTACAATGGCTGTTGCAGTTTCCACTGCTTTCTGTGGGGAATTCTTCCCTGATGAATTCTCAATTTTTGCATCACCCTGCGCTGGCACTTGCGAATTATTCACCAGCATCAGTGGAGCAGAAAGTCGCTGCTGCAATTGCTGCCGCTTTTCCTGCACCAGTGCAAGCTGTGCTGCAAACTGCTCTCGTGTCACAGGCACTTCCTTTCTTTCATCCTTGCCAGAAGTCACAGAAGTTGCTGCATGTACATTCGAAGGAGCAGTATCACTTTTTATCGTGTATGTCTCCTCCACCTGCTGCACTGCTTCCTTCGATGATTTCATCATGAAAAAATAACAGCAACCGATGATTGCAATAGCCACCAGCACAATCACCAGTCCCGCCCTGTTGATGCCTGCCTGTTCAGCAATCTTCGGCAGGCCATCTTTTTTATCTGAATTCTGCATGATTTTTTCCTCTTGAATGTTTTTCCAGTTACCGCAAGTGCTCGTTCCCCTCTTCCAAAACGCTTTCCAGTTTTGGGAGAGGGGGAAGGGGTGAGGGTGGTCAGGTGGCAGATTGCCTGCTTAAGATAGTAATCTGCAAATTCAAGACCCTCATCCCCGACCCTTCTCCCGGAGCACGGAAAACGCTCCGGGAGAAGGGAGCCGAGCAATTACGTCACATCGTTATAAACACTTGTCACTGTCTCACCATCACGCAATGTGAATTGCTTCGCCACAGCATTCACAACGAGATACTCACCCTGCATGTGATAATTCACGAGTGTTTCATTGCGGTGCTCGTCAACAATAAATACAGAGGGCAGACGATGTGATGCAGCATCCCTGAATTTGAAATACGTAAATTGCCCATTATCAAATGCTGATTCCGGTGCAATCTCCCTGCTGCCCGTATAGCTGTATTTCCAGTTCAGCTTTGCCGGATCAAATGTCGCAACAGAATTTTTCTCGCCACCTGCATTGAATCCTCCCTGCGGGTAAATGAATTGCAGTTTGTACGTAGGTACATTTTTCTGATGTTCTGAATCAAGCTGAAAATTATAGCTATTGAGATTGGTGAGCACTGTCATGTTGGTTTTTGATGCTGCAACAGGCTTGATAAAGAGATGATTCGCAACCGGTACTGCCTGCCATGCCACACTGTCACCGAGCGATACATTCTGCACGGTTTCA